>OFMS01000079.1_pt1 | contig 87715 bp, 93 predicted proteins | sample 1541871 | NCBI WGS metagenome assembly OFMS01 (sample SAMN04209251, study PRJEB22552) | human gut metagenome | biome: gut; material: feces | host: Homo sapiens | place: USA: Oklahoma
CGTGTCTCAGTCCCAATGTGGCCGGTCACCCTCTCAGGTCGGCTACTGATCGTCGCCTTGGTAAGCCGTTACCTTACCAACTAGCTAATCAGACGCGGGTCCATCTCATACCACCGGAGTTTTTCACACTGCTCCATGCGAAGCTGTGTGCTTATGCGGTATTAGCAGCCATTTCTAACTGTTATCCCCCTGTATGAGGCAGGTTACCCACGCGTTACTCACCCGTCCGCCGCTCAGTCAGTTTTAATTCCATCCGAAAACTTCCTTAAAACCGCTTCGCTCGACTTGCATGTGTTAGGCACGCCGCCAGCGTTCATCCTGAGCCAGGATCAAACTCTCATGTTTAAAGTTGATTCTTGTCCAAGATTACTTAGCTTGGCTAATGTTATCTTAAACCGTTTTACTTGGTTTTTGTTCTGAATTTTCTCAAATCCTAAGGTCTAAACCAAACCTTTTGAATTGTTAGAATTTTCAGGGTTTTACATACTGTTTAATCTTCAATTTTCAAGGAACTTCTTCGTTGTCGAACTTTTCATCCGCAACGGTTATTAATTATAACCGATTGTTTTTCGTTTGTCAACAACTTTTTTAAATTTATTTTGACATTTTTTAATGTCGTTTCTTTTGTGTTTCTGTCGTCCCCGACAGCGAAGATTATCTTACCAGATGTATCGCCAAATGTCAACAGTTTTTTTAAGTTTTTTCAAAATTCTTGTAACAGTTCAGCCGTGCGAAGCTTCAGGCAGAAAAAAGCGTTGAAAGCTTGCTTTCATAAGAATTTTTCTGCCTGAAGCTTCATAGGGCGGACGCCCGACGCTTCTTGTCCGCTGTAAGTGGGCAAGAAGATGCAATGCTGAACTGTTACACAATTCTTTATCTTCAGATTATCATCCGGATATCCGGATATAAAACCTGCCGTTCCATTATAAATCAGTACAGATATCCTGCATAATCTGCAATGTTTTCGACATATATTTATTTTTATGTCTAATAAAATGAAAATCTCTGATTATATGAATATCCTCTACAGGCACTATAATCAAACTTCCCTCTACTGCTTCTTTTTCAATCATTCGTTTTGAAAATATTGCGATTCCTCTGCCATGTACTACTGCATTTTTTATTGCCTCCGTATTTGTGCTGCAGAAAATTCGTTTCAGCCTAATTCCTTTTTGTTCTAAGAACTGCTCATACTGATTCCGCTCTGTACTTCCGCTTTCTCTGCTGACGTAGTTTTGTCCCTCTAACGCCTTTAGAGAAATACTTTCTTTCTTTGCAAACGGATGTGCTTTTCCGCACACAATGACAAGTTCATCTTTACACATGGGAGCCGCTATTAAATTTTCATCTGAAACAACTCCCTCAATCATACCAATATCAATCTGATTCGTTAATAATGCCTGCTCAATTTCCGATGAATTTGTAACCTTCACTTGAAATTCACATTTCGGAAGAACCCTTTCAGCCTTATCTAAAATACGGTTAATAAGACACGTCCCCACAGAAACACTGCAGCCTATTTGTATCTGTGTTTTTTCCACCGCCTGATTCATCACTTCTTCCATTTGTTTATAGGAATCTAAAATATGGCGTGAAAAGGAAAGCAACAGCTCTCCTTCTTTTGTCAGATATAATCTTTGCGAAAGACGTTCAAACAATTTCACGCCATAATGCTGCTCCAGCTCTGCGATAGCCTGACTGATATTCGGCTGAGAAAGATGCAGTGTTTTTGCGGCCTTATTCATCCCGCCTTCATCTACAACTGCAGTGAAAATCATTAAGTGTCGTAAGGTCATAAAAATCCTTTCCTTTTAAACAGCGCCTAATAATACATATATCAACGTACCTATCATACCACTTCCCAGAATAATTGCAATGGCGCTTGTTTTATACCTTCGCAGTATAAATAAGGAACCGGCGAAAATCGAAAATTCTATAAAACGAAAATTATTGAACTCAACATTATAAAGTTCTGCCTGAAAAAGCCCCAGCATTAAGATTGAAGCTCCGGCAGAAGCAATCAGCGCAACTACTGCCGGCCGCATGGAGCCCAACACAACCTGTACCCCGTCTACATTTCTATATTTATAATAAAAATGGGCTAATAGTAAGCAAATACAAAATGATGGAATGATACATCCAATCGTACACAGCAGCACACCCGGAATTCCTGCAATCCGCATACCTACAAAAGTTGCGGAATTGATGGAAATCGGACCCGGAGTCATTTCTGCAACTGTAATAAGATCTGAAAATTCACTTAAGGTCATCAATCCATAAATATTTACAATCTGCTCCTGAATCAACGGAATTGCAGCATAACCGCCTCCCACACTGAATAAACCAACCTGAATAAACGCAATAAACAGTTTAGCCAATAACATTTCTCATTTCTCCCTTTTTGTTTTTTGTTGTTTGAATCATCAGATCAATCAGTCCAATTCCAAGACATGTAAGAATGATAATCATAGCGCTGACATCCAATACATATGTTGCAATAAACGCAATCATCATCATGCCTATATACAGGCTGCGTCTTGTATGGACAACATTTGCCGCTAAGTTGATCACAACATCAAATATGACAGCTGCAACTCCGGCCCTCATGACCTGTAATGCAGTATTGATATATGGATTCGTACGAAATTGCTCATAGAATAAAGAAATAACAGAAATGATGATCATAGGCGGAAGGATGGTTCCTAAAATCGCTGTCAAAGAACCTATAATGCCTGCAATCCGATATCCGATTATGACAGATGCATTTACCGGCAAAGGACCGGGAGCGGATTGTGTAATTGCAGTTACATCTAACATCTCATCTTCTTCTAACCATTTTAATTCTTCAACATATCTTTTCTTCATTAAAGAAACAATAACAAATCCTCCGCCAAAGGTACATGCACTCAATGCAAACATTGACTTAAATAAAACCCACAGCTTACTGTAATCTTTTTTCATTATATTTCCTCCTTTTGTTTGACACTTGGATTGTATCATCGAATTAATTATATGTAAAATACATAGTTTTTATAAAACTTATATATAAAATATATAACTAGGAAATATGCTGTGTTTTTCTGTTCCATTTTAGTTCCGCCCACAAAAAAAGGAGCCGTGAAACCTTTGATTTTTCAGGTTTCACGGCTCCTTTTTATTTTATTCCCACTCAATCGTAGCCGTAGGCTTCGGGCTCAAATCATAGCAGACACGGTTTACATTTTTCACTTCTTTCAAAATGCGGTCTGTAATCTTTAAGAGTACCGGCCACTCCAGCTGCTCGATGGTGGCGCTCATGGCGTCTATGGTGTTGACAGCACGGATGATCACAGGATACTCGAAGCTTCTTGCATTGTCGCGGACTCCGACAGACTTGAAATCCGGCACTACGGTAAAGTACTGCCATACCTTCTTGTCCAGTCCGGCATTGTGGAATTCTTCACGTAAAATAGCGTCGGATTCTCGGACAGCCTCCAGACGTTCTCTTGTAATTGCTCCCAGACAGCGTACACCCAGACCAGGACCCGGGAATGGCTGACGGAACACCATCTCATCAGGAAGTCCCAGCTCCAGACCACACTGACGAACCTCGTCCTTAAAAAGCTGGCGCAGAGGCTCAACCAGCTTAAACTGCAGATCCTCCGGGAGTCCTCCTACGTTGTGGTGGGACTTTACAACCTTGGCAGTCTTGGTTCCGCTCTCTACGATATCCGGGTAAATGGTTCCCTGACCCAGAAATTCGATTCCCTCCAGCTTTCTTGCTTCTTCCTCAAAAATACGGATAAACTCGGCGCCGATGATCTTTCTCTTCTGTTCCGGATCGGCTACGCCCTCCAGCTTTGTGAGATAACGCTCTGTCGCATCTACATAGATCAGGTTTGCATCCATCTGATTTTTAAATACCTCGATCACACCCTCTGACTCGCCTTTTCTCATCAGGCCGTGATTTACATGCACGCAGACAAGCTGCTTGCCGATAGCTCTGATCAAAAGAGCTGCCACAACAGAACTGTCAACACCGCCTGAAAGAGCTAAAAGAACCTTCTTGTCACCTACCTGACGGCGGATCAATTCAATCTGATCCTCTACGAAGTTCTTCATATTCCAATTTGCCTCTGCATGACAGGTATCAAACACAAAGGCCCTCAGGTGAGGAAGAGCTTCTTCCCAGGTGCCATAAGCTTCCTGACACTTTGCAGGCTCATGGTCAATGGACATAACCGGATAACCGGCGCTGTAGATTTCCTCATTTACATCAATGCGTACGCCGTCTACAATATGGTTTGGTCCTCCGTAGATCACAACACCCTTTACATTTGGAAGTGCCTTTAACTCTTCTGCCGTAATGTCATGGGGATAAATCTCGCTGTATACACCCATGGCACGAATTTCTCTGGCAAGCACAGTATTCTCTGTACTTCCCAGATCCAAAATGACAATCATGTCCTGTTTCATAAATCTTCCTCCTGTGTCATCACATGATTTAAAATTTCTATAACTACAGCATACAGGATTCCATGCTGTTATACAAGTAAAACTTTGACGAAATACGCAAATAATGCTTCTCTGTTTTTCACAAGATGCCTGCTACAGGCTGCAGTCTAAGGTAAACCAGAACTCTACGCCTTCCTCTGCATTTCTGACCCCGCAGGCCTTATGGTGGGAATCCATAATGGCTTTCACAATGGAAAGGCCAATGCCGCTCCCTCCATATTCTCTGGTATGGGCTTTATCAACCTTATAAAATTTCGTCCAGAGCTTATCCAGATCCTCCTCTGGAATGTGGTTTCCTGTATTAAAGACAAAGACAGTCACTTCATTTTCATGCTTTTCCAAACGGATTTTTATCTTTCGTTTTCCATTCAAATGATTCATGGCATTATTCAGATAATTGGTTATGACTTCTTCAATCTTAAATTCATCCGCCCATACCATCACCGGCCCTGAAGGCTCAAACTCCACCTCTGCCTCTTTTTGCTGAAGCAGAATGGATGCGGAGGAAAGCACTCCATGAATCAGCCCTGTAAGGTCAAACTGCTCGATGACGGGCTTGTCATTTCCAAACTCCAGGGCGGTCAGGGTAAGAAGCTGCTTTACCATCTTGTTCATTTTCCCGGCCTCATCCATGATCACCTCGCAGTAATAATCACGACTCTCCGGGTCCTCTGCCATGCCTTCTGTAAGGCCCTCCGCATATCCCTGAATCAATGCAATAGGCGTCTTAAGCTCATGGGATACATTGGCAATAAAATCCCTGCGTGCCTCGTCAATCCGTATCTTTTCCTCAATGTCTTGCTGAAGCTCATTATTGGCTGTTTTTAAAGCCCCTATGGTTTCCTTCAGCTTTTCCGAAAGGGTATTCATACTCCGGCCCAGCACACCGATCTCATCCTGAGAATCCGCCGTATATCTGGCATCAAAATCCAGCTCGGACATCCGTTCAGATAAGGCTGCAAGGGACAAAATAGGCGAAGTAATCCTTTTTCCCGCAAAATACATAAATACGGCTCCCAGCACAAGGGCTGCGCTTCCCACATAGATCATAAAACGATTCGACAGGGCCACACTCTCATGGATACTGGCAATAGGCATGGACATAATAAAAATGGTTCTGTTGTCATCAAAAAAGCCCCAGTTCTGCAGATAATATCCATTGTTATGTTTATCATATCTTTTTTCTATTTTATAATTTTCCTCAGAAATAATGGCTTCTGTATCCGGCATTGATCTGCCTAAAATATACTGACGGACCAGATCGGATAAAAGCCTGTTATCCCAGAATGTGGGAAAGGTACGGTCATTTAAGCTGTCAATCAGCACCACCGTTGTATTGTACTGTTCATTCATAACACGCAGCATCCGGCTTACCTCGGTCTGTTCTCCGTCCTTGGAATAGAAACTTGGCAGGTCATCAATAATATTTCTCCCTTCCAGCGCCTGCTCTACCGCACAGTCATTGAGCTGTTCATAGGCATCCTGAAGGATTTTCACCTTATCATTGATATAGTACTGCTCCAGAAAAAAGCTGTTGATCACCCAGATTGCAAGCAGGACGGCTGCCAGCATCCCGATAAACAGCGTCGTAAAACGAAAACGGATGGAACGCTTCATTGTCCGCTCACCTCAAATTTATATCCCATTCCCCAGATGGTCTTGATATAATCGCCTTTATCGCCCATCTTGCTGCGAAGCTTTTTCACATGGGTATCAATGGTTCTGGCATCACCAAAATAGTCATAATTCCACACATTATTTAAAATCTTCTCTCTGGAAAGAGCAATTCCCTGATTTTCTACAAAATAGGAAAGAAGCTCAAACTCCTTAAAGCTTAACTCCACCTCTTTGCCGTCTATCGTTACTTGATGGGCCGCCTTATCAATCAGAATACCTCCAACGCTTAAAGCATCTCCTCCGGAGGCATTGGATCTGCGCAGAATCGCCTCCACGCGGGCCACCAGGATTTTAGGACTGAATGGCTTTGAAATGTATTCGTCCACGCCCAGAGAAAAGCCCTGAAGCTCGTCCTGTTCCTCGCTTCTGGCTGTGAGCATGATAACCGGAACCTGGGAATATTTGCGTATGGTCTTTAATACCTCCCAGCCGTCCATTTTCGGCATCATTACATCTAAAAGCACCAAAGCAATATCCTTCTGGGCAAAAAATTTATCAACGGCCTCTTCCCCGTCTCCTGCTTCCTCCACATAAAACCCCTTGTTCGCAAGAAAGTCTTTTACAAGCTTGCGCATTCTGGCCTCGTCATCTACTACCAGTATTTTTAATCCATTCATGGCCGGCTCCTCCTGTTTCCATATCTGATGATGATACCATTTTAGCAGAAAAAACAGGGCATTTCTACGTTTTCACATAAGTTTCACAGGTTCAGACAGCCATTTTCCTCATCACCATAACAAAAAAGACTGTCCAGCCGTTTTGTTCAGCCAGGACAGTCTTTTAAATCCGTTGCTATGAAACTTTAACTTCAGGAAAGGAGCCTATTCTACCTCGTCCTCTCCTACCAGCTCATCGTACTCCTGATCGTCTAACATCTCGTCAAAAGCATCTGCTACGATCTCGTACTCATCATCGTCCTCGATGTTGTCCAGAACAGGAGTTCCGTCCTCTGTCTCACTGTAGCGGTACAGGTATACTTCGCCTTCCTCAGAGTCCTCTCCCTCCATAGGAAGAAGAGCAATATAATCCCTCTCGCCTGCTGTAAAAATTGTAAGAACGACACATTCCACTTCGGTGTCATCATCCAGAGTAAGGGTAACTGTCATTTCCTCTTCTTCATTTAAATTCTTCTCGTCTGCCATATTGGGTTTCCTTTCTCAGATATGATCTGTTTACCACTTACAATGTATCAGAGTCTGGAAAAAATTGCAAGAGGTTCTTAACCGGAGAGCGCGCATTTTACAGCGCTCTACGGTTCCTAATATTCTATCCCCTCCCGCGCCCCGATTCCTCTTTCATAGGGGTGGCGACGCAGGGCCATTTCTGTTACATAGTCGGCTGCATTTAAAAGTGCTTCTGAGGGGCCGCGTCCTGTGAGGATGACCTCCAAAGAAGCTGGACGGGTTCTTAAAAGCTCCAAGAGGCGTTCTTCGCAGATAAAGCCCTGGCGGCAGGCGCCGATGGCTTCGTCCATTACCAGAAGGTCAAAGGCAGGTATTCCGTTTTCATCCGTTTCCAGGGCCATTTTCCAGGCTTTTTCCATCTGTTCGGAATAATAGACAGCCGCTTTCTCTTTCTGCTCCGGCGTCATGTTCCATGAAAAACCGAAGGAGCGCACACAGGGAAGCACATGGATTTCGGGAATGTTCTGAAGGGCATTTACCTCCCCGGAGTCATCTGTCTTTAACAGGCGCAGCACCAGTACGCGAAAGCCTCTGCCCGCAGCCCGGATGGCGGCTCCTATGGCGGCTGTGGTCTTTCCTTTTCCATCGCCGCAGTAAATATGGATCAAACCGGTTCTCTCATTTTTATTTTCCATTCAAATCCTCGTTTCTGGTTTCTTTCCTTCTCCGCTTCCCGTCTCGTCTCAGAATGTGTATCCAGAAGCCCTGTTTCCTCCACAAACCGCGATACAGTCTGCTTTTTATGAAACCTCTCGTTTACATAAAAGATATGAAGCCGGTCCTTTGCACGGGTCATAGCTACATAGAACATTCTCCGTTCTTCTTCCAGATCCGCATCCAGCACTGCCTTGTGATGGGGCGTAACGCCTTCATTTGCGTCCAGAATATACACAACCTTAAATTCCAGTCCCTTAGAGCTGTGCATAGTCATTAGGCTGACTCCCTCGCCCCTGGCTTCTCGGTCTGCTGCCTGACGGAGCAGCTCTTCTTTATATTCTTCCATGTGAGCAGACCAGGCGTCCCATGTCTTAAAGCCTCCGGCGCTTTCCTGAAGGGCGTCCAGCACTTCAAAGAATTCCTCTGGTTTTAACCGCCGCTCCTGAGCATATTCACGGATATAATCATCGTATCCAATGGCCTTGCGTATATAGTTTACCGCACCGGCCGGCGCCATATCCGCAAGCATGGAAAGATCGTATTCCAGCTGTTCAATCCGGTCCAGCATCCAGTTTTTATCCTGATAAAAAGATTTTACCTGCTCCCAGCTGATCCTGCTGCCTTCCAGCGCATCCCTGCTGATATACCGGGCCGGGCGGTTGATAAAGGTCATCACGTTGGCACGGCTCAAATCTCCCCTGGCTGCTTTTATGTAGGAAAACAGGTTCTTTGCAATCCAGTGTTCGTAGAGATTGGGGACTGTATCCCGCATATGAAAAGGGATATTGTACTCCATGAGCTTTTCGATCAGAAGTCTTGGCCCCAGGTTGGTGCGGTACAAAACGGCAATCTCTTCGTATGGAATCCCCATTTGGGCATAGTCCCGCAGCTGGGACACGATTGCCAGCGTTTCATTTACCGGATCCGGCCACAGGCGGATGTCCACCGGCCGCCCTGTTTCCCTGAGCGCGCAGATTTCCTTTGGAAAACGGGTCTTATTATTGCTGATAACCTTTCCGGCGCTTTCCGTAATCGTGCTGACTGAGCGGTAATTGATATCTAAAAGGATCCGCTCCGCTTCGGGATAATCCTTCTCAAAGCCCAGCATCAGCTCCGGCCTTGCACCCCGGAAGCGGTAGATCGACTGATCGTCATCTCCTACAATAAAGAGGTTATTCTGAGGAAGAGCCAGCATTTTTACGATTTCGTACTGAACGCGGTTGATGTCCTGAAACTCATCAATGAGAATATACTGATACTTCTTCTGCCAGGCAGTAAGGATATCCGGCCGGGCCTTAAAAAGCTCATAGCACATGGACAGCATATCGTCAAAATCCAGGAGCTTTTCCCGCCGCATCTGATCCTCATAGCCCTCATACAGTGCCTTAAAAACCTCTTCGGAACAGCTTTTGGGATAATAATGCGCAAGAGGCATCATTTCCCCCTTTACCATGCTGATCTCGCTTAAAACGGATGCCGTAAATTCTGCCGGATCCTCCAGATCCAGCTGCATACGCTCTGCCTGCTCTCTAATAAAACGGATCCTCTGCTCTTCCCTTACGATATTTGAAGCCTGATACCCGTAAGCCAGCTTTAAAATCAGGAAAAACACGGAATGAAAGGTGCCAAAGGCCACTCTGGAACCCTGGCCCGTCATTTTCTCATACCGTTCCTTCATTTCTCTGGCGGCTGCCCTGGTAAAGGTAATCACCAGAATGCTCCCAGCCTGGACACCGTATTTTTCCGTTAAATAACGGACCCGGTTGGTGATGACCGTAGTCTTCCCCGAACCGGGTCCTGCAAGTACAAGAGCCGGTCCGTCTTTGTGGCGGATGGCCCTTTTCTGTGCTTCGCTGAATGACATTTTATGCCTCCAGCAGTTCAATGCCCCTGCGGATGCGGGCTAATGACTCCTCTTTGCCAAGAACCTCCATAATCTCGGTGGCTCCTGCAGGCGTCATCTGCTTTCCGGATACAGCAGTGCGGATAGGCCACATAACAAAGCCTGTCTTTACGCCTGCATCGCTGACATATTTGGACAAAAGCCCGTAAAGCCCGTCATTGGAGTAGTCCTCCTGTGCCTCTAAAAGGGGAAGAACGTCCTTTAATACCTGAAGAGATGTTTCGCTGTTTGTCTTCATCTTCTTGTGAGTATACATGGCGGTGTCATACTCAGGAAGGGTTTCAAAGAAATCAATATGGCCTTCGATATCGGGGAATACCTCGATTCTTGTCTTTACCATGGCAGCGATCTTTTTCAGATCCAGATCCTTTTTGATCACTCTGCGGATATAGGGCTCTGCCATCTCATAGAAACGGTCAAAGTCCATGGACTTAATGTATTCGCCGTTCATCCAGCGCAGCTTTGTCATATCAAACACAGCCGGTGACTTGCTCATACGGCGGTAATCGAACTCCCGGATCATATCCTCCAGGGAGAAAATCTCCTGATTTCCCTCAGGGGACCAGCCAAGCAGAGCTACATAGTTTACCACAGCCTCTGATACAAAGCCCTGATCGATGAGATCCTCAAAGGAGGAATGGCCGCTGCGCTTGCTGAGTTTATGATGGTTCTCATCCGTGATCAACGGACAGTGAACGTATACCGGAACCTCCCAGCCAAAAGCGTCATAGAGACGGTTGTACTTTGGTGAGGAGGAAAGGTACTCATTTCCGCGGACTACATGGGTAATTCCCATCAGATGATCGTCTACTACATTGGCAAAATTGTAGGTGGGATAGCCGTCGGACTTGATCAAAACCATATCATCCAGCTCTGAGTTATCTACAGTAATATCTCCGTAAATCTCATCATGGAAGGTGGTTGTTCCTGTGGTAGGATTGTTCTGGCGGATTACAAATGGCTTTCCGGCTGCCAGATTGGCCTCGATCTCCTCTTTGGACAGGTGAAGACAATGCTTGTCATAAGACATGATCTCCTCGCCGTTTACATTCGTTCTCAGAGATTCCAGACGCTCCGGAGTACAGAAGCAGTAATAAGCCTCTCCCTTTTCAACCAGCTTCTTTGCATACTCCATATAGATGCCGGAGGCCTGGCGCTCACTCTGTACATAAGGGCCGCAGCCGCCGTCCTTGTCGGGACCTTCATCGTGGATCAGGCCGGTTTCTGCCATGGTGCGGTAGATAATGTCTACAGCTCCTTCTACATAGCGTTCCTGGTCTGTATCTTCAATTCTTAAAAGAAAATCTCCGCCCTCATGCTTTGCGATCAGATAGGCGTAAAGCGCTGTTCTCAAATTTCCTACATGCATACGGCCTGTAGGGCTGGGTGCATACCTTGTTCTTACTTTCATGGTCTGTTCCTCCCGTTCTTTTATTAGCAATCATTCATTTTTCTGCAAAAGGCAATGCCTCCGGGAAGCACTGCCTTTTTACGGTCCATCTTTATTCTGCCAGATCGCTTGGTCTCATGGTCAGGTTAATACGGCCCATTTTATCTACTTCTGTTACCTTTACAGTAACCTCGTCTCCGATATTTACCACATCTTCAACCTTGCCCACTCTCTTATCGGACAGCTTGGAAATGTGCACCATACCGTCCTTATTGGGAGCCAGCTGTACAAAGGCGCCGAAGTTCATGATGCGTACAACCTTGCCTGTAAATACCATACCGGCCTCAATGTCCGTTACAATGCTGGTGATGATAGCAATGGCACGGTCGATCATAGCCTCATCCGTACCGCATACATTTACAGAACCCTCATCGGAAATGTCAATCTTAACGCCGGTTTCCTCGATGATCTTGTTGATTACCTTGCCCTGCTTTCCTACCACATCACCGATCTTCTGAGGATCAATGGTGATCTGCTTGATCTTTGGAGCATATGGGCTTAAATGCTTTCTCGGCTCAGAAATCACAGGCTTCATCACTTCCTCCAGAATGTACATTCTGGCCTGTCTTGTTCTGGCAATGGCCTCCTCGATAATGGGGCGTGTAAGGCCGTGGATCTTAATATCCATCTGGATGGCTGTGATACCGTTCTTTGTACCGCCTACCTTAAAGTCCATATCGCCAAAGAAGTCCTCCAGACCCTGGATATCGGTGAGAACGATATAATCATCATCGGTCTCGCCTGTTACCAGACCGCAGGAAATACCCGCTACCATCTCCTTAATCGGTACGCCTGCTGCCATTAAGGACAGAGTAGACGCACAGATACTTGCCTGAGAGGTGGAACCATTGGACTCCATGGTCTCAGATACGGTACGGATCGCATATGGGAACTCTTCCTCGCTTGGAAGCACAGGAACCAGTGCCTTCTCAGCCAGAGCGCCGTGTCCGATTTCTCTTCTGCCCGGTCCTCTGCTTGGCTTTGTCTCACCTACAGAAAAGGAGGGGAAGTTATAATGATGCATATAACGCTTGCTTGTCTCATTTACATCCATGCCGTCAATCTTCTGAGCCTCAGATAAAGGCGCCAGGGTGCAGGCATTTAAGATCTGAGTCTGACCGCGGGTGAACATACCGGAACCGTGTACTCTGGGCAGAAGATCGATCTCAGCTGCCAGAGGACGGATCTGATCGATGGCACGGCCGTCGGGACGCTTGTGATCCTTTAAGATCATCTTGCGGACGGTCTTTTTCTCATACTGGTAAATGGCGTCTCCTACTAAAGGCAGCCACTCTTCATTTTCTGCAAATGCCTCTTCCAGACGGGCTGTGATGGCATCCATGTTCTTGTCACGGGTCTGCTTGTCATCGGTAAATACAGCCTCTTCCATCTCCTGAGGCGGAACCAGCTCGCGGATGGCAGCAAAAAGCTCCTCCGGTACGGCACAGCTCTCGTATGTGTGCTTTTCCTTTCCGCACTCTGCCACAATGGTATCGATAAAGCGGATAATCTCCTGATTTACCTCATGAGCCTTGAAAATAGCGTCGATCACTGTCTGCTCGGGAACCTCATTGGCGCCGGCCTCGATCATGATCACCTTTTCTCTGGTAGATGCTACGGTCAGAGCCAGGTCGGATACGCGCTTCTGGTCAGCAGTTGGGTTAATGATAAATTCGCCGTCGATCAAGCCTACCTGAGTCGTTGCGCAGGGGCCGTCAAAGGGAATATCGGAAATGCTGGTTGCAATGGCAGAACCCAGCATGGCAGTCAGCTCAGGGCTGCACTCCGGATCTACAGACATAACTACGTTGTCCAGAGTTACGTCATTGCGGTAGTCCTTCGGAAACAGAGGACGCATGGGGCGGTCGATCACACGGGAGGTCAGAATGGCATTTTCAGAAGCCTTTCCCTCTCTCTTATTAAATCCACCCGGAATTTTGCCTACTGCGTAAAGCTTCTCCTCATATTCTACGCTTAAAGGGAAGAAATCAATGCCCTCTCTGGGCTTTGAGGATGCAGTTGCGGTAGAAAGAACAACGGTATCGCCGTAATGCATAAATGCAGCGCCGTTTGCCTGAGCTGCTACTCTGCCGATCTCTACGGTCAGCTTACGGCCAGCCAGATCCATACTGAAACTTTTAAACATGGTTTGTCTCCTTTTCTTTTTTAATGCCAACGCCAGGTCTTATCACAGGTGCAGAAAGACGCCGAAACTACTGATCTGGGCCAAAGAATCCTTTGGAACACATCAGCAATCCCGGAGTGAACCTTCTGCGTCCAATCCTGTTTTCTGGTGTAAAACAGGGTGGAACTTGCGCTCCACCCTGATGTTTCATGAATTACTTTCTGATGCCCAGCTTCTCGATCAGTGCACGATAGCCTTCCAGATCTGTCTTCTTTAAGTAGTCCAGAAGACCTCTTCTCTGACCAACCATCATCAGCAGACCGCGTCTGGAATGATGATCCTTTGGATTCTGCTGCAGATGTGCTGTCAGCTCTGTGATTCTCTCTGTGAGGATAGCGATCTGAACCTCTGGTGAACCTGTGTCTCCAGCCTTACGGCCGTACTCTGCGATAATCTGTGCCTTCTTTTCCTTAGAAATCATGGTAATTTCCTCCTGTTAAAATAATTTTACTGAATCTAACCGTAAACCAGGCTGCCGGCTGGAGTCACCGGACAACGGGGCATCGGCGTCTGTTCATACCGATTTAGTATAGCATAGGGTGCGGGGATTGTAAACTCTTTTTATTTGAATTTTTTCTCAAAATACCCCGCCGCAGCCTCCTTATCCCGGCTGATCTGCTCCTTTAGTTCTTCCAGAGAATCAAATTTTCGTTCTCCTCTGATAAAATCCAAAAGCTGCACTTCTATGGTGCTTCCGTAAATATCCCGGTCCAGACCCATGATATATGTCTCGGCTCCGGGGGGATTGTCGCCCTCTACCGTGGGCTTTTTCCCAATATTTGTAACTCCCTGATAATAGACACCATCAACCAGAACTCTCGAAACGTAAACGCCGTACCTGGGAAGGCGCTTAATGGCGGGAGGGATCAGATTGGCGGTTGGAAATCCCAGGACCGCGCCTCCGATATGATTCCCGTGAACCACCTTCCCATGGATGGCATAGGGTTCTCCCAAAAGCTCATTGGCCTTGGCTACGTTTCCGCAGGCCAGCTCCTCCCGGATGTAGGTGCTGCTTATATCCCTGTGCCGGTCTTCATCCTGCTCTTTTTCAATGACATAAAGGCTGTAGCCGCAGGAGGCTGCCAGCTTTCTTAAAAGCTCTGCATTCCCTGCTCCCTGATAGCCGAAGCTGCAGTCCGGACCTACTACAATGGCAGCCGCCTTCATCCGGCCGGACAGGATCTGAACAACAAAATCCTCCGGGGCCATTCGCCGCACCTGATCGTCAAATGGATATTCCACCAGATAATCAATATCCATCTTTTCCATGTTTCGTCGGCGCTCCAGGCTGGTAGTGATCACCGTTTCCGGCTCTCCCTTCATCACAGCTGCAGGTGCAATGGAAAAAGTGAAAATGGCTGTAGCCCAGCCTGTTTTGCCTTTTAAATCCTTCATGGCACGCAGAAGCTTCTGATGGCCCCGGTGCCTGCCGTCAAATTTCCCCAGTGTTACGATGGTAGGTTCTGTGATCTGAAACTCTGTGGTATCTGCGATGTATTTCATGGTCTGGCTGCCCCCTTAAAGGTATCCGGATCCAGGTCAAACATTTTCCAGGGCTTCCACCAGTGTTTTTCCTCCTGATACTGATAAACTCCCTTGAATCTGCCTTCGCTGTTGTAAAACCGGAACCGATCCCCATCTTCCCAGATTTCCGGCGCGCCGTCTCTTAAAAAATCCAGCTGCTGCCTAAAGCAGGGATTTCCGTTTTTGAGATTTTTATCTCCTTCCGGCAGAGTGTAGACCGCCGGATAAGCCTCCAGCGCCTCCTCCACCGTGTAAATTTTCTCCTCAAGGCCATCCATGTCTCTCAGCTGTTCGATCTCATCCAGCTTCAGACTGTCCTCCACTAAAAAACGATCCACTCTTGTCCTGAGAAGATGCTCCATACATCCCCCTGTGCCCAGTTCTCTTCCGATATCGTCGCACAAGGTCCGTATGTAGGTGCCTTTGGAGCAGGTAACCCGGATGGATACCCTGGGAAGCTCCATATTTAAGATGGAAATCTCCAGAATCTGTACTCTTCTGGCCTTCCGCTCCACTTCCTTTCCTGCACGGGCCAGGTCGCAGAGCTTTTTCCCGTCCACCTTTAAGGCGGAATACATGGGGGGGATCTGGTCATAATCTCCCTTAAATCCCAGAATCACTTTCTCTGCCGTCTCCGGATCCAGAGCCAGGGCTTTTTCCCGGTTCTCTGTAAGGATCGTTCCTGTAGTATCCTGCGTATCTGTGGAGCAGCCTAAAAGAAGCACTGCCTCGTAGGTCTTTGTCCGGTCTGCCAGCATATCGCACAGTCTTGTGCCCATTCCTAAACATACCGGAAGCACACCTTCTGCCGCCGGATCCAGCGTTCCGGTGTGGCCGATTTTTTTCTGCTTTAAAATCCCTCTGAGCCGGGCCACCACATCGTGGGATGTGTAGCCCGGCTCCTTATATACATTGATAATCCCGTGGTACATTTATTCCTCCTGAGGGCCGGCTGCATCTAACTGCTTGGCGATGTGGAGCGACAGATTATTGACTACGTCATGGATTCTTCCAGACATGGTACAGCCCGCTGCACGCACATGGCCGCCGCCGCCGAAGTAGGATGCGATCCTGCTTACATCTACCGCATTCTGGGAACGGAGGCTTACCTTAAATTCCTGAGGGCCGGTCTGGTACATGAAAATGGCTACCTCCACGCCTTCGGTAAGACGCAGCTGGTCAATAATGCCGTCCATATCCTTTCCATTTACCCCATAAAACTCCATTTCCGACTGACGCAGAGCACTGAAAATGCATTTTCCGTCCAAAAAGGTAATGCTTTCCAGAAGAGCACGGCCCAGAATCTGGTTCTGGACATAGGTCTTTTTATAAAAGCTGTTATCGATAATAGAGCCGAAGTCAATCCCTTTTGCCATCAGCTTTCCCGCGATTTCCATGGTACGGGCGCTGGTACAGGAGTATTTAAATACTCCTGTATCATGGATCAGGCCTGTATACAGGCACTCGGCCGCAGCTTTATCAATCTTTTCCTCATCCAGCTGTTCAAACAGAACCTCGCAGGTAGAGCTTGCATTTTCAGATACCAGATTTACCTCGCAGAAGCGAGTATTGGTGATATGGTGATCCAGACACAGGCTCTTTGACGCATTGGCAAGATAAACGCCAAAGGCTCCCAGCCGTTCTTCATCTCCGCAGTCCAGACAGATGCAAAGCTCATAGCGTTCCTCATCTGTTTCATGGAGAATCGCATCATAGCCTGTGAGATATCCAAACTTCGGTGAGCTTTCTTCCAGATATACCGCTGCCCGGATGGCCGGATAATTGGTCTGAATGTAGTGATAAAGTCCCAGAGTCGAACCCAGACAGTCGCCGTCCGGCCTTACATGGCCTAAAATAACGACCGATCCGGTTTGCTCCAGCATCTGTTCCAGAACCGTCATTTACAGTCCCTCCTCATCCTCGTCATGGAGATCCTTTGTCACTTCATCAATCAGTTTTGACATATTTACGCCATATTCAATGGACTGGTCCAGAATAAATTTGATTTCCGGCGTATTGCGCAGGTTCACTCTTCTTGCAAGCTCTCTGCGCACATAGGAAGAGGCGCTGCGAAGGCCCTCAACGGTCGCCTTCGCTGCTTCCTCGTCGCCCAGAACACTGATATATGCCTTGCAGTATTTTAAATCAGGGGTCACTTCCACGGCAACCACACTGGTCATGGGATGGATGCGCGGATCCTTAATTCCGGAGCGGATGATCTCGCTTAATTCCCTCTGAACCTCCATGTTAATCCTTGTGTTCTTGATGCTGTTTTTACGCATTTATATTTCCTTTCCGGTATGCATTACCCGAAACGGCTCTTACCTTGGCACCTCTACCATGGTGTAAGCCTCGATTACGTCATCTTCCTTAAGGTCGTTGAATTTCTCAAATACAAGACCGCACTCATAGCCTGCCGCTACTTCCTTAACGTCATCCTTGAAACGCTTTAAGGATGCTAACGGTCCTTCGTAAATCTGCTCTCCCTCGCGGGTAATACGGCAGCTGCAGCCTCTCTGGAACTTTCCGTCCAGCACATAGGAACCCGCGATGGTTCCCACGCCGGAAGCCTTGAACAGCTGGCGGATTACCGCATGGCCGATGACCTTTTCTTCAAATACAGGGTCTAACATACCCTTCATAGCTGCCTCTACGTCCTCAATGGCCTGGTAGATAACCCTGTAGAGACGAAGATCTACCTTTTCACGCTCTGCAATGGATTTAGCTGTGGCATCAGGCCGCACATTGAAGCCAATGATGATCGCATTGGAAGCAGATGCCAGAGTTACGTCGGACTCGTTGATCGCACCTACGCCGCCATGGATTACCTTTACCACTACCTCTTCGTTTGAGAGTCTTGTAAGGCTCTGCTTTACAGCTTCTACGGAACCCTGTACGTCTGCCTTGATGATCAGAGGCAGTTCCTTTACGTTTCCTGCCTTGATCTGGCTGAACAGATCGTCCAGAGACAGCTTCGCCTTCGTATCCTCGATGAGCTTGTTCTTGCCCTCGGAAATGAAGGTCTCTGCAAAGCTTCTTGCCTCTTTTTCATTTTCAGTTGCAACAAATACTTCTCCGGCCTGAGGAACGTCATTTAAACCGAGGATCTCAACCGGTGTGGAAGGCCCTGCTTCCTTTACACGGCGTCCTCTGTCGTCCATCATGGCACGGATCTTTCCGTAACATGAACCGGCGGCAATGGTCTCGCCTACACGAAGGGTTCCCTTCTGTACCAGCACCGTAGCAACAGGACCCTTGCCCTTATCCAGCTCCGCCTCGATCACAAGGCCTCTTCCCTTACGGTTTGGATTTGCCTTTAACTCCAGAACGTCTGCTGTCAGAAGCACCATTTCCAGAAGATCCGTTACGCCCTCTCTGGTATGTGCGGAAACCGGCACGAAAATCGTGCTGCCGCCCCAGTCCTCAGGGATCAGCTCATATTCAGACAGCTCCTGCTTTACTTTATCAATATTGGCGCTTGGCTTATCGATCTTGTTGATGGCAACAATGATCTCAACTCCTGCCGCCTTTGCATGGTTAATGGCCTCTACGGTCTGTGGCATCACGCCGTCGTCTGCCGCTACAACCAGGATAGCGATATCCGTAGACTGAGCGCCTCTCATACGCATGGCGGTAAACGCCTCATGTCCCGGTGTATCAAGGAAGGTGATCTTTCTGTCGTTGATCTCGATCACGGAAGCACCGATATGCTGGGTGATGCCGCCTGCCTCTCTTGCAGTTACATTTGTCTTGCGGATTGCATCCAGAAGAGAGGTTTTACCATGGTCAACATGGCCCATAACGCAGACTACCGGAGGTCTGGGAACCATATCTTCCGCCTTCTCCTCGTCTTCCTTTAAGAGTTCTGCGATCACATCTACCTTTTCTTCCTGCTCACAGAGTACATCAAACTCCATTGCAATCTCTTCAGCCTGCTCATAGTCAATTTCCTGGTTTAAGGTAACCATCTGGCCCTTTAAGAACAGCTTCTTTACGATAACAGATGGCTGAAGCTTCATCTTATCTGCCAGCTCCTTGATAGTTAAGCGCTCAGGCAGAGTGATCGTCTTAATATCCTCCACCTTGGCCTCTTCCTTCTTAGGCTGCGGCATAATGAAAGCTCCCTTTCCTGTCTTTGGTGCCTTCTTGCCGTCCTCTTCCCGGTCTCTCTTGTCGAAACGGTCATTCTTATGAGCGTTCTTATTGGTCTGACGGGTACTGCTTGGCTTTGTCTGGATCGGGCTGTCAAAGGAAGAAGAACGTCCTGCGTCTCTTCCGTTTCCTCTGCGGCTGTCACGGTTTCCCGTACTTCTGGAATCTCTGTCCTTATCCTGACCAAAACCGCCGCTTCTTCCGTCACGGTTTCCAAAACCGCCCTGACGGCCGTCTCTGTTTCCTCCGAAACCGCCGTTTCTTCCGTCACGGTTTCCTTCTCTGTTTCCGAAACCGCCGCTTCTTCCATCGCGGTTCCCTTCTCTGTTTCCGAAGCTGCCGCTTCTTCCATCACGGTTTCCTTCTCTGTTTCCGAAGCTGCCGTTTCTTCCGTCACGGTTTCCTTCTCTGTTTCCGAAGCTGCCGCTTCTTCCGTCACGGTTTCCTTCTCTGTTTCCGAAGCCGCCGCTTCTTCCATCACGGTTCCCTTCTCTGTTTCCGAAGCCGCCGCTTCTTCCATCACGGCTTCCTTCTCTGTTTCCTCCAAAACCGCCCTGACGGCCGTCTCTTGTATCGCGGACTCTTCCTTCGCCTCTGCCGGCTCCAGTGCGTCCGTCACGGTTCTGGCTGCGCATCTCGCCTCTTGTATCACGGCTGCGGTTCTCTCTTGTCCCGGTTCTCTCCTCAGGCTGAGCCTCTGGTCTCGCTGCTGCAGGAGCCTTTGCTTCGGAAGCTGCTGAGACAGGAGCTTCCTTTTTCGGAGCCTGCTTTGGAACAGGACGCTTTATCTGCTGCTGTGCGTTCTGTGGACGGAATACAGCGGTCAGCTTCTTCTTTGCAGGTTCTGCCTTTGCACCGTTTTCAGAAGCCTTTGGAGCTTCCTTTTTCTGGCTCACTGCCGCCCGCACCATGGCTTCCTGGTCGCCGGATAAGCTGGATGCAGCAAACAGAGAGGCAGACTGATCCTTCTGCTTCACTATATCTAATACCTCTTTACTGGTTTTGCCCAGTTCATTTGCCAGTTCACTTACTTTCATTCAAACTACCTCCATTTACATTCATCAGTGCTGCCATTGACTTTGCGAACCCTGCATCCTCCACAGAGAGAGAAGCGCGAAACTCCTGCCCCATGGCATGACCGAGTTCATCCTTTGTACCAAACAGATAGATCGGGACTTTATAGTGAGCACACATATTTGTGAACATTTTCTTTGTGTTGTCCGAAGCTTCCTCTGATACGATCACCATGCGGGATCTGCCGCTTTTAACGGACTTTTCCGTTGAAAACTCTCCGCTGACCACCTTTCTGGCCCTGGTTGCAAGGCCGATCAGGCTCAGCAGCTTTTTACTGTTTACCAAGTTCTTCCATCTCCTTTTCCAGAGCTTCATATACCTCTTTGGGGATTGCCATTTTAAAGGAGCGTTCCAGCCCGCGGCTCTTTACGGCCTTTTTCAGACATTCCATGGATGGACACAGGTAAGCGCCCCGGCCGTTTTTGCGGCCTGTGGCATCCAACAGGATCTGGTCCTCAGCGGTTTTTATCACTCTTATCATTTCTTTCTTGCTCTTCATCTCACCGCAGCCGATACACTGCCTCAGAGGGATCTTCTTTCCACTCACTCTCTATCACTCCAATCCTACTGTTCGCTGCTCTCTTCCCGGTAGTCATCCTGAGCGGCGTCTTCCCCGGAAGCTTCGTACTCCTCTTCGTTTCCGCAGCCTTCTTCCTCATAAACAGGAGCCGGACCGTCGCCGTACTGTAAGCCCATCTGCTCGAAGAGTCCCATTTCCTTTGCCTGAGTCTCGCTCTTGATATCAATCTTAAAGCCTGTCAGTCTGGCTGCCAGTCTGGCGTTCTGTCCCTCTTTACCGATTGCTAAGGACAGCTGATAGTCAGGCACGATCACCTGAGCCTCTCTTGCCTCTTCATCTGCCACTACGCAGATAACCTTTGCAGGGCTTAAGGCATTTTCGATCAGATAGGCCGGATTTTCGTCCCAGTTGATAATGTCGATCTTTTCGCCCCTCAGCTCATTTACAATGGCATTGACTCTGGCTCCGTTTACACCTACGCATGCGCCTACAGGATCGACCCCGGCCTCGTTGGACTTAACGGCGATTTTTGTACGGGAGCCTGCCTCGCGGGCGATTGCCTTGATCTCTACAGTACCGTCATGAACCTCGGATACTTCCTCCTCAAACAGACGCTTTACCAGATCCGGATGGGTTCTGGATACAGAGATCCTGGGGCCCTTGGTGGTGTCCTTCACCTCAAGGATATATACCTTGATACGCTCTGTGGGACGGAAGGTTTCTCCCTTTACCTGCTCGCTCTCATTTAAAATCGCATCTACTTTGCCCAGATTGATGCTGATGTTTCTGCCCAGGTAACGCTGTACAATACCCGTAGCAACATCCTTTTCCATGCTGTAATAGTCATTGTAAAGAGCCTTGCGCTCCTCCTCGCGGATCTTCTGTAAGATTACATTCTTTGCATTCTGTGTGGCAATACGGCCAAACTTCTTGGAATCAAGCGGTACCTGTACCGTATCCCCGATCACATACTTGGGGCTGATCATACGGGCATCTGCCAGACTGATCTCCATAATGGAATCCTCTACCTCTTCCACAACTTCCTTCTCCGCATATACGGCAAAGTCTCCTGTGGTCCGGTTCATCGCCACTCTTACGTTGTCAGCTTTTCCGAAATGATTCTTACAGGCGGTAATAAGGGAATTCTCGATCGCCTCGATCATGGTATCCTTAGAGATATTTTTCTCTTTCTCCAATATCTCCATCGCCTCTAACAGTTCCTTGTTCATGATTATCCTCCTATCTATGCCTTAGAAATCAAACGCCAGCCGGATCAGCGCGATCCCCGCCTTTTCAAATGTCTGGGTACTTCCGTCCTCCATGGACAAAGTCACCGTCTTATCATCATATGCGCTTAAAATACCGGTAAATTCCTTCTGCCGGTCGATGGCCTTGTAAAGACGAACCTCTACTTCCTTGCCCATACTGCGCACATAGTCCTTTTCCTTTTTTAAAGGACGTCCCAGTCCGGGAGAACTTACTTCCAGAATGTAGCTTTCGGAAATAAAATCCTCTTTGTCCAGCCAGTCCCCCAGCTGTCTGCTGATGACCTCACAGTCATCTACGGCAATGCCGCCTTCCTTGTCAATGTACGCCCGCAGATACCAGGTTCCCGCTTCCTTTACATATTCCACGTCTACCAGCTCAAAATGATTCTCTTCCATCAGCGGAAGGAGGAATGCTTCCACTCTGCTCTCATAGCTTTCCTTCTTTGCCATCATTCCACCACCTTTCTTTTCCCTTACAATACGAAAGAGTGGACCGTCGCCCACTCTTATTATCAGTAAAACTATCTGTTATCATTTACACTATACCATCAGACCAGAGGAAATGCAAGCCCTTTTTTGCGAAAACAGCCGTAACTTCCGGTATTTTCTCAGCCTACAGCATCTTCTTTCCCCGGCACCAGGTCTGGATCACATTGTAATCCCCATCAAGTACCGCCAGGTCTGCATCACAGCCTGCTGCGATCCGTCCCTTGGTGCGGTCAGCGCCCAGACAGCGGGCCGGATTTAAGGTGCAGGAATTTATGGCTGCATCCACCGGAACCATGGCATCTTCGATCAGGATCTTAAGCCCCTTATTCATGCTCAGGGTGCTTCCCGCAATAGTAGAAGTACCCTTTAACCGGGCCAGTCCGTCCTCACCGATTTCAATGTCATGGCCTCCTAACTGGTAATTGCCTCCCGGAGGACAATGCTTGGCCCGGAGAGAGTCGCTGACCATAATGGCATAATCGCGCCCTTTAGCCGTAAAGAAATTGTTTAACGCAGCCAGATGGGAATGACAGCCGTCACAGATCACCTCGCCGTAAATATCACGAACCCGAAGCGCCGTTCCCACCAGTCCCGGATTACGGTGATGGTAGGGCGTCATACCGTTGTATACATGAGTCATGGAGGTGGCTCCGTTGGCAATTCCCAAAAGGGCCTTCTCATAGGAAGCAGAGGAATGGCCCATACTTACTGCCACGCCGTTTGAAGCACAGTACCGGGTCAGTCTGTGATCCGGATCATGCTCCGGCGCAAGGGTAATATAGCGTATCAGGCCCTTAGCCGCCTCCTGATACATCTGAAACTGCTCTACAGAAGGCACGGCAATGGCTTCCGGAGGCTGGGCGCCCTTGTAATCCATGTCCAGATAGGGGCCTTCAAAATGGATCCCCAAAATCTGCGCACCCTCGTATCCCTCTTCCACTACCTTTGCCACACTGGCTACCGCAGCCGTAAGAACATCCGGCATCTGGGTCACTGTCGTTGGGAGAATCGAGGTTACGCCCTCCTCCGGGATCCTCCTCATCCACTCTCTAAGCCCCTCCGGTCTGGCGTCGTTTGTATCATATCCGTAAGCACCGTGGGTGTGAATATCAATAAAGCCAGGAAGCACGCGGTTATCCCCGTAATCCTCATCCGCCTCTTTCGCCCCGTAAGGAAGAACCTGGCGGATCACTCCTTCCTCAATCAAAAGCTGTGCTGCCATAAACTGACCTGCAATCCACATCTTTTTTCCCTGAATACGCATCGTTATCTCCTTTTCCGATTGTCTGCCTCAAAATAAGGCGTAAATCTTTCCTGTTATATCAACCGTTAAATGATACCATCAGTATACCACACGAGAATTATTTTTCAAGTTTGTGATATAAACGAAATATTTTTCTTTTTCCATTTTTATCCATAATGCAGTCACAAAACGGAAGCCATGATCCACAAAGCAGCCAGAAAGATCACATTCCAGAATGTAAACGTCCTCAGATACGCCGTTTTCTTTTCCGGATATCGGGCAGCAATCTGCTTATAGGAGATCAGACTTGCCATAGAAGCGATCAGCGTTCCCAAGCCGCCCAGATTCGTCCCCACAATTAAAAGCTCCCATTGCTGTGTAAAATTGGACAAAAGCAGAGCTGCCGGCACATTGCTGATCACCTGGCTCATTATGACAGAGGCTGCCAGCTCATGACCTGAGATCACTCTTACCGCCAGTTCGCGAAAAGGGCCAAACCGGTTTATATTTCCAATAAACACAAAGAAGCATAAAAAGGTCAGCAAAAGGGAATAGTCCACCTTTGCAAACAACCGTTTATCGCCTGCCGCCACAGCTGCCAGTATAAGGATCAGAAGTATCTCTGCCGGAAGTGTTCCGTTTACCGTCTGAAGGCAGAGCAGGAATAAAAACACATAAAAAGCCGTCCGCACCAGATCCGGCCTTTCCGTCTTTTCTTCCATCTGAAGCTTAATTTTCCCCTTCTTTGAATAAAATACCACACTGAGAGCCAAAAGAAGAGCCGCAGCCGCCGTAAGCGGAAGCATCAGGAAAAGAAATTCCAGCAGCTTCATGCCGGATAAGCCATACAGGTAAAGATTCTGCGGATTTCCCATAGGGGTAAACATACTGCCCAGATTGGCTCCGATTGTCATCAGCGTAACCGTACAGCAGATTTTTTCTCTCATGGCCGCCATTTCAAGGATCATGATCCCAAAGGGAACAAAGGTGATCAGCGCCACATCATTGGTAATAAGCATACTGCCAAAAAAACACAAAAACACCAGAAGAAGCATGATCCCTCCCTGAGACCGGATCCGTTCCAAAAGCCGCTCTCCCAGATACCGGAACACGCCCAGGCTTCCAAGACCCGCTACCACTGCCATCAGGCAGAACAGAATGATCATCGTTCCCATATTAGAAGTAAAATACCTCAGATACTCCCTGTCCGGCTTTACCAGAAAACAGGATAAGAGGGCAAGGAAAAAGGAAACGGTCAGGATCGTTTCCCTTTTGATAAATGATATTACACGCAGCTTCATAATTTTATTTTTCATTCCTTTCTGTTCTGTACAAATAACCAGAACCGCGCTATAATACGTTTTATCACAAACCGGAGGTATTTTTCAATGACATTTACATATCCTGCTGTTTTTACCCCTCACAAAGAGGATAAAGGCTTTCACGCATATTTCCCAGATCTGGAATGCTGCGAAGCCGACGGACCCGATCTGGAGGACGCAGTAGAAAATGCAAGAGATGCGGCCAGAGACTGGATCACCGTAGAGCTGGAGGACACCTGCGACATCCCGCCCTGCAGCCATGCAGATGATATTGAATTAAAAGAAGGAGAATTTGTCAAATTTATCATGGTAACGATCAAGCTTCTGCCGGATAATGACTGATTGTTTCCGCAAAAAAGCTCTGCCTTACGCTGTGATCTGCTTTCACAGCGTATGCAGAGCCTTTTTTATTTCCTGATTTTATTCTCCGATCATGATCCGGATGATTTCTTCATTCGTAGCCTTCATTCCTTCTTTTCCCAGGCGGCCCACATTTTTAAGCGTTTCCTCTACTCCCTTTGTGACAATGCCGTCACCGCCGTAAAACTGCTGGCCGCGGATATACATCTGATATCCCAAAATGCCTGCATCTACCGCAGAAGCAATCTTTGCCGCGCAGGAAGCCTTCGCTCCGTCGCAGACAATTCCGGACACAATGGCAAGGGCATTTACCACCGTATGTACGATTTCTTTGTAATCTCCGCCATGGAGATAAGCGATTCCTGCCCCTGCTCCCGCTCCCGCACTGACAGCACCGCAGTAGGCAGAAAGCCTTCCGATGGCTGTTTTCTGGTGGATGGCCGTCAGGTTGGAAAGGGTCAGCGCCCGCAGCAGGGTTTCATGGCTTACCTTCATATCTTTCGCATATACAATTACGGGAACGGATGCCGTAATCCCCTGATTGCCGCTGCCGGAATTGATGATCACAGGCAGCTCACAGCCATTCATTCTGGCGTCAGACCCCGCCGCCGCCATAGCCTTTGCCCGGACACGGACGCTTTCTCCTTCCATATCCAAAAGAACGCTTCCGATATTGGCTCCGTAATTTCCCCGGATCCCCTCTTCTGCGATGGCCCAGTTATAATCAATCTGGCGCTCCAGCACCTCTCTTACATCCTCGATGTCCACAGTCCGGGCAAAATCCAGAATGTCCCTCATATTCAAAAGGCTCCGGTCCGTAAGCCCGTCCTCAGATTCTCCGGCTACCGGCTTCTTTTCCAGAATCTCTCCGTTTTTCTCTACCAGAACAATATTGGTATGGTAATTGGCGATCCGCACTCTGGCATAGGAAACGCCCTTATAAAGGGTAATCACAATATCAAAGGTGATCCCATTGTCAATATGCTCTACTGTAATGGGAACCTGCTCCATAAATTCCTTCATCTGCGCAGTCTGCTCGCTGCTTACACTGGCAATTACCTCTAACTCCTTATCTGCATCTCCTGCCACAATCCCTGCCGCCGCAGCTGCCGGAATGCCCTTTAAATGGTCTGTATTCGGCACAATTACAGATTTCACATTTTTAATAATGCTGCCGCTGGCTCCTACAACCACCCGGTCCGGCATTTCCCCCAGCACCTCTCTGGCCCTGGCAGCTCCATAAGCAAGGGCAATCGGCTCCGTACACCCCATTGCCGGAACCAATTCCTCCTTTAATGTCTGAACATACGCTGCATATTTTGCATTCCTCTTCTCCATGTGCCCCTTCCTCCTGAAGTTAAACCGTTCTGAGTTTCCACATTTTACTGCCATACTGCCAAATGGGAAATCCAACCTCTTGCATTCTCTTTAATTTTACTGTATCATATCCATATATTTTTGTAAATTTTAACATTTTAAATATATGATTAAAATATTTTTAATTAAAGAAGGCATCCGTATGGAATTTCGGGAAATCGTCACATTTTTACAGGCAGCCAAACTTCAGAGTTTTTCAAAAGCCGCCAGGCAGCTGGGATACTCTCAGGCAGCTGTCACCATTCAGATCAAGCAGCTGGAACAGGAGCTGGGAGTCCATCTCTTTGACCGCATTGGAAAGCAGACCACCCTGACCCATCAGGGACAGGTTTTCTATGAATACGCCTCTGCCATCATGCGGGATCTGGCTCAGGCCAAAGACGCTATGGCAAATCCCACGGAGCTCACCGGGCAGCTGTGCCTTGGAACCATTGAATCCATCTGCAGCTCCATTTTCCCGGATCTTCTGACCGAATACCACAGACTGCACCCAAAAGTAAACGTAAATATTATCACAGACTCCCCGGACCGCCTGTTAGAGCAGATGAATGCCAATGTAATTGACATTGTCTATTTTCTGGATAAACGGATCTACGATCCCAAATGGGAAAAGGTCATGGAGCAGCCGGAGCAGATCCTCTTTGCCGCCTCTGCAGACCACCCCTTAAGCGCAAAAAAAGGAGAGCTTTCCTTAGATGAAATTCTCTCCTACCCCTTTGTTCTTACAGAAAAAAATGCCAGCTACCGGTTCATACTGGACCAGTATCTGGCATCTGAATACAAACGACTGCATCCCTTTCTGGAAACAGGAAACACAGACTTTATCCTTAAATTTTTACAGCAGAATCAGGGAATCTCCTTTCTCCCGGAATTTACCATCCGGCAGGCGGTAAAGGAAGGCCGCCTCTGCATCCTTACTGCCAGGGACTTTCACATCCAGATCTGGCGCCAGATCGTCTATCACCGGGACAAATGGGTCACCCGGGAAATGGCGGAATTTTTAAGGCTTGCAAAAGAAATGGCTACTTTGCGTTAATATACGCAACCAGTCCGCCTGCCTGTATGATATCCTGCATAAAGGGCGGGAAAGACTGGCCTTTATAGACCTCGCCTCTGGTGATATTGGTGATCACGCCACTGTCAAAATCCACCTCTACCTTATCTCCTGCACTGATGGCCTTTGCCGCCTGAGGACACTCGATAATGGGCAGGCCGATATTGATGGAATTGCGGTAAAAAATCCTGGCAAAGGTCTCTGCGATCACACAGCTGACCCCGGCACATTTGATGGCCAGGGGTGCGTGCTCCCTGGATGATCCGCAGCCAAAGTTCTTCTCTGCCACAATAATATCCCCCGGCTGCACCTTATTTACAAATTCACGGTCAATATCCTCCATACAGTGCTTCGCCAGCTCCTCGCCCTTTGTGGCATTTAAGTAACGAGCCGGAATAATTACATCCGTATCTACATTATCGCCGTATTTAAAAACATGTCCGCATACTTTCATGGTAATCTCCCTTCTTTTTTAGGACTGTAAAACCAGATCGTCCCGGCAGCCTTACATCACTGCTTCGGGAGCCGTAATCTTTCCTGCCACGGCGCTGGCTGCGGCTACCGCCGGGCTTGCCAGATATACTTCTGAATCCACATGGCCCATACGGCCAACGAAATTGCGGTTTGTAGTGGAAATACATCTTTCACCGGCCGCCAGAATGCCCATATAACCGCCCAGGCAGGGGCCGCAGGTGGGAGTGCTTACCACTGCCCCAGCCTCAATAAATATTTCAAGCAGCCCTTCTCTCATGGCCTGCAGATAGATGGCCTGCGTCGCAGGGATCACAATACAGCGCACACCCTTTGCAACCTTCTTTCCCTTTAAGATCTCAGCTGCCGCCCGGATATCATCAATCCGTCCATTGGTACAGGAGCCGATTACTGCCTGATCGATCTTCACCTCGCCTACCTGATCGATGGTTCTGGTATTGGAGGGAAGGTGGGGAAATGATACCGTTGGCTTTAACCGGGATAGATCGATCACATAGGTCTCATCATACTCCGCATCCTCATCCGCCTCATATACCGTAAATTCCCGTTTGGAATGCTCCTTCATATACTGGAGAGCAGTCTCATCCACAGGGAAAATACCGTTCTTTCCACCGGCCTCAATGGCCATATTGCAGATGGTAAAGCGGTCATCCATGGACAGATTCTTAATGCCCTCTCCCGTAAATTCCATGGAGCGGTACAGGGCACCGTCCACACCGATCATGCCGATGATATGTAAGATCACATCCTTGCCTGATACCCATTTGGAGGGCTTTCCAACCAGCTCAAAGCGGATGGCAGAAGGCACCTTAAACCAGGCCTTTCCCGTTACCATTCCTGCCGCCATATCCGTGCTCCCCACTCCCGTAGAAAAAGCTCCCAACGCTCCGTAGGTGCAGGTATGGGAGTCCGCTCCAATCACCGCATCACCAGCCACAACCAGACCTTTTTCCGGCAAAAGTGCGTGTTCGATTCCCATATCACCCACATCAAAATAGTTGCTGATCTCATGGCGGCAGGCAAACTCTCTGCAGCATTTGCAGTTTTCTGCTGATTTAATATCCTTGTTCGGAATAAAGTGATCCATTACAAGGGCAATTTTATCTTTATCAAAAACCGTCTGACGGTTCATCTTTTTCATCTCATTGATGGCAACCGGAGAGGTGATGTCATTTCCAAGCACCAAATCCAGCTCCGCTTCGATCAGCTGTCCCGCTTTCACCTCTGCAAGTCCCGCATGAGCGGCTAATATCTTCTGGGTCATGGTCATTCCCATTGCTTCATCCTCCTCACCAGGGCGCTTTTCATTTAGCCCCATCTGTTTTTAATCTGTGCTTTACATTCTATCATATCTGTTGCTATAATAAAAATACATAATATGAATGGTGTATATGAAAAAATGTTATACAGGAGTGTTTACCATGGAACAGAACCTTTCACAGTATAAAATCTTTTACGAGGTAGCCAAAGCAGGAAACATTTCAAAAGCTGCCAAGGAACTCTATATCAGCCAGCCTGCCATCAGCAAAGCCATCAGCAAGCTGGAAGACAGCATCGGTATCCCGCTTTTCACCCGCAGCTCCAGAGGCGTGCAGCTGACAGCAGAAGGGCAGGTCCTTTTTGAATATGCAAAGGAAGCCTTTGAGGCCCTGACCAGAGGAGAACAGGAATTAAAGCGGATCCAGGAGTTTGACATCGGCCATCTCCGCATCGGCGTCAGCAATACCCTTTGTAAATATGTGCTCCTTCCTTATCTGAAGACTTTTATCGACCAGTACCCACACATGAGGATTTCCATTGAAGGCCAGTCTACTGCTCAGACCATCGCCGGTCTGGAACAGCACAAGCTGGATCTGGGCCTGATCGCAGAACCGGCTTCTCACAGGGATCTGACCTTTATTCCCGTTATGGATATTCAGGATACCTTTGTCACTACGCCTTCTTACCTGGAAAATCTCTATCTGCGGGAAGGAAAGGATGCGGATATCTTTGAAACGGGAAATATCATGCTTTTGGATCAGAGCAACATGACCCGGATCCATGTGGATAAATATCTGGAAGAATATTCCATTATTCCCCATCAGGTTCTGGAGGTTACAACTATGGATCTGCTGATCGAATTTGCAAAGATCGGTCTGGGTGTAGCCTGTGTCATACGGGAACTGGTACAAAAGGAGCTTGACAACGGAACTTTAGTGGAAGTTCCTCTGAAAAATGCCATCCATCGAAGAACCATCGGCTTTGCCTACCATTCCAATAATCAGGCCATGGCTTTAAAAACATTTCTGGAATTTCTTTATTAAGCATAACAGCTGCCGGAGAAATGTACGTTTTCCGACAGCTGTATTTTGGGCTATTTGATCACAAATTCCACGGTTCCCGCTGCTCCCGGTGCAATCTCATAGGGTGCAAACACCACTACGGGGTCTCCCGCTTCATTAAGATAAAAATCAGTTTCCTCTGTAATTCCGTCAAAACCGCCTTCCTCTGCATTCCAGAACTTCACTCCTGTTTCCTGCTCTTTCTGCGGGATCTGAACAATGACTGCCTCATTTACAATCCTCTCATACTCTGCTCCCAACACATTCTTCCTCTGTTCCTCCGGTTGCCAGAAAGGCTTCAAAGGCGGGTGAACACTTTAAATTCCAAAAAATCCCAAAAGAGGCCGTCTGTTTGACGATTCCCTCTTTTGGGATATCTGCTCCGTTTTCTAATTGATGCGTTATTAGTTGTTGATCAGCTTATCTTCTTCATTGTTCCAGCTGTAAAGCTTTCTGATCTCTTCGCCTACCTTCTCAGACGGATGCTCGGAAGCCAGTTTTCTCATTGCCTTAAAGTGTACCTGACGGCCTGCGGGAGACATATCAAGCAGGAAGTCCTTTGCGAAGGTTCCGTCCTGGATATCTGTGAGGATCTTCTTCATAGCCTTCTTTGTATCTTCTGTAATGATCTTCGGTCCAGTGATGTAGTCGCCATACTCTGCCGTATTGGAAATGGAATAGCGCATTCCTGCAAAGCCGGACTGATAGATCAGATCTACGATCAGCTTCATCTCATGGATACACTCAAAATATGCGTTCTTGGGATCATATCCTGCCTCTACCAGAGTTTCATAGCCTGCCTGCATCAGAGCGCATACGCCGCCGCAGAGGACTGCCTGTTCTCCGAAAAGGTCTGTCTCTGTCTCTGTGCGGAAGGTAGTCTCTAAAAGTCCTGCTCTGGCACCGCCGATGGCAAGGCCGTATGCAAGAGCGCGGTCTAAAGCTTTTCCTGTGTAGTCCTGCTCTACTGCCACCAGACAGGGAGTTCCCTTTCCTGCCTGATACTCACTGCGCACGGTATGACCCGGAGCCTTGGGAGCGATCATGGTAACGTCTACATTCTTAGGCGGCTTAATGCAACCAAAGTGGATATTAAAGCCGTGGGCAAACATCAGCATAGCGCCGTCCTTTAAGTTTGGCTCAATGTCCTTCTTATACATGTCCGCCTGAAGCTCATCATTGATCAGGATCATGATCACATCTGCCCTTTTTGCAGCCTCTGCCGCTGTATAAACCTCAAAGCCCTGCTCCTGGGCTCTCTTCCAGGAACGGCTTCCCTCATACAGGCCTACGATCACATTGCACCCGGATTCCTTTAAGTTCAGCGCATGGGCATGACCCTGGCTGCCGTAACCGATGATGGCAATGGTCTGTCCATCCAGCATGGATAAATTACAATCTTCCTGATAATAGATCTTTGACATATAAATATCCTCCTTGAGACGTTGTATTTTATGGCAGGTATCGGATATCTTCGCTTCCCCGCTCCAGTCCGGTCAGTCCGGTACGGGCCAGCTCCAGAATCTCGTAATCCTCTAACAGATTGATAAGGGCATCCAGCTTTGACTGGTCTCCTGTCAGCATGACCGTCAGGGAATCCCTTCCCACATCTACGATGGTTGCACGGAAAATATTGGAAATCGCACTGATGGCCTGGCGATCCTGAGCGCTTGCCCTTACCTTAACCATCATCAGTTCTCTGTATACGGAACGATCCGGCTTTAATTCCTTAATGTCTCTTACGTCCTCCAGCTTGTCCAGCTGGTTCTTGATCTGCTCAAGAACCGTCTGGTCTCCCAGAGAAACAACGGTCATCCTGGAATATCTCGGATCTGCAGTGACGCCTACGGTCAGGCTCTCAATGTTGTAGCCCCGGCGGCTGAACAGGCCTGCTACACGGGCCAGAACGCCGGCCGTATTGTCTACCAGAAGCGACAACACGATTCTGTCATCCATCATATCTTATTCCTCCATATCAGCCGGTCATTTCCCATCCCTGCCAGAAGCAGGATTTGTCTGAAAATTCCCTGTGCCATATATTAGTTTTTATCATAGCAACCATTATTTTATTTGTCAAATGTATAATAGGAATGGCAATTATGAACAGAAGTTATAACATTTCACCAAGGAGAATTGCCCTCAGCGCTTCTACCGACTCTGCAATCCGTGCCGCCTCACTCTCTTCCAGTTCCCTGCGGCTTCCGTAACCATAGAGCACGCCAATGCTCTCCAGCCCCTGCTCCCCAGCTCCTATGATGTCATGCTCCCTGTCTCCCACCATCACGATATCTGGCGCCAGACCACGGCCTGTTTCATCCCTTAAAAGACCAAAGCGCTCTCTTACATAGGAAATCACATCACCTTTTCTCACGCGGGTTTCCTCCAGATCAGCACCGCCGATGCCGTCAAAAAATCCAGCCAGCCCAAAATGCTCTAAGATCTGAACTGCAAAGGGCTCCGGCTTGGAGGTCGCCACATACAGCTTCTTTCCCGCATTTTTCAATGCTCCCAAAAGCTCTGGTATTCCCGGATACACCTTATTCTGCGCCCAGCCCTCCCGGCAGAAATACTCACGATACACGGAAATGGCCTCTGTGGCCTTTTCCTGGGAAAAACCGTAAAAATTGATGTAACTATCCCTTAAAGGCGGACCTATAAAGGGACAGAGCATATCCAGATCTGTTTCTTCTATGCCATAATGTGCCAGAGAATACTGGACAGCCTTTGTAATTCCTTCCTTCGGATCGGTCAGAGTGCCATCCAGATCAAATAATATGTACTTTTTTTCTTTCATTAGATTTTTCCATCCTTAAATGCTTTCATCATCTCATGGCCTACGCTGATATAGGGCGGATACTCTATGATCTCCTCCCTTGTAAACCAGCCGGCCTCCGACAGTTCCTCTTCCTGGAGCCGTATGGTATCGTCTCCGTCCAGATCTGCCACAAAGCCGATCATCACCGTATCGGAAAAAGCCCATGGCTGACTCTTATAGTAACGGATATTTTTGACTTTCAGTCCCACCTCTTCCATTACTTCCCGCTTCACACAGTCCTCAAAGGTCTCTCCGATTTCCAGATAGCCTGCGATCAGAGCATAATGACGGTAAGCTCCCCTGGCATACCTGGACATAAGCAGCCGATCCCCATTCCGGATCGCCACGATCACTGCCGGACTGATCTTGGGATATTCTGTATGGCCGCACGCAGAGCATACCATGGAACGCTCTTTCTCTCCCGGAGCCATCTTTCCCCCGCAGCAGCCGCAAAACCTGCGGCTCTCTCTCCAACGGTAAATCTGGCTCCCCGTAATTCCCGCAAAGCCGTCCTCCACGGGCTCAAAGGAGCGGAAGATCTGCAGTCCCTCCATAACAAAGCCGCCAAATTCCGGCATTTGAAACGTATCTGCCAGATAATACCCTTTGGAATCAATAGAAAAGAGGTATGAAACGCTTTCCACAGCATCTTCCTCTCCCTTTAAATCCCTAAAAGCAGGGAGACGGTATCTGTCCCCCTCCTTGATAAGCATTACCTTATTGTATTCATAATGAAGCAGGATATCATCCTCCTGCGGATTTTTTCTCATATAGGCAGGATTAAACCTGCCTTCACCGATTTCCTGTATCATTGGCACTGCTTCCCTTTCTTCTTTAGTTGTGGATCACTATCTTAAGTTTTTTGCCTGTACCGAAGCTCATAACCCCCAAAAGGGATTTTCCATCCACAATACAGCTTCCCAGACAGACATCCACATCCCAGCGGATCTTTTCCGCCTGATTCACAAAGTGCACAATTTCCTCCACATTATTGAAAATAACCTCTCCTGACGTCATAAGCCAACCTCCTGCTTTTGCTTTTTTACTGATACAGGAAGTTTTTCCGCCATTTTCCTATTTATACTGATGCCTTAAAAAAATTTTCTTTAAGTTTACCCTCTTTAGGCTGCTGAAAAAGTAATAATACACCGCAAAGGCTGCTGAGGTTAAAGCCCAGGTCATAGGATAACAAAAGGCAGCTGCAAGAATGGTATTGAAATGCGGCAGTGCAAAAATAATCCAGATCACACGCACCAGACACACGCCTACACCGGTAATAATGAGAGGCATCCAGGCATCACCCACGCCTCTTAAGGTACCGGAAAGGATCTCAATGGTGATATAGGTAATAAAGGTGGGAACCATAAAACGGATCAGGCTCTGGCTGATGAGCTGTACCTGAGGATCCGAGGTAAAAAGCTCAATAAACAGGTATCCCCAGAAATACAGCGCTGTCGAGACAATGGCCGTAAGCACCACGCCGATCACCATACAGGCGCCTGCTCCCTTTCTCACCCGGTCCATCCGCCTTGCTCCGTAGTTCTGTCCAACAAAGGTAGTAACGGATATTCCCAGAGCATTGATCATCATCCAGTACAGGCCGTCCACCTTTCCGTAGGTTGCCCAGGCAGTCACATTGTCTGTTCCCAGATTATTTACACCGGCCTGGATAATAATGTTGGAAATGTTATACATTACAGACTGCATTCCCGCCGGAATACCGATGCGTATGATCCTCTGCAGCATCCGGCTGTCAATACGGATTTTTCTCCACTCCACCTTATACATATCCTGTGTGCGGGTCAGGCAGAGAATTACCAGGATCGCTGAAAAAAGCTGGGAAGAAATGGTTGCCAGAGCAGCACCGGCCACTCCCATCCGGAGCACTGCCACCAAAACCACATCCAGGATAATATTTACAAAACAGCTCCCTATGAGGAAATACAGCGGCCGTCTGGAATCTCCCACTGCACGGAGAATGCCGGCTCCCATATTGTACAGAAGATTAGGAACCATCCCCAGAAAATAGATCCTGATATAGGTTACTGCATGATCCATTACGTCCTCAGGTGTATGCATGGCTGTGAGAGCCCATCTGGCCCCCACAAGTCCTACTGCCATAAAAAGAACGCCTCCTATGACCGAAAAAGCAACTGAGGTATGTACGGCCCAGTGGACCTTGTCGGCCTTTTTTGCACCGTAATACTGCGAGATGACCACAGTAGCGCCGCTGGACAGCCCCACAAAGAAGCCCACCATCAGATTGATCAGCGTACTGGTGGTTCCTCCTACTGCCGCCAGAGCCTGTTTTCCCACAAAGCGGCCTACTACCACAGCATCTGCCGTATTATAAAGCTGCTGAAAAAAGGTTCCGAATAAAATAGGGAAGAAAAACAGCAGCAGCTGTCCGAAAATACTTCCCTCTGTAATTCCATTTGCTTTTGTCTTTTGGACTTTTTGCTCCGCACTCATTTGTTTATCTCCTCGTTGACGGGTACTTTATCTCTTTATCTGCTTACTTCTCAGCAGCTCCGTCTCCTGCTACCTCTGCAATTGACTTTACAAGACCTGCAATTCCCTGGATTTCAGAAGGAATGATGATCTTGGTGGCTCTGCCGTTGGCAGCCGCCGCAAAGGCCTCCAGACTCTTAAGCTGCAGCACGGTCTGATCGGCTCCCGCTTCCCGGATGTAGCGGATTCCTTCTGCCGTAGCCTTCTGTACGGTACGGATAGCCTCCGCCTGTCCCTGAGCCTCCTTAATCTTCTTTTCCTTCTCTGCTTCTGCCCGAAGGATGGCCGCCTCTTTTTCAGCCTCCGCATTTAAAACGGCAGACTCCTTATTTCCCTCTGCTACCAGGATCATGGACTTCTTCTCGCCCTCTGCCTTTAAGATAGCCTCGCGGCGCTCACGTTCTGCCTTCATCTGCTTCTCCATGGCCTCCTGAATGGCTGCCGGGGGAATGATGTTCTTAAGCTCCACACGGGTAACCTTGATACCCCAGGGATCCGTCGCCAGATCCAGGGATTCCTGCATCTTGGCATTGATGGTTTCTCTGGAAGTCAGTGTTTCATCTAACTCCAGATCGCCGATAATATTTCTCAAAGTAGTAGCTGTCAGGTTCTCAATAGCAAGGATCGGACGCTCCACACCATATGCATACATTTTCGGATCGGTAATGTAGAAGAATACCACTGTATCGATCTGCATGGTAACATTGTCCTTTGTGATCACCGGCTGCGGCGGGAAGTCCTCCACCTGCTCTTTCAAGTTTACCTTCTTTGCCACCCGGTCAATAAAGGGGATCAGAAAATGGACGCCCACTCCGTAGGTTCCCAGATAACCGCCCAGACGTTCCACTACCAGGGCCTGTGCCTGAGGAACAATGCGGATACAGGATGAAAGAATCACCAGAATTACAACTGCAACAATAATAAACGCCATAAAACCTCCTATCATACCTAACATAAAATCCCTCCTTATTCATTTTCCTGTTCTACAAATAGTTTCGCGCCCCGGATCTCCCGGATCACAGCAGCTGTACCGGGCGTAAGGATCCGGTCCTCATGGAGCGAACGTGCCAGCCAGGTTTCTCCGGCTAAGGATACGCTTCCTGTTCCCCGGACGTTGTCGATGGTCTCCTTAACCACCACTTTTCTGCCAATGAGCCCGTCTGTGTTGGTCCGTGTCTCCTTCGGCTTTAGGATTCCTGCCGCCAGAGGCCGCACCAGAAGGAGCAGCGCAAAGGAAACGGCTGCAAACAAAGCCAGCTGCAGCTTCACGCTGCCTCCCAGAACCTGAACCAAAAGCCCCGCAAGCGCTCCCCCTGCAAACCAGATACAGGTAAGGGAAACGGTAAGCGCCTCTGCCGCTGTAAGCACGATAAATGCCGCAATCCAAAATAAGGTCATCTGCTTTTCCTCCTTTCTGCAGCCGTGCCGGAAAGCTGTCTGTACACTCCGCACGGATATGATTCCCCATTATAGCCGGCTGTACCCGCTTTTGAGGAAAGATATCTTTATTGTATCATATTTACTGTCATATTCAAATAACGGAATGAAAAAATTGACAAATCGTAAGAGAATCGTTAGAATACAGACAGACTCTCCGGTTTGGGCTTTAAAGGCCGGCCGGTTATTGATAAGGAGATTTATATTTTATGAAACGCATCCTGCTTCTTGGCACTGGAGGCACCATTGCCTGCAAACGTACGTCCCATGGGTTAATGCCCCTTCTTTCCTCAGAAGAAATCCTTTCCTTTGTCCCGGACAGCCGGACGTTCTGCAGCATTGATTCGATCCAGGTATTAAATATTGACAGCACTAACATACAGCCCTCCCACTGGCTTACCATTGAAAAGGCCATTGAGGAACATTACAAAGATTATGACGGCTTTGTGATCACCCACGGTACAGACACCATGGCTTACACGGCCGCTGCCCTTTCCTATCTGATCCGCAATTCTGCAAAGCCCATTGTGATCACCGGAGCCCAAAAGCCTATCGATATGGAAAACACAGACGCCAGAACCAATCTTGCGGACAGCCTTCGCTTCGCCTCTCACCCAAACGCACATGGGGTCAATATCGTATTCGACGGCAAGGTGATCGCAGGCACCCGCGGAAAAAAGGAGCGCACCAAGAGCTACAACGCCTTTTCCAGTATCAATTTTCCCTATATTGCCACGATCCAGGAGGAGCATATCCTTTTTTATCTGGATGACAAGGAGCTTTTAAAAGAGCCGGTGCAGTTTTTTTGCCATTTAAATCCCAATGTGGGGCTTTTAAAGCTGATTCCTTCCATGGACGCCTCCCTTCTTGACTATATGGCAGAACACTATGACGCTGTTATCATTGAATCCTTCGGCGTAGGCGGCCTTCCCTCCTATGACGGAGGAGATTACCATCGGGCCGTGGGACGCTGGACCAGCCTGGGAAAAACGGTAATCATGACCACACAGGTCACAAATGAGGGCAGCAATATGTCCGTATATGAGGTAGGCAAAAATATCAAGCAGGAATTCGGCCTGCTGGAAGCCTATGACATGACTCTGGAGGCAGCAGTGACAAAGACCATGTGGATTCTGGGACAAACAAAGGATCCAAAGGAAATCCGGCGCCTGTTTTATCAGACCGTCAACCGGGATATCCTCTGGAAATCGATATAAGGGAGGGGAACAGGAGTATGAATCAGCAGAAACGTCCTTTTTATTCCGGATTGATCCACGGCATCCCTATCGGCCTCGGTTATCTGGCTGTATCCTTTACCTTCGGCATCATGGCGGTAAGCTCCGGCCTCTCTGTTTTCCAGTCTGTGCTTATCTCCCTTACCAATCTTACAAGCGCCGGCCAGTTTGCCGGCCTTGGCATCATAACCGCCGGCTCCTCTTATCTGGAAATGGCCGCGGTGCAGCTTGTGATCAACCTGCGCTACTGCCTTATGTCCTGCTCCCTTTCCCAGAAGCTGGATCATAAGATGCCTTTATTCCATCGTTTTCTCATGGCCTATGGGGTGACGGATGAAATTTTCGGCGTGTCGGTCTGTCATCCTGGAACCTTAAGCCCCTTTTACAGCTACGGGCTGATGAGCGCCGCTGTGCCGGGCTGGACTTTAGGAACGCTTTTAGGCGCGCTCTCCGGCAGTCTGCTTCCGGAACGGCTTTTAAATGCCCTGGGCGTGGCCCTCTATGGAATGTTTCTGGCGATCATCGTACCTCCGGCAAGAGAAAACAGGATCCTTCGGGCTGTGGTCCTGCTCTCCATGACAGCCAGCTTTGTATTTACCCTGATCCCGGTATTAAATACCATTTCATCCGGATTTAAGATCATCCTTTTGACCTTTGTTATCGCCGGAGGAGCCGCCCTGATCTGCCCTGTAAAGGAGGAAGCTTAAATGAATCGGAATATTTATGTCTATATAGCAGTAATGGCAGCAGTGACCTATCTGATCCGACTGCTGCCGCTCACACTGATACGAAAAGAAATCAAAAATACCTTTCTTCGTTCTTTTTTATATTATGTTCCCTATGTGACGCTCTCCGTCATGACCTTTCCGGCCATCCTCTATGCCACCCGCTCTGCGGCAGGCGGAGCCGCAGCTCTGGCCGTGGCCGTCCTGCTGGCCTGGAAGGGAAAAAGTCTTTTTCATGTATCCCTTGCAGCCTGCACAGCTGTATTTTTACTGGAATTTTTTATCTGAACTTCTTAAATCCCGTCTTTTGCCCAGCCATAGGAACAGCGTACCGCCTTCTGCCAGCCCTTAAGCATCCTGCACCGGACTTCCTCTTCAATCTTTGGGAAGAAGCTGCGGTCCGCTTTCCATCCTCTGGCGATCTCTTCCTTATTTTTCCAGAATCCCACTGCAAGACCTGCCAGATAGGCAGCTCCCATGGCGGTTGTTTCCACACAGGCCGGGCGGTCTACCTGGACGCCGGTTAAATCTGCCTGAGTCTGCAGCAGATAGTTGTTGGCGCTGGCCCCTCCGTCTGCCTTCAGCCGTTTCACCTCCTGTCCCAGATCCATCTTCATGGCTTCCAGCACATCATTGGTCTGGTAACAGAGGGAATCCAGAGTCGCGCGGATAATATGATACCGATTCCCCCCGCGGGTAAGGCCCAGAATGGCGCCTCTGGCATAGGCATCCCAATGCGGTGCTCCCAGACCCGTAAAAGCCGGCACCACATAACAGCCATTGGTATCCTTTACCTTTTCGGCCATATATTCTGAATCTGCCGCTGATCCGATCAGCCTCAGCTCATCCCTCAGCCACTGGATCGCTGCTCCAGCAGCAAAAATAGACCCCTCCAACGCATAGGTTACATTTCCCTCCAGCCCCCACGCGATCGTTGTCACAAGGCCGCTCTTTGAAAATACCGGCCGGTCTCCTGTATTCATAAGGAGAAAGCAGCCTGTGCCGTATGTATTTTTCGCATCGCCCGGCTCAAAACAGGTCTGGCCGAAAAGAGCGGCCTGCTGATCTCCCGCCGCGCCTCCTATCGGAATCGGATCTCCAAAAAACTGCCGGCCTGTCATGCCGTAAATACAGCTGGAGGGCTTTGGCTTTGGGAGCATCTGTTCCGGTATGTCAAAAAGCTCCAGGATTTCTTTATCCCAGGTAAGCGTATTGATATTAAACAGCATGGTCCTGGAGGCGTTGGAGTAATCGGTCACATGAACGGCTCCCTTTGTAAGCTTCCAGATAAGCCAGGTTTCCACGGTTCCAAAAAGCAGTTCTCCCCGCCCGGCCCTCTCTCTGGCTCCGGGCACATGATCCAGGATCCATTTCAGCTTGGTAGCAGAGAAATAGGCATCAATGACCAGACCGGTCTTTTGGCGTATCAGTTCTGTCAGTCCCTTTGCCTTTAATTCGTCGCAATAAGCCGCAGTCCGACGGCACTGCCACACGATTGCCGGACCAATGGGCTCTCCGGTAGCCTTATCCCATACAATGGCTGTCTCCCTCTGGTTGGTGATGCCAATAGCAGCAATATCGCCAGCCGAGGCGCCAATCTTTGACATAGCTTCCACTGCCACTCCCAGCTGAGTCGACCAGATTTCATTGGCGTCATGCTCCACCCAGCCGGGTTTTGGAAAATACTGGGTAAATTCCTTCTGAGCAAGGCTGCAGACCTCCCCGTTCTGATCAAACAGGATACAGCGGCTGCTGGTAGTCCCCGCATCCAGAGCCATGATATATTTCCCCATACATATGCTCCCTTCTCTAAGACAACAAAAATTCGCTGAGTACGAAATTGCTCACATCCATGCCCCATTCTGTAAGTGACAGCCATACTCCTTCTTTTTTCAGCAGACCATTGGCCATAAGCCGTTCGATCACCGCTCCATAGACCGTTTCCATTTTCACTCCGAACAGTCTTACGAAATCCATTTCCGATACCCCTCTCGTCATCCGAAGGCCCAGAAACATAAATTCTTCCATACGGGCCTCTCTTGAAAGCTGCTCCACCGGCCCAGCCAGTTCTCTCAGACCTTCCCCACAGTCATGCTCCAGATCCAGGGCCAGATAACGCCTCAGATCCTTTTCATTGGAAAAGCGGCAGCCGTCCATATAAGAAGATGCCCCCAGGCCCAGTCCCAGATAGGACACCTCTGTCCAGTAGCCTATATTGTGGCGGCATTCCTTTCCAGGCTTTGCATAGTTTGAAATCTCATAGCGCTGATAGCCCATCTCTCCCAGAAAATCCCTTGTAAGATGGTAAATCCTGTTTTCCGTATCTTCATCCGGAAGAGGAAGGACATTTTCTCTCCGGCAGCCGCCCATTCCCGGCCCATACTGTTCCCAGAAGGGCGTTCCCTGCTCTATGATCAGGCTGTATGCGGAAATATGCTCCGGTTTGAGCATCGTTACCTTTTTTAAGGTATTTTTCCACGATTCAAGCGTCTGGCCAGGGATCCCGCTCATAAGATCCACGCTTATATTGGTAAAGCCAGACATTCTTGCGCTCTGATAGCTCTTTAAAAACTCCTCAAAAGAATGAACCCGGCCCAGGTTTTTAAGCTCCTGATTATCTGCCGACTGAAGGCCGATGCTTACGCGGTTGATGCCACAGTCATGGTACACAGGAAGCTTGTTGTATAAAAGAGTACCCGGATTGGCCTCGATCGTAATCTCCGCATCCGGCTCCAATGTAAAGTTTTCCTTTACGGCCTCCATGATCCGCCGGATCAGTTCCGGTTCCATAACCGTAGGGGTACCGCCGCCGATAAAAACCGTGGATACCGTAAGCTCACTGCAGAAGGCTCCTCTGGCCCGGATTTCTCTTACCAGCTGATCCACATAAGCCTCATGGTCTGCAGCCAGAGCCCGAAAGGAGAGAAAATCGCAGTAAAAACACTTTTTCACGCAAAACGGGATATGGATATACAGCTCAATGGTATTTTTATTTGCATTTATCATAGGGTGACTGTCTCGCTTTTTCTCTTACTCTTCATCCAGCTTCAGAACGCTCATAAACGCCTTCTGCGGAATCTCTACATTTCCAATCTGGCGCATCCGCTTTTTGCCTTCCTTCTGCTTTTCAAGAAGCTTTCTCTTTCGTGAAATATCGCCGCCGTAGCACTTTGCAAGCACGTCCTTACGGACTGCCTTTACCGTCTCTCTGGCAATTATCTTTCCACCGATGGCTGCCTGAATGGGGATTTCAAACAAGTGGCGCGGAATCTCCTCCTTTAATTTTTCGCACATCCTGCGTCCCTTTTCATAGGCCGAGGCAGAATGTACAATAAAGGAAAGAGCGTCCACTTCCTCTCTGTTTACCAGAATATCCAGCTTCACAAGCTCAGACCGTTCATAGCCCTTTAACTCATAATCAAAGGAGGCATATCCTCTGGACCGCGACTTTAAGGCATCGAAGAAGTCATAGATGATCTCATTTAAGGGAAGCTCGTATTTTAAAAGGGCACGGGTGGTTTCAATGTATTCCATTCCCAGATATACGCCCCGGCGCTCCTGGCACAAAGTCATAATGGAGCCCACATATTCGGTCGTTACCATGATCTCCGCGCTTACAATAGGCTCCTCCATGTATTCAATTTCACTGGGATCCGGCAGATTGGATGGATTGGTAAGCTCGATCATCTCACCATTCGTCTTATATACCCGGTATACTACGCCCGGAGCCGTTGTCACAAGATCCAGGTTATATTCCCTCTCTAAGCGCTCCTGAATGATTTCCAGATGAAGCAGGCCTAAAAAACCGCAGCGGAAGCCAAAGCCAAGAGCCACAGAGGTCTCCGGTTCATAGAAAAGCGAAGCATCATTTAACTGAAGCTTTTCAAGGGCGTCTCTTAAGTCATTGTATTTGGCACCGTCTGCAGGATAAAGTCCGCAGTAAACCATAGGCGTTACCTTTTTATAGCCCGGAAGGGGGCTTTCACAGGGACGGACGGCATCTGTAACCGTATCGCCCACACGGGTATCGCGGACATTTTTGATACTGGCGGTAATATAGCCTACCATTCCCGCGCTGAGCTCGTCGCAGGTAATAAACTGGCCTGCGCCGAAGTATCCGACCTCTACTACCTCTTCCTCTGCCCCCGTGGCCATCATCCGCACACGGGTTCCCTTCTTTACCGTGCCTTCCATCACACGGCAGAAAATAATTACACCTTTGTAAGAATCATAAATAGAATCAAAGATCAGCGCCTGAAGGGGAGCATCGGGATCTCCCTTGGGAGACGGGATCTTGTGCACAATGGCCTCCAGAACATCTTCGATATTCAGTCCTGTTTTCGCGGAAATACGGGGCGCATCGTGAGCCTCCAGACCAATCACATCCTCTATCTCCGCCTCCACATGATCCGGGTCGGCGCTTGGAAGATCGATTTTATTGATAACCGGAAATACGTCCAGATCATGATCCAGAGCCAGATAGACATTTGCCAGCGTCTGAGCCTCAATGCCCTGGGACGCATCCACTACCAGGATGGCTCCGTCGCAGGCTGCCAGACTGCGGGAAACCTCATAATTAAAGTCTACATGTCCGGGAGTGTCGATCAGGTTAAAAATATATTCCTCCCCGTCCTTTGCCTTATATACGGTACGCACTGCCTGAGATTTGATGGTAATGCCTCTCTCCCGCTCCAGGTCCATGTTGTCCAGGATCTGCTCCTGCATCTCTCTGCTTGTTAAAAGCCCTGTTTTTTCAATAATACGGTCAGCCAGGGTGGACTTGCCGTGATCAATATGGGCGATGATACAAAAATTTCGTATTTTACTCTGGTCAATCGTTGCCATTCTTTATCCTCGTCTTCTTTCAAATTAAAATATATCTGCCATTATACCTTTTTTTCACTCCCCTTGCAACACCATATCCAAAAGTTGTGCCAGGGGCTCCATGGCGTTTTTTACCTCTTCAAATGTATTCGTCTGAGCCCCCGCTTCAATAAGAGCAGACTTAGGCCGCAGGTGGAGATTATAGCGCAGTCCCTTTAAATAGATCTTTCTGGCAAATCCTGGAAAATACGCCTGTGCTCCCAGCTGCATTTTCAGGCTGAATGCAAGGTTTTCTGCCAGATAAGGATTGGAAAGATAGGCAATTTTTCCCTCCGGCGTACGGCTGAGGCCGTTAAAAAACATGATCTGCGCCGTGGGCTTTCCATTGATGTCGGAAACCATGTGGAGATTTTCCGAAACGCCATCCCTGTGAAGATCCAGAACTACCTGAATGGAAGGATTCTGCTGCAGGATATGGTTTACGCCTTCCAGTGCATAATTATAGGCCTTACTCCGATCCAGAACGCCACTTTGCAGATCATAAACCGACGTGTCATGGTAAACCCGGTAGCCCTTCTGCGTCAAAAGTTCTGCCAGATAATCTCCCACTTCCACAATGGTCCGCCCCTGAGGGCCGGAATCCTTAAAGGCCTCCTGAGAATGGGTATGGTAAATAAGGATCTGCGGCCCTTCCCCTTCTTTATCTAATGTCACATCATGGCTTAAAAGTGCCGGACCGTTAAACAGATCGCGGCCTGCTGTGGTAGAGGTATGTACGCTGTAAAAATGCTTCATGAGAAAGTCAAAATCCTCCAGCTGCTGAAGCTGATAAAGTGTTCCTGTTACCGGCAGAGGAAGGCTTCCTGCCAGGGAAAGGGCAGAGCCTGAAACACTGGCTGCGGTTTCCTCTAACGCTTCCCCGAAGCTTTCTGCGGGGCTTTCCTCTAAGCCGTGAGCCATGCTCCCCTGCGAGGCCTTTTTTCTTTCTTCATGCTGCTTCTCCCCTGTTGTTTCATCTCCGTACCGGTCAAGATACTGGTGCTCCCTGTAAAATAAACGTGCCTGCATATGATTCCTGAAAACAGGGTCTGCATCTTCCCAGGCGATCTTTACAGCCTGATCCGTATTACTGCCGTCCTGCTCCGTTATGTTCCTGGAATTTTTCCCCGTCATCTCATAAGGCGCAGCCTGATGCCACAGAAGCGCTGCCAGTTCTTCCCCGGCCATCCGAACCTGCTGCTCCCAGGGAACCGCCGTAAGGACGGCTCTGCTGTTTTTTATCATATAGACGGCTCCCCATACGGTTCCCGCAGCCGCAAGGCCCATGAGACATATCCTCACCGGCCCTCTCCTTCCATTCCTTTTCATCCCCATACCCGGTCCCGCCTGTCCTTTTTACACCTTGCCAAAGTGCTGTATCCTATGGTATGCCAAAACAAAGGAAAAAATGACAGCATCTGCCGCCGGAATCACAGCTCAAACACAGCCCGGTGAATACCTTCCGAAATGGTAAAACTTAGCTGCTGAACAGACTGGTCAATATCCGGCGGCGTCACATACATAGGCCCAAATTCCGGCTCCAGAAGCTCCCGGATCAGTTCATACTGCCCCTCTGTATCCATCTGGCGTATCCACGATCCTGTGCCTTTTGCGCATTCATTTTCCTCCAAAACCGCAAGAAGGGCTGAAATCGTATCCTGCACAATGGCAGCCGCCCCCACCACCGTCGGCACTCCAATAGCGATCACCGGTACTCCCAGGCTCTCTTTTGTGAGACTGTGACGATGATTGCCTACTCCGGAGCCCGGATGGATTCCCGTATCTGTAAGCTGTATGGTTGTGCACAAGCGGCGGACGCTGCGTGCTGCCAATGCGTCAATGGCAATCACCAGATCAGGTGATGTCTCTCCTATGATCCCATGCAGAATCTGAGCCGTTTCCATCCCCGTCTGGGCCATAACGCCTGGAGCAATGGCGCAAAGGCATGGATAGGGCTGTTTCTTCTCTGTCCTGTCCGCAAAAAGATGGCCGGTCACTCTGAGATTTCCCACGGTTCGGGGTCCTAAAGAATCCGGGGTTACGGATTGGTTTCCAAGGCCGACCACCAGCAGGGACGGATTTTCCTTTTTCTCCCATCCTGCCCGTTTCATCAGCTCATTCAACTGCATGGCCAGTTCATCCACCACTCTGCTGTGACAATCCTCATCCGGCGTCTGCAGCTCATCTGCTTCCAGCGTTAGATACGTTCCTTCCGGCTTTCCCATCGCTCTGGCTCCCTGAGCATTCAGTATCTTCACTTCTGTCATTCTGACCGCACCTTCTTTTCTGGTTCTTTCCTTTAATACAACCCCTGGGATCTCACCCCCATCACCTTCAAAACTTTCTTTATCTTCCAGAGCCAGATCTGTGCGTATCTGAAAGGAAAATGTGGCTGCAGCCTGCTTATTTTCGGAACTTCCCATTCCTGTGCCTCCTGTCTTTTTCTTCGATCCATTTGAATTTCCACATTTTGCAGTATTTCCAAAGGCCATCCACCCTCAGCTGCGGGTACGGCGCAAAAAGAGAAACTGCGATCCATCTTATTTTCCACTCATTTCAAAAAAATATTCCCTAAAACTTCAAAAAAACACCAAATTCCGCTTGACATTCCCAAAATCATTCGCTAAAATGTAATAGTATGTTTACATTGAACTGTCCGTGTCCAGGCTTTGATGGAAAACACAACGATTAAGAAGAGAAAACCGAACGGAGGTGTATTTCATTGGCTAATATTAAATCTGCAAAGAAGAGAATCTTAGTAAACGAGACTAAGGCTGCAAGAAACAAGGCAATCAGATCCAAGGTTAAGACTGCGATCAAGAAGGTAGAGGCTGCTGTTGCTGCTGGAGATAAGACTGCTGCTCAGACTGCATTACAGGCTGCTATCACAGAGATCGACAAGGCCTGCACTAAGGGCGTATATCACAAGAACAATGCTGCCCGCAAGGTGTCCCGCGTGACCAAGGCTGTTAACACTCTGGCTTAATTTTATAGAGATATTTAAAATCCCTCCGGATTAACCCACCGGAGGGATTTTTTTGCTTACAGCTTCCTTTCATCATAACGTGCTCTTTCTCCGCCGATAAACTTAGGGCGTGTTCTGGCACAAACTACATGGGCGCCTCCAATTTCTCTGTTTAAAATCCGCACTGGAACTGCCACATCCTTTAAATGCATCCCGATCAGGGTATCTCCGATATCGATTCCCGCATGAGCTCGGATATGCTCCACTGCCGCCGGATGCTCCAGGGTATGATAAGCCGCCGTAGCAAAGGAGCCTCCTGCTTTTAGCTGAGGAACCACATTGACAGGCTCATATCCGTATTTTAACGCGGCCTCCTCCTCTAATATAAGCGCCCGGTTTAAATGCTCACAGCACTGGGCGGCCAGATAAATGCCCGCAGGTTTTAGCTCCTCATAAAGAGCTTCATAAACCGCCTGTCCGATTTCTCCGCTGGAATGAGAGCCAATCTTAAAGCTCCCGATTTCACTGGAGGAACAGCCCACAACCAGAATCTGCCCCTGCTTCAGATCTGCCTTTTCCATAAGCTCCCTCAAAACATCTTTTGTCTGTTTTCTAATCGCATCTAACTGAAGTTCTTCCATTCCATTTTCCTCCTTTAATACGTTTTTGCAATCAAAAGTTCTACTGCCAGACGGTCTGTCAGGCGGCCTGTCTTTACGCTTTCCTCTGCATCCACACAAAGATTTACATAGGAAAGGATCTGTTCCCTTGAAAATGTCTTTGCCTGCAGCATGATTTTTCCTGCCACAAAGGGCTGAAGCTTCATCCTGGAAGCAATGGTACTCTTATCCATGCCCTGCCCCATCAGCTCCTTCACCTGCAGGATCTGGTTAAACTGCCTTGCGATCAGAAATAAAATCCGCATAGGCGGCTCCTTTAAGGTAAGCAGATCCTCATAAAGATCCATAGCCTTTCGCGTCTGACGGTTGGCAATAGCCGTAATCATGTCAAAAATCTTGTTGCTCACCTGAGTGGTACAGATAGCCTCCACATCCTCCTCAGTGATCACATCACGGCCCAGGGTATAGCTGATCAGCTTTTCCAGCTCTGAGCTGATATTTTCCATATCATCCCCTGTTTTGCTTAAAAAAAACTCCATGGTGCGCCCGGTGATCTTTTTCCCATTTTTTGACAGGATGCCGGCAGCCCAACGGCCAAGCTGCGACGCATCCTGACGGCCAAGCTCCGCTGCATAACCGTATTTTTTCACGGCTTTAAAAAGCTTGCTGCGCTTATCCACCTCTGTTTCCACAAACACAAGACAGGTGGTATCGGGAATATGCTCCATATAAGCGCTCATTTCCTCTCCTCCTGCTCCGCCCTTAAACCAGCCGCTGTCCTCTATTAGCACCAGCCTGCGCTCTGCAAAAAAAGGCATGGTATCTGCAATGCCGATAATCTCATTTATATCCATTCCCTTTCCCTCGTAATGGTTAAAGTTCATGGTATCTCCAGCTGTCACTGCATCCTTTAAACGGTTCTTATAGCTCATTTTCAAAAATGCCTCTTCACCAAACAGAAGGTAGGCCTTTTTAAATGAACCGTCCTTTATATCCTGGTTTAATATCTGCATACGCTGTCTGTCACTCCCTGCCCTGGCGTTTTGCTCTATTATACCATGTCTTCCCCCTCTTGACAAATAGACTGTAGGGCGTATAATTATTTTTCTGAACAGTTCTTTTTAAAACCTTTTTATTTAGAACCTTTTATTATGTAAAAGGAGGATCCAATGACCTCAAACACTGATTTTCTTTTAGGTATCCGGGCTGCCATGAAGTTTCAGGACAGCCTGCTAAAACAGCTCTCTGAAACCTATGGACTGACTCTGATCGAGGCAAATGTCATCACATTTCTCCACAATAATCCGGGGAAAGATACTGCGGCCGACATCACGGAGCTTCGGATGCTCTCAAAAGGAAATGTCTCCCAGGCTGTGGAAAGCCTGATACAGAAAGAGCTCTTAAAGAGAATCCCGGATCTCCATGACAGACGCCGGATCCACCTGGCTCTGCTGCCCGCCTCACACTCCATTACTGCTGATGTAGATACGCTTATGGATGAATACAGAGGATATCTGTTTCAGGGATTTTCCAAAGAAGAGTTTGCCTGCTACCAGATTCTTTCAAAACGGCTCATGGAAAACGCAAAAAATGCTATGAAAGGCAGGAGTACACATGAATGACAACAAAGATTTTCTGGCAAAAGAGCCTGTGGGAAAGCTTCTTTTAAAGCTGGCTCTTCCTACTGTTACTGCTCAGATCATCAACATGCTTTACAACATCATAGACCGCATTTACATAGGACACATTCCTGAAAACGGCGCTCTGGCCCTTACAGGAGTAGGTGTCTGCATGCCCCTTATTATGATCGTGTCCGCATTCGCTGCTCTGGTTGGAAACGGCGGCGCTCCCAGAGCCTCGATCTTTATGGGACAGGGCGATAAACAGGCGGCTGAAAAAACACTGGGCAACTGCTTTACCGTTCAGCTGATTATCTCCGCTGTTCTTACCGCTGTTCTTTTAATGTGGAACCGTGAATTTCTTCTGGCTTTCGGCGCCAGTGAAAATACCGTAGAATACGGCGTAGCCTATATGAATATCTACGCTCTGGGAACTATTTTCGTACAGCTCACACTGGGTATGAATGCATTTATCACAGCCCAGGGCTTTGCAAAAACAGGCATGCTCTCCGTTATGATCGGTGCGGCAGCAAATATTATCCTGGATCCGATTTTCATTTTTGTATTTGGAATGGGAGTACGCGGCGCGGCTCTGGCAACTATCTTATCACAGGCATTATCCTGTACCTGGGTGCTGGCCTTCCTCTTCGGAAAAAAGACCTTCTTAAAGATCAAAGCTTCCAATTTAAAGCTTACCCGTTCCATTATCATGCCAAGCCTTGCGCTGGGACTGTCCACCTTTATCATGCAGTCCAGTGAAAGCGTAATCTCCGTATGCTTTAACTCCTCCCTGTTAAAGTACGGCGGCGACATCGCAGTCGGCGCTATGACCATCTTAACCAGCGTCATGCAGTTTGCCATGCTGCCCTTACAGGGCCTGGGCCAGGGCGCACAGCCCATCATCAGCTACAACTACGGCGCAAAGCTCACTGGGCGCGTACGCTCAGCCTATAAGCTGCTTCTCGCCTTGAGCTTATCCTATGCATCCCTGCTGTGGCTGGGCGTCATGCTTGCTCCTCAGGCATTTGCCGCCATGTTCACCTCAGACCCGGCTCTGATCGACTTTACCAAGCATGCACTGCGGATCTATATGGCCTGTATGTTCCTCTTCGGCATCCAGATGGCCTGCCAGATGACCTTCACTGCTATCGGCAATGCAAAGGCTTCCATCCTGGTCGCTGTTATGCGTAAGTTCATCCTGCTGCTGCCTCTGATCTATCTGGTTCCTAAGTTTATGCCTTCCGATCCGACTACTGCCGTATATCTGGCAGAGCCGATCGCTGATTTCTTTGCAGTCAGCTTCACTGCTGTGCTGTTCTTCTTCCAGTTTAAGAAGGCGCTCAAAGCATTGGAAGAGTAATCACTGCGGAATGTTTGGTATTTTCTCTATCTGAATTTTATAAAAGAGAGCACTGCTCAATCACCTGAATCTGATGATTTTGCAGTGCTCTCTTCGTCTTTCAATTTCTCCTGGGTTTCCGCATTTTGCAGTATGCTGCCATCAGCAGATAAGGGATACACGTTTTCCCTTATCCACTGATTGATGGAAGCCAAGGTGCAGGATACAATACAGCGTAAAAAACTCAAACAATTTCTCTGTTGTCTTTCAGATATTTCAGAAATCCCTTGCAGCCTTCCATTATATCTAAATACGTTTCATCAAAATTACCCGTATACCACGGATCTGCAATATCTCTTCCTGAACCTGCAAAGGAAAGGAGCTTGTATATCTTTCCCTTTGGATCTCCTTTTAACATCCGGTTGAGATTGCGTATATTTGCTGTGTCCATACCTATGATATAGTCAAATTTATCATAATCTGCTGTTTGGATCTGCTTTGCCCTGTGGGGGACTAACGGAATCCCAACCTCTTTTAGTTTGTTTACCGTTCCCCAATGAACCGGATTTCCTATTTCCTCTGTGCTGGTCGCAGCTGAGTCGATCAGAAATCGATCTGCCAAACCGGCTTCCTTAACCATGTGGGTGAAGACACTCTCACACATGGGGGAGCGGCAGATGTTGCCGTGGCAAATGAATAATACTTTAATCATCTATTTTTAACTCCTTTTTTATCTCGGATTATCTCGGTTTTCCCTTATTTTTCAAGCATTTGCGCACTTTTTCAGTCTATCAAGATTTTTCCCATTTCTCGGCTTATTTTGGCTTATCTCGGTATGTTTCTTCCTCCAAATGGTCTAAAATATGGTCTAAAATGGCCTCAGATTTCAAATTTAGACCAGCCGACATTTGCCGTTCTCCTATGTCTGAAATCTTTGATTTTCCGAAAAAATTTGGTCTAAAAATTTTACCCTTTTTCAATCTGTTTTAGACCACGACCATCTTCAAAGCCTTGAATTTACTGACTTTCTAGTCATTTTATGAAATGGTCTAAATTAGACCATTTACCCCATCTTCTTGAATTTAACCATGTCTTCCTTCATACCTAACTGCCGAAACTCATTTTCAGCTTCTGCCTGCTTCCTAGCAAGCTTCTCCACTTCTTCTCTCGCATCATCCAACTTAAGATGTGTATAGGTATTGAGAGTGACACTGATATCCGAATGCCCCATCAGATACTGAAGTACCTTTGGATTCATTCCGGACTTAGCCATATTAGAGCAGTATGTGTGTCTGCATACATGAGGTGTAATTTTAGGAAGCTGTACACGATAGATGCTGTTGTACTTGTCAACCGCATGCTGGAAGTATTTCTCCCAATGCATTGCCACCATAGGTTTACCATCCTTATCAAAGCAAAGGAAACCGGAATAGCCATCAATCATAGGTTCTACCTTCGGTGGTCTGCGATTTTTCAATATACGCTGAAAGCATTCGTATACATCATCCTGCATCGGAATCACTCTTGTACCGGCGTAGGTCTTTGTCGTATCAATATAGACCAACGTTCCAGTCTTCTGCAGCTGGTGGTCAATATTGATGGTTCTGTTCTCCATATCCAAATCCTTAACCGTCAACCCTGTAAATTCCGAAATACGCATCCCTGTCTTAAACAGAATGTACATACCGTCATAATACTTGCTATAGTGCGTATCATTTTTAATGAAATCAAGGAAAGTTCTTTCCTGTTTTCTTGTAATGGCCTCACGAGTGACCGCATCATTTACCACCACAGTTGCCAGTTGAAATTCAAATGGATTCTTTCTTAATATATCATCATCCACTGCCATCTGAAATGCCGGTCTAACTACCCCTCTGATGGAATGAATTGCCGAATAGCTTTTCTTATCCACCTGCTGCAATCTGATTAACCACTCCTTTGCATCCGACAATCTGATTTTATCAATTCGTCTTGCGCCAAAAGGATCTTTATCCAGCAAATTGATTACGGTACCATAACCAGCTCTGGTTGTATGCTTAACGCCTGTCTTGGTTGCAATGTATTTCTTCACCAAGTCAAGAACTGTCAAGCCTGCGCCATCAGGAGTAATCATATCATTCAAGTCTCTGTTGATTGCTTTCTCCTGTTCTCGTAAAGGTGCATTATCTCTTTTTCCGGCTGGGATACTATCCGTAGCTACCAATCTCCAGCTGTAAACCGTCTTACGCTTTCCATTGCCATCTATGTATCGGAATTTATATCGTCCATCCGCTTCCTGGCTCTCTCCTGTGCGAAGAATGCGATTTTTACTATCGCGTCTTTTTTCGCTCATTGAACATCGTCTCCTTTCAAAATCGGGAGAGCCTTGCTGCTTAATTCATATAGCACATAGTATGTATCCGACTATGTATTGATAGTGTACCACAGACAAAGCTCTTTTTCCACAAGAAATTTAAAAACTTTTTTGAACTAAATCACATTCATCTGACTGTCCATATACTTCTCAAACTGCTCACGCTTAATCAGCGCTCTGTTGCCGTTCCAGAGAACAAAGTCAGCATCTGAATGTTCCTGAACAAAGAGTTTCAATTTCTTGTATCCGATACCGAAGTACTCCGATGCTTCATTCAGTGTTAATGTGTATTTCTGCCACCAAGGCAGTTCTCTCTTCTCGGTCATATCGACACCTCCATAAGATAGTAAGGTTCTTCCCTTCTATCTTCCTAAGCGCCTTTTGCCGAGATAATTCCGGTGAATGACGAAAAAAGGCAAAAAAATAAGACCTGCAGGTATTTCTACCCACAGGCCGCTTACCACATATACATTATTCCTTCTTAGGATAAATCGAATTAATTAATTCTACAAACGCTTCGTTCAATTCATAACGAGCAACTTTTATCGGATATATAAAATTATTTTCCTTGTCAATTGTACTATCTATCGCACTCATAATCTCATACATAACATCATCAAGCTTTTCGGCATTAGGATCATGAAAATAATCTGTTGTACTATTGTAATAGGAAAATGCCTGCTCTATTAATTCCTTAGAATAAGTTTTTTCAAGCTCATCCCACACTTTTTTTCTTTGTTCAACCATTTGATCCAAATCGGATAGACATTCATAAAAATAACTAAACGCAGGAGAAGAAAAGAACTGATTTAGTATTCTACGATTTTTCTCAGATTCATATCCAAAATTAACACAAGATTTCTCTTTCCCTGTAATAGTGATTATTGAACTAACCGAGGCTGCATCAAGGCCAAGTTTATCACTTATAGCTGTCATAAGTTTTGTACCATTAGCATAGCTTTCTTCATTAAGAATATATCCCAATTCACAATCAAATACTTCGCACATTTCTATAAGTATGTCCATAGGAGGCATTAGCACTCCAGATTCATAATTAGATATTTGTTTACCTGAAACTCCCAGTTTATCTCCAAGCGTTTTCTGCGACCAACATCTATTATCTCTCTCTTTCTTTATAATTTTACCTGTAACTTCTGCTGAATATTTCATACGCCCTCCTTTTATTACCTAAAAAGTAATTATACTATTTTATATTTACTTTACACTTCAATCTAATTGAATTATAATAATATCAACAAGAAAAGTCAACTATGGAGGAGAAAAATATGGAACATAACTACGATTACATTCTAACCAAACTCAGCTTTATTCTTAGTAAAAATGATATGGACAGAATATCTCTAATTTCAAAAGACGAAATGCGTATAATTGTCGATGTCCATGGTATGAAATGCCTCCAAGCTAAAAAATTTATTAACAACATTATTAATGTAGTCAGAATTGTTTTTCGACTAATTATCATTCATGGTCACAATCACGGAACAGCAATCAAAGATATGCTCTCTCAAAATTTCTGTAATGCCCACGTTTCAGAAAAGCACCTGGATCCCTATAACCAAGGTGTAACCCACATGCTAATCACCGCGTAAATTACAAACCTTATTATAAAAGGAGCCACAATTATGCCTAACAGTAGAAAAACCACAAACCAGGAGGAAATCAAGATGAGAAAACTTATTGTTGAAGCACCCGAATTAAAAGAAGGTCAATCTGACAGTTCTGGAGGAATTAGAGAAAACGGAAAGATGTCCGTTCAGTACAAGAATCCTGTTCCATATGTGGAGCCTACGATACCACCAGCAGTTCCACAGAAAACATATACGCAAAAAGACAGACTCAAAGAACAGACAAAAGACTTTGTATTTGATGTAAGCATCGATATCTTATCAATGCTCTGGCATGAATATGGCAGACCTCTCTTACAGGCCAAATTACATCAATTAGTTCAGACTTCAATCACCTACCTTGAGTCATCCGCAAAAAAAACTCAAACAATTGCCACACACAAAACCAAGACATCCCAAATCATTGATGCTGAATATATGGAAATCCGGGAAGCAGATAACTCAGATAATAATGATAATATCATCCGCTTCCCGAAACAACAAGTTAGTTAATGCGTACACAATAGTCTAAGCTAATCCAACCAGCTCCAGATTTCAATTTACCCCATCCAAGTGTTGAGCCACTACCGCTCTTCACCTGGATGATGGTAAACACACCTTTCCCAGTATATCTTCCAGTCTTCGTCGTATTCGTTCCGGCTCCCTTTCTGATATTCAAGTCATCAATACTGACCTTCACCATGAATGGACAGTCCGCATTAGAAAACTCTGCAGCCAAACCACTTCCACCAGTAACCTCAGCCCCATACACTGCCTTGCCATTCCAGTCATACACAGTATAGCCTTCATGTTTATCAGCCATTGCCTTAGCATTATCAAGTACAGTATAAGCACCAAGCTGAGAGCCAGCATCCTTCCAAGACTTCCTTACCCTGTAATACTTCACCATAGCATCCGAAGCATCAGAATTCTTCACATCCCACTTAGTCAGATTCCATCTTTCGATGATACTGCAGAGCTTTTCCACATAAGTAAGACTGGTAGCATAACCACCGTCCTTAATGATCTGCACTGCTTTCTTATAATCTGAGCATCCTTTCAGCCCGTCATATCGGAGCTTCTCTCCATTCTTAGCGCCGAGCAGATAAGCACTGTGATCCGCAATGGAATCCTCTACATTCGCATATTTTCTGAATTCCGCTGTAACTGTCACATAGCTTCCATCTGCCTTCTGCTCCTGTGTCTTCTTTTTATAAGTACTCACACCATCCCAGACCGAACCACTCCAGGTATTACCGGAAAGTGACTTCTTCATTCCAAAACAGTTATTGGCTCCCAACGCAAGCTCACTCTTTCCATAACCGCTCTCCAGAATAAACTGGGCCATAGACACCGAAGCGAGAATCCCTGATTTTTTCTGATCTGCGGTAAACAGGAGGCCAACCTTTGCAAGCACCTGTTCTTCTGTCAGCCCCTGAAATTCCCCGGCCTGCATCCCTGATGGAATCACTTCCACATTTCCGCTGCCAAGTCTTGAAGTAACCTTCGCAGCCAGATCTCCCAGTCTCGCATAAAGCCAGTCTCCAGGACAGCTCTTATTCGCAAACCACCGGTGCACGGTAATGAGCATTTCATCCGCCTTCGGCTGATAATTCAGAGACTTATTTTTATCACCAAACCAGAGCAGTTTTTTCTTTCCATTTCTTCTGCAGATATCCTCACACAGATCAACCAGACGGTCATAAACCACCTGATGCATAGCATACGGTTCCTCCTTGTCAGAAGCACATTCAATCGTCACTGCCCTCTGATCATTCGCATTACTGGACGTACACCAGGAGCGATTCTTCTCTTCCACATACAATCCGATTCGGCCATTCTTATCAATTCCATAATTCGAAGAAGCCTTGGTAGAAGATTTATGAAACCAGTCCCCCAGACCTTCTGCTGTACACTGACCTACTACACAGTGCGGCGATATTCTGTCAATCTGCTCCGTTCTCAGTCCGGAATGGTTCGGACTGAGCAACGTATACGCCACCAAAGAACTATTACTGTATCCCATAATCATTCACCTTCTTCCTCATCCTCTGATGCATCATCGGAGACTCCCTCACTTTTGTCATGCAGCTGTTCCAGCACCTCCTTCATCTTCTGCGGGATTGGCAGCCCCAGATGCCCTGCATTCTCCAGCAAACTCACACCCTCATTGGAAATATAGAAAAAGATCACCGCTGTCCTCAGCACAGATCCGTTCCCGATCACAGCCACATCCAGAATATTCGCCATTCCCACCAGCAGAAAAATCAGCACCTTCCTGCAGATCCCCCGAAATCCCACCTCACTGGAAAGCGTATGGTCTGCAAAAGCACACATCACCCCGGTCAGATAATCGATCACCACAAAAGCGATCAATGCATACAGAAGCCCGTCACAGCCTCCCATAAACCAGCCCAGCCATCCGCCTACAGCCATAAAAACCATCTGAATAAAGTTCCAAAATTCCTTCATGCCAGAATCCTCCTCCCATGAAAAAAGCAGCTCCCATTTCTGAGAACTGCCGTAAATAAGTTTTCTATCTCCATGCCCTGCGGCAGAAAGACCTACATTGTTTCCTCCGTCAGCATATACGTGATCTTCATGGTCTTGTCCGTATTCTTCACCACCGCTGACGAAAGATTATTGATACTTGCCAGATAGGGCGTCAGAAGATAAGCACACCTGTGCTCCTTCCCGTAACTGCCGCCCCACATAAACACAAAGTTCTTATACTGGAACAAAGGCGTTGCCATGGCTTCAAACCTTGCGCTCCCCTGCGTTTTGATCACCCTGTCATCCGCCGTAATCTGGAAATCCCCTGCCACGATCATGTCCCCAAGAAGTGTCATATACACCTCACAGGAGCCGTCCTCCCCAAGAGATTTCAGCTTGGAAGTAAAGCCCAGCGGGATCAGTGTCACATCCGCTGAATTTGCAGTATTGATCTTATAAACTCCCTTCTTATCGTAAGAAGGCACATACAGATATCCCTTCCTCACACAGCATTTTACATTCCGTTCCGGATAGGAACCGTCCTTTGCCCTTGTGCCTACTTCCGAAAGCTTCGCCTTGGACAGTGTCCAGCTTCCTTCTGTAAAGGAATAATCCTTTTTGGAGATCCGGATCCACACCATCTTCGCATCCCCGGAAGAATTCGGCTCATTGGAAAATCCATACCAGTATCCGTCATGCCCGTCCATAAATTCCCCGTACTTTGTATAATCCCCCAGGAATGTGAAGCTTTCCGTTGTCAGTGTCTGCTCTTCCAGTACGGTATAAGTGGTATCATCCAGCTTCTCATTCAGCCCGATGTTAAACACCGGGATCCGGATCTTCGTAATGGTCACACTGGAAGTCCCAAAGGTGATGGAATACAGCAGGTTCTTTTCAAAATCCAGCTCCACTGCCTCAAACAGTGTCATCTGCCTCGCCTTCGGGATATCCCCGATATCCACCTTTTTCAGAAGCAGGAACGTGCTGGCATCCCCTGCCGCACTGCCAAAAGCATTCTGCCCGCCCAGGGCACTGGTCAGCGCCACCGCTGCAATATTCCCATTCCCCTGGCTGGGAGTAAACTCCCACACAAACTTATATCCATTGTCCAGCTTCTTGCTCTCCGTCTGGTTCAGGCTTCCCCTCGCCACATTGGAACCGGAATTTACATTGTTGGAAGCATAAGCCACAGGCAGGTTCTTCCCCTGCTCGTAAATATGGTCCGCCTTTTCTTCCAGCACTGCCGGAAACAGCAGGATTCCTCCGATCATGTTCGGGCAGATGGGAAGCAGCGTCCCGTTCCACAGAACAGAATTGTCATACTCCCCGCTGGCTTTCAGATAAATCCCCATGGGATTCAGCCCCAGAATATTATTCACTGCCTCCGTGATCATGTTCGTCTCCTGCACGGTTTCCACCGCACCCGTATTCGTATCGGTCAGTTCAATGACCATTTCACCTTTTAACTTCATCACACACCCTCCATTTCTACAGGCCTGCAGAAACCGCTGATTCCCGCTCTCTCAGCAAAATACACCTCAAAGCCTCTGTTCACCGTCTCCTTCATCTGCATGGACAGCGATTCCCGGAAACCATTCACATCCAGTCCTCCGCCAATGGCAAATCTCGTGGTATAATCTTCCACCTCAAGCTTTCCGTCCCAGGCTTCCCCTGCAGCCATAGCCTGTCCGCTGACAGAAGCAATGCATTCTCCCACATCAACCGTCCCGCTGCCATTCTCCATCCAGAGATACACATTGAACGTATTCGTATAATTGGCAACGATCTTCTCAATGGGATAATACAGTGACAAAATATGTTTCCCGGAATGCCAGGTCTCCACCGGACAATGCTCCACAATCTCCTCATTATTAAATTCAAAGACCACATGACAGAACGCCTGTCCGTCCTCCTGCCACTTCACCGGCAGACACACATCCACAGAAACCTCCGAACCACCCCCTGATCCGGATCCGGAATCTGATCCACCAGAGACATCATCCGTACTCCCTGTATTCTCATTCCCGGAAGTATTTCCAACTTCATTCCCTGCCACATCATTTTCAGAATTTCCTGCATCCGATGTCTCCCCGGTTTCATCAGAACCGCCCGTACCACTTCCAGTTCCGCCCGGAAACGGAATCACCACAGTCCCGGCAGCCTCCGCAGATCTCTCCACCGGATCCGCAGCCACATCCACAACAACCTGTGCAAAAAACTGCATATGGTTTTCCTCAGAAGAAGCAAACTGAATACTGATCAGCTTTACCTTAGTCTGCCCGATCTCATGTGCGGAAGCATTGGTAAACGTGTGGATCCCGATCTTCCCCGTCTTCGCATTGTCTTCAATCTGGTTCAGCAGCCCCGAAATATTCTTGTCATTTCTCGACTTCGCCTGAGCCAGCCTTGGGTTCTTCCCCACACATTTCAGGGTCTGCTTTCCCCCGATCTTCTGCCGGATGGAAGTGATACAGGTGATCTGTCCCTCATCCGCCTGTCCTCCTGCAAATGTCAGCACATCCCCCGGATCCAGTGCAGGATTCCCAATAGTATCCGAATCAAACGGCACATACCGGATTACAGACAGATCTGCCAGGATATTCCTGCACAGCATCTCCCTGGTTTCCTCCAGCCCAAACTGCAGAAGCGGATTCACCCCCAGATTCATGGTCAGCCCATTATCCGGATCCAGAGCATAATACTCTGCAATCTGCGTCTGCTTATTCGTGGAACTCACCGCCGTATACCTGGTGATAAAATCCGAAAAACTGGAAGAAAACCGGTGTCTCTGCTCCACCTTCATCACAGGATCCTTCCCGTACTTCCTCAGTTCCAGCTTCCCCTCCCTGTTGATAATAAAGAAACCTCCCAGAACCTGTGCCACATAAAACAGCACGTCCCGGCAGGTCTCAATATCATTTTCAGTATAAACAGAAAGCGTCACCCCGCCATTCGGCATGGCATCAATCTCCGCCCTCTTATTCGCAAACTCCACTTTGCATCTTTTACAGCATAAAGCAATAAAATCATATGCAGTCCCCACAGTCTCAAACCCGTTGAAACTCTTATCAAACCGCAGCATAAAATCATAGGCTTTCAGTTCCAGACACTTTGCCAGCCGGTTCGCCTCACTGACCTCAAAAACTCCCATCGGCACATCTTCCACCGAACCATCCGCCAGCACCAGATGAAACACCAGCGTCACCTGAGCTTCCTCCAGCGTGTACCTGTCAATATCACTCAGAAGCGTGATCCCCATCTCCGCCGCATACACCGTCCCCAGCTCAATCTCCGTACTTCCGCAGCACTGCCTGGAAATATACCCGGAACCCTTCACAATCTCCTTCGCCCCGAACTCATACGTCATTCCGCTTCTAGTAACGATCGTACCCGTCCAGAAATATTTCCTTGTATTACTCCTGACTGCCCTCAGAAAAGCATCCGACACAGGATACATCCCGCCACCTCCATTTCACTACATCTCCTTCAACGTAAAACTCACCGTCCAAAGCCCCTTATAACTGGTATCTTTCCTCAGCTTCGCCTTATACCCAGTCACATACATCTCCGCCAGTTTCAGCTCCGCTGTCTCCACATCAAAATACTGCACACTGATCTTATCCATCTTCGCATACCCTGCCAGCTTCTTAAGCCACTTCGCCGTAACAGAAAACGACACCGGGATCCGCACAACCCCATGCCGCACCACATCCCTCTGTGTCGTCCCTGCCTCTGTCTCACCGCCGGAATCCGCTTCCACATCCTCCAGCTCCACCTCATAAGAATCCGGAAGCGGCAGGTTCTCCCCGTCAAACACAAGATACTGAAAAAATGCCATCCTATCTACCTCCGCTCCTCAGACTCATTCTCTGCTGTGCCGTCACGATCACTTCATCCAGCAGCTGGTTACCCAGATAAACCGGAATCACCAGATCCCCCTGCTGTCCCTTCTGATCCCCCAGCACATCCTTCAGCGCCGCCACAATACCAGCCGTCAGATCCGCACTGCCGGACGATCCCGTACCGGTCATCACACCGCTGTCTGTCACAGCCATCTGCGGCGAAACCACCATATCCGCAGCCACACTGTTCACAGCCGCCTTCACCATCCCCCTGCTCTTCTCAATGCCCTCAGCCAGACCATTCATAAAGTCAGGCATCCAGCTCTCAAAATCCGTCAGAGGACCTTCATCCGGCACAGAGAAATGCAGATGGGAACGAATAGTATTTGCCACATCCGTCACCGCATTGGCAACTGCACCAATACAGCTCCGGATACCATTCACAATGCCGTTGATGATATCCGCACCCCACCGCCATCCGGCAGATGCAAGACCCGTAATATAATTCACCGCATTTCCCAGTCCATCCCGGATCGTATTATAAATACCGGAAATCGTACTCCGGATCCCAGACCACATGGCGTTGAAAGCACCGGAAACTGTATTCTTAATCCCGTTTACCACAGAAGAAATGGTATTCCTGATTCCATTCCACACGGAATTGACAGTACCCCTGATTCCATTCAACACGGTAGTAATAATTGTCCGGATCCCATTCCAGACCGTAGAGATCACCGTCCGAATTGCATTCATCACCGTAGTAATGACTGTCCGAATCCCGTTCCATGCACTCTGCAAAAATGTCCGGATCCCGTTCACCACATTCGTAATGACAGACCTGATCCCATTCCAGACAGAACCCAGAAATGCAGAAATTGCATTCCACACCGCCATAACCGTTGCCCTGATCCCATTCCACGCTCCCACAAGGAAAGTAGAAATTGCAGTGACAACCGTTGTGAACAGCGTCTTAATCCCAGCCCACAGACCGGAAAAGAAATCCCTGATGCCATTCCATACAGCCACCGCCGTATTCCGGATCCCGTTCCATGCAGAAACCAGAAACTGCGAAACCGCCGTCCATACCTGGACAGCGACTTCTTTAATCTCATTCCACAGCCTGATCCAGAACTGCCGGAACTCCTCATTGGTATTCCAGAGATAAATAAAAGCCGCTACTAAAGCTGCAATGGCAGCGATCACAATAGCTATAGGGTTCGCCATCATCGTGGCACTCAGTGCTGCAAAAGCACCCTTCACCGTACTGATCGCACCGGCAAGCTTCGGTGCCCATGTCATAATCGTTCCAATGGCCGAAAGGGTCTTGCCTATGATGATCAGCACAGGACCCAGAACCGCAGCCAGAAGTGCAACAATCATGATCACACGCTTCACCCCGTCCGGCATGGCATTCAGCACATCTACCATCCCCTGCAGTCCGGAAACAATACTCCGCACCGCAGGCATCAGCAGATCCCCGAAAGAGATCGCCAGCTCCTGAAGCTGTGACTTCAAAATAGTCAGCTGTCCTTCCAGATTATCCTGCATGGTGTCCGCCATGTTCTTTGCGGCATCCTTGCAGTTATTCACCGCCCCGGACACCTTTGCAATATCCTCCGGTGCCGCATTCATCAGTGCCAGGAAACCTGACATGGCATTCTTTCCGACCAGCGCCTCCGCATTGTTCGCCTTCTCAGCTTCCGTCATTCCTGCAAAAGCTCCCCTGCAGTCAGCCAGGATCGCAGACAGGCTTCTCATGGATCCGTCTGCATTCGTGGTGGCAATGGTCACGTCCCCGATTGCCGCACCTGACAGCTTCACATCTCCTGTCAGGTTGGTCATGATGGAACGCATGGAAGTGCCCGCCTGGGAAGCCTTGATACCTGCATTCCCCATCAGACCGATCGCTTCTGCAGTGTCCTCAACCGAAAATCCCAACGCCCCCGCAACCGGCGCACAGTACTTAAACGTCTCACCCATCATGGACACATTGGTATTGGCATTGCTGGAAGCGGCCGCCAGCACATCTGCAAAATGTCCCGAATCCCCTGCAGTCAGCCCAAAAGCCGTCAGTGCATCCGTCACAATATCAGAAGTCGTTGCAAGGTCTTCCCCGGATGCCGCAGCCAGATACATAACGCCTTCAATACCTGACAGCATATCCTCCGTCTTCCATCCGGCCATTGCCATGTAATTCATGGCATCCGCCGCCTCAGTCGCAGAGAACTTTGTTTTAGCACCCATCTCCCTGGCCTTATCCCGGAGGCTGTCAAAATCCGATCCCGTTGCCCCGGACACAGCCGCCACCTTACTCATCGCAGAATCAAAATCAGCGGCAGTTTTCACCGCCGCCGTTCCAAGCCCTGCCACCACTCCCGTCACCGGAAGCAGTTTTTGTCCCACAGAAGAAATCTTGTTTCCAACCGTCTGCAGCTTCTCACCGGTCGCTCCGATTTTCTGCAATGCAGTCGCAGACTGGTTCGCCTGCTCTTCCAGACTCCGCAGTCTCTGCTCCGTCTCAATGATCTCCCTCTGCAGTGCATCATACTGGTCCTGGGAAATCGTCCCGTTCCGCAGTGCCTCATCCGCCTGCTGCTGTGCAGTCTTCAAAGTTTCCAGCTTTTCCCTTGTCTCAGAAACCGCCTGTGCCAGCAGCCTGTGCTTCTGCGCGATCAGCTCCGTATTCCCCGGATCCAGCTTCAGAAGCTTCTCCACATCCTTCAGCTGGCTCTGCGTATTCCTGATCTCCGTATTAACCCCTTTCAGGGCAGTCTGCAACTTCGTGGTATCGCCGCCAATCTCGACAGTGATCCCCTTGATTCTGTTCCCTGCCATACGGCTCACCCCCTAAATCCCATAAAAAAAGGCACAAAAATACCCGGATCACTCCGGGCACAAAAAAAGCACCTGCCTTCCTGACAAATGCTTTCATTATCGCCTTCATTTTTTTTCAACAAAAATTAAACTTTCCTCCGCAAAACCCGCTTTGAGGAAAAGCCCAAGGGACTTTAATGTCCCTTATGCTTTTCTCTTTTCTTTTGCTGTTTCAACTCAAACATCCGCTGTTCTTCCGCCTCTTTTTTCTTGCGGCTTTTCTCTTTATGCTCCTGTTTGTTCTGTTCCTGCTGTAATTTCAATGCCTGCTGCGATTTTGTACCAATGCCGGTTTCCAGCATCTGCTTTTTTGCTTCTCGCTGCATCCGTTTCGGATTTCTTTTAATATCCTTCACAATAGTTTCAACAGCCGGACTGAATTTCAAACTGAAATAGTATTTTTGAATATATTCCTGTACTTCGTAATCTTTTGGTTCTGCACCAAATGTTGCCTTCGCCACAGATAGTTTACCATCTTCAATACGCTCAAATACGCCTACCCAAAATGGTTCTTCAAAATATACCGTCAGTTTTCCATTTACTTTGTCCATGAGAATCCCTCCTAAAATAAAATGAACAAAGAATGGACAACCCGGAGGGGCAGGTTACTTACCCTATTTACATAGGACGGCTGGGCTACCTACCAGCTCTAATACATTTTTAATGTACATTGCGTTTTTATCTTTGTATTTATAATCAAGCCACATGGCACGATTAACTTAATTCAGTAAATATTGATTTGATAAAACCATTATACCCTTTCTGAATCATCCTGTCACCATATTTCATCAGATCAGAACCTGTCGAAATCCTCCTGTGTGGCAACCTGTCTCCATCCCTTATACTCATCGTTCCTGCTCTCCACAAACATATCATTCACCATCCCGATAGTCAGCAGATCCAGATCCCGGATGGAAATTCCCAGCTGCACGCACCGGAGAAGAAACAGGGGAGTTGTCATTTCACGGTCTGTTGCATGAAGTTTTTTTTAGCCTCCACATTCGTCTTAATATTCATCCCCCACAGCTCGATCAGCTTTGGCAGAACCTGATAAATACTGAACGTGTTAAACTCATCCAGCCATTCCTCCGGATTATCCGGGATCGACGGATCCGCATGCTTCGCCATCATCACATACGCAATGTTCTCAAACATCTCAAGGGAAAACAGATCCAGGGAGGACTTTTCCGGATCCCCGTCCCCAATACTCTTTTCCAAAACAGATAAATCCTTGTAGATATCCCTCTGGAACTTAATCCTGTAAATACGCGGAATGGCGGCAGAAGCCTTAAAAGCAACCGCCTTCCCGTCAATCTCAATCTTCTTCATCATGCTCATATCCGAATCCTCCTCAGCTCAGTGCTTTTCCATTTCCTGCAGCATTCACTACAGACTTTCCACTATCAGATGCCTGCAAAGAGGCCGGATCCGCAGCAGGCAGATACACCGACTTGTACCAGTCTGCATAAACAGTTGCATCCGTAGTATCTCCTGTCTTCGCCTTCACCTTTCCATCCGACAATGGCGTGGCCTTGATAGTCAGCGTTTCCGTCTGCACTTCCTTCTTCTCCTCGTTGGTTTTGCCCTCGATCTTCGGACGGGAAGCCGAACAGTTATACATCACGTGGCGGATATGACGCACATCCCCATCGAACTCAAAAAGCAGGGCAAACAGTGCCAGTTCTGCATCCGAGTTTTCAATCAGAACGCCCTTGGCATCCAGCTTTTCCCTCAGCACATCTGTCCTGAAACTCTCCGGAATCAGTGCAAGCTCCAGATCCCCGTCATAGCCCATATTGTTGTTGATCACATAATACGCAATACCATCCGCATAAAAATTCTCCGGCTCCCCGTTGGCATCCAGGGACAGTGATACGGATCCCGGAAGCGGCACTGGTGCTGCATAGGACACCGCCCCGTCCTCCCCGATCGTCAGTAAAGCGTAATGCGCATTTTTCAGGTTATACTTCACCTTGTTATTCTTATCAGACATATTATCCCTCCATCATTAAACAACTCATTACAGTTTCATACTGTACAGCACCTCATACAGCTTTTCGCTCTGAATCCAGGCCTCCGACTTATTATAAAAAATCCCGGCATCATCCAGAACTGTTTCCACCAGAGCTTCTGCCCCGGGATCCTTCCGGTCCGTGTAAAGTTCTATTCTTACTTCACTGATTCGGAAGTATACCCGTCCGTCTGCCGCAAAATTATCACTGCCGGGAAGCAGATAACAGATAAACGGCGGATCCGGGCTTTCCCCTTCCGCAAAATGGTCATAAGCGAAAGGAAAACCAGTCTTTTCCAGCATCCCTGCCAGTTCTTCCAGTGTCATATGCTTTCACCTCCTGATCACCTCAGTGCCTTCTCCACTTCCCGTTCCAGAGTCTGCGCAGCCCTTTCCTCAGCAGGCGCAATATGGGGAAACGCCCTTGTCCTGCCGCCCTTCCGCAGGGCATGGCCAAACTCCAGCAGATGGGCCAGCTGGTACCTGTTCCTGGAATACACCACGATTTCCATCGCATTGGCAGTTTCTTTCGTGGTCTTCGCCGCCCAGCTCTTTGCATAAACACCGGTCTTCACAGGAGCATTTTCCTGGATGTCTTTTCTCGCCTGTGCACCTGCCTTCTTCACTGCTTTTTTCATATCATCCGCTGCAAGCTGTGCGTACTCTTCCAGCCCTTCCATGATCACATCTGCCATCTGGCTGACTGTACATCTGTCTCCTGCCATGTCTCACCTCCGGACCTTCCTGCATGTGAATTTCAGACACTTCTTCTTATAATTCAGATGATCCACACTCACAATGTCATACACCTGATCCCGAAACAGGATCCTGTGGGTAACAGACCGGATGCCTGCAGTCTTTTTACAGTACCGCACCGTCACAGTCATTCCCACATCTTCCACCACAGTCCCTGCGGTTTCCGCTTCCCTGGAACTGGCAAGCCCCTCACCGCCGATTGTGGCAAAACAGCAGTATTCATCCGTCCATTCATTCCGGCGGTTTCCAATCCTGTCCACCACCACAGAGCACTTCTGAAAAACCACCTTCTCATTCATCAAAGCAATGTCCATTTGTTCCCACCTGCCCCGTCATTCCTAACGACTTGTCTGTCTCACCGGCATTTCTTAAAACCCCGGCTCTCTCACTCCGAAAAGAAGATTCCGCAGATCTATCACCAGCTGATGATGATCCGCCTCCTCCCTGTGTTCGTACAGATACGCCGCTGCATACTGCACGGCAATCTTCGTCCCCTGCAGATCTTCAAACTCATCTTCATCCGTGATCCTTGCCACATCCATGCAGATCTGCTGCCCCTGCTCGATCAGATCAGAAAGTAACACATCATCATCGTCAAAATCCACCCTCAGGTAATTCTTCATTTCCTTCACTGTCACGATCACAGAACGTCACCTTCCATTTCCACCATATAGGAAGCGTAATTACTCCAGCTATTCGCCGTCTGATAAGCCTCCAGGCTTCCTTTCGGCACATAGATCTTACAATCCTCCGGAATCCCATTGAATACAGTTGCTCCGGAAAGCTTCGGCGGTAAAACCGGCAGAAAATAATACCGTTTCATTCCTTTACAGTTCTCAAATGCATACTTGGTAATTGCCGTCACAGCCGCAGGAATTACCAGTTCTGTCAGCATATAACATCCTGAAAAAGCATTGTCCGGAATTTCCGTTATGCCATCTGTAAGCCGGATTCCTTCCAGAAGCCAGTCTTTTCTGAATATGCTGCCATCAATAGCAGATACTTTCTCTGGAAGATACAGTTCTTTCATGGCCAGACACTCATTCAGGGCAAATTTTCCAAGCGATGTGACTGTCTCCGGCATAGTGATTTTTTCCAGAGAATGACATTCCGAAAATGCATTATCAGGGATTGTGCCTATTCCGTTCGGAACAGATACATTTTTCAGGCTTATGCACTGCTCGCACAAATATCTTGGAATTGATTCCATATTGCCCGGAATCCCCAAAAATTTCAGACCATAACAGCACTTTACAATCCCATTTCCAAACAGACCGTCTGTTTTTTCCAGTGTGACCGTCTCCAGTCTCGAAAAATAGCAGAAACAGTAGGAATCCAGTTCTTTCACATTCCTTCCCACTTCAATTTTCCTCACTGCTGACAGATACTTCATGTTTTCCTCTTTACTTTTCTTTCCTGCCGTAAAAACATAAGACCCCTCGCTGTAACTTCCCATAAACATAACCATATTGTCTTCCTGCGGCAGAAACCGAAGCACATATTCCCCTGCTTTCTGGTACCGGTGTGTCAGGGTAATCCTGTTATAATTCCATCCCTCTGCTGTTTCCAGTTCACTTCCATCACCCCAGTCCACCTTCACACCGTTACTGAAACTCTGGCCAAAAGAAACCTGTGGCTCCAGCATATCTTCATCCAGCGTCACATAAAACCTTGTGGCCCCGTCATCCGTAACATACTGTGCAGCCACATTCATCTCCCGGTTTGTTACTTTCAGATCCTCCAGTGTCCAGTTCCAGCCCGTACACACCAGACCTTCGTGAAACGGCAGATCCGGCAGGCGTTCCAGCCCGGCAAGCTCCTCAAGGGAAAAGCTGTACAGCAGGGTTCCCTCATAATCAAAGAACCGGACCGGCAGGGACATATCCGCAGTGCTTCCGCCTGACGGGATCATGCTCACTGCATCCGGGATCTCCCCCGGTTTCATCAGGGCAGAAGTACCGCCCCTGGCACGCACTGCATCTGCAATAGCTTTCAGTGTTTTCTCATTTACAAGCACATTTGCCATCAGTACGCCACCTCGTTTCCATCCGTCAGTTCATCCATCCGCCTTCCCAGTTCCTCCACAGTCTTCCTTATCTCCTGTACCTGTTCCTCGGTCTGGAATTTGCTGTCATTTTCCAGTTCACTTACCTTTGACGGTACCGGCACATTCTTCTGTGCGCCTTCCTCAATCCCCTCCAGCTTTGATTTTTCACTGTTCCCAAAATCATTACTGGAAAGTCCTTTCCCGGTTTCCTTATCCACCTTATTCCTTAAGGCATCTTCCAGTTCCTGCCTGGTTACCTCACCGCCGCCAATCCCCAGCTCTTCCGAAGTTTTATTTCCGGTCAGCTCCACACCATTGATCTGCGGCTTATGGCTCATATTTTCATAATTATTTGAATTAGGAACACTGCTCATGGTCCCTGTCAGCTGCTCCATCACGCCACCTCCACCGTCAGTTTCAAAACCTTATTTGCAATAAATGTACACTGGTAACCGCTGCTCTTGTTTAAGGACAGCTCCCAGATATATTTTCCCAGTTCCAGATGCTTTGTATCTTCCTCTGCGAATCTGATCACTTTTTCCTTCACATCTGCCTCGATCCGTACCGCTGGCTCCGGATCTGCCTTATTCCGCTTCGCTGCAAAGACCACGGAATCACCTTCCTCAAACTCATACTCCGAGCCGTCCGGCAGAAATGCCTGGAACGCAAAAGAAGGCGTATCCCCCTTTGTCATCTCAATCTTCATATCCTCATGAACCACCCAGGACATCCCGTCACCTCCCGCAGATTTTCCTGTTTCCATTCCGTTCATCATTCTTCATGCTCGCCGCCTAACTGATCTGATTTTCAAACCGGCGAACATTCCACCACTGCTTTTTTCACAATTGAAACCTTCCCGGCTTCGGTTAAAGCAGGGGACAGCCTACGCCATCCCCTGTCATTCCTGCACATTAGTCAGCTTTCAGTTTCATGATCTGCACAGCTTCCGGAAGAACCAGTTTTCCGTCCACACGTTCCTTTGCAACAAAACCGATCATTCCATTGCCTGCAAACAGTTCATTCAGCTGCTTAAAGGATCTGTTTCCACGGTCCCCAATGTTGTAATAGCTGTAATCCCCAAAAGCGATGCCGTCCTTCGGTGCATAAGCAGAAGTCTCCACCTTGTAACCCAGGATCCTGTCCGGTTCCCCGGCCTGGTAAGCCGGCTGCCAGATATAAGCACCGTTATTGTCCTTCAGTTTTCTAAGGGAAGGCAGTGTTGCATCATTCATGATAAAGGATGCATTTTTACGGTACGGACGTTTCAGACCATACACCAGATCCAGCATGTCATCTGATTTCAAAGCTGCAGCCAGTGTATTCAGCAGATGCCCTCCGCCTGTTCCGTCAAAAATACCGGTCGGTTTCCCTGTTCCGTTTCCGTTCAGGAAAGCATCCTCTTCCGCATTGGCAAGTGCCTTTCCAAACTGGACAATGATGTAATTTTCCAGATTAAAGGCATTGTCATAAAGCAGTTCCTCCGTTACCTTAATCGCCACATGAAGCTTATGTGCATCCAGAATCTTCTGGTCAAAAGTCGCATCCCCGAAAGTCAGTGCCCCGCCTTCCTCAATCCAGCTTGCCGCCGGCTTGGTAGCCGCAATATTGATCTTATGCTCCCCGGAAGTCACGATTCTTGTGGCAAAACGGCGCATGATATTCTCTTCATTCAGAACATCAACCAGTCTTCTGTCATACTCTTCCGGAACCAGATAACCCCCATCGGCATCCACGCCCTCCTGAAGGGTGTTGGAAACCTGGCGGAAGTTGCTTCTCAGTGCATTCAGCATTGCCCTGCGGTATTCATCAGAAGCACGTCCTGTTTTTGGCTCACCCTGGCCGCCTGCATAAGGCTTCCCGGTCAGCGGCTGGTTTACCGGCTGGTTCAGGTTCTTTTCCATTTCCTCTGCCTTGCGGTGGCGGTCAATCGCCTTTGTCAGATCCTCAATCTCCGATTCCATTCTCTCATAAGTTGCACTGTCCTCCGCAGACAGAACACCATTTTCATTCTCATGGGTATCCACAAAATTCTTTGCAGCTTCCCAAACCTTAGCTCTCTTCTCCATTAATTCCTGAATCGTCATAATCCGTATCCTCCTCAGATATATTTTTTGATAAAATTTAAGCGTTCACGCAGATCATCTGCAGAACGCCCTGTAACATTCGTATTCACTTTCTTCTTTTCACACTTCTGGCAGGCATTCTCCGCCGCCCCGAAACATCCATTACAGGGATCGTCCCCCTCAGCACCATTTCCATTCAAGCCGATCCCCGCCTGATCTTTCACGGATTTTCCAGTCTTTCCATAATGCCTCTCCAGCTTATTCATCAGCGCATTATTCACTGCCCGTCTGGAAAACATTACGGAATCAGACGTCCCGTTTTCTGTACGGCCAGCACCTGGATCTCCATTTTCGCCTTCACTGCCCTGTTCCTCTTTCTGGAACAGGATGTCATCCGCAAAGCCAAGCTCCACAGCCTTATTCGCATCCATCCACGTTTCCGCATCCATCAGATGTGACAGCTTCGCCCTGCTCTGTCCCGTTTTCCGTACATAAGCATTGATAATAGATTCTTTCACCGCATCCAGAAGTTCCATAGCCTTCTTCATCTCCGAATGGTCACCCCACGCAACCGTCGCCGGATTATGGATCATCATCATGCTTACCGGACTCATCCATACCTCAGTTCCGGCCATTGCAATGACAGACGCAGCAGATGCCGCAAGCCCGTCAATCTTCACCGTAACCTTTCCCGGATACTCCGACAGCATGTTAAAAATCTGCGCTGCGGCAACACAGTCCCCGCCCGGACTGTTGATCCACAGGGTAATGTCCCCTGTCCCTGCATTCAGTTCATCCTTAAAAAGAGCCGGCGTGACATCATCGTCAAACCAGCTGTCCTCAGCGATAACTCCGTTCATGAACAGGATCCGCTCCTCCGCTTCCTGTCCGGTTTCCTGATTCACCGTTTTCGTTTTCTTCCAGTTCCAAAACTTCTTCACCAGTATCCTTCCCCTTTCCAGATCCGGCAAAGATACCGGCATCTTGCAATTTTGTCATATTTCCATTGATCAGATACAGATCACCGCCAAGCTCCTCCGGGATCCGGTCCATATTTTCCAGTTCCCGGATATCATTGGCACTCATCCATCCATTCTGCCTTGCTGTAGCATAACCGGTCATCCTTGACTGGTAATCACCCCTGAGCAGCCCATCCACATTGAACTTAAAGAAATACTTCTTCTTTTCCTCCGCAGACAACAGAGCCCTGACCATTGCCTGTTCCCACCGGCTCACCCAGGGATCCAGTGTATACTTCACAAACTCCAAAGACTGCTGCTCAATGTTGCTGAAACTGGACTTATCCAGATCCCCGACCATATGAGGCGGCACCCTGAAAATCCTGGCAATCTCATCAATCTGAAACTTCCTGGTTTCCAGGAACTGGGCTTCATTCGGTGCAATGGAAATCGGCGTATACTTCATTCCCTCTTCCAGGACAGCAACCTTATTGGCATTGCTGCTTCCCCCGAAAGTGGACTGCCAGCTCTCACGCACCCTGCCCGGATCCTTCAAAGTCCCCGGATGCTCCAGCACTCCTGATGGAGCGGCACCGTTGGCATAAAACTTGCTTCCATACTCCTCCGCAGCAATGGCAAGCCCGATTGCATTCTTCGCCATGGCAATAGGTGAATATCCGACCAGCCCGTCAAATCCAAGCCCCGGAATATGCAGCACATCCGACGGCTGAAGCCGCACCAGCTTCCCGTTCGCCCCCGGATCTGTCCCGGTTCTTCCGTCCACATCATCCCCGTCATAAACCAGATACTCATAATAAAGCCTGCCATGCTCATCCCTGTCCACCGTCATCCGGTCAGGCATCAGCGGATAAAGAGCCACAATTTCACCCTTTCCATTCCGGATGATCTGACTGTACGCATTCCCCCACAAAAGCAGATGCGTCATCAAAGTCTCCCGGAACACAAAAGAAGTCATCTCCGGATTCGGCTCATCATGCAGCAGAAAATAGAGCGGATGATCCACCGCCTTTTCCTTACCGCCATTATCGTTATACCTGTAAAACTGCAATGGCAGACTGGCCACTGCCTCCGAAAGAATCCTCACACAGGAATACACCGCAGTCATCTGCATGGCACTCCTTGCGTTCACTCTCTTCCCGGAAGCCGTGCTCCCCATAAAAAATCCATATCCACTTCCAGCTGTACTGTTAGAAGGAGCATCCCTCCCCCGAAATAAATTACTGAAAAATCCCATACATCCTCCTTAAAACACCAACAGTCCTCTCTCATCATACACACTGCCACTCTGCCCTTCTTGACGTATACATCTATCAAGCGCCATAATTGCGGCAACAATGCCATCTATCTTCTCCTTAGATTTAGCTTTGGTTACTTTAATATTGCCAGCAGGATCTGTGTCAATAACAACGTTACCTGCCATCCATCTAAGCACTGGATTCCCACCGTGAATAATTCTTCCCTCCATCAGTAAGCGATAGAATTCTTTCGTCGGAGCTGACATTGAAGAAAATCCCTGACCAAAAGGAACAATGGTAAAACCTTCGCCCTCCAAATTTTGAATCATCTGAGTCGCATTCCATCTATCCACCGCAATCTCTAAAATATGATACTTCTCTGATAAGTCCATAATGAACTTCTCGATGAAATCATAATGAATCACATTTCCCTCGGTGGACATGATGTAACCCTGCTTCTCCCAGATATCATATGGAACAGAATTAGCTTTCACTCTTCTTGGTATGGTTTCCTCCGGAATCCAAAAATATGGCAAAAGTACATACTTTTCCTCTTCATCTCTTGGTGGAAATATCAGTACCAGTGCCGTAATATCTCCGGTACTGGATAAGTCCAGGCCCGCATAGCAATCTCTACCAGCAAGTGCGTCCATATCAATCGGCTCATTGCCTCTCATATAAATCGCATCAGGAATCCATGCAACGGTCGAACTGACCCACATATTGCATCGAAGCCATTTGAATGTGATTTCATCAGCCGGATTCTGCTTTGCTTCCCTGTATGCATCCCTCAACCTTTCAATATCAACGGTATATCCAAGAGAAGGATTAACCTTGTACCAGTTTGCCTCATCTTCCCAATCCTCATCGTCCTTAAGTCCATAGACTACAGGATAAAAAGTCGGGTCCACACGTCTGCCTTCCAGAATATCCACCGCCTTCGTATGAAGTTCATATGCAATAGAATGTCTGTCATTGCCTGCAGTCGTGATAATAAAGTGAAGCGGATTCTGTCTTGCATCCGACGAACCCTTGGTAAGTACATCGTATAACTGCCGATTTGGCTGAGTATGGATTTCGTCAAATACTAATCCACTCACCGAAAATCCATGTTTACCGCCAACCTCAGCTGACAGCACCTGATAATATCCGGCATTACTGTAATTCACAATACGCTTAGTGGCTCCCATCAGCTTGCTTCTTTTCATCAGAGCCGGTGCCATCTCTACCATCTGTTTTGCCACATCAAATACGATGGATGCCTGCTGTCTGTCAGCCGCTGCACCATACACTTCTGCGAAAGGCTCATTGTCCGCATACAATAAATAAAGAGCGACTGCTGCTGCTAATTCGCTCTTACCTACTTTCTTACATATCTCCACAAATGCAGTGCGGAACTGCCTGTTCCCATCAGGTTTTACAATCCCGAATATATCTCTTATCAATTGCTCCTGCCACGGTAATAGCCAGAATGGTGTTCCTGCCCATTTACCTTTGGTGTGACAAAGATTCTCAATAAAGGTCACTGCCCTGTCTGCTTTCTTCTTATCATAATGTGAAGTCGGAAGCATGAACTGGGAAGGTTTATAATTCTTAAGCTTCGGATATCCCTTTGGTCTTGGTTCCTTTGCCATTAGAAATCACCCCCAAGCAATGCCTCCATCTCATCTTCCAACTCCTTACCCTTTGCACTACCAGCCACAATACGTGACCTGGATGAAGGCGTAAGTCCAAACTCGGATGCCGCCTGCAGCATCAGCTTCTGATTGGTATTTGCAATACCAACCCAAGGTGTCTGCTGCTGATATCCTTTATCCGTTTCAAAGGTCGACCCCTCAGAATCTATATGCTCCTGCGCTTCCTTCCATCTGGCATAAGACTGGCAGTATGCAGCAAATGCCGCCATATCCACCTCGGTCAGAACTCCCATCTGGTTCATCAGATCCGCAAGTCGTTCCCACTCTTTCTTCGCCTCTGGAAGCAGCCACTCCGGACAGTCAGGCATTCCCTTTGCCGGAACTGGCTCTTTCGTATTCAGTTTTCTTTTACCTGGATTACCCTCCAGCTTCTTAACCGCTGTAGGCTTTGGCTTTCTTCCTGCCACTGGAATCCCCTCCTTCCTTAATTTTCTGCACACCCAAGAAATCAATTTCTTGGGTTATCGCGGTGCTCGTCAAATGCTCATGCAAGCATGGCATTTTCCTTACTACTCGTGTAAATAAAAGGACCATGTATTTCTACACGATCCTCATGATGAATATCTATATGTATTTTAAATTTCCAGTTATTAACTCATCTATTTTCCCATCAAATATCTCTTCAAATACTTGCTCACATGGTATCCTGCACATTCGCCTCTCTTTTGAAGTATCTTGAACCCTGAATGCTGTTTGATCTTTTCCTAAACAAGTATTCATATAAGAATCGATGTATGGCATAGCATCCTCTTTCGTAAAGCTAATTTCTTTTTTCAGCCTTACAAACGATGACAATACACTAATACATCTAGCTCCGCCTATACTGATTACACCATTTCTGGCATTTTTATCATCAGAACAAAAGACATAGATTTGTTCACCGAACTTCAAATTCAGCACTTGCAATAAGACATATGACTTCAGTTCTCCGAGATTTTGTCCCTCGCCGATAGTGTCACAATCATCTTGCAGTTGCTTCAAAAAATCTTCTCTACTTATACTGCGGCAGTCCATTTGAGACACAAGAACAAACTTCTCTTCAAAATATCCATCTTTATATGCATCGCACGCAGTTTTAAGCATTCCTGCATATGCGCTGATAGCCCATTCACCATAGACTCCTGATAATTCATCCAGTATCATTTCATCGTCATACATACATATTGATTTTGATTCAATTTTCGACTGAAACCATTCTGGTGCCCCAGCTATATTGTGACGCATGATTTCTACTTGAATCTGTTTATGACAATAAAAGCAATAACCTGGCATTGCCATAATTTTGTCTATTAATTTATTATGATCATCCTTGCGTATCAAATGCATCTTGGATATAAAGTCAGTATCCAGCAAGGCATATTTTTCATTTGCCATATACTCACCTTATTTTCGATTCCGAAATTCCTTTCCGATTTTTTCCAAGTATGCCCTATCAGATTCCTCTCTACTATCCACAAGTAATTCGTGTTCAGAGTTAAAAGCCAGATTATCCAACAAACTTCCATAGCGGAGTAAACTTCCACTATTCTGCTGCCACTGTTCTGCTTTTCCAGTCAATTCAATTCTGATTGCAATGCTTTCACTTTTTTCTTGATAAAGATTTCTGGCCTTCTCTTCTGTAATCACACCGCTCTCTACTAAGCGCAATACAACTGCTTTGTAAGGAAGCGCAAACAAATCCATAAGAATCAGCACATCATCAATCCCCATATTCTCTTTTGAGATTCCAAACATCTTAAACTGTTCTATCACACTGGCATCCGGCATCAAAAGCAACCCTGCAAAAGCATTTGCTTCAAGATCTTCCTGCGTAGCTGCTACTTCATCAACCGTTTTTGAATCCAATAAAGAACCTGATGTAATAGTGCTGGTATTAATATCCTCTGCATAGCAATGAATATGATATAACTCATGTGCCGTTGCAAAAATCTGCTTACACATTGGCAGTTCTGTATTCACACACAAGAAAATCGTACCCTTCTTCACAAAGGTAAACGCCCATAATTCATCATCCCTAAATGGATAACGAAGCACTTCAAGAGCCAGTTCCCTCTTACGTGCATAATTTGAAACTATGCCAAAAATAGATTCTCTAATAATGGTATTTCCACAGTAATTTACAGCAAAAGCCTTTGATAAATCATTTATTTTTTCAAATTGCTTCTCTTGCTTATAAAACAAGTTTTCAAAAAAAGTATCTCCCATTATGCCTCCCAAGGTTTCATCATAGCCATACCATTATCTCTAACTCGACTATGGAAAAGAATCATGTTTGAAAGCTTATCAGCAATATTAAGTGCTTCTTTAGCTTCCTCTGATTCAACTTTTCCCATGAACGCATGAACAATATCTGTATCAACAGAATCTCCCTGAAGCTTGGTAAGTTCTTCCATCTTAACACCCAAGAACTCTGCGATACGCTTCAGTTCTATCGCATTAATCATTCTTGAACCATTAAGCATCTTACTTATTGTCTGTTTATTTGTCTGCAATGCCCCTGCCAAATCTATTTGTTTTCTATTCTGTTTTTTAAGAATTGCTACAATATTTGCAGCTATCATGGAATTCACATCAAACATATTAACTTCCTCCAATCAACAAAAGTCATTCTACCTCATGCTTATTATATGTCACATACGAATTAAAGTCAATATTATAGTTACCATTTTATATCAATTTATTCATTTAGTTTCCATTTCAGTTACTGCAATTCTACGATACCCCCCCTCTTCCATTTCGCGATTTTGCACAGAAGAGGGGGCGCCGGTCTTGGAGACTAAGGCCTGTAGAGATTCAAGTACCCCCTACCCTTGCTCCATCAGAACCGATATTCCTTGAATCTATCCTCGGTCATTGTCTTTACATTATGATGATGCTCACATAAAGGCTGCCAGTTCGACCTATCCCAAAAGAGTTTCTGGTCTCCACGGTGTGGTTTGATATGATCCACAACTGTAGCCATAGTGATGTGCCCTTCTTCATAACACTTCACACAGAATGGATTGCCCTCTAAGAACTTCCTTCTCTCACGCTGCCACTTGGCACCATAGCCACGCTCTGCTGCATGAGCTCTGTCCTTTGTATGTAAAGGCTTATGTTCCTCACAATACATCTGACCGTGCGGAATGAGTGCCGCACAGCCAGGATGTTTACATGGTATGTTACTCCTATAAGGCATGTGCTCACTTCCTTTCACGAAAAAAGCCCTGGGCGATTTCTCTCGCTCAAGGCTCTGCTTTGTCGTACACTTTCGACACTATCATAATAACACATATGCTTATGCCTTGTTGGGACAAAGTGTGCCAACCTTATTCCGGTACAACAAAATTATTTAATGCCGATGCATGAATACGGTGTACGGTACGATAAGATACATTCAGGTCATAGGAAATATCTTCCCAGCTTTCATTTTTCAGATAGCGGTATTTAAGAAGAAGTCTTTCCTCCGGATTCTCCATACTTTCTATTGCCGCATTGATTGCTGCACGAAGATCCACCAGTCTGTTAATCTTTGCATCAATCTTCTGCTCATACTCCCATATCTTCTCAATGGTCTTAATGAATGGTGCTTCCAGATTTCTATTGGGATTTGTCCCAATCTTTTCTCCATAAGTGCATCCCTGGATCGTGCCACGCATCTCACGAAGCTGTTCCAGTTCCTTTACCTCAACCTGTATCTGCTTATCCAAAAGATATGCCTGCTTCAAATATTCCTTAGCTGTCATAAGCCACCTCCGAAAAAAATAATTTCCCTCGGATTTACTCTGATTGTCTTATTTCGTCCTGAAGCTTACGGATTAGAAACTCTCCATCTACCGAAGTCAGCTGTTGATACCACGAACTTCTGAAAAACTTCTCAATCTGTAAGGCCTCATCTATTGCCGACTTGCTTTTGGGATTACGCTTTACCTTTTTGAGTGCGGCTCTGTAATCAGCAGCCGCACTAAGGATAATCGCATTCGCAAGTCTTTCATATGGATCCTCTGCCAGATTCTTACTTGCCATCTCCCACCTCTGCTTTCACGGCATCTATAAGTGCCGATTGTGTGAGGTCTTTTGCTTCCAAGGCTTTTAGGATTCTCTCATCAACAGTTCCATCTGTAACAATATGAATCACAGATACGGTCCCTTCTGTCTGACCCTGTCTCCATAATCTGGCTACAGTCTGCTGATACAGTTCAAGGCTCCATGTGATACCAAACCATACAAGGATGTTTCCTCCAGATTGCAAATTCAAACCATGACCTGCAGATGCCGGATGGATAAGTCCTACCTGCAACTGACCTGAATTCCACTTTTTGATACTGGCATCAGAATCTAACTGCTGAAAATCTACCCCAAGATTGCTAAGTCTTTCCGATATTCTTCTAAGGTCATGCTTGAACCAGTAAGCCACTAATACAGGTCTGCCATTTGCAGCTTCAATTAAATCTTCAAGTGCATCCAGCTTTCTCTCATGGAAGATATTCACATCACCCTCATCGCTGTAAATAGCTCCATTTGAAAGCTGTGATAATTTTCCCGAAAGAGTAGCCGCATTAGATGCAGTAATCTCACCACCCGGAAGCTGTAACACAAGCTCATCTCTTAAGGCTTCATACTTTGCCTTTTCAATCTCATCCAGATAAACCTTATATTCTGTAGAAATCAGCTCTGGCATTTCCAGATAGTCAGTTCCCTTCATGGAAATCGTGATATCTGAAATCTTGTCGTAGATTCTATCCTCTGCTCCAGGCAACAGCTTGTAGGTATATACGATCGGACCATTCATTCTATCAGGCTTAAAGTAATTCACTCTGTACTGGCCAATAAATCTTCCAAGTCTCTCACCCATATCAAGAACCTTGAATTCTGCAAATAAATCCATAAGTCCATTGGAAGAAGGTGTACCCGTCAAACCAACTACTCTTTTTACCATAGGTCGTACCTTCATAAAAGACTTAAACCTCTTTGCCTGCCAGTTCTTAAAGGATGAAAGTTCATCAATTACAACCATATCGAAATCAAAAGGTACACCACTCTGCTCCACAAGCCACTGAACATTTTCACGATTGATAATGAAAATATCTGCATCTGCTGCCAGTGCCTTTTTTCTCTCAGCTGCTGTTCCTACTACAATGGAATATCTCAGTCCTTTCAGGTGATCCCACTTTTTGATTTCATCCGACCAGGTATTTCTGGCAACTCTTAACGGTGCTATGATAAGAACCTTCGTTACCTCAAAGCTGTCATACATCAGCTCATTTAATGCCGATAACACGATACTGGTCTTTCCCATACCCATATCCAATAATATGGCTGCTATCGGATGCTGCTTTATAAACTCGATTACATATTTCTGATAATTATGTGGACTGTATTTCATCTAAAATCCCTCCGATTTGCTCGATTCCATCTAAGATGTATGTATGGAACCCCATTTTTTCTAATAATCTGTGTCTTGACTTCTGTAATGCTCTGGGCTTTTCTCCCGGAGCCTTCACCTCAACAAATCCAATGTGTCTGCCAGGCAGAAACACTATCCTGTCTGGCATTCCATCAAATCCCGGTGACACCCACTTAGGGCAAATACCACCTCTGGCTTTAACTGCTTTTACAAGCTTCTGCTCTACTTCTTTCTCTCTCATACTCAGCCCATGCCTTCTCAAATGCATCTATACATCCGCTGCAAGCACCACATCCTTCAAGATATACCTGAATCTTTGCCTTATCTCCGTCACGAGGAAACTGCTTGTCACCTTTCATATCTCTGGCAAGGTCACCCACAGGTGCATGGTCGTTGCTATGTTTTTTAAGCATCCATCTATAAAAATTCATTGCGAATCCTCCATCAAAAATTGTTTGCGGTGCAGGGTGTGCAGGATGATACACAACCTTTCCATATAGCAAAAAACCATAAAAATTTTTGCATACGCGATATAGGTATTTGTCCTGCACCCCCTGCACCTTTTGTCATTTATTCTGCAAAATCTGTGTCTTTAAGCTGCAATCCCTGCACCCACATACCAGATTTTTTCTTCTTGCGTGTGTATCCAGCCTTTTCAAGAACAGCTGTAAAGTCTGCATTATTACGAGAAATCTCACCCGTGCGTAAACAGTAAGAGCGATATTCCTGATAAAGCTCTCCTGATTTCTCTTCCAAGCCATCACCCCTGACACAGCACTCTTCTAAGAAGTGCTCAAGCCAATCGTTCATTCCACGATATTCAGCAATAGCATCTGCAACTACCTTAGGTCTCTCCAAATGGAAGTCAGCCTCAATTGCTTTTCTGGCACCTTCGATGATCCAAGCCAAAACATAAGAACCGGCATTCTCAAAAAGATAATCCGAATAATTTTTGATGTCTGACTTGCCTTCAATCTTTGCGTGGAACGGAATGACAATCAGTCTTCTCCATGTACCCTCATCCGTGGCTCTTACCTTTGGAAGATGGTTCGTATAAAGCACAACAGTATGAGTCGGTGTGTAGTCGAATGGATCCTTGAATTTCTTCTCACCTCTGACAACATCAGTGGAGCAGACCTGCTTAAGAACTGAGGTTGAAAGAAGCATTCCCTCTTCAAGCTCTGCTGCAATCGCAAGACGCTTACCTTTAAGCTCAGCAATTTCCGGCTTCACATTTCTTCTACAGTTCGCTGTCATAGTGTCAGCAGAAATAGTTCCTGCATAAGTTCCAAGAACCTTTGATACCGTATTCCAGAATGTGGATTTACCGTTTCGACCTTCTCCGTAGGCAATGATGAGAGCTTCCTCATATACCTTTCCGATTGCTGCAAGTCCACAGGTCATCTGCACATATTCGATAAGCTCCTGGTTACCACAGAAAAATAATTGAAGGGATTCCTCCCACAAATCTTTCCCCTTATCACCAGGCGATACAGCAGTAATCTTTGTGAGAAGATCTGATGGAGAATGCTCCATAGCACCTGCCATACCTTTTCTAAGGTCATAAGTTGCATCAGGTGTGTTAAGCATGTTCTCATTCGCATCTAAGTCTTCCACTCTAATCTGAATCATTGGCTTTACGGCATTCTGAACATTTACGAGATTCTTGAAGTTTCTGCACTTCATTACAAATGCGTAGTAGTTCTTAGCAGCAAGATATGCTGCATATGCCTTTTCAAGCTCAGGTGTAATCAGCTTTTCAAGTGCCTTACCACCAGCCTTAACAACCTTTTCAGGCAATCCAGCTTCCACCAGAACCTCAATGCATCTGTTCAGTTCGTCCCTGGCATCCACGAGCTGCATATCCAGAAACTCTTCCACGGCTCCTACCGCATCCTGCTTGTTTTCACGCCAACAGGTGCCGTCATATCTAAGGAAGCTTGTCGCATCACTGTAAATCAGTTCATCCTCATACTCTCTTGCAAGTACCTTTGCCTCACCGATATCAGAGAAATCCTCAGGCTCTAAGGAAACACCATCAAAATCCTGATTGTACTCTTCCGGCGGAACATATCCGTCCTGACCCACAACCTTCTTATTAAAGAAGCGGATTGCACTCGCCCAAATAATTGCAAGCTCTTCATCTGATAGCGGCGGATCACATTTCTGAGCATGTTCCATAAAAGCATCGTGAGCCTTTTCTGTATTTCCATAGCGTTTAAGAACCCTGCCTGCGAAACGGCTCATGGCGTTATTGCGATTTCCTTCTAAAATCGGACCGCTGCCAGATGCTGTTTCCTCATCAGGAAGTTCAACCACGACTTCTTCATCAATAGTTGTCCATCCCTCGTGCCAAACTGCTTCACCACTATCAGCTCCGAAAATGAATCTTGCTGCATCCAGAGCATTACCATCAAAAAATGGATATGCATTATGGATTGCTGCCTTTAATGCTGCATAAGCTGCTGCATCCGTCATTTCTTCGATTTCAAAGTACACATGGTATTTAGGTCTTGCTGCCTTACCGTTCTTAGCAACCATATGGTTTCTGCTTGGAGCCACTGCATATGAAATATCAGGAAGAAGTTCTTCCAGCTTCTCTGCCGTGATCCATTCGTCCGGATCATCTGTGTGGTCGTTATCAAGATCCATGACAACCACATTCGACTTAAGGAAATTATCAATGCTGCGGTAATTGTTCTTATATTCCGCACACACATGATCCATCTTTACTGCTTCCTGCAGCTCTGATGCATTGATGACCGTTACCTTGTTGGGATAACTACAATTCTTTGCATCAGCAGTTACATTCGCTGTCTGTAAAATCAATTGCATGTCTTTCCTCCTGTTAAATTTTTCTACTTAAAATTTCCGGTCTTTTCTTATTTCCTATCCCATCGGAATCACCTCCTCCGTAGTGTCCGGGGCTCTTATCAAGCTCCCTCTACTGCTCAAAGGAGATTCAGACCGATATTTTCCGAACTTTTTTCAAAAAACTTTGTGGTTATCCTGCACCGTCAGAATCGCTTCCTTATATAAAGAAAAAACCGCCTAAGCGGCGGCATAAAAAAGTTTGATTATTTTTCGGAATATTTAGTTTCCATTCTCCTTTGGACATTAGAAGGACAGGTTACAGAACATCTGAAAAATTCTTAAAAGTTTTTTCGGAAAATCTGAAGCCGAATCTCCTTTGAACATTAGAGAGGCACATAAGTCACTCGGAAACGGAGGTGCTGCAGATGCAGAAAGACATGAAAGTCCAGTCTTCCCACCCACTTCCATCAGAGGATGCAGAGTTACGTGACATCCTCATCGCAATAAGTGTGGTGGCAAAGCGACTGGCAACGAACCTTGAAAATCAGAATATGGAAGGAGAAAGACAACATGAGCAAAATGAGCGAATTGTCCGTGTTACTGGACGAGATCATCAACACAGGGAGCAGCCTTTTGAAGGCGCTTACTGCTGTCAGGGAATTGGTTGCATCTTTAGAAGATAAGGATTTGAAAGTAATCGATGTTCCGGAACAGAAAGCAATTGAGGCACCTAAGCCTGCTGCCAAAGCAAAAGCAAAAAAAGAGGAACCTGCCTACACCCTTGAAGCAGTGCGTGAGATACTTTCCAGAAAGTCCAACATTGACGGCGGACAGCACAGGGCTGAGGTAAAAGCACTTGTTAAGAAGTATGGAAATGGTGGCACATTGAAAGATGTTCCTGCTGAGCAGTATGCAGTACTTATCGCTGAAGCGGAGGTAATCGGAAATGCCTAAACATGCACTTCTCTCTGCATCGGCAAGCCATAGGTGGTTAAACTGTCCACCATCGGCAAAGCTCTGTGCGGATATTAAAGATGAAGCCAGCCCTTATGCAAAACAGGGTACCGATGCACACAGCCTTTGTGAATTCAAAGTGCTTACCGCACTCGGACAGCATCCACCCGATCCGACAGATGACCTGGATTACTTCGATCAGGAAATGGCTTACTGCACAGATGAATATTGTTCCTATGTTATGGAGCAGCTTACAGAAGCAAAAACTCATTGCAAGGATCCACAGGTGCTGGTTGAGCAGAGACTTGATTTTTCTAAATGGGTTCCTGAGGGATTCGGTACCGGTGACTGCCTGATTGTAGCGGATGATGTATTACATATCATCGACTTCAAGTACGGACTCGGTGTTTTGGTAGAAGCAGAAGATAATCCGCAAATGATGTGCTATTCACTTGGAGCATTGGATATCTACGATGGCATCTATGACATTACTTCTGTAAAGATGACCATCTTCCAACCCCGCCGTGAGAATGTCAGCACTTTCACCATTAAGAAGGAAGACCTTCTGAAATGGGCTGATGATTTCTTGAAGCCTACAGCAGAGCTTGCTTTCAACGGTGAAGGTGAATTCAAAGCCGGTGACCACTGCACCTTCTGCAAAGCTAAGGCTACCTGTCGCAAGCGTGCAGAATACAATCTGGAACTTGCTAAATATGATTTTGAGATGCCTGCTTCCTTAAGCGAAACAGAGATTGCAGCAATCCTTCCAAAGATTGACGATCTTACTGCCTGGGCAGCTGACATCAAGGAATATGCCTTACAGCAGGCTTTATCTGGAACAGAATATCCCGGATTCAAAGTCGTTGAAGGCAGGGCAAACCGTAAATACACCGATGAAGAGGCAGTTGCCTTTGTTGTCAAAGATAACGGTTATGACCCTTATGAGAAGAAACTTCTCGGTATCACAGCAATGACTTCTCTCTTAGGTAAGAAGAAGTTTGAAGAGCTCCTGGGTGCTCTTATTACAAAACCTCAGGGTAAACCTACACTGGTGCCTGCATCAGATAAGAGACCGGCACTTAATACGGCAAAAGATGATTTTAGTGAAGAAGAATAAGGAGGACAACATCATGCCAAAGTTTATGAATGCTACAAAAGTTATCACTGGAGTAAACACAAGATGGAGCTACGCTAACGTTTGGGATCCTAAGTCAATCAATGGTGGAGCACCTAAGTACAGTGTCTCCCTCATCATTCCGAAGTCTGATACCGCTACTGTTGAGAAAATCAAGGCAGCTATCCAGGCAGCATATGAGGAAGGTGAGTCCAAGCTTAAAGGCAACGGCAAGACCGTACCTGCACTCTCTGTACTTAAGACACCTCTTCGTGATGGTGATCTTGAAAGACCTGATGATGAAGCTTACAAGGGATGCTACTTCATCAACGCGAATAGTGCTACTGCTCCTGGTATCGTGGATGCAGACAGACAGCCTATCCTTGAGAGATCCGAAGTATATTCCGGTGTTTACGGTAGAGCTTCCATCAATCTTTATGCTTTCAACAGCAACGGTAACAAGGGTATCGCATGTGGTCTTAACAATCTCCAGAAGATTCGTGACGGTGAGCCTCTTGGTGGCAAGTCTCGTGCAGAGGATGACTTTGCTTCCGAAGAAGAGGACGATTTCCTTGACTAATATGTAACTCATTGACCTTCGGGCGGTGGCTTCTGCAGCTGCCGCCTACTTTTTGTAAAGGACTGGAAATACATGAAAATACAAGAGTTGTCGATAGACTTGGAGACTTACAGCGATGTTGATATATCCAAATGTGGTGTTTACAAGTACGCTGAGTCTGATAATTTTGAAATATTATTATTCGGAGTATCTGTTGATGGTGGAGATGTCACAGTATATGATCTTGCCTGCGGTGATACTATCCCGGAAGAAATACTGGATGCACTTACTGATGATACTGTTACCAAATGGGCTTTCAACGCTTCCTTTGAACGTATCTGTATCTCAAACTGGTTAAAGAAGCACTATCCCGATAAGTTCAAAGGCTATAGTATTCCCGAAGATCCTTCTTCCAAATATCTGGATCCATCCTCTTGGAAATGTACTATGATATGGTCTGCTTATATGGGCTTACCTCTTTCACTTGAAGGTGTCGGTGCTGTACTTAAGCTTCAGGATCAGAAAATGAAAGAAGGCAAAGACCTCATCAGATACTTCTGCTCTCCATGCAAAGCAACCAAAGTTAATGGCGGTAGAACCAGAAACCTTCCGGAGCATGCACCAGACAAATGGGAAACCTTCAAGACATACAATAAGCGTGATGTCGATGTAGAAATGGCAATAAAACAAAAACTCTCTCGCTTTCCTGTTCCTGACTTCGTCTGGGATGAATACCATCTGGATCAGGAAATCAACGATAGAGGTATCATGTTAGATATGGCTGTAGTTGAGAATGCTATTGCTTTCGATGAAAAGTCCAAGGCTTCTCTTATGATAGCTATGCAGAATATTACTAATCTGGACAATCCAAACAGTGTAGCTCAAATGAAGCAATGGCTCTCTGAGAACGGTATTGAAGCGGAATCTCTTGGCAAGAAGGATGTTGCCGCCATGATAAAAGATACTAACGGCGATATTGCTGACGCACTTAAGCTTAGACTCCAGCTTGCAAAATCATCCGTCAAAAAATACCAGGCCATGCAGAATGCGGTATGTAATGATGGCAGGGCTCATGGTATGTTTCAGTTTTACGGTGCCAATCGTTCCGGGCGTTGGGCTGGCAGACTTATTCAGTTGCAAAATCTACCGCAAAATCATCTTCCTGATCTTGCAGATGCACGTGAGATTGTTCGTACTGGTGATTATGATATGCTGCAGCTTTTATATGATGATATCCCTGATACACTCTCTCAGCTGATCCGTACAGCCTTCATTGCAAAGCCTGGTTATAAATTCATAGTATCGGACTATAGTGCAATCGAAGCCAGAGTGCTCTCGCACCTTGCTGGTGAGACCTGGCGTTCAGAGGTATTTGCAAAAGGTGAAGATATTTATTGTGCTTCTGCAAGTCAGATGTTTGGTGTTCCTGTTGAGAAGCACGGTATCAATTCCCACTTAAGACAAAAGGGTAAAATCGCCGAACTTGCTCTTGGATATGGTGGATCTGTAGGTGCTCTTAAATCTATGGGTGCTTTGGAAATGGGACTTACCGAAGACGAATTGCAGCCACTGGTTGATTCCTGGCGTAATGCTAATCCTAATATCACCGCCTTCTGGTGGGCTGTGGATGCTGCAGTAAAGGAAGCTGTTACCATGCGCACCACAACTGAAGTTGGTAATATCCGCTTCATTTATAAAAGTGCCATGCTTTTCATCGAACTTCCATCTGGCAGACGATTAGCATATGTAAAGCCAAAGTTGGGTGAGAACCAGTTCGGCGGTACCTCCGTTACCTATGAAGGTGTCGGATCCACAAAGAAGTGGGAACGCATTGAGTCATATGGCCCGAAGTTTGTGGAGAACATTGTTCAGGCAGTTTCCAGAGACCTTCTCTGTTTTGCCATGCGTAATCTCTCCCATTGCTTTATCTGCGGTCATGTCCATGACGAACTGATAGTTGAATGCCGTGAAGATGCATCCGTGAGACCGTTTCAAGTTTTGTGTAAACTCAAAAAACTGATATAAGATATGTCATTA
>OFMS01000081.1_pt1 | contig 87003 bp, 71 predicted proteins | sample 1541871 | NCBI WGS metagenome assembly OFMS01 (sample SAMN04209251, study PRJEB22552) | human gut metagenome | biome: gut; material: feces | host: Homo sapiens | place: USA: Oklahoma
AAGTGAGGCGAGAATTTATGCTTATGGAAGCACGTTTATTAGATGAAAGACGTGAGGGAATTGCTGAAGGCAAGGAAATAGGCCTAGCTGAGGGCGAAGCTATCGGATTAGCAAAAGGTGAAGCCGAACATAAACTTAAAGTCGCTAAACTCATGTTAGCTAAAGGTTGCTATTCCCTGCAGGAAATCACGGAACTTTCCGGTTTATCTATCGCTGATGTGGAGAAGCTGAAGGAAGAAGTTTAACCACTCTAATACTGATTTCACCAAGCAAATTGACGATGAAATCAGCTATCTCAAATTAGAGAATTTATGCTTATGGAAGCGCATTTGTTAGATGAAAGACATGAAGGTGAAGCAGTTGGCATTGCTAAGGGCGAAGCGAAAGAGAAACTCGCTACTGCTAAGCGTATGCTGGCTAGAGGCTGTTATTCTCTCGAAGATATTGCGGAGCTTACTTCTCTCCCACTTGAACAGGTTGAAGCTTTAAAAAAAGAGCAGCAACCATAAACTAAAATTAATATTATAATCAAAGGCGTTCTACCGTACTTAAGTAGAACGCCTTTACTGTTTTTGCCCCTTAATGACAACCCTTTTCAAAGAAAACCTACGCAACATCCCACAGCCAATAATTTACAATCTTTTTGCTTGTAGCACACAAATATGCTGTGCTATAATATTCAGCGCAATTTTATAGAATGAAAGTAAGGTGCTTGATATATTATGGAAAACAAACTAACTCCCCGCGAATGGCTGCCGTTAATCGGCATGACCATTTCCGCCTTTATTTTTAACACATCGGAATTTATGCCCATAGGCCTTTTATCCGATATCGCCGCAGATTTCCGCATGACGGAAGCGCAGGCAGGCATGCTGATTACCATTTATGCCTACGTCGTAATGCTCATGAGCCTGCCGCTGATGATTGCCGCTTCCCGCTATCCGCTGCGCAAGCTTTTGCTGGCAACCATCAGCCTGTTCGCCGTATCGCATGTAGCCTCTGCCTTTGCCACCGGCTTTTGGACGCTGCTGCTTTCGCGTATCGGCGTAGCCTTCGCCCACTCCATTTTCTGGTCCGTCGCCTCGCCTATCGCCGTGCGTCTGGTCAAAGGTCCCTTTAAAGCACTGGCTATGAGTATGATTGTAACCGGCACGGCCATCGCCATCATCGTCGGCCTGCCTTTAGGACGTATCATCGGCCTTTACGTAGGCTGGCGCATGGCCTTTATGTGCATCGCCGTTTTGGCCTTCATCGTATTGGCCTATATGTTCTTCGTCTTCCCCAAGCTGGAAAAAAGCGAACCGTTTACGCTTTCGCAGTTGCCGGTAATGCTGAAAAATCCTGTGCTCATCGGCCTCTATATGATGTCCTTTTTGCTCCCCACCGGCTATTATACCGCCTACAGCTATATCGAGCCTTACCTGAAGCAGATTGCGCTGATGGATGATGCCTGGATAACCATCACCTTGGTTATTTTCGGTGCAGCCGGACTTTTGGGCAGCGCAGCCTTTTCCAAATGGTACGATAAATGCCGCTATCACTTCTTCCGCATCACCGTACTTGGCGTTGCAGTTGTTTTGCTGCTGCTCTACCCCATAAGCATCAATCATTATCTGCTGGTGCTGCTCTGCGCAATCTGGGGCATTTTCGTTACCGCCTTCAACGTTGTAGGCCAGGCAGAGCTTTTGCGCACAACTACTATGAGCACCTCCGCTGTGGCTATGTCGATTTACTCCGGCATTTATAATCTTGGTATCGGCAGCGGCAGCTATCTGGGCGGACTTATCTGTACGCATGCTTCCATCGCTTATATAGGTCTCGGCGGCGGCGCAATCGTGCTGCTTTCCTTTATTTACTGTGCCTTTTTCCTGATTCCTGCTATGCGTCGCCAGCAAGTAGAGGCTGAAAAATAAATTTAACCGCCGAAAAGCGTATAATAAACTGTATATTAAATTTCCTCACTTGCTATATTTCCTGTTTTTATTTATAATTAAGAGATACGTAAGATTACAAAGAAGGAGATTTTCTATCAATATGTCTGCAAGTACAACCAAAACCAAGAATCAGCCATCCCGTAAGCCTGTATTGCTGGATTACTTAAAAGCCTTCACTAAGGATAAATTGATTTTTGCAGCGCGTCAGCTCTGCATCACCTACAGCAAGCTCAAAAAGGACGAGCTGGCAGAAAAAATCTGCACAGAAATGCAAAAGCCGGAAATTGCAGCAAAACGCTTTGCTATTATGCAGGACGAAAATATCCATGCCTTCGAAGCAGCCTTGGAGAAAAAATGCTTCCATCCTACCTACAGTGAATATGCACTGCTGCTGCCCTTTATTTCTATGGGCTACATTGTTTCCTATCCCGACGACTGCTTTGAAGCAGTAAAGGAAGCACGCACCGTTTACAAAAAAATCAACACCGCAGACTTCCAGGCTCGCCGCCAACAGCTGGCATGGCTGCTGGACTGCATCACCGCTATGTCCAGCCTGCACCTTATTCTGCCGGTAGAATTTTTCTGCGAAATGTACAATCAAAAAGCAGGCTTTGAGCTTACTCCGGAAACTCTGCCGCAATTACTTGCCGAGGTTCCAAACAATTTTAACCCCTGCGCAATTAAAGATGGCCGCATCCTGCTCAAGAAAAATGACAGCGATGATTTCTACACCAGACTGGAGCAAGGTAGAAAGCCCTTCGGCCTGTACCTGCCTACCGTAAAGGAAATCACCATGCTTTCCCACTACGGTTACCTGCAATCTACTACCGCATATCAGGATCTGCATGACTTCTTCACTCAAGAGCTGAATGTTGCGGCACTGGATGCACATTACTGGTGCCAGTACATCTATGAATTTGAAAACTCCAACACCGACGGCAATACCTCTGAGCTGATTCAGAAACTGCAGGCTAATATTCCTGCCTGGAACAATTACAGCCATCTCGGCAGATTGTCCGTACTGCTGCAGAACGCCCGCAACAATGCTACCCGTATGTTCTGCCTCGGTGGCCACACTCCCAACGAAACTATCAAGTTGCTGCGCAATGCACAGCAGGCAGCTCAGCAAAATACCCGTGTAGGTGCCAAAGCGAAAAAGGTTTATCCTAACGACCCCTGTCCCTGCGGCAGCGGCAAAAAGTATAAAAAATGCTGCGGTAAAAAGCACTGAGCAGCAGGCTATGCTTTAGTGTAAGAAGGAATTGCAATGAAGAAATTTTTAGTCGTTGATTTTGAATTTACTACCTACGAGCGCCCTGTCGGCCGTCCGCGCGGCTTCTTTTCCGAGATTATCGAAATCGGTGCGGTAAAGCTGGACGGCGAACCGCTCACCGACTGCGGACGCATCCAGAGCTTTGTCAAACCGCATTTTTATCCTAAGCAGGCCAAGGATTCTATGGATTTTTGCATGATAACTGCCAAGGATATGCAGCAGGCCATTGAATTCCCTGCTATGGTACAGGAGTTGGCAAAGCTGTACGAAAGCGACGAAACCTACTTCGTAGCCTGGGGAACCGAGGATTACAAGGTACTACAGACAGGCTGCGAGCGTCACAAAATTGAAAACCCCGTAAAGTACGAGGATTATCTTGATTTGGCGCTGGCCTACCGCCTATGGAAGGGTGATGACTACACCACCGGCCTAAAGAAGGCTACCGAGGAGCAGGAGGTCAACACAGAAGGACTGTGGCACACTGCCTTTGATGATGCCAACAACACCGGCAAGCTGCTGATTGAAATGTTTAACCGTGGCTGGAAGCTGGAGGATTTCTTCGCTGCCCGCGAGACTTACGAAGCAGAGCGCGCTGCCCGTCAGGCAGAGCGTGCTAAGCACCATAACGGTTACAGAAGATGGTAAAATTTTAAAGCGCACTAAAAAAGCTATCACCGGGCTTTGCCCGCTGATAGCTTTTTTGCTTTTTATGCTTTAATAACGATTAAAAATCTCCTGCACCTCGCTGCGCTCGTGCATCCGCAAAAGTGCCAACTGCAGCAAAAGGCGTGCTTTTTGCGGATTAAGGTTATCCGCATACAGGAAGCCCTGCTCCTGCCAACGCTCCAGGCCTGCGGCAACAATACCGCTGCCTGTGCGGCTGGAACGCACAACTACAACGCCGCGGCCGACAGCCTCCGCCAGCGCCGCTTCCACAGCCTCATGAACGCTGCCCATACCGCTGCCGGCGTAGATAAGACCACGCGCGCCTGCTGCCAGTGCCGCATCCACAAATACGCGGTCCTCACCGATATGCGTGTAGATGATATCCACGCGCGGCAAAGCAGTAACACCAGTTACGTCAAATTCGCTCTGCAGTGTGTGCGGACGCACGCTGCGATAATAGTAATGTACCTCACCGCCAACGATAAAGCCTAAAGGACCACCGTTCGTTGCCTTGAAGGTTGCCACATTCGCCGTGTTCGTCTTGGTCACGTCACGCCCGCTGTAGATTTCATCGTTCATCATCACCAGCACGCCCTGTCCGGCGCTTGCAGCATCCACAGCTACCTTAACAGCGTTGATAATATTCAAAGGTCCGTCGGCACTGACTGCGGTGGCAGGACGCATTGCGCCCACGAGTACCACCGGCTTAGCACTCTTTACAGTCAGATTCAGAAAGAAGGCCGTTTCTTCCATAGTATCGGTACCATGGGTAATAACAACGCCGTCGACATCATCCTGCGCCAGCAGCTCATTGCAGCGCTGCGCCAGGCGCAGCAGTAAAGCATCGGTAATACTGCTGCTGTCGATATTGCACAACTGCTCGCCGCTGATATGCGCCAGCTCGCCCAGTTCAGGCACACCTGCCAGCAAATCGGCAACGCTGTAGGCACCAGCAGTATAGCCAGTCATCTGGGTACCGGAAGCAGCCTTGCCGGCAATAGTGCCGCCAGTTGCTAAAATTACAATGTTCTTCAACTCAGTTTTTTCCATCAGCCTGACCTCCATCAGTCCTTCTTTCAGCTTCGCAGCCAATGCTTATTTTACCAGGCCCTTTTCCTGCAGATAATCGGATACCATGTCTGCCGCTTCGGCAGTAATCTTAATACATTTAGTTCTGTATTCCGGTGTGCCGAAGCTCAGACGGTTCAGCGCTCTGCAGCAGGAAGTGCCGAAATGCTTCGTAAAGCGCTCATGAAACTCATGCGTATATTTATAGACCTCTGTCTGATGCTTTTCGGACGGGTCCAGTCTGCCCACGATAGAACTGATAACCAGGCAGGAACCGCTCAGCGCACCGCACACGCAGCCGCTGCGGCCGATACCGCCACCCATGCCGGACACCATGCGGATTGCCACATCCGGCAGGCCCAGCTCTAAGCCGTCATTGCACGCCTTAACTACGGATTCCACGCAGTTATTGCCCTCGTTATGATATTGTTCTGCTAAATCATAAATTTCCTTCATATTCTATGCCTCCAAAAAATAACCTAATCCTGTTTATTTTAGCAAGCATAGAACAAAATAGCAAGAAAAATGCTGTGACCGAAAAGCCACAGCATTGTATATCAAAGACCGAACATAGTCTTTGCCAGTTTTATTCCGCTCTCTGTTTTAAAAATCCGCTCCACAGCCTTGGCAATATTCTCCTTCGGCGTACCGTCCTCATAAAAGTTTACTATAAAATCAGCTTCCACAAGCAGCTGATAATCAAGACCGTCAATGATATTATACGTATGGTGATGACCGACAAGATAGCAGATGCGTTCAATTTTTTCAGGGGCATAGCCAACCTTTTGCAAAAGTTTGCGTGCTACCGCAGGTCCTTCCTGCTCCTGAATTTTGCCTGTGCAGTGACCGGCACCATACTTGGCCTCGCCGGGTTTAATACCGCAGTCATGCACAAGACCGGCCGCCTCCACAAGCTCTGTCAGCTCTGCATCAGCAGCCTCGCTCTCAGCCAGCTGCTTGGCCAGGCTGGCAACCTTGATAAAATGCTGGCAGCGGCGTACATCTCCGACAAAAAAAGCTATCATCTCATTATATAAAGCAACGTTTTTATTCATAGCATTCACTCCAATCCGACTAAAATACGATTCAATCTTATTTTGGCCTAAACAATGCAGTTTTGCAAGTTTTTTCGACATAATAAGATTATAAAAGCATTCTCATCCAACACACAGAAAAGCGCTCTTAGCCTGCATTACGCAAGACATCGAGCGCCTTCCTGTTTTATTAGGGAGTTGGATTAGGGAGAAGCAAATTATTTTTCCTCAATAGGATAATCCTGCAGAGCATCATAGCCTGTTTCACCGGTACGAATCTTAACAACATCCTCAACATCATAGATGAAGATTTTGCCATCACCGTATTTGCCGGTATACAGAACCTGCTTAGCAACATTGACTACTGCTGCAACAGGAATTGCGGAAACAATCATTTCAACCTTTACCTTCGGCAGCAGGTGTGCAGCAACCTCAGCACCACGATACATTTCCGTAGAGCCCTTCTGGATGCCGTAGCCCAAAACCTTGGTAACAGTCATGCCGGTAATTCCCAACTTATCCAAAGCATTTTTCAATGCTTCGAAACGATTTTGCGAGGTGATAATAACAACCTTGCTCATCTTTACTGCGCCTGCAGGCTTAGCTGCAGTTTCCTTGACCGGAGTAACATAAGTAGTAGTAACAGAGGTCTGTGCCTCCAACGGAGTTTGCATAAAGTCGGCATAGCTGCTGAGCAGGCCATGCTCTTCCATATCCAGGCCTTTGATTTCTTCGGATTCCTTAACACGCAGACCGAAGAGCTTATCAAGAACTTTAAAGATAATCGTCATCGTAATCGCAACATAGATTGCTACAACTACAACGCCGAGGATTTGTTTTACCAGGAAATCAGTACCGCCGCCATAGAAGAGGCCGCCGTCAAGAGCGAAGAGACCGGTTGCGAGAGTACCGAAGGCACCGCAGACACCGTGAACGGAAATTGCACCGACAGGATCATCAATCTTCAGCTTCTGGTCGAAGAATTCAACTGCAGCGACTACCAGCACACCGGCAATCAGGCCGATGATTAAAGCGCCGGCCGGGCTTACCATGTCGCAGCCGGCGGTAATTGCTACCAGACCTGCAAGCACGCCGTTCAGTGTCATGGAAACATCAGGCTTGCCGTAGCGAATCCAGGTGTAAATCATAGTTGCGGTAGCAGCAGCTGCTGCAGCCATGTTAGTGGTAATGAAGATAGCACCCATGGAAACCAAGGCGTCATCACCGGTTGCGCAGACGGTGGAAGCACCGTTGAAGCCAAACCAACCGAACCAGAGAAGGAAAACGCCCAAGGCACCAAGCGGAATGCTGTGACCGGGAATAGCGTTTACCGTACCGTCGGCATTGTATTTGCCGATACGCGCGCCAATCATCTTGGCACCGACGAGAGAAGCAACGCCGCCTACCATATGAACGGCAGTTGAACCGGCGAAATCATGGAAGCCCATCTGTGCGAGCCAGCCGCCGCCCCAAATCCAGTGACCGCTAATCGGGTAAATAATAGCGCTGATTAATACGCTGTAAATGCAATAAACCAGGAAGTTGGTACGTTCTGCCATAGCACCGGAAACAATGGTTGCTGCGGTAGCACAGAACATCGTCTGGAAGATAAAGTACGCAGTGCTTGGATAGCTGGCACCGTAATCACCTTTTACAAAGAAGTCCGGCGTGCCGATGAAGCCGCCGATATCGGTACCAAACATAAGGCCAAAGCCCAGAACCCAAAAAACGATGGAGCCGAGGCACATATCCATGACATTTTTCATGACAATGTTGCCGGCATTTTTAGCTCTGGTAAAACCTGTTTCAACCATTGCGAAGCCCGGCTGCATAGAAAATACCAGGAAGGCACCTATCAGCACCCATATAGTATCGGCAGATACATATTTGTCCATTTGTAAACACCCCTCAAATTATAATATTTTTTAACGTGTCATTGAGCAGCGCTCACATGGCATTAGCTAAAGAAAAAGGGGCGTACCCGATTTTTCGGATACACCCCATTGTGTATGAGTTATATATATTATTTTATCTTAACACACCTTACTCAAGGCTGTCGAGAAGGCAACTGCAGCTTACTCATTTACACCAAACAACAACTCACCATAAGTCGGATAGTCGAGATACTTACCACCGGTCAGAGCTTCGGCAGCATCAACAGCACTTCTCAGCTTGCCCATTTCTTCAAGAACAGTATCGTGATAGTACAGAGCCTGCTTCTCGCTGTCGCTGATTTCTGCTGCTTCCTTCAAGCCTTCTTCCAGCTTCAGGGAGGATGCATACATTTCTCCGCCCAGCTTGCTCAGCTTATCGGCAAGTGCGCCTTCAAAGCCTGCACTGATACCGGCAGCCTTTTTATCAAGTACTGCTTTGGTCAAATCTCCGGTATAAGCGGTAACTGCCGGGAGGATGTCCTTATGGAACATATCCAGCATGGTTGCTGCTTCGATAGAAATCGTGGTGCTATAGTTCTCCAGCAGGATTTCTACACGGGATTCAACCTCGGCTTTTGTGAAGATGTTATGCTTTTCGAACAGCTCGATGTTCTTGGCATGTCCCAGATACGGCAGAGCCTCCGGAGTAGATTTAAGGTTCAGCAGACCGCGTTTGGCAGCTTCCTCAACCCATGCATCGGTATAACCGTTGCCATTGAAGACAATGCGTTTATGAGCTTTATAGGTTTCTTTAACCAAATCATATACTGCTGCTTCCAGATCAGGAGCATCTGCCAGCTTATCAGCAAATTCATCCAGCTCTTCGGCAACGATGGTGTTCAGTACGATGTTGGGGCCGGCGATGGAGAACATGCTGCCCAGCATACGGAATTCAAATTTATTGCCGGTGAAGGCGAAGGGAGAGGTTCTGTTTCTGTCGGTGTTATCCTTAACAAGAGCAGGAATGGTATCGTCGCTTACTTTAATGTAGCTTTCCGGGTTGCCGTTGTAAACCTTGTCTGCTGCAATAGCTGCGAGAACTGCAGTCAGTTCAGTGCCAAGGAACATGGATACGATAGCCGGAGGAGCTTCGTTAGCACCCAGACGATGGTCATTGCCGGCGCTGGCAACAGATACACGCAGCAGATCCTGATATTCATCAACAGCCTTGATAATTGCTGCCAGGAAGGTCAGGAAGCGCAGGTTTTTGTACGGCTCCTTGCCGGGATCCAGCAGGTTAAGACCTTCTTCCGTAGATAAGGACCAGTTGTTATGCTTACCGCTGCCGTTTACGCCATCGAAGGGTTTTTCATGCAGCAGGCAAACAAGACCATGACGCAGCGCAACACGTTTCATGAACTCCATCATCAGCTGGTTATGGTCAGATGCTACGTTAGTAGTGGTAAAGATTGGTGCCAGCTCGTGCTGTGCCGGAGCAACTTCGTTATGCTCGGTCTTGGCGAGTACGCCCAGCTTCCACAGCTCATCGTCCAAATCCTTCATGAAGGAAAGAACTCTTTGTTTGATAATGCCGAAGTAGTGGTCATCCAGTTCCTGGCCACGCGGAGATTTCGCACCGAAAAGGGTACGGCCGGTGTAAACCAGGTCTTTACGTTTTTCCCACATTTTTTTATCTACGAGGAAATATTCCTGTTCCGGACCAACAGTACTGTTGACGCGGATAGTATCAATGCCGAACAGCTTCAGCAGCTTGCAGGCTGCTTTGCTGACTGCATTCATGGAACGCAGCAGCGGAGTCTTTTTATCCAGCACTTCGCCGGTGTAGGAGCAGAAGGCTGTAGGAATGCACAGGCAGTTATCTTTGATAAATGCATAGGAGGTCGGGTCCCATGCTGTATAGCCGCGGGCTTCAAAGGTTGCACGCAAGCCGCCGGACGGGAAGCTGGAAGCATCAGGCTCGCCCTGAATCAGCTCTTTGCCGGAGAAGTCCATAATAACACGGCCTTCGGCAGTAGGAGAAATGAAGCTTTCATGCTTTTCAGCAGTAATACCGGTCATCGGTTGGAACCAGTGAGTGAAATGAGTACAGCCATGCTCCAGAGCCCAGTCCTTCATAGCATTGGCGATGATATTAGCAATTTCCAGATTCAGCGGAGTGCCTGCAAGCACTGCTGCCTTATATGCTTTATAGGTTGCAGTCGGCAGACGGTCCTTCATAACGCTTTCGTTAAAAACTAAGCTGCCAAACAGTTTCGGTACATCATTCATTGTAAAACCTCCCTAATTTCTCTCTGAGAATTTCCTTGGGTTTACGAAGTGTAAGCCCCTCATTTGAAATACAGTTTTTTGTGCTTTACAGATTTTCTTCTCTCTGGCTCTGTAAATAAGAAAGCACCGTCAGCTGCGCCCTGCGCTGCTACGGTGCTTCGTTGCACTTATCATAGGTAAGATATAAATTATAATTCTCACCGCTGATATAAAAGAAAAAGCAACCACGAAGTTTGGATCTTTCGATCCAACAACCACGTTGTTGCTTTATGCGCTTATTATAATACTAGGTTTTCAATTTGTAAAGAGGGTAAGAGGAAAATTTTTTAATTTTTTTCTGCGTATACTAAAAAAGTATGCTTTTTTTGACTACAACAGCTGGATTTTCATCAGATATAACTGATAAAAATCTGAAATCGCGAAAAGTTTCAGTTATATCTGATAGAAATTTGATTTTCCTCTTGAATTTAAGATATAACTGATATATTATATAGATAGTGAGGTGATTTACATGATCAAAAGAGAATCTTACATGAAAAAAATCCGCCCATTCATTAACAGTGATTTAGTAAAAGTACTTACAGGTATCCGACGTTGCGGTAAATCTGTTATGTTAGATCTTATAAAAAAAGAGCTGTTACAACAAGGAGTTACTCCCCAACAGCTTATTTCCTATAATTTTGAAAATATGAGCTTCGCCAGGCTTTGCAATGCCCAGGCTCTTCATGATGAAATAATAAACAAAACCCAAGCTTTAACAGAAAAAATTTATCTTTTCTTTGATGAAATCCAAGAGGTAAAAGATTGGGAAAAATGTATTAATTCCTTACGTATAGAGCTTAATTGTGATATTTATATCACTGGTTCCAATGCCAAGCTCCTATCTGGTGAATTAGCCACTTATTTAGCAGGACGCTATGTAGAATTTGTTATTTATCCTTTTTCATTTTCTGAATTTATCGAGCTATATAATACTATACAGCCTAATACAAGTGAAGCAGACTGCTTTAAGAAATACCTGCACTTCGGCGGAATGCCCTATCTGGCAGCTCTGCAATATAACGAAGCTGCCTGCAAACAATATTTACAGGATGTATATACATCAGTAGAACTGAAAGATATTGTACGCCGCAACAATATCCGTGATGTTGACATGCTTGAACGCATACTTACCTACATAACTGCAAATATCGGCACCATTTTCTCTGCCAATGTGCTTTCTAAATATTTGAAAAGCGAAGGACGCAGTATGGCAACAGAAACCATTATCAACTACGTTAAAGCCTGCACCGATGCTTTTCTGTTTTATCAGGTAAAACGTCAGGATGTACAAGGTAAAAAGCTGCTTGCTATCAACGAAAAATATTATGTGGCTGACCATGGCATCCGCGAAGCAGTCTTCGGCGGCAACATGAAGGATATCAATCTCATTCTGGAAAATATTGTTTATCTGGAGCTTTTACGCCGTGGTTATAAGGTGAGCATCGGCAAGGTAGATACCAAAGAAATTGATTTTATCTGTGAAAAACAGGATAAAAAAATTTATATTCAAGTTACGTACTTATTGGCTGCAGAAGAAACTATTCAACGTGAGTTCGGTATTTACAATGAAATTACCGATAATTATCCGAAATATGTGCTTTCACTCGACGAATTCGATATGAGCCGTAATGGTATTATCCATAAAAATATCAGAGATTTTTTGACAGATTCATCTATATAACTGTTTAGAAAAATACCAAATTTAACATTATCACAACCATTACGCATGCTCCTCAGCAGGATTTTTGCGTTCTGTAAAGAATTGTACAGTATAGAGTATGCAATGCAAAACGCAATATAACTAATTGCCAAGGAGGAACCCTTATGGAATTAACCGCTGTTGCGCAGCTGCGCCGCATGGTGCTAGAGCATTTATCCCGCTACACCTGGAATAACGAATTGCCTGACCACGTCTACGATATTCTGCAGGAGGTACGCGAGGACACTCCGCGCTACCGCTGCTGTGTTTATAAAGAAAGAGCCGTACTGAAAAACCGTATTGATATGGCGCTGGGGCAGGAGTGCTCCAGCAATATCATCGAAGCTGCCAAGCTGACGCTGAACGAGCCCGAGCGCACCGATTTGCCGATTATCGACGTGCTCCCCGCAGCCTGCGACCAATGCCCGATTGATGCTTATTACGTTACCGATATGTGCCGTCACTGCATTACCCACAAATGCATGAATAACTGCCCGAAAAAGGCTATCAGCATTATTCAGGACCGCGCCTTTATCGATAAAACGAAATGTATTGAATGCGGTCGCTGCAAGCAGATGTGCCCCTACGGTGCGATTATCGAAATCCATCGTCCCTGCGTGCGTGCCTGCGCCATCGGTGCCATCAGCATCGGTGAAAACCGTAAGGCTGTCATTGACCACGAAAAATGTGTTTCCTGCGGTGCCTGCCGCAACGCCTGCCCCTTCGGCGCCATTGACGAGCGCAGCAATATTATCCGCGTTATCCGCGAAATCCAGCAGGGCAAGCAGGTTATCGCCCTTGTGGCACCGTCCATCGTAGGCCAATACGGTTTGAAGATTACCATGGCGCAAATTTACGAGGCACTGCAAAAAGCAGGCTTCGCTGAAGTTGTAGAGGTTGGCGTTGGCGCCGATATCACCAGCGTTAAGGAAGCAGAGGAATATCTGGAGAAGGTTCCTGCCAAGCAGGGCTTTATGACCAGCTCCTGCTGTCCTGCCTTCGTTAAGCTGATTAAAACACAGGTACCGGAGGCAGCCGACAAGATTTCGGATACACCTTCTCCCATGCTCACCTGCGCTGAGCTGATTAAGCAAAAATATCCCTATGCCGTTACTGTGTTCATCGGTCCCTGCATCGCCAAAAAGGTGGAAGCACGCGAGCACCGCGAAACCATCAACTATGTGCTGACCTTTGAAGAGATTATGTGCATGCTGGAGGGCAAGGATATCAAATTTGCGGAAATGAGCGGTGATACTGCTTATGAACGCGATGCCTCCAAGCTTGGCCTGAGCTTCCCGCTGACGGCCGGCGTAAGCGCTGCCGTGCAGGATACGGTTGCCGCTATGGGCGGTGAGGTGCATAACGCACAATACTGCTCCGGTCTGGACAAATGCCGCGACACCGTCAAGGCTGCTGCCGAAGGCAAGCTCGACTGCAGCTATATCGAAGGCATGGCCTGCTCCAACGGCTGTATCGACGGCCCCGCTGCCGTAGGTGACTTCCACATCACTAAGGTTGCCCTGACAAAATATGCTGCTGCGGCGCCAAATAAGCAGGCTGCCGAAGATAAGCACACAAAATAAAAACTTAAAGCCTATCCCTTCTGTCATACCGGCAGAGGGGATAGTTTGTTCATAGCAGGATTTTAGTCTGCTAAAATCATAGAGTGCGTTTTACTGCGCACTAAAAAGAACGGAGATTCCCAAGCAAATGCAAAACACTCGCTACATCGGTCACCTTGCTGCCCTCATTACGATTGCTACCTGGGGCACGACCTTTATTTCTACCAAGGTTTTACTTACCGGCTTTCAGCCGCTGGAAATCCTTTTTTTCCGCTTTATTATGGCCTTTTTCGCCCTTTGGCTGGCTTATCCTAAAATGCTGAAAACAGATAAAAAGCAGGAGCCTGTTTTTATGGCAGCAGGCCTTTGCGGCATCTGCCTCTACTACCTTTTGGAAAACATCGCCTTGACCTATACGCAAGCCTCCAACGTTAGCGTAATCGGCAGCACAGCGCCTTTCTTTACTGCGCTGCTGGCGCATTATTTTATGCATTCTGCCGGCAGCTTAAGCAAACAGTTCATCATCGGCTTTTTTATCGTGATGAGCGGTATTGCCTGCATCAGCTTCAACGGCGCAGCCATGCAGCTCAATCCCTTGGGTGATTTGCTGGCGATTTCCGCTGCCGTCGTGTGGGCGTTTTATGCCCTGCTGACGAAAAAAATCAGCAGCTACGGCTATCCTATTATCCTCGCCACTCGCAGAACCTTTTTCTACGGCATTCTCTTTATGCTGCCGGCGCTAGGCTTTCTGGATTTTGAGCTGAACCTGGCGCGCTTCGCCAATACTACCTATCTTTTCAATATCGTCTTTCTAGGACTGGGCGCTTCTGCTCTCTGCTTTGTCACCTGGAATTTGGCAGTTAGGGAGTTGGGCGCAGTAAAGGCCAGCGTTTATATTTATATGGTTCCCGTCATCACCGTCATTACCTCAGCGATTGTCCTGCAAGAAAAAATTACTCTGCTGGTGGCACTGGGCACCATCCTGACGATGACCGGCCTGTTTATCTCGGAATACAGGCCAAAGAAAAAATAAAACGGGAAAGACATTTCATTACGACAAAAGGCGTTCTCCCCTGTGGGAGAACGCCTTTACTGTAACTTTGTCAAATTAATTCCGCTTTAATCGCTTCAACCTGCTCAACGGAAAGTGAAGTAGCCTTAGCAATATCCTCTACAGATAATCCCATACTTAAAAGACGCTTTGCAGTTGCAGTCTTTTCTTTTGCCTTGCCTTCGGCGAGACCTTCTGCCTTACCTTCGGCAAGACCTTCTGCTTTGCCTTCGGCGAGACCTTCTGCTTTGCCTTCGGCGAGACCCTGAGCCTTACCCTCAGCCAGACCTTCTGCATGTGCTTCGTCACGCAGGTCTTTCATACGCATTTCGTAGGTCATATAGGCATCCCTCACTTTCTTGTCATTTTTGTTCCGCCTTAATCGCTTCAACCTGCTCAACGGAAAGTAAAGTAGCCTTAGCAATATCCTCTACGGATAATCCCATACTTAAAAGACGCTTTGCTGTTGCAGCCTTTTCTTCTGCATGTGCTTCGTCACGCAGGTCTTTCATACGCATTTCGTAAGTCATATAGGCATCCCTCACTTTCTTATCATTTTTAATTTCTACAATCGTGTCAGCAACCTCACGTGTAAAATTACTGTTAATAGTATTGCTGTTGATGTAGTCAAACAGACTTTGAATGTCCGGTGACACATCACCTTTGGTTCCCAAGGTATTGAGAAACATAATAACTGCTTCATCTGCCAATTCAATATTCATGTTTTCCAGACAACGCTTCTTAAAGGTATAAATACGCTGAGAATCCTGAAAAAAATCAAACAGGCAGAAGAAAATTATATACGTAGGAGATAATTCGTCATAATCCTGACCTTTTTGCAGCATATCCGTATCAAGCATAGCCTGATAGTAGCGAGTACGCTTAGGCAACAGAAATTTTCCTGTAGCACGATTAACAGGATTCTTTACCTGCATTTCCAAATTGTAATGAGTATTGGCAGTATCTGCAATTCTAACATCCAAACGAATACCATGGCTGTCAGGATAAACATCAATAGTCTGCTCTGCTTCAAGATAGGTAATATCTGCAATTTTGGTGTGTAAAAGCTCTTCCAGAATATGCTTGCAGATGCGCTTCCTGAGCATAACGTGCTTGAAAAGAAAATCGTTAGACAGAGTCAGCTTATCGAGATTAGAGATTTGCTTTTGCATATGTTTCCTCCTTTGATTATAGCATAAAGTCAGGCAAAAATATATAAGCCGGCAATTGCGACTGACATAAAGGAAAAGGCGCCTGCCGAAAGCTCGACAGGCGCCACTGGTCCGCACGACCAGGCATAAGCTCCGCAAAAATGCGGCTACCTATGCAACTAAAGTAATTATAACACAGATGTATTGCAGAAACAATAGTTTGCAAAAAGAAAAATAACGTTGCAATTATTGATATACTCACTACGACAAAAGGCGTTCTCCCCTGCGGGAGAACGCCTTTACTGTTTACTGAGCTTTATTCACTTGTCACTGCCGACAATTTATTTTGCCAGCTTGTTGCCGTAATGGTCGCGCTCGCCTTTAGTATCGTTTACGCGTACACGTTCAATCTTATCGCGATCGCCGTCTTCACCGCTGATGCGGTCTACACGGATGCGGCCCAATTCAGGCTCAAATTCTTTGATGATCTTTTCTTCCAGAGCTGCGCCGTTTTCGATTGCACGATAGAGCATTGCAGCAAATTCATAACGGGTCATCAGGCGGTCACCGCCGAAGTTGCCGTCAGGATAGCCTTCGATGTAGCCGTTGCCTGCCAGCTTAGCGATGTATTCATATGCCCAGTGGTTAGCCGGAACATCCGGGAAGAGTTTGGTCTTGGTTTCATCCAGCATACCGAATGCTTTTTCCATCTTAGCCATCTTAGCGCCCATTACTGCCAGTTGACCGCGGAGGTCGATAACCTCACGAGCCAGAGCGGTACGGCTGTTACTTACATGGTTGGTGCGGTCCAGAGCGAAGGATACGCCTGCGTTAACCATGTTTTCACCGTTGCCTACGGTACCTGCAACACTGAACATTACCTTTTCGTCAGGACGATAGTAAGCGCCGATTGCCGCAGCGTTTTCGCCTGCATAGTTGCCGTAGCCTGCGGAGAAAGTCAGTTTGTCGTCCGGATCAAAGTCCATTGGATGCAGTGCTGCCAGAGCTGCTGCGCCTGCGCCAACCTTGTTTACACGGCTGCCCAGTTGGTTGATGCGGTTGGTGTTGCTGATAACTTGGTTTTCAACCCCTTTCAGCTGACCATAGTTAACTGCATCGCTATTTTCTTTACCGTCTGCTACGTTAGTGATCACTTTGTTATTTGCATTCAGGCCATTATCGCTGATATAAGTCTTATCGCCAACTTTTACGCCTTCATCGCTGATAGAAGTCTTGCCGGCAGTTACAGCGTCCTTGGTTACGCTAACCTTGTCGCCAACCTTCAAGCCATCGTTGTTCATTACGGTTTGGCCGGTGGTTACGCTGTCAAGCTTAATATCCTTGTCCAAAGCAACTTTGTATTCCTTGCCACCGTCTTTATTGGTGTCTTCGGTTACAGTAATGTTGTCACCTGCGGTAACAGTTGTGTGTTTCTTAGCAAGCTCTTCAACATTGGTTACACGATTATCAAGGTTCTTGATATCGGTCTTGTTTTGAGCAATGTCTGCTTTGTTTTGAGCAATATCTGCTTTATTCTGAGCAATGTCTGCTTTGTTTTGAGCGATGTCTGCTGCATTTTGAGCAATATTTGCTTTATTGGTAGCGATGTCTGCTGCATTTTGAGCAATATTTGCTTTATTGGCAGCGATGTCTGCTGCATTTTGAGCAATATTTGCTTTATTGGTAGCAATATCTGCCTCGTTCTGGGTTACGCGTTTATCCAATGCTGCAACATTCTCATTGGTCTGATGCAGTTGGCTGCCGTTGATAGCGTCGGTAGAGGTGCTGCTTACTTCGCCTGCAGCTACGCCGCTGATCTTGCCGTCTTCAGCAATAGTTACTTTGCCCAGCTTAGCGCCTTTAGTGGTGATTTGGCTGTAGTTGCCGCTTGCATCGCCTACGAACAGCTCGCCGTCACGCAGTGCGGAATGACCGGTGTATACGCCATTGTTCAGAACTACGTTGCCGATTTCACCTGCGGTTGCAATAACTTTACCGTCTTTGTCTACGGAGAAGTTATTGTTTGCTGCATAGAATGCGCCGTTGCTGTTTACGAAGAACGGTACAATGCCGTTTTCATTTGCAGTACCTACGGACAGGTTGTATTTGGAATTCAATGCGTTGGTCTGAACGGAGTTTGCATTCATATTACCGTCTTTATCTACGGAGAATTTGTTGCTTGCTGCGTAGAATGCGCCGGTGCTGTTTACAAAGAACGGCATAATTCCGTTTTCAGCCATAGTACCTACGGACAGGTTGTATCTGGAGTTCAGAGCGTTAGTTTGAACGGAGTTAACATCGATGTCTTTGTTCAGCTCAACCTTAACCTTAGTGCCGTCATGGCTTACGCTGATGTTCTTGTCACCGCTGAAGTCAACATAATCGCCGGGTTTTACGTTGGTTGCTTCGGTTGCAACACCGTTGGTAGCAAGGTTCCAGCCCTTGTTGGCAATTTCGCTTACTTTATTCAGCTGGCCTACGTTTACAGCGTCGTTATTGTTAATGCCGTCAGCTACACCGGAAATACGGCCGTCTTTGTATACGGTTACTGCATTGTTGATAGTAGTGGTATCACCGAACAGTTTTACGGATGCACCCTGGCCATTAGCCAATTCGGTTGCAATGCCGCCCAAGGTCAGTTTAGCATCGCCATTGCTGATGGATTCAATGCCTACCAGATCCTTGTTCAGGTTTACTTTGTAATCAACATGACCGTCTTCAGCCTTGGTAGCGGTAACGGTGGTGTTTACGCCGTCAGATACGGTTGTTGCGGATGCTGCAGCTGCTTTTTGCAGTTGGCTTACGTTTACTGCATCATTAGCATTAACGCCGTCAGCTACGCCTGCAATACGGCCATCTTTATATACGTTTACTTTACCATTGATGGTAGTAGTATCGCCGAACAGTTTTACGGATGCGCCCTGGCCATTTGCCAATTCGGTTGCAAAACCGTTCATAGTCAGGCTTGCACCGCCGTTGCTGATGGATTCAACACCGGTCAGATTCTTGTTCAGGTTTACTTTGTAATCAACATGACCGTCTTCAGCGGTGGTAGTAGTAACGGTGGTATTTACGCCATCAGTTACAGTTGCTGCGGATGCTGCTGCTGCTTTTTGCAGTTGGCTTACGTTTACTGCATCAGTAGCATTAACGCCATCAGCTACGCCTGCAATGCGACCGTCTTTGTATACGTTTACTTTACCGTTGATGGTAGTAGTATCGCCGAACAGTTTTACGGATGCACCCTGGCCGTTAGCCAATTCTGCTACCATGCCACCCATTGCACCCAAGGTCAGTGTTGCACCACCATTGCTGATTGTTTCGATATCTTTCAGGTTTTTATTCAGCTTAACGCTTACAGCAGTGCCGTCATTGCTTACGCTGACGTTCTTATGACCGCTGAAATCAACATTATCACCGGGTTTTACGTTGGTTGCTGCGGTTGCTACACCATTGGTAGACAAATTCCAGCCTTTATTAGCGTTTCCGGCAGCTTCTTCTACTTTCTTCAGTTGGCTTACGTTTACAGCATCATCATTATTAACGCCTGCTGCTACGCCGCTGATTTTGCCGTCCTGGTCGAAGGAAACCTTGCTGTTGATTACGGTGTAACCATCCTGCATGTAAACAGATGCGCCTTTACCGTTAACAATGCCTGCAGTGCCTGCTGCACCATTCAGTGCCAGCTTAGCATCGCCGTTGGAAACGGAGGAAATATCAGTCAAATCGCCTGCAACATTAACCTTGTAATCGGTCTGGCCCTCTTTAACTGCAGCTTCAACTGTTGTATTCTTGCCATTAGACAATGTAGTATGTTTACCTGCTTCTGCTTTTACATCTTTCAGTTGGCCTACGTTTACTGCGTCAGTATCAGCAACACCTGCTGCTACGCCGCTGATTTTGCCTTGTTCGTCAACAGTAACCTTACCATTGATTGTGGTCAGACCGCCAACCATGAATACAGATGCTCCAACGCCGTTTTGCATGCCTGCCCAGCCTTCTCTGAGTACCAGCTTACTGGTGTTATTGCTGATGGACTCAATACCTTGCAGATCCTTGTTCAGCTTAACAGCGTAATTAGTTACGTTGTTGTCCTTAGTTTCTGCAGTTACTGCTACATTGCTGTCACCGCTTACGGTTGTACCGTTTGCATTTACGGTGTAAACCATATGTCCGTCATCTGCGGTAGTCTGGTCTACATTAGCAATGTTAGTGCCACCTTTAATCTCAGTTTTAGCTGCGGTTGCTGCTGCGCTGATGTTTTTCAACTGGCCATAGTTTACTGCGTCAGTATCGGCAGTACCTGCTGCAACGCCGCTGATTTTGCCGTTCTTATCTACGGAAACCTTTTGGTTGATTAAGGTAGTGCTGCCCTGCATGTAAACAGATGCGCCCTGGCCGTTGATAATACCTGCAGTACCTGCTGCACCATTCAGTGCCAGTTTAGCACCGCCGTTGGCAACGGAGGTAATATCAGTTAAATCGCCTGCAACATTAACCTTGTAATCGGTCTGGCCGTCTTTAACTGTAGGTGCAACGGTTGTATTCTTGCCGTCAGACAAGGTTGTATGTTTACCTGCTTCTGTTTTTACATCTTTCAGTTGGCCATAGTTTACTGCATCTTTATCAGCTTCACCATTTGCTACGCCGCTGATTTTACCGGTATTGTCGATACCAACAACACCATTGATTGTGGTGCTGCCATTCATCATAATTACAGATTCTTGGCCGTTGGTAATACCTGCAATACCTGTTCCCAAGGTTACGCGGGAATTTCCATTAACTACACCGGTAACATTTTTCAATTCACTGGCAAGTTCAATTTTTACATTGTTGCCCTCGTTGCTAACAGTAATATTTTGATGACCGCCGGCATCCTTTTTACCGCTGAAATTAACGGTTGCTTCAGATGCTACCTGATTTGCTGTACCGCCTTCAGTAGAAAGCTTCCAGCCTTTATTGGCATTTGCAGTTGCTTTTTTCAGTTGGCTTACGTTTACTGCATCGGTATCTGCTTCGCCTGCTGCTACATTGATAATCTGACGGTTAGCGCCAGTGCTGCCTACGGATACTGCATTAGCTCTGTCAGCTACGCTGCCAACGCCCAAAGCAACTCCGCCTTCACCGGTAACTTTGGCATTATGACCGAGAACAACAGCGTTATTAACAGTTGTTTCGGTTAATTTATCAGCAGAGCCGAAAATAACGTTATTCTTACCGCTTACCTTGTGATTATCACCGATAACCTTGTTGCCGTCTGCGGTAACTTCATTTTTGCTGCCGATTACGGTAACATCAGATGCTTCGGTAACAGTGTTTTGGTAACCATTAACAAAGTCATACTTTGCAGCCTTAGCTTTAGTACCGGTTACTTTATTCTGTACACCTGTAAGCTGGGAATATGTAGCGTAATCAGCCTTGTTGCCGCCGCCGATTGCCATCACAGAACCGCCTGCATATTTGCTGGACTGCATAGCTTCAATAGCCTTTTGCTGTGCTTCCGCAACAGAAACATTATTCCAATCGGTGTCAATACCGATCTTTTCAACAGAGTTGGTAACCTCGTTGCCGGTACCCCAGATTAACGCAGCATTGGCATTTTGTGTTCTGTTGGCAAAGCCAAGCACACTGCTGGCAACACCGCTGTACTTGCTATTGCTGGTTGCAGATTCGATGCTGTTCATTGAGCCATAAATGGTAGCACCTGTATTTTGAGTATCCTCACCGGAAGCAATAGATAATGCACCGGTTACAGCAGCCAAGGAGCCGCTATTATAAGCACCGGCACCAAGAGTGGTAGAATAAATACCATCATTATAGGTCATAGCATTTGCCGGGTTAATTTCAATATCGCCAAGCTTACCGGTATAGGAATGATCACCAAGCATAACAGAGCCTGTACGTGCTACTGTATTTTTACCGATAGCAATAGAACCGGCTATTTTGGAACCGTCTGCTACTTTATATTTATAAGGAATGCCAAAAAACGACTCTGCTCCAACTACGCCACCTTGGCCAAAATCCAACAAATATTCTTTAGAGCCGATTCTACCTTCGCTACCATAAGAATATTCACCATTCCAGGCATGCGCATTCGGTCCAACAGCAATATCACCGGTTATGTTCTTTCCTGTAACACCATTTCAAACAGAAACATGTGCACCCTTACCAATGGTTACGTTCAAATCATCCGATGCCGGATTACTAGCCATTGCCGGAGCCATGCTTGCACAGGTCATAACACCTGTTGCAATCAGCATTGTCAACAGCTTTTTCGTAGAGCAGCTTTTACTGCCATGATTTTTCGCGATTTCGGACACAACAACGTATGCGTTGCGCGCCTCACTCCAAATTACTTTGAATACTTTGTTCATCAATAATTCCTCCCACATAAATAATATTATTTACATACGGTACGCGACACCTGCCGCGTGTGGAAACAAGTTAAACAACTATTGTATTAATTGTCCCTGCACTGATGTTGCCGTTTTTCAGCATCCGCTGTCCCGCAGCAGCACCGGGCAACAAACCTTCGCAAAAGAGTTTCAAGTACACTTGAGGCTGTTTTTACTCCGGCTAACAATTATAATACATTTTTACTTATAGCACTTCCATTTTCTTTAAGCAATATGGGAACAGGTACTAATAGTTTAACTATATTATTTTTCAAAAAACCTTGTAAACCGCATATTTACTAAGGTTGACGTGTTTTTACAGGATTTTTTTGCAAAAAATTTTCGAAAAAATTTATTTTTATTTTAAAATTAGCTTTAGCAAACTATCAACCGGCATTAGCGTTATCTTGCAAGAGATTATGTAACATATTGAACAAATCTCTTCTATATTCACTTTTTCTTCCTAATATTCACCATAAATAGCATTTCTGCAAGAGATTTTTGCAACATGTTGCACTTTTCTCTTCTAAATCTGCCTTTTTCTTCCTGATATTCACCCTCAGCACCGTTTCTACAAGAGATTTTTGCAACATGTTGCATTTTTCTCTTCTAAACTTGCCTCGCAGCGCCAAAAATACAAAAGCCCCCGGAGCAGGACAAGCCTGCTTCGAGGGCATTAAACTTCAACTTATTTTGCTTTCGGTCCCAAACCGTACTTCTTCAGATAACGGTACAGGGTTACACGGCTGACATCAAGCATTGTTGCCAGCTTACTGATATTGCCGCCGGCAGATTTCCAGGCTGCAATAAAGGCTTCCTTGTCATACTTCCAGGAGCGCTCCAGCGTTTTGTCACCGGGCAGCTTAATGTTTTCTGCTTCGATGATGCTGCCGGGAGTGTGGAAGAAGGCCTGCTCGATAACACCCTGCAGCTGCTTGATGTTACCCGGCCAGCTGCAGGACAGCAGCAGGGAAACAGCCTCGGGAGAAAGGCGTTTTTGCGGCAGGTTGTGCTGTGCGGACATTTCCACCAGAATATGCGAAGCGATAACCTCGATATCCTTCACGCGCTCGCGCAGAGGCGGCACGCGCATGGTGGTATCCAGCACCAGCTCATACAGATTGCGGGAGAAAAGTCCCTTGTCTGCCAAACGCTTAAGGTTGGAATCGCAGGCAGCGATTACGCGCACGTCAAACATACGCGGCTTGCCGCCCTTTTCCGTTGCGGGCAGGCCGTGCGTCAGTGCATCAGCCAGCTTGTCGCCCATTTCGAGCGGCAGCTTTTCTACCTCATCGAGGAACAGCGTACCGCCGATAGCCAGCTCCAGCTTGCCTGCGGACTGCTGTCCGTCCTCATTTGTACCGAAGAATTCGGCCTCCAGCTCTGCCATAGATGCGTTGTGGCATTTTACCGCAATCAACGGAGCGGCAGCGCGGGGGCTGGCCTGATGAATGCCGTGTGCCAAACGCTGCTTGCCGGTACCGGGCTCGCCCTGCAGCAGGATGTTGTGGTCCGTGCGGGCAACGCGGCTTGCCTTATGCTGCAGCGCCAAAAATTCGCTGGTTTCGCCGACCATGCTGTACAGGCTGTAACGGCTGCTGTAACCGGTTGCATGGGCAATGGTTGTTTTCAAATCCTCGATAGACATGGAAAGCACCAAAGCACTTTCTACCTCGCTGCCAACCTTAATCGGCATAACAGTGGTAATATCCTCAAAGGTTCTGTCCTGAGTAATCCAGGTAATTTCACGACGCTGTGTTGCTACGCCATGCAGCGCTTTTTTGATAGGAATATGCTCGTAGTTCAGGAACACGTCCTCCAGGCGCTCATGTCCCTCCAGACGCTTGCGGCCGTTTTCGTTGCAGTATTTCACACTGCCGTCCTTGCCCAGCCAGTAAACGGTTACCGGCAGCTGTTCCATCATAATGCGGTTGATGCTCCAGGCCTCCAGCATGTTCAGGTGCTGCTCGATGGAATATTTCATCGTCATCAGCAGGCTCAAAAGCAAATCATAGGGCAAATCGTTCTGATCCAGAGAAAAGAAGGAAATAATATAGCGGATTTTGCCGTTTACGCAGATAGGCGCACTGCAGGCATCGCCGGAATGGCTGTCCTTAATCCACATTTCCGGACCGAACATCAGGAAGGGCACATTATGCTCACGCGCAATGCTGATGCTGGAGGTACCAACATCCTCCTCCAGAACGCGCATACCCTGAATATCCTCGATAATGCGTTGGAAGAACGGCATAGCATAGTTTTTGATTACATAACCGTTTTCATCAATCAGCAGCATGCTCAGGTTATGGATATTAAAATGCTGCTTGCTCTGCTCATAAAGACCGTCAACGTATTTGACGATGAACTCATGCGTCTTTTGGTGCGCGATAATCTCCTCGCGGCTCAGCTTATTGATTTTGGGCATGGTTTCGTGCGGCAGATGCATAGCACGGCAACGCTGCCAGCTGTCTGCAACCCACGGATGCACGTTGGGGTCAACAATGCCCTCTTCCATAAACTTTCTGTAATAAGCAGCCAGCTTATCCTTATTTCTTCTCTCACGAATCATGTTTTATACCCTCCCCAGCTGTCCGGCAGTCGGCTGCCGTCAGCAGAACTTTTATTTATAAACCTCGCCGTTCGTAATCAACACCCGGCGTGCTCCATAATAGCGTTGTTTCCAGTAATCGTCCTTCAGCGACGAAAGGATTACACCCTTGGACGAGGATGCGCTCCAAAATTGTCCGTCACCGGCATAAATGCCCACATGCGATGCTCCTGCGGCGTAGGTGGTAAAGAATACCAGATCGCCGGGCCGCAGCTGCTTCTGCGTTACAAAAATCCCCTGTAACGCCTGCTCGTCTGCCAGTCGCGGCAGCTTGGCCTTGCAGTCCTTAAACACATACTGCACGTAACCGGAGCAGTCAAAGCCCTTGGTCGTGGTTCCGCCGAACACATAGGGAACACCCTTGTATTTGGCAGCACGGCTGACGATTTCCTTGCCCTTAACCTTGGGGATACCCTCCTTGGCAAAGGCCTCCCAGGTCAGCTTCTGATAGGTTGCATCATTCAGCTCACCGTCCGCCTTCAGCTTGTGCTGCTTCTGGAAGCTTTTCAGCGCGCTGCTGGTAGCCTCCGTCATGCGTCCGCTGGGGCGCTCGTCACTGAAGCCCAGCACCTGCAGCTTTTGCTGTGCCACCTTCAGGCGCCAGTTGCTTTGCTGCACCTGCACCTTGGACTGCTGTTTTTCCTTAGTTTTTTTAGTCTTTTTCTTTGCGGTTTTCTTCGCCTTTTTCTCAGGCTTCGCCTGCTTGGACGTCTTCACTGCGGCAGCAGGCTTGGCTGCGGTATCGGCCTTGACGGCAGCAGGCTCCGGCACCGCCTTCACAGGCCGCGCCTCGCTTACGGTCGGCGGCGTTGCCACCGGTGCCTTATGCGGTTTGTTGCTGACAATAGGCGCTGCAGCCTGTGCCTGCCATGGCAGGCTGCAGGCCAGCATGATTACGGTCAGCACAGAAGCCAGCTTCTTTTTCATCTTCATCAGCCCCGCTCAAATGCAAAATTACAAATTAATTGTAGTTATATACGTCCCAGCTTTTCAGCTTGCTCAGCTGAGCAATACTGTAATCAATATCGCGCAGCAGACGCTGCTTGTCATGCGGCAGTGTTGCTGCCAGCTGAACGTAGTTTGATACATGGTTACTGCGGAAAAGGCAGTGCCTGTCCGCAGGTAAATCTATATTTTCTATTATCAGCTTCAGCTCGCGCATCAGTCCTGCCGGTGAAAGCGGATTGAACTTGCCTGCCTCGTACTGGTCCAGCAGCTCGCTGCCGCGGTACAGCATCAGGCAGAGCGCGCTCAAATGCGTCGGCTTGATAATATTAATCGCCTGTGCGGTTGCCAGTGCGTGGCGTTCGCTGCCCTCCGCACCTGCCAGGCCCAGAATAATCATCATGGAAAGCTTCATGCCGCTGGCGGTAACTCTGCGTCCCGCTTCTACCGCCTGTTCGCCGTCAACACCCTTGTTGACAGCCTTCAGCGTAGCGTCGTCGCCTGTTTCCATGCCGTAATACAAAAGCTTCAGACCTGCTTCCTTCAGCTGGCGCAGCTCCTCCTCGCTCTTGCGCAGGATATCCTTGGGCGCAGCATAGCTGGCAACGCGCTGCAGATGCGGAAACTGCTCGCGCAGTACCTGCAGAATCTTCAGCAGCTTGGCCGTAGGCAGCACCAAAGCATCGCCGTCCGCCAAAAAAACGCGGCGCACCTTGTTCTTGCCGTAATGGGCCGCCAGTGCAATCTGACGGGAAATTTCTTCATCCTTTAAAATCTGAAAGGGAACACCTCTGTACATATTGCAGTAGGTACATTTATTATGTGCGCAGCCGCGCGTAACGCGCAAAATAAAGCTGCGTGCCTCACTTGGAGGTCTGAAAACTGGTGTGTCGTAAGAATCAAAAAACATTTCTACTATTCTACCTCATTTTACTTTGATTGATTTGGCGCCAGTTTGAGATCTCAGAGATTTTGTAAAGTATAATACACTTTAATATTATTATACTAGATTTTTCGCCATTTGTAACGTCCACCTGAAAACTTTTTGTTACTTTTTTTACAGAGATTTTGTGAAACATTGTCAGAGTGTAAAATAAGTGTGATTTTCCGCGCCTGCAGGCAACGACATGGGCGCTTGGGCAGGCAAAAACGGACGTAATAACAGCGGCAAAACACTTATATACACATAAAAAAGCACGCCTGCAGGTAATGCCGCAGGCGCATCAAGGAGGCTGACACAAGTCAGCCTCCGATGCTTCATATTATTTTTTCGGTAAGCATAACGCTTTACAGCATCAGCTTATCATTTGCGCTTTCTGCGCAGGAAGAAGAAGGCAGCGCCACCGATGATAATAACGCCGCCGATAATCGTCAGCCAGCCAAAGCCGTCATCGTCATCCTCATTTTCTTCCTCATCCTCGGCAGCAGGCAGCTCCGCAGTGCCCACAGCCACCGGCCATTGGCTCTTCATCTCGCCGTGGACTGCCGTAACAGTAACAACGCCGTCAGCCTTACCGATCAGCTTGCCATCTTCGATAACGGCAATTTTTTCATCGCTCACGCTCCACTCCGGTGTCACGCCGTCAGCCTCGCCCACAACGTAGGCCTCCAGCTTCAGCGCCTCGTCTATTTCCAAGTGCGCCGGCAAATTCGGAGCCTCCAGCTTCGGCTCATAGGCAGTAATTTGCGTCATAAAAGCCTTTTCTCCCTTTTCCAGCAGCAGCTTGCCGGTAATCGTCGCAGTTCCCGGCTTCACAGCCAAAAGCTGCACATCGCCGTCCACCTTCACTATATCACTATTGGAGGAACGCAAATCAGTTACATTGTAGCCTACGCAGCCCGGCAGCGAAGCAACTATGCGTGTACGCTCGCCCACCTTCAGGCTGGCCTCCTCCGGAGCCACCGTCACCAACGGACTAAGCTCGGAAGCTGCGGTTGCAGGCAGGTCGGGCGCATCATCGTCGCCCTCCAGCTCGCCGCTTTCGATTGCAGGACCTTCCAGCTCCTCTTCTTCTACAAGCGGTGCTCTTTTAGCCGCCAGCATATTGATTGGGTCACCGTAAATAAGGCTTACCTCATCCTCCTTATCGTTGCGGTACACAGCGCTCAAATCGGCAGCTACCAAAAATTTGGCAATAACCTCGCCCTCATCATCCAGTGCCGTCAGCTGATAGAACCAGCCGTCCACAGGCTCCTCCGCATAGAGCAGCTTATAATCATCAGCATCCTCCGGCAAGCCCGTCTGCTTTTCCGGCAGGCCGGCAAGCAGCGCGGCGGCAGCAGCCTCGGATACATCAAAGCTGTCCTCGTTAAATCTGTATTCACCCTGAACATCAAGCGGCAGCGGTCCGTCCTGATAGGCGGTAATGCTCTTGTCCTTCAGTACGAAGCGCAGCTCCACCGTATCATTATTTTTGTAATCCACCTCGGCAATACCGTCGCCGTCCTCGTTGATTTCAAAAACGCCGGCAGTAACGAAATCCTCCGCACTGTCCTCCTCCTCACTGCCGCGCATAACCTTCAGCTCGTAAAGATATTTATCATCGCCCAAGGGTTTGATATTCAGCACGCCGTTATTATACTGGCTGCTTTTTGTCCACACATAGCAGCCTGCCGTATTCTTCCAGTCATTTTTGGAGGCGGCGCCTGCCAGCAGCGTCAGGCTGCACAGCAGCAGGGTAAGCATAACAGCTACGATAATACGCATCATTTTTTCTTTCATTATGCTCCCCTCCTCAAATGCTCAGACGGAACTTGGCAGTTTTGGGATTAACGCCATCCATCCAATACTTCACGGTGTATACGCCCTTAGCACATTTTTTGCCGCTGTTGCCGCTCGCCCAGCCGTTCCAGCTGAAGGCAAAATCCTGATTGGCGTTTCTTGCCTTATATTTCGTGCTATAGACCAGCTTGTTGTTTTTATTGAAAATCTGGGCATAGCAGGTCTTGCCCGTAGAATTATTCTTTTTGAAATACAGACGCTGGTAAACATCGCCGTTGCCCTTGCGGATAATCTTGGATGCACGGAACTGCATCTTGCTCTGCGGCTTGTAGCTGATGTTGACTGTCTTTTTAACCGCACCGCCCTTGCCGAAGCTGCTGGTCGTTACCAAGCGATATCTGCCGGGCTTCAGGTTTTTCATATCATAGCTGTAGGGTACAAAGCGGAAATATTTATCACCGTCATAGTACCATTTTTTCAGCTCGCGCTGCTTCCAGCGCACAACAACCTTATTATCCTTGTTTAGCAGCACCGCCTTATCCTTCATAGGCCCCTTGCCCTCTACATAGCGCTGCACATTCAGCTTGGTGCCGTTTACCTTGACAGTTGTTTTGTACTGCGTCGCCGCCCACGCCAATGCCGTAAAAGCCACGAGCATCGCCAGGCACGCCCCGAGCACAACCTTCAGCCGTTTCATTTTTCCGCCTCCTAACCGCCGGATATAAAAAGACCCGGCATATACTTCTTCATTTACAGTATATACCGAGTCAATATTAACTATAAGTAACCTTTAGTTAAGAGTTGGGGAAAAAGCGCTCCAGCTGATGTCTTTTATTTTTGGCCGCCGCATCAATCTGCAGCTTGGCAAAAATTTTGTTGAGATATTGCTTAATCGTCCCCTCCGACAGCGACAATCTTTGCGCAATCTCCCTGTTCGTATGGCGTGCTGCCGCCAGCTGCGCTATCTGCAGCTCCTGCTCCGTCAGCTCCTGCAAGCCTGCTTCGGCAAAGCGTGCGGACATAATCTGTCCCCGGCCAGCCTCCAGCTGCTGCCCCAGGTGCAGCGCCGCTGCCGCCGCTGCTGAGTATTCACCTTGCACCTCCTGCTCCAGATAAGGACGCAGCAGCGCTATGTTCTGTGCCAACGGCAGCACAAGCTTATCCGCCTCAGCCATTGCCAGCGCCTGCTTCAGCGAAGCGCGGCAGCTCGTTACATCGCCTCTGCCGGCAAAGGCCGCCGCCCTTTGCACCTGCAAATACAGCAGGCACAAAAAATTACTGTAGGGACGGCATTCCTGCTCCCATTCGGACCAGCGCACCAAAAGCTCCGTATACTGCCCTTGTGCCAACAGGCACTGGGCGCTGATATAGTTGCGGCAGGGGCGCGCCGGATAAAGCACCGAAGGCTGCTGTCCGTTTCCGTCCGTCAGCCAGCTTGGGATATATTCCGGCTTGCCCAGCAATGCATAGTAAAAGCCGGCGCACATATCGGCAGTATTCAGCAGCATGCTCTGCTTCCAGGGCTGCAGCTGCCACTGATGGCGGCTGTAGGCCTCCGCCTTACTGCTGTAAACGCCGCGGAAAAGATCGCGCTGCATCTCCAGAAAATCACAGCCGATAGTAATACACTCCTGCCCATGCTTTTCCGCCTGATAATACGCCTTCTGCAGAGGCATATCCATTTCGTCAATGCGTCCATGCAGCAAAAGTGCTTCCGCCTCCGTCAGCTCGGCGGCACCGGCACCGTGCCAGCCGCTCAGCAGATAGTACGGCGGCATGCATTCCTGCATATCCTCCACCGTCTGCCGCAGACTGCAGCCCGTGCGCAAATACAGCCCCAGAACACTGGGCGCGCCGAAGGTCCAGATGCCCTGCTTGCTGAGCGTCTGCGGAGCACCGCTCAACAACTTGTAGGCACGCCTGTGATGCTCGCTCATACCGGTAATGCTGTTGAAGGCCAAAAAGCTCAGAATAACCTCCAGCTCGCCGTAATAATTATCGCGCTCACGCTGGTTGAGGGCAGTGTTGCGCTCCAACGCCGTCACGTACCATTCCTTAACCTGCAGCATTTCCGGCACCATGTTCAGCGAAAACATGCGCCGCATAATAATCAGCACCGCCTGCGGATACTGCCACAAGATTTCCGGCGGACATTCGCACAGCCAGTCGAAAAGATGCTGCCTATGCTGCGGGCGCATCGACCAGTCGCGCAGCTGCTGCACTGCAGCCAGCAGGCCGTCAAAATCACGGCCGCGGTACAGCCAGTCCAGCGCTTCCTCGTACTCCCTCTGCTGCGCGTACCATTGTCCCAAGCGACGGAAGTACATTTCCTGCTCAGCCTCCGGCAGCAGGCCGAAGGCATGGCGCGTTGCCTGCTTCAGCATATGGTGACACCGCAGTCTGCCGTTGGCCAGCCTGATAATAAAGGCATTGCATTCCAGCAGTCTGCTTACAGACTCTCTGCAGCTTGTGCCGTAAGCAAAGGCCACCTGCTCCGGTGTGAATTCCTCCGGCTGCCCCATAAGCAGCAGCAAGCGCTGCTGCTCCGACGGCAGCGGCCGCAGCAGTACATTGGCTATCATCTCATAAACGCTGCCTGTATCAAGGTAAAAGCGCTGATACCTGTCGTAGTTCAAAAAATTAAGATAGGTAACGGAAAACCAGCCCTCGCAGGCCTCATGCAAAGCATCCAGCTGCTGCGTTGTAAGCTGCAGGCCGCATCTGCTGCTGTATTCCGCCAGCTCGTCACGCTGCAGCGCCAGGTCATGCTTATCAAGGCAAAAGACCTTACGTCCCAGCTCCAGCAGACGGCTGCCATCAAAAATCTGCCCTCTGCTTACCAGCAGCAGGTGCAAATCAGCAAAGCCTGCCTTGCTTAGAGCAAAGAGAAAGTCAATTGCCTCGCTGCTCTCCAGCAGATGCAAATCATCTATAAACCAATAGACAGGCTCCTGCGGCAGCAGCTGACGAAACAGCTCCAGCACCAGCGTTCTTGCGTTGGCATCGGCAGGCAAAGACTGCTGCAGCAGCGCAGCGCCCAGCTCCGTATTTTGCCAGCTGTGGCACACTCCCTGCCAGAAGGCCTCGGCACCGGCACCGTAAATACTTTGGCGCAGCACCTTTTTGCCGCAGCGCTCCTGCTCCTGCAAAAAGTATTGCACAGCCAGCGTTTTGCCGTAGCCCATGGGAGCAACAACCAGCGTTGTTCCCGCTGTCTGCAGCTCAGCCAAAAGCTCTTTCATTCTCTTGGAATAATATAAATTATTGAGCCTTTTCATAGTGTTTTTACTTAATTACGTTCTGCGGTGCTCCTGCCAGCCATTTTTCGATGTTGGCAAAAACGATATCGGCACGTGCAGCCAGTGCTTCAGCGCTGGCGAAAGCCACGTGCGGTGTCAGCACGGTGTTCTTCGCATGGCACAGAGGATGCTCCGGCGCAATCGGCGGCTCGCCCTCAAACACATCAATGCCTGCTCCCGCCAATCTTCCTTCGTTCAGCGCCTGTGCCAGCGCCTCGCTGTCCACAACAGGACCGCGCGCAGTATTCAGCAGTACGGCCGTCGGCTTCATCTTCGCAATAGCCTCGGCATTAATCAGGCCGCGGGTTGCGTCCGTCAGCGGCACATGCAGACTGACAAAATCGCTGGCAGCCAAAAGCTCATCCAGGCTTACATAGCGTACACCGTCAGCCTGCAGCTCTGCCTTCGGAGTACGGCTGTAGGCCAGCACCCTGCAGCCGAAGGCAGCGGCAATCTTCGCCACTCTGCTGCCAATCGCACCGGTGCCGACTACGCCGAAGGTTTTGCCGAAAAGCTCAAATCCTACCAGACCATCCTTCGTTCCTGCCTGACGGCAGCGTGCATTGCAGGGTACGATGTTGCGGATAACGCTGATAGCCAGACCGAAGGTCAGCTCTGCTACCGCATTGGTGGAATAGCCTGCGGCATTGCACACTAAAATTCCGCGCTCACGGCAGGCAACCAGCGCAATATGGTCTACGCCGGTAAAGGCTACAGACAGCATTTTCAAATTAGGGCAGGCGTTGATAATCTCCGCACTCAGCGGCTGGTTGGCCAGCATGATAATATCGGCCTGCTGTACACGCGCCAGCAGCTTCGTCTGGTCGGTTTCTTTCTCAGTATAATACACAAAATCATGACCTGCAGCCTGCAGCGGTGCTGCCAAGGCATTAATCTGCTCCATCTTTACGCCTAACGGCTCCATAACTACTATTTTCATCAAAGCACCTCCAAAAAAGTCTGTAAAATTTTTGCTTATCACTTACATATTACTACCGCAGGAATTGATTAGCAAGGAGGAAATTTTCAGGACTATATTCTGTTTTGCCGGAATTTGTACCCGCAAATACAAAAAAGCCGTTCTTCTTTCGAAGAACGGCATATTTTCGTTGGTGATCCACCCGAGACTCGAACTCGGGACACCCTGATTAAAAGTCAGGTGCTCTACCAACTGAGCTAGTGAATCATTTGTCACCATAAATTAGCAACATTAATATTATACAGACTAACGCAAGGAAAGTCAAGTACTTTTTAAAATATTTTTGCTGTTTTTTCAGCAGCCTAAGCTTACAGCAGCTCTTTCAGAACGATGGTCTGCTCACGGTTAGGACCAACGGAGATAATGCCCAGCTCAACACCGGATACCTCGCTGATTTTAGCCAGATATTTCTTAGCGTTTTCCGGCAGCTCGTCATAGTTGCGGATGCCGCTGATATCTGTCATCCAGCCGTCGAACTCTTCGAAAATCGGCTCAACCTTAGCCAGAACGTTCAGGCTTGCAGGAATGCGTTTGAGAACCTCATCGCCAATCTTGTAGCCAACGCACATTTTAATCTTCGGCATTTGGTCGAGGATATCCAGACGGGTAATTGCCAGATAATCCAGGCTGTTCAGGCGTGCGCTGTAACGCAGCATGAAAGCATCCAGCCAGCCGCAGCGACGCGGACGACCGGTTACGGTGCCGTATTCATGGCCGGTTTCGCGGATTTGGTTGCCGGGGCCGTCGGTATCCAGCAGCTCGGTGATGAAGGGGCCTTCACCAACGCGGGTGGTATAAGCCTTAACTACGCCGACAACATGGTCGATGAAGCGGGGACCTACGCCACTGCCGGTGCAGGCATTACCTGCAGTCGGGTTGGAGCTGGTAACATACGGATAGGTACCATGGTCGATATCGAGGAAGGTAGCCTGTGCGCCTTCAAACAGAACGTTTTTGCCGGCGCTGAACAGCTCATCCATAACAACGCCGGTATCGGCAACGTACGGACGCAGCTCGTCTGCATAGGCCAGATATTCCTTCAGTACGGTATCATAGTCAAACGGTTCTGCACCGTAAATTTTGGTGATAATAGCATTTTTTGCTTCCAGATTAACCTTCAGCTTATCAGCAAAGGTTTCGGGCTCCATCAAATCGCAGATACGGATGCCTACGCGAGCAACCTTATCCATATAGCAGGGGCCGATGCCACCTTTGGTAGTGCCGATTTTGTGATTGCCCAGTGCTTCCTCCTGCAGCTCATCAAGACGTTGATGATACGGCAGAACAACGTGTGCACGGTCAGAAATAACCAGATTGCTGCAATCAATGCCCTTTTCCTTCATGCCGGCGATTTCAGCCAGCACAACGCCGGGGTTGATTACAACGCCGTTGCCCAGAACGTTAGTCTTATCATTAAACAGTACGCCGGAGGGCAGCAGACGCAGCTTATAATTAATGTTGTTAACTACAACGGTATGGCCTGCATTGGAGCCGCCGCTGTAACGAACTACAGCGTCAGCCTTTTGTGCCAAATAGTCAACAATTTTACCTTTACCCTCATCGCCCCATTGGGCGCCTAAAACTACAACAGATGACATTAGCAGTCACTCCTTATCAAAATTATAAACCAAATCTAGCAAAAATCTCGTCAACGTGGCGCAGCATCGGTTTCGGATCGAAGCAATGCTCAACCTCTTCGTCGGTCAGATATTTTTTGATATCCGGGTCAGCTTCAACGTTGGTCTTGAAGTCAGCGCCTTGCAGCCAACGTGCCATAGCGTTGCGTTGTACCCATTTGTAAGCGTCCTCACGCAGTACACCTTTGGTAACCAGAGCAATCAGCAGGTTTTGGCTGAAAATCAGACCGCCGGTTTTGTTCATGTTGGCAATCATTGCATCAGGATATACCAGCAGTTTGTCGATGATGTTGGAGAATTTACGCAGCATATGGTCCAGAGCAATAGTTGCGTCCGGCAGAATAACGCGTTCTACGGAAGAATGGGAGATATCGCGTTCATGCCACAGGGTTACATCCTCCAGAGCTGCTACTGCATAGCCGCGCAGCAGGCGAGCCATACCGGAAACCTTTTCGCAGGTGATAGGATTACGTTTATGCGGCATAGCGGAAGAACCCTTTTGGCCGGGTGCAAAATATTCTTCAGCTTCACGGATATCGGTACGCTGCAGGTTACGGATTTCGGTTGCCATCTTATCCAGAGAGGAACCGATGATTGCCAGAGTAGTCATGAAATGTGCATGACGGTCACGTTGGATAACCTGAGTTGCCAGGCGTACCGGAGTGAGCTCCAGCTTTTCGCAGACATATTTTTCAACAAACGGATCGATGTTGGAGTAAGTGCCTACAGCACCGGACAGCTTGCCGACTGCCATCATTTCACGCGCTTGTTTCAGACGTTCAATGTTACGCTCGATTTCAGCGGACCACAGCAGGAATTTCATACCGAAGGTCATCGGTTCTGCGTGGATGCCGTGAGTACGGCCGATCATAACGGTATATTTGAATTCAGCGGCACGACGGCGCAGAATTTCATGGAAGTTTACCAGATGACGCATAATCAGGTCTGCGGATTGTACAGTCATGTAGCACAGTGCAGTATCCTTTACGTCGCTGGAAGTCAGGCCTTTGTGAATGTATTTGGACGCATCGCCTACATACTCAGCCACATTAGTCAGGAAAGCAATAACATCATGGTTGGTAACTGCTTCAATTTCCTTAATGCGGTCCAGACGGAAGTCAGCCTTCGTCTGAATATCCTTCAGTGCTTCGTCAGGCACAATGCCCAGTTTGTTCATAGCCTCGCAAGCCAGAATTTCTACCTTCAGCATGGTACGGAATTCATTTTCGAGTGTCCAGATATTACCCATTTCAGGATGAGTATAACGATCAATCATTTTTGTATGCCTCCCAAGACAATTTTATTCATGAAAAAACATCTGAAAGCCACAGATATTACCTTCAGATTCTTCACTACACTTTGTTGCATAAATATCATATCATTTTCCGCGTCTTATCGCAAGCTTTATGAACATTTTTTGTTGATTTTAGGTAAAATATTCGGTTTTTCTTCGCAGCTTCCTTGTAAGCTTTTTTACACTTATCAGAAAAAATCTTTTGCCAAGAGAATAAATTTCACGCTTTTAACCCCCATCAGGCAATGCTCCATGCAATACTCAAAAAGTCCCGAGATGTTAAAATCCCGGGACTTTTATTATATCGCTGTATTCTATTCTCAGCTTTCGCGCTTTGTAAAGCCGACAAATTTGGTGAACTGCTTTTGGAAGAACAGATTAACGGTATCTACCGGACCGTTACGATGCTTAGCAATAATCAGCTCGGTGTGCTTGTTTTCCGTTTCCGGATTGTAGTAATCCTCGCGGTACAGGAATGCTACGATATCCGCATCCTGCTCCAGAGAACCGGATTCACGCAGGTCACTGAGCATAGGGCGCTTAACCTGACGCGATTCTACGCTGCGGCTCAGCTGTGACAGCGCCAGCACCGGCACATCCAGCTCACGCGCCAAAGCCTTCAGTGAGCGGGAAATTTCCGAAACCTCCTGCTGACGGTCGCCGGAATAATTGCGCTTGCCGCTGCCCTGCATCAGCTGCAGGTAATCGACTACAATCAAATCCAGACCATGCTCTGCCTTCAGGCGGCGCGCACGGCTGCGCATATCCATCGCCGTAATGCCCGCCGTATCATCAATATAGATTTTCGCACGGCTCATCGTATCGCAGGCATCCCAAAGGTGCGTCCAGTCCTCGTCATGCATCTCGCCTACGCGCAGACGCTGGCTGTCGATGCCCGCTTCGGCGCACAGCATACGGTTAACCAGCTGCTCCTTGCTCATTTCCAGGCTGAAGAAGGCTACACTGCGCGGTTCGCCGCCGATGACTTTGTGCGCACGCAGCGCTACGTTCTGCACAATGTTCAACGCCAGCGCAGTTTTACCCATGGAAGGACGCGCTGCCAGAATAATAAAATCGGAAGGATGCAGACCGCTCGTCAGCTTATCCAGATCCGCAAAGCCTGCCGGCAGACCTGTAAGACCGCCCTTGTTCTGCAGCAGACTTTCGATGCTCTGCACGCTGTCCATCAATACATCGTTAATTGCTGTAAAATCCGTCTTTTTCTTGCGGTTGGAAATTTCCAGAATGCGGCTTTCCGCTGTATCCAGCAGCGTACCGACATCCTCATTGGCCTCATAGCCCATGGCCGCAATTTCGGTAGAAACGCGCACAAGCTGACGCAGAACCGATTTTTCGGCAACAATATCCGCATGGTATTTGACGTTGGCCGCCGTCAGCACCACATTCGCCAGACTGGTGATGTAGGCAATGCCGCCGATGTCCTCCAGCTTATTGTCACGCTTGAGGATTTCCGTAACAGTAACCATATCTACTGCTTCATTTTTATTATAAAGCTCCAGCATCGCACTAAAGATAACGCGATGCGCTTCGCGGTAAAAATCATCCGCCGACAGCACTTCAGTCGCCTTGGCAATAGCTTCTTTATCAATAAGCATCGCGCCAAGCACAGCCTGCTCCGCTTCTATATTTTGCGGTGGCACTCTTTCTTCAATCACTCGCTTCTACCTCCTGTCAGTAATCTTTTCATTCATATTATTATACATTATTTGCTACAAAGCTGAAAGCTTTTTATTTGAACAGTATCAATGCTAAAGCAAAAACAACCTCCCACAAGCAATAGCCTAAGGGAGATTGTTCGTATAGTTTTTCCTATTAAAAGCTACAGCGCCACCTCAGCGAACTCTGTACCCTCCTGCTCCAGCTCTATCTTCTGATTCAGGTTTTCGGTCAGCCAGGCCTCGGCCTCCGCCTTTTGCTCCGCGCGCATTTTCAGGATAACCTTGGCGCGCAGGTCATACTGCACATCGGCAATCTCAAAAAGCTGCTGCTGATAAAGCACGTTCAGAATGCGTCCGACGCTGTTCACATCATATAAAAAGCTGTAATAGCCCAGCAAAATTTTCTGCGCCATGCCCGCTTCCTTCACAGCGCCAGCCACGCTGCCGCTGTAAGCACGCACCAGTCCGCCCGCACCCAGCTTAATGCCGCCGAAATAACGTGTCACCACTGCTGCTGTTTCCGTCAGCCCGTTTTTACGCAGCACCTCCAGCATCGGAATACCGGCAGTACCGCTCGGCTCGCCATCGTCACTGGAGCGCTGTGCCAAGTCATCCACGATATAGGCGGAGCAGTTGTGAGTTGCATCCCAGAACTCTTTTTTTACGGCCTTAATAAACTCCTGGGCCTCTGCTTCGCTGTGCACCTTTTTCAGCGAACAGATAAAGCGTGATTTTTCAATCACAATTTCTTTGCGGTAATCTCTGCTTATAGTATACAAGTAGCGTACCTCCGTCCGTATTTTTCGCAATTTATATTAACATTATAACACAATTCTGCTGTTTTTAAAATTTTTTACTGTTTTTTACAGCCAACTCTTTATTTCCTCTTCTGTCTTTGTTATAATAGTGGACATTACAGACAAAGGAGAGAGCATTGATGCTACTCTCTAAAATTATTATTTTTTTATTAAGGGAAAGAGGTAATTTCATAATGAAACAATTTTGTGCTTTAATCGGCAAATTCTTTGGCATCATCGCCATCGTTTTTCTGGTTCTCGGCCTCACAATGCCGCAGAACTTTTTGTGGGTATTAGGCAAGGTGCACGGCATCAGCGTCCTGAGCTGCATGCTCGGTATCGTAATGTTCGGCATGGGCACCACACTGAACCTGAAGGATTTTGCGCTGGTACTGAAACGCCCGCTTGATATTATCATCGGCTGCTGCGCTCAGTATTTCGTAATGCCCTTCTTGGCATACCTGCTGTCCGTTGCCTTCAATCTGGACCCGGCACTGACCACCGGTGTTGTACTGGTAGGCACCTGCCCCGGCGGTACCTCCTCCAACGTAATCACCTTTATGTCCAAGGGCGACGTTGCACTTTCCGTAACCATGACCAGTGTTTCCACTGTACTTTCTCCGATTCTGACTCCGTTCATCACCTACATGATTATCGGTGAAAAGATTAACTTCGATCCGGTAGGCATGTTCTGGAGCATCGTTCAAATCGTTATTCTGCCTATCTGCTTAGGTCTGGCTGTTAAATCCTTCCTGCCCAAGCTCGCCGAAGCAGCAACCGACTATCTGCCGGCTGTATCCTCCATTGCAATTTCTCTGATTATCGCAGGTGTTATCGGTGCCAGCCGTGACCTGATTCTGAAGGCTCCCGGCCTGATTCTGCTGGTAGTTATTCTGCATAACTGCTGCGGTTACGCTCTTGGCTTTGCCATCGCCCGCTTCACCGGCCTCAGCTGGAAAAAGGCTGTTGCCCTGTCCATCGAAGTTGGTATGCAAAACTCCGGTCTGGCAACCGGTCTGGCAAAAGCACACTTTGCTGCTCTGCCTGCCGCAACCGTTCCCGGCGCTGTTTTCTCCGCATGGCACAATATTTCCGGTGCTCTGCTGGCATGGGCTTATCAGAACTACCTGAACCCGAAATTCGACCCGGACTACGCTAAGGAAGAAGCTGTAGAAGCAGAAGCTGCCAAGGCTTAAATTAAATTTGACCTGAATATTATTAATCCCCTTGAGCTTGAAAGCCCAAGGGGATTTTTGTCTGCCAAAATTACATATTCACATATTGCTGAATATACTCAAAAAGCATATCCGCACCTCTTTCGCCCATGAACGGCAAATGCTTGGCAATTGTCCTGTGACTGAAGCATGGGTGGCTCACGCAGATTTTAAGGTTTGTCGCATCAGTCTTGGCAATAGTATCCTCATCAGCCAAAATAAGACAATGACGGATAGCTGGCAGCAGCTGCAGATAATCCTTCTCGTCTTTAAAGTACTCTATCCCTGCTTCTGCTGCAGCGCCCGTTATTTTATGTGCACACACGCTATGAGCAATATTAAATCTGAGCTCCTTGAAAAAGTCGCCCAAGCCTTTGACTGTATCATAATCACCCTTTAAAAATACCGTACCGGGAGTTCTGCTCAGTAGCGGAGAATTTAAAAGCATTTTCAGTCTGCGGTTTTTTTCCTCCAAACGCTGCAGCATAGCTTCCTTAACCGGCTGGCCTATAACCGCTGCAACGCTATTTAAAAACTCTGTCGTCTGACTATAGCCGTAAGGCGGCAGATAAACATAAGGCGTACCGGTAACGCTTTGCAGATATTCCGCACACGGAAGCGCTTCGGCAGCCAAAATAATATTCAGCTCGGCGCTACCAAGCTCGGCAAGCGCCTCCGTAGTCGTATTCATTGCAAAACAATGCAGCAGCTCATAGCCAAAGGCTTCACGCAACAGGCTTTCTATTTCGCAGATATCGGATTCTGCTCTGTAATGCAGCGGCGAAGCACCTAAAATATTATACCGCTTGCTTTGCTTGACAACAGCAGGCTGTACAAACAGCTCGGCCAGCTGCAGGTATATTTTTCGCAAACCTGCGCTGTAATCAGCACCCAAACCGGAGGTATTTACCGGAATCAGCCTGCTCTGAACCTTGCTCTGCAGACTGTCGCAGATTCCCGCAATATCCGTACCGATGATAGAGGTTACAGAAGAAGTCAGCACAAAAATAGCCTTAGGCGAATATAACGCATCCAGCTCCAAAATACCTCTTTCCAGATTCTCGGTGCTGCCCATAACGATATCACTGTCATCTACACCGGTGGTAAAAAGTCTGTTGGGGTAATCCTGCCCCAGCTTATTGAAAAAATTCATGCTGAAATGTGTTGTTCCTTCGGGACCATACTCCAGCACAACAGCATCCTCAATATTCAGCAGCGTGCTGATTATTGCCATCCTGTCAGACGGCACCGGAAAATTTCTTATCAAAGCCATATTCACTTCTCCTCTATTTGAGTCTGCGTAAAATCCAGCAAACGCTTCAGCAAGCCGAAACAGCCTGCAAAGCCCAATACATCCTGTACCGGCATACTGTCTATACCGAAAATCCCTTTTCTCTCCAGGCTGTCGGTAAAGCTTCTGCCTATATACAGCTGAGGCTTTAATTTATCATAGACAAATTCCATCGCTGCCAGATTGGCACTCTTGCAGATATAAGGATCCGCATATTGCAGCAGCTCTTTTTTTGCTTCCTTGTTTTTCAGAGTGCTCATCTGTATCATCAGCGGCTTCAATCCCAAAGCTGCCAGATAAGTATTCAGCTCCCAACAGTTATACGGACTGTTGCCGTAGATATAGTCTGCACCCTGCAGCTTCTCCCGCACCTGCTGCTGCAAAGCAAGGCATTCCTCCAAAGACTCTGTAACAATCTGCGGCAGCTCCATTTCCAAAGCAGCTGCAAGCTCCTTATAGGCCTGCAGCACCTTGTGCGGATTACACATCGGCGGGAAGTAAACGTAAGGCACAGCCAGCCTTGCCTGCATCTGCTTTGCCAGCTCCAATCCCAGCTCATCAACAACAATATTCAGCTTAGCTCTGCCGGCAAGTGCCAAATCCTGCAGACTGCATTTGCCGGGAAGCTGCAGTCCCACCTGTACGCCGGCCCGCTCCAGCAGCTGCTGCAAAGCTGAGTTTTGCGGCAGCGGAGCGCCATTGCCAAGAATATTGACAACATTTTCCGCCGGCATTTTTTGCATCAGCTTCACAGTAGCAGTCAGCGTTCTTTCAATACCTGGCAGATGGTCCCTGCACTGAAAATGCTCCGTACGCACAAGCAGAACCGGAATATGGTACTTTTCCTCCAGCTCATCAACTAGCGCATCGTAATCATCACCGATGATTTCCAGAACGCAGGTTGTTACCAAAACTATGCACTTAGGCGCACCTGTCTCAAAAATTTCAGCAACGGCCTTTTTCGTTTTCTTAATTGTACCGAAGGTCACATCATAATCATCTATTACTACGGAAACACAGCTTTTCTTAAGACTGCCGAAAATTTTCATATTCGCCAACAGCTTGGAATAATAGGTGCATTCATCTGTACCGATGATAACAGTAACAACCTCCGGCAGCTGTCTTACGGTCATCAGAACACCCATCAGCGGGCAATGAGTTCCCGGGAAGGATGTTGCCATCAGAGGCTTGATATCCCTCTGCTCATTCACTTCGCTCAAGCGCCTGATATTATGCAAAATATCATCGCTATAGTTTTTCTTTTGCAGCATATTTCTTCTCCTCAAAAAACAAGGGGCAGCAGATTAAACCGCCACCCCCATAAAATATTCTTTAATATCACGCAAAGACTTTTGTTGTTATTTACCGTAAACTGCTTCATGCAAAAGCTCTACACTGTCAGCAGCATGTTGCGACAGACAATTTACATAACCCTGCGGAATGACAATCGCCTGTTTTTTCTTTACTGCGGTTACCGTAGCCAGCGCAGGATCAGCATAGAGTTCTTCTAATTGCGCATTGCCTGCCTTATAAGCACCGCCCTGAGACCAGGTAGCGATAATTATGTAGTCGGGATTTGCCTGTACTACTTCTTCTTTACTCAAAATACGGCTCGTTCCCGGCTTATCCGCAATTGTATGACGTGCTGCTTCATAGCAATCCTCTACACCGGCAGCAGTCATAATATCATTAAAAATAATTCCCTTGCCGCCGATAGCACCAAAGCGCAGAAAGAGCAATCCTTTTTTTCTGTCCTCAGGCTGCATTTTCTTAACCTTGGCTTCAACCGCGCTGATTTTTTTCTGCATCTCGTTAATCAGCTTTTCAGCCTGCTCCGGCTCGCCTACAGCACCGCCGATAGCCTTAATCGTCTTGGGAATATTGCTCAGTCTGGATGCGGCGGGATAAACAAAAACCTTAATTCCCACATCCTCCAAGCTGGAAATCTGCTCCGGCTTACTGCTGTCCGGCAGCAGCACCAGATCAGGCTTCAAGGCTAGAATCGCCTCCGGATTGCTTTCCGCAATTTGCGGAACATACTTAGCCTCCTTTGCACCCATGGCCAAATCCTCATCATGCACCCATTTGGACAGGCCTGCTATGCGCTTATGGTCAACAAGGCCTAAAAGCACCTCATCACCATAAACATACAGGCTGATTATTTTTTGAGGCTTAGACTCAAAGGACAGCTTCTTGCCGCGTACATCCTGCACAACATAGCTTTGCTTTTTAGCAGCATCATTCTGCTTGTCAACAGTACCGGCACAGCCGGAGCAATAGACAACAGCCAGCACGGTAAGAACAAGGAAAAATAATCTACGCATAATCAGCCAAGCCTTTCATCAGAAGCTGTGCTCGTAAGACAGCATCCAGTTGCGTTCCTCCAGCATAGCACCGGTGCCGGTAGTAGAACCGGTTCTGATATCATCTCTGTTAAGCAGATTATAAACAGTAAATTTCAAAGCATCATTTTTGGTAATCTGTTGCTTTACGTTCAGAGTAAGGTCTAACATAGGTTTAACATTATGGCTTCTTTCTGCCATATAGTTAGCATAAATATCGGCATTTGTCTTACCAACGCTGTAACCAATTCCTGCATGTAAACCTAATTTAAAGTCAACTCTTTCCCATTCCTTGTCATGCTTTTTCTGTTGGGGGTTTGCATAGGAAGCACCTAAATTATAGCTAAATTTGTCGGACGCAGCCTTTTCGTAGCTTACTTCTACACCAGTATTTTTGTATTTATCTGCATTTAAATAAATCGCTGTATCTGCATCTATACTTTGACCATAAATGCGATCATTGAGAGTCATATGGAATGCATTGATTTTAAACAACTCGTTATCTGACAACTTTTTCTTCCAGCCAATTTCATAGTTCCAACCATGCTCTGCTTTTAAATTAGGATTCATAATGTAATCGCCAGTACCCCATTGTTCATTAACCTCTGGAGCGCGCATAGAACGATTAATATTTAAATAGATATTATCATCCTTACCGATGGAATGCATAATTTGCAGCTGCGGACATAACTTGCTGCCGGATTCCTCAACATAAGCCTCACGAGCACCTAAAAGAATTTTGGTTTTGTCAGAAACAGGAGTCTCAGTCATAAAGAATACAGCTCCGCTATCACGTTTCACAGTATCTCTGGTATCTTCATTATCAGTAGTTTCATTTTCATAATTAAAACCAACAGTCAGCATAGTCTTGCCTAATTGGAATTTATCCTGCATATCAATACCATAGTTATGACCTTTTTGTTTATAATTCGTATTATAAGTCCAATCTCTATCTCTAAAATAAACAGAAGCTAGCAAATCATTATTTTCGTATCTGATTTGGCCTAAGTTATATTTAATATCACTGTGGAATCCAGGCTTACGAACTCCATTAATTAATTTAGAACAATCGGAAACCTTCTTACTATACATATATTGCATTGATAAGTTATCGCTGATAGCATATTGCAGATTCAAGCTGTCCTTTTCTAGCTTATCACCGGTATAATAATTGCTTGCACCTCTGTTTTTATAGACAAAACCTCTATCCTTAGATTGTTGTCTGCTATAGCTCATTTGCAATTTGTCGTTTGCAACATTAACAGCGCCCTTAAATTTATTCTTATCACCAAAGCCTACTAAAACTTTATTTACAGATGCATTTTTCTTAGTGATAATATTGATAACACCAGCACTGGCACCACTGCCATAAAGAACAGTAGAACCACCCTTTACAACTTCAATACGCTCAATAATATCGGTAGAAATAGATTCCAGGTCATAGTTACCATCTTGACTCAAATGAATTCCGTTTACCAAAATTGCAACGTTACGTCTAGACAAACCTCTAAAACCAATATAGGTGTTACCAGTAGGTGAAGCCATCAGGGTAAAACCAGGGATATTTCTGACAACCTCCATAACGTTGTTGGCACCCAGCTTTTCAATCTTCTCCTGATCATAAATTTCGGTTGCAGCAGGAATATCAATATCTCTTTGCTCATAACGGGCAGCAGTAACCATCATGGGATCCAGTACATACTCATTTAATGCTTCATGTGCCATTACAGGCGCAGCAAACAGCATGCAGCCCAAAGCTACAGCACTGTTTACCATTTTCTTACTCATTGAACTCATCACTCATACACTCCTTGAAAATTTTAATAATATGGCGTAAAATAATAATATTGGCTTTTGATAACTTATATCACGTTATCGGTATTATCTTACAATATACAACGCTTATACAGTCAAGAGGTTTTTTATGAAAGATTCACGTTATTTCACTCCCGCTGAACTGGCAAAGTTATTCGGCATATCCAAGCAGCTTCTGTTATATTATGATAAAAACGATATTTTTTCACCGGAATTCGTGGATGAAAACGGCTACAGATTTTACGTTTTATCGCAGTATTTTACTCTGCAAATTATTATCTCATTAAGAAAACTTAATGTTTCTTTGAAAGAGATTAAAGCATACTTGAAAAGCAAAGATATAAATCTGCTTAAAGAAATATATCGCAACAAGCAACAGGAATATAAAAAGCAAATTGAGGAGCTGCTGTATTTAGAAAAAACAATGCAGCAGAAAATCGCCTTTTTAAACGATATTCAGAATCTGCCTCTTAACCAAATTCTGTTGGAAATTCAGGAGGAGGAGTGTCTTTATTTCAGTGAAGCCATCAGCATCAAAAAACCAATAAAGCAACGGATGAATACTTTGGCTAAGCATATGCTGCCGGTGTTTTCGCACGAATCCTTTCAGGAATATCTGATGGGCTTTCATTATGACAGCAAGGAATACTTCTACGAAGACCGTATAACGCAATACAATGTATTTATTTCTGCAAACAGCAAATTAAATTATAAAAATCCAATAAAATTCATCAAAGAAAAAGGGCTTTACCTCTGTGTTTACTGTAATGCCCAATACGGTGTAGTCAACACACAAATCAAAGAACGTATTGTAAAATTCATCAAACAGAATAATTTACGCTTTCAGGGCGGCATCTATCTTTTCCCGCTGCGCAACTTCTGGTCTACTTCTAAGCCAAAGGAAGAGCTGGTTAAGCTCTGCTTAAGAGTAGAATATACTGATTAAGGTGTATAACTATTATACACCTTATTTTTTATTTCAAATCAAAGCTCATTCGGTAAGACACAATAAAACCTCTGATATTTCTTCCGGTATCAATATACAGGCAAAAAAAGTTTGTATATTTGTGCCAACTTCTTTTTATATGAGCACTCTGTGCATCTGTAAGGTTATTTTTGTGCTATAATATTAGTTACAAAAATTCGAAGAAAAGAGTTATATTTATGGACGATAAAGAACAAAAATTCAAAACCTACCGTTCGCTCAGCGACATGCACCGCTTCCGCCTGCGCCTGTTTGCGGAGGGTATCCTCACCGGTATCTTCGCCGGTATAGTCATAAGCTTCTTCCGCTTCGCCCTCTCGGAGATGGAATACCTGCGCGGAGCGCTCTACAACCGCCTATGGGTGAGCGACTGGAGCATCAACGCCTGCTGGTTCGCCGTGCTCATCGCCATCGCCTTCATCCTGCACAAGCTCAACTGCATCGAGCCTATGGCGGCAGGCAGCGGCATTCCGCAGGTTAAGGGAGCAATTTTAGGCCTGATGAAAATGCGTTGGCTGCACATTCTCTGGGTTAAGCTCACCGCCGGCATTATAGGCATCGGCGCCGGTCTTTCCCTGGGACGCGAGGGCCCTTCCATCCAGCTGGGCGCAGTAGCTGCGCAGGGCGTCAGCCGTCTTATGGGACGCACCCGCATGGAGGAACGCTATCTGCTGACAAGCGGTGCCAGCGCTGGTCTGGCAGCAGCCTTCAACGCTCCGCTCGCCGGTGTAATCTTTGCTTTAGAAGAGCTGCACCGCAATTTTTCCATCATGGTTCTGTTGCCTTCCATGGCTGCAGCCTTTACCGCAACGATTATTTCCCGTGCCATCTTCGGCCGTGCGACAATTTTTGATATCCCCGACTTACAGCTGCTTCCCATCGGCTATTACGGCATCGTCATTTTAGTTGCTCTTGCCAGCGGTCTAGCAGGTGTTATCTTTAACTGGGGACTGCTGAACATCGGCCGCTTTTACAGCCTGCCCTGCTTCAAGCGTCCGGTAGAGAAAATTGCCTTTGCCCTTATCTGCGCCGGCATTTTAGGCTACTTTCTGCCCGAGGTTTTGGGCGGCGGCAACGAGCTGATTAATCATCTGGCCAAAGCACCTGTATCCTTGCAGCTTCTGCTGCTTTTTCTTGCAGGCAAGCTGATTTTTACGCTCATCAGCTACGGCTGCGGCGTTCCCGGCGGTTTCTTCCTGCCGATGCTCGTTATAGGCGCTCTCTGCGGCAGCATTTGCGCCCAGATTCTGATTATGCTTGGCTGGATTGAGCCTGCATATGCCACAAATATTATGGTAGTTGCCATGGCTGCACTCTTCGCTTCTTCCGTACGCGCGCCTATCACAGGCACCGTGCTGATAATGGAAATGACCGCCAGCTACCAGCAGCTGCTTTCGCTAGCAATTGCTGCCATGGTAGCCTTCGTCATTGCGGAGCTGTGCCACAGCAAGCCTATCTACGAGGAGCTGATGCAGCGCATGCTGCGCAAAAAAGCACCGGAGCCGGCTGTGCTGGAGCAGCGCAATGTTATCGAGCTGGCAGTTTGCAGCGGCAGCAGTGTCAGCGGCAAGCTTATCAAGGATATTCCCTGGCCGCCGAATACACTCTTAGTTGATGTCAAGCGCGGTGAATCACAGCTCATCCCGGCAGGTGACACTCGCCTGCTCAGCGGCGATTTCATCTATATTCTTACTGCTACCGAGCATGTAGAAGAGCTGACGAAAATGGTAGAAGAATAATTATATACCGTACATAAAAACAGAGAGTCTGCTAAAATAGCAGACTCTCTTATCTTTGCCTTGATTACAGGCCAAGCATTACATCAATAATTTCTTTATCGGTTTCTACCATGCCCTGGCTGGCAATTTTACCAACTGCAGCAATAGTTTCATCGGCAGTATTTTGGACAATGCCGTCACCGCCGGCAAAGTTGCGCTCGGCAACGGACATATCAACGCCCATCAAACCGCCTTCAACAGCCATAGCAATTTTAGCTGCGCAGGAGGATTTAGCACCGTCGCAGATAATACCGCTGTTGATAGCCAGAGCATTTTCTACAGCATGCTCAATCTGGTCATCAGTGCAGTCATACAGGAAAGCGATTGCTGCACCGGCACCGCAGCCGGCACTGATAGCACCGCAGTAAGCAGACAGCTTGCCGATACCCTGCTTCAGGTAGATGGTAACCAGGTCGCTCAGCAGTACCGCACGCAGCATTTTTTCTTCGCCTGCAGCCAGTGCATGTGCATAAACAACAACAGGAACGGAAGCGGTAATGCCCTGGTTGCCACTGCCGGAGGTAATTACTACCGGAAGCTCGCAGCCGTTCATACGCGCGTCACTGCCTGCAGCAGCGCTGGCACGTGCGCGGATACGCAGGCTGTCCGGGTCACGGCGCAATAAAATTTTGCCGATGCTTGCACCGTAATCATTAGTCAGGCCTTCTTTGGAAATGGCCATATTGAAATCAATCTGACGTTGCAGCAGATGTTTAACATTATCTAACGGCATATTGCGGGCCGCATCCAAAACGTCCTCGATTCTCCACAGGCTCTTTGCCTCTTCTTCGGCAGGCACAATCGGTTTTTCCAAAACAGTAACGCCGTTTTTCTTAATGCAGGTAACATTAGTATGGTCCGTACGGATAGTTACCTCGGCATTATTGCCGCCGGCTGCCAGGAAAATGCGGATATAGAAAATATCCGGTTCTTCGGAAACGTGAATATTAATCTTGCCGGATTCAGCCAAAGCCTTAATTTCAGCCTTTTGTTCCTGGTTGATATAAGCCAGAACCTCCAGCTGACGCTCGGAATGAGCAGCAACGACACCGGCAGCACAGGCAACCTCAATGCCCTTCATTTTGTTGGTGTTCGGTACAACAACACTCTTAACGTTCTTAATAATGTTACGGCTAACCCAAATTTCAATTTGCTCCGGAAAAGCTCCTAATTGCTCGCGACACACAGCAGCACAATAAGCAATGGCGATAGGCTCGGTACAACCCATGGCGGGAATAAGCTCCTCCGCCAGCGCCTCCTCATAAACAGCATATTTATTTTGCATAAGCACATCCTCCAAAATTCGGCTGCATTCCCTCACAGCCTGATAATTTTTTCGGAAGCATTATTGCCTAAAGCTTCCGACAATTCACTATATATTTTAAATCAAAAGCAGCTTTCAGGCAAGTGCTTATATCACACAATAACAAAGGACTGAGGCCCTCAGGCCTCAGTCCTCGTGAAACAACGTCACTAAGCGTTGTTTTTTATATTTTAATTTTTGCTTCTTCTGCCAGCTTCGGTCCGTACTCGCCGAAATCGAAGGTAGCAAAATAATCTGCCGGGGTTTCCGCACGACGGATCATTTTCACACTGCCATCCTCCTGCAGCAGCAGCTCAGCACTGCGCAGCTTGCCGTTATAGTTATAGCCCATGGAGAAGCCATGTGCGCCGGCATCATGAATAAAGAGCAGGTCACCGATATTAATTTCGGGCAGCATTCTGTCTACGGCAAATTTATCGTTGTTCTCACACAGGCCGCCGGTTACATCATACTTATGGTCGCAGGGAGCGTTTTCCTTACCCATAACAGTAATATGATGATAGGAACCATAGATAGCGGGACGCATCAGGTTAGCAACGCAGGCATCACAACCGATATATTCTTTGTAGATATGCTTTTGGTGGATAGCGGTAGTTACCAGAGCGCCATTCGGTGCCAGCATGTAACGGCCAAGCTCGGTGAACAGCTTAACGTCACCCATGCCTGCAGGTACAAGCACCTCTTCAAACACCTTACGCACGCCTTCGCCGATTGCCAGTACATCGTTATCCTGCTGCTCAGGCTTATAGGCAATGCCGATACCGCCGCTGAGGTTGATAAAGGAGATATGCGCGCCGGTTTTTTCCTTCAGCTCAACTGCCAGCTCGAACAGAATACGTGCCAGCTCCGGATAGTATTCATTGGTAACGGTATTAGAAGCTAAGAAGGCATGAATACCGAAATTCTTGACGCCCTTGCTCTTGAGGATTTTATAAGCCTCAATAATCTGCTCATGAGTCATACCGTATTTTGCATCGCCGGGGTTATCCATAATGTTGTTGGCAATGGCAAAATGTCCGCCGGGATTGTAACGGCAGCAGATGGTTTCCGGAATGTCGGCAACCTTCTCCAAAAAGTCAATATGAGTAATATCATCCAGATTGATGGTTACATTCAATTTACGAGCCAATTTAAAGTCCTCTGCCGGAGTTGCATTGGAGGAGAACATAATCTCGCTCTCCTTAAAGCCTACGGCATCGCTCATCTGCAGCTCGGTATAGGAGGAACAGTCGGCACCGCAGCCCTCTTCGCGCAGAATCTGCAGCAGATAGGGGTTAGGAGTAGCCTTTACTGCGAAATATTCTTTAAAACCCTTATTCCAGGAAAAAGCCTTGTTCACCAGACGCGCGGTACGACGGATGCCGGCCTCATCATACAGATGGAACGGAGTAGGATATTGGGAAACGATTTTTTCTAACTGTTCTTTAGTAACAAAAGGAATTTTCTTAGACATTTATATCACCTTTCTGTAATTTAATCAGCGCAATTTCATTCTGCAGCGCTTCCTTAAATAAATCAACTAAATTGCGTTTGCAGGAATACAAACAGGTTGAATCCTCATCATCCTGTAAATCTCCTGTCAAAACGGTGTGTGAATCGGCAATCAGACGAATCTGCTCACTTTGCTTATTTGTTCCGTAGCAGATTGCTCCCGGCAAAGAAAAGCTTTTATCGCCGATAACTACTACCTTCAAGCCCCGCTGCAAAGCAGCCTGCAGCTCCGGCAGCAGCAGCTCCAGCATTCTGCTGTTAGCTGACAGATAAATTCTTGCCTGTGCCTGACGCACGGTATTGCGCAGTTTATTTATAATCTCTTGCGCACCCTTGATGGTGATATACCCCTCAGGATCATTGTTCAGCACCGGCAGCTGTTGGAGTATATCTTTTTTTATCTCCTCCAGACAACTGATTTTGTTGCTGCAAAACTCAGCAGCAGGCACCGGAGTATAGCGCGTTACCTTGCCCTCCTCCAGCACATACGCTGCTCCCTTATCCACCAGTCCTGCCAGCGCAGTGTAGGTGTTAGAGCGCGAAATGCCGGTCTGCTTGGCTGCTTCGTAGCCGGTCATCTGACCGGACTTCAGCAGCAACACATACAGCGTTGCTTCCTGCTTTGTTAAGTTAAAATTAGTAAGACCTTCAATTAAATTCATAAAACCCTCATTCAGCTCTTCGGCTTTTGCGACGGAACTTTTTGCGTTTTGGACGCATATTTATATTATTGTTCCTGTTTAAGACCACTATACTACGATTCAGACGAGTTGTCAATAGCTAACTGCCGTTTTTTATGTTTTTTTACACAAAAAAAGACGGAGATAACAGCTATTTAATCCGTTATCTCCGTCTTATATTTTCAGCTTAGTTTCTGTCGAAAACCATTACTCTGTCAAAGTCCAGATATACCTTGGAGCCGTCGGGAATTGCATCAAGATCTGCGCCCTTAACGATAACGCGGATGTCATGGCCGTGAACGTTTACACGATAGTCAACCGCATCGCCCAAATAGAAGCGGTGAGTTACCTGACCTTCCATCTGACCGCCGCTGAGGGACATGGTAATATTCTCAGGACGTACGGCAATTGTTGCTTCGCCGATAACCTTAGCGGTATTCGGGAAGGAAACATTGCTTCCCTTAATGAATACTCTGTCACCCTTAACCTCGCCATCAATAAAGTTAACCAGACCGATGAAGTCCGCAACCATTTTGTTGGCAGGCTTGGTGTAGATTTCGTGCGGAGCACCGATTTGCTGTACAACGCCGGCACTCATAACAACTACACGGTCGCTCATTGCCATTGCTTCGCCCTGGTCATGGGTTACATATACAACGGTAATGCCCAGTTCTTTTTGAATAGCAAGGATTTCAAAGCGCATAGATTCACGCAGCTTAGCATCCAGGTTAGACAAAGGCTCGTCCAAAAGCAGCAGTCCGGGCTGTGCTACCAGGGCACGCGCCAAAGCTACACGCTGTTGCTGACCGCCGGACAGCTGATGCGGATAACGCTTGCTGTATTCACCCAGATGAACCAGCTCCAGCATCTTCTGTACGCGTTCTTCGCGTTCCTTTTTATCTACCTTTTGAATTTTCAACGGATAGCCTACGTTTTCGGCAACAGTCATATGCGGCCAAACAGCATAGGATTGGAATACCATACCGATGTCACGTTTTTCCGGCGGAGCGAAGCTGCCCTTAACAGAAGAGCTTACGCAGTGGTCGCCGATATAAATTTCACCTTCGGTAGCACGCTCAAAGCCTGCAATCATGCGCAGGGTAGTGGTTTTACCGCAACCGGAAGGACCGAGGATGGAAACAAATTCGCCATCCTTTACAACTAAATCGAAATCGTTTACGGCAGTTACAGCGCCGAAACGTTTAAAAACATGCTCAATTCTTACCTCAGCCATTTATTACACTCCTTTAATTAAATACCTACGTTACCCTTGGAAACCTTGTTCAGAATCAGGTTGCCAATCAAAACAATCAGCAGAATGATTACAGAAAGCACAGAAGCATTCTGCGTATCTGCATAGGTCTGCAGTTCATACAGCAATACGCCGATGGTCTTGGTATCACTGCCGTACAGGAGCAAGGACATAGTCAGCTCGTAGAAGGACGGCATGAAAATCAGGAACCAGCCGGCAACTATAGACGGTGCAATAAGCGGCATGATGATATCCTTGCAGCAGCGCAGCCAGCTGGCGCCGGAGTTCAGTGCAGCCTCCTCCAAAGAGATGTGCACCTGGCTCAGCGAAGCGGCGATGGTACGCACAGACATCGTCATGTATTTTACCAGATAAGCAACTACCATAATCCACATCGTGGAATACAGGTTCAAGCCAAAATTACCGCTGAAGGTAATAATCAAAGCCAACGCAATAACGATGGACGGAGTACTGCCACCGATAACTACCAGCAGATCCGGCAGGCTGCGGCCTTTGATTCTGGTTTTAACTGCAAGATATGCAATAAAGATGGAAATAAGTGTGCCGATGCAAGCAGCAATAACGGCGTAAACAACAGAATTCCAAACGCTTTCCATATACTGGGAGCTGGTGATAACAGGAATCCAGGCATCAAAGCCCAGGTTGTCCAGACCAATCGGCTTAGACAGGGTGATAATCAAGCTGGTAAGCACGATGGAGCCCAGCGGAATGATAATGGAAATCATGCTGTAAGCACCAACCAGGCAGAAGCAGGGCCATTTCCATTTGCCCAGTTCAACAATGTTCGGACGGGTGCTCTTACCGCTGATAGTGGTGTAATCCTTTTTGCCAACCATCCAGGTCATACCGAACAGCAGGATGTTAGCAAGGAACATCAGGGAAGCAGCCAAAGCAGTAGCATCACGTACACCCGCAGTATCGCCCATGTAAATATAGGTTACGATACGCGTGGTCATTACCTCAATGTTACCGGGCATACCTACGATAGCAGGAATACCGAAGCAGCTGCCGGCAGCAATAAATACCAGCAGGCCGCCTGCCAAGATAGACGGAGCCATCAGCGGCAGGGTTACGTCAAAAACGGTACGCATCGGAGAAGCACCGCTGACACGCGCTGCCTCCTCCAAAGTCGGGTCCATTTTCTCCATAGCACGGGAAATGGTGATGAAAGCAAAGGGAGAGTAGAACAGAGTCAGTACCCAGCCTAAGCCGGCCATAGTATAAATGTCAAAGGGTGCTGTTTCCAGACCAAAGACAAATTTAAGAATCTCATTCAGATAACCTACACTGGGGTTCAGCAGCTGTACCCAGGCAATAGCGCCTACATACGGCGGAATCATGTAGCTGGATACCAGCAGAGTACGGTAGATTTTTTTGCCAGGCATATCAGTACGGCCAACCAGCCAGGCCAGCGGGAAGGTAATCAGCACACTGACAATCATAACGCCCAAAGACAGCTCGATTGTATTCGTCAACGCACGCCAGTTGACATCCTGACTGTATACATTGCGATAGTTTTCCAAGTTAATTGCGCCATCCAGCATGATGCTGTCATACAGCAGAATTCCCATCGGGAAGATAACAAAGTATAAAAGCAACAGCACGGAGATAGCGATAACAATAAATTTACTGTTTATTCTTGACATAGAACGCTTCTTTCTCCTTTTTTGATACCTCAGAGCAACACCAAAAGCAAGCTTTCGGCCCCTCTTTATTGAGCAGAAAACAGGGATGGCCTGAAAGGTCTCCCTGTTTCCGCTATAATTTAATTTAGCAACGCATTATTTATCCATAACTCTCTTACGGAATTCTTCTTTGATTTGAGCATTGTTGTTAGCCAGTTTCTGCCAATCAACTTTAATTCTGCCCTCAACAATTTTCTTGGTCTCTTCAGCACCGGTAGGAGCTTTTACGTCGCCACGAACGGAGTGCATCCAACCCTTAACAACTGCTTCCTGACCTTCTTTGGACAGCCACCAGTCAACCAAAGCCTTTGCACCCTCAGGATTCTTAGTTTCCTTGAAAATAGCGATTGGGGAAGGAACGTTGATTACGCCGTCGGTCGGGTAAACAATCTTCAGAGGCTCTTTCTTGGTGTTAGCCAGCTTCAGGATGTTTTCTTCCAGAATCATTACAGCTGCATATTCGCCGGTCAGCAGCTTGTTTTGAATAGCGGAGTTGCCTTCTTCAACGCGCAGGCCGTTAGCCTTCAGTTTATCGAAATATTCCCAGCCGTATTTGTCAGCCAAAGCGCCAACTGCTACATAAGCAGTACCGGACAGCATCGGGTTAGGCATAGCGATTTTGCCTTTCCATTTCGGGTCGGTCAGGTCAGTCCAGTTTTTCGGAGCTTCTTCAGCTTTCAGCTTATTGGAGTTATAAGCAATGATCATGTTGGAGATACGAACGCCGTACCAGTTGCCGTCTTTGTCTTTTTCACTGATAACGTTAGCATCTTCTTTGGATTTGTACGGTAACAGCAAGCCTTGCTCCTGCAGCTTCAGATAGTAGGAAGGATCCGCAACCATCAGAACGTCTGCAGCAATTTTTTTAGCTTTGATTTCGCCGGTAATCTTGGTGATAACTTTTTCGGTACCGCCTTGGAACCAGTTAACCTTCATATCCGGGAAAGCTTTTGCAACATTAGGTTTGCACATATTGTCGATAATATCAGGATAAATAGAGGTATAAACCATCAAGCTGCCTTTTACGCCAGCAACCTTATTGTCTGCTTTTTTGTCGCCGCCGCCGCAGCCAGCCAAAGCTACAGATAACGCCAGCATTGCAGCTGCGCCAAGCATCCATTTAGATTTTTTCATTCACATACACTCCTTTTTTTGCATCGTCGTTGAAAATTATATTTTAGCGTGTTCCATTCTACACCCATATTTGATAAATTCGCTGCAGGCCGTTTTTTACCTGCTTACACTTTACATTATTTTTGCAAATATTTGACTTTTTGTGTCACTTTGACATTTACAAAACGGACATTCCACCACCATATTACATTTGGCGTTTTTTGTCCTATGTGGACATTTATCGTCCCATCATTGTCCGATACAAATAAAGTTCAATTCCCATGCAGGGACATAAGGATGCTTACGCAGATAAATCTTATACTCCGGCACCAGCTCCCATAAAAGCAGTGGCAGACGGAATAAATCAACATCATAATGATAGGCTGCCACAAACAGCTTCGGCTTACATTCGCCGATGGTCTGTCTGCCGCCGGCAATAGCCTGCACCTCAGCCCCCTCGACATCCATTTTGATCATTGTCACCTGGCGTCCCGCCGCTACAGCATCAATCGTCGTCACCGGCACGGTTTTCTTCTCCGCGCCGATAAACGTTGACTGCCTGCCGCCGCTGTCGCTGAAGCCCAGCTCACCCTGCTCGCTCCAGATGCCTGCCTCGTGTACCTCGACAGTAAGCCCCTTCGCCGCCAGCTCGTCAGCCAGCAGACGCAGCTTGCGGCAGTTACGGCGGTCAGGCTCTACCGCCAGCACCTCGCGCCATTGCCAGTCAGTCAGGCGTCCCAGCTCCTGGATGGTGTCACCGTTATAGGCACCAAGATCCATATATACTTCTTCGGCTGTCGGCGCAAGCAACGTTCTGATATCCTCCTCCCGCTGCGTTTCGCAGTCAAAAAGATAGCTTATCTTACCGCTGAGCTTATAGTTAAGCGTAGCGGCAAAAACTCTGCGCGACTGTTCATCCGCAAGTCTGTCGTAAACATACGCCAACTGCTCTTCGTAACGCTGCAGCCAGGCTGCGCTTACAGTTTCTTCCTCGTCAAAAAGCGGCAGATGCGGTGCCACAACCTCCTGCTCGGCAGCCAACTGCGCAAAGCGCTCCAGCATCTCCGGTCTTTCGCTGGCAAAGGCAATAACAACCAAAAGGTCATTGCCCAGACGTGCGCGCAGCGCATCATAGCGTTCCACCGTAAAGCCGCGGAACTGCTGTCCGCGGACGAACTCGTCACTGGCAAACACGCCCTGCACCTGCACTCCGTTTGCTTCGCACCAGTCAACAATTTTATCGGCTCCGTTGCCCATTCCGTAAAGCACTATCGGTTTTTTTGTCTGTTGCAGAAGCTCCCAGACACTTAGCGTTTCCTGTATAAAATTTAACATAGCACTACCTCTTTCCGTCTAATCCTCTATTTCAGATAGCTACAGCTTACCCATTTAACTATTTCTTTCGATTTTTATTATACACTATCTTAGCTAGTGACGTTAAGAACTAAATGTGTTAAAATAAGAGTAATCGAAATGTTACATCTAATATTGATGGAGGTTATAAAAATGTCACTGCTGGAATCCGGAGAAAATTACTTGGAAACTATTTTAGTTCTGACCAAACGCAATGGCAGCGTACGTTCTATCGACATTGCGGAGGAAATGAATTTTACAAAAGCCAGCGTCAGCCGCGCTATGAGCATTCTTAAACGTGATAACTATATTATCATGGAACCTGACGGCCGCATCCTGCTTACCAAGGATGGTCAGAAAAAAGCTGCTGCCGTCTACGACCGTCACGTAACCCTCACCCGTTTCATCAACGAGGTTCTGGGCGTAGACGAGGAAATTGCGGAAAAGGATGCCTGCCGCATCGAGCATATTATCAGCCCGGAAACCTTTGCAGGCATTAAGGGCATGCTTAAGGATTAATTTGCTATAAGTTTTCAAGAGGTCCGCTATGAAAAAATCAGTCTTTTCCCTGCTTACATTCATTATGCTGCTCTGCGTCAGCATTTCCTGCTTCGCTAATCAGCCCTATAAGCATCCTGATTACAATCTGCGTACAGTCAAAGAAATTCATATTACCAGAATTGATAATCTTGAAGGCGAACCCTCACGCAGCTTCAAATCTGACGAAAACGTCGAAACCAAAGTACTTGCCGCTGTTTTACAGGCTGCAGGCAAACAAAAGCTGATTGCTACAGATGAAACGCAAAAGCCGCTGCCTGAGTATCATAATGATAATAATACCGGCCGTAAAGCCTTTGCGCCCCGAGATTTAGAAATGCGCATTACTGTTAATCATTGCGGCTACAGTGTAGTTGCCGTTCCCGGTCATTTTGAGGATTACACTACTCAGGAAAGACATTATTACTATGATAAAGATGGCAAACGTCAATATTGGACGGAGGACGTTGTCCGTCAGCGCTGGGTACCGGAAAGCTTTCACCCGTATGCACAGCTAAGCCTGATTTACAACTTCTATGATATGGAAGACGGTACGCTTGTGGCCTCCTTCAGCGACAGCCGCGACCGCGAATATGAAAATGATCCTGCGAATGGTATGCTCGGACGCTCTCTGAAGGACTGCTTTAGAAAAATCTTTAAGAAATAACTTTGCAACAGACTGCTGATAACAGCAGTCTGTTTTTTTACCATAACTGCATAATAGCAATTCTTATTATTTTTGTTGACATCTCAACTATAAGTGATATAATACAGAGAAGTAAGGTTTATAAAACAACCTTCTACTATTTTTGATGATTATGAATTTCAAAGGAGTGCTTTCAAAATGAAAAGTCTGAAAAAATTTGCTGTTGCATCTATGACTTGTGCTGCCCTCTTAGGCTTTGCTGCTACCAGCCATGCCGCATACCAACTGAACGACGAAGTTAAAGACGCTACCCCGGCTCTGCTTATGGCATCCCAAATCGGCGTAAAAACCAATGTTAATCCTGCTCTGGCAAACCTGCCTGACAAAGACGCTATCGTTGTAATGAGCTTCGGTACCACCTTTAAAGACAGCCGTGCTAAAACTATTGAAGCAACTGTAAACTCTATTAAAGCTGCTCATCCCGGTGTAAAAGTAGTTACCGCTTTCACCTCTCATATTATTATTGACCGTATCAAAGCTCATGAAGGTCTCACCATCCCGACACCTGAACAAGCTCTGGCTCAACTGAAAGCTGAAGGTTACACCCGTGTTGCTCTGACCTCTCTGGATATTATTCCGGGCATGGAATATGCATACAAAGATGCAGTTTATAACCTGCACAAAAACGACTTCAAGAAAATGACCTTCGGTACTCCGCTGATGTACTGGCAAGGTCAGGAAGGCCAAGCTGACGATATTACCGAAACCATGAAAGCAGTTTCTACTCAATTCCCGAAACTCGGCAAAAAAGATGCTGTTCTGATCATGGCTCATGGTACTCCGCATCCGTCCAATGCTTACTATGCAGTAATGCAAGACCGTCTGAATGAGCTTGGCTACACCAACGCTTACATCTTCTCCGTAGAAGGCTGGCCGCATCTGGACACCGTTACTCCGCAACTGAAAGCTAAAGGCATTAAGAACGTAACTCTGATGCCGCTGATGATGGTTGCAGGTGACCATGCTAATAACGATATGGCCGGTGACGAGCCTGATTCCTTTAAATCTCAACTTGAAGCTGAAGGCTTCAAGGTTTCCACCTACATCCATGGTTTGGGCGAAAACGCAGCAGTACAAAAACTGTTCGTTGAAAGAGCAAACGATTCTTGGAATGCTCTGGAAGCTAAATAATTTACTGACCAAGTAATTCATTTCTTTCACACCTTTTTACTCTCCGTCCGCTTGTCTGGGCGGAGAGTATTTTTATAATATGAATTAATTCAGGAAGAAGAGGTGCTACAGATGGATAGCAAAAAAGCTCTGGTGGTTATCAGCTTCGGCTCCACCTTCGACGAAACCAGAACCCACGATATCGGCGGCATTGAACAGGCCTTGGCCGCAGCCTTCCCTGCCTACGACCAGTATCGTGCCTTTACCTCCGTAATTATCCGCAAACGTCTGGCTGAACGCGGTATTAAAATCGACGATACGGAAACAGTGCTGCAAAAGTTGGCAGACGCAGGCTACGAAGAGGTAGTATTGCAGCCGACACATCTGCTGCACGGCGAAGAATTCGAACAGAAGATTCTCAGCCTCAAGGATAAATTTACCGCTAAATTCCAAAAAATTATTATCAGCCAGCCTCTCATCGTTAACGAAGAGGACTATAAGCTGGCAGCAGCAGCTATTGCCGTCCAGGTTCCTCCCTTAGCGCCTGGCGAAGGCGTAGTCCTGATGGGCCACGGTACTCCGCGCAACAATAACAAAGCACATGGCTATACCTATGTTAAGCTGCAGGAAATCTTTGATTCTATGAAATTCCCTGTTATTGTAGGAACCGTAGAAGAAGAGGATACTCCTAATTTTGAAGCTGTCCTCAAAAAGCTGCAGGAGCGCAAATACAAGCATGTACATATGTATCCACTGATGGTTGTTGCCGGTGATCACGCCAACAACGATATGTACAGCGACGAGGAAGACAGTTGGAAGACTCAGATTGAAGCTTTAGGCATCAAAACAACCGGTCATCTGTGTGGTCTTGGCCGTTCCAAAGCTATTCAGGCTATTTATATCCAACATGTTTTACGCGTTTTGTCTTTAGAAGATTGACATTTATTAATAATTAACTAAAAAAACCTGTGTTCTGTCCCCTTCGCGGGGAATAATGCAGGTTTTTTTATTGCTTAATGCAACAAAGTTATGCTATAATGGAATTGCCTAAATTTTTGTAAAATAAATTCATAAGAGAAAGGGATGATGAAAATTGGGTATTGTTATTTCTGCAATTATAACTTTTTGGGTTGGCTATTTGATTTACAAAAAGTACAAACCACAGCCTGTGCTCTTCATGGGCGGTATTATCATGATGTATATCGCTGCTATGCTGGGTTACAGCCAGATTTTAGGAGCTAAGGCTACAACAGGCTCCGTAATTTTCGATGCCTTTGAATTTATCCGCGCAACTTTCAGCTCTAATGTCGGCAAGCTTGGCCTGAACATTATGTCTGTAGGCGCTTTTGCTAAATATATGGATAAAATCGGCGCTTCCCGCTCTTTAGTACGTTTAACCATCAAACCGTTGATGGCTTTAAAATCTCCCTATCTGGTAATGAGCGGCACCTGGATTATCGGCATGCTCATCGGCCTGTGCATCAACAGTGCCTCCGGTCTGGCAATGCTGCTGATGGTAACCATGTTCCCCATTCTGTTAGGCTTGGGCGTAAGCCGTCTGTCCGCAACCGCTGCTGTAGCAACCACTCTCTGCTTCGACTGGAGCCCCAGTGATACCGGTACCATCCTCTCCGCCGAAACCGCAGGCGTTGACCCTGTAGTTTACTGGAGCCATTATCAGGTTCCTATTGTTGCTGTAGCCTTTGTAGTTGTAGGCGTTCTGCATTACCTGACTCAGAAATATATGGATAAACGCGACGGCCATATCGTGCAGCCGATGCAAGTTGAAAAAATTGAAGAAGAAGCAGATAATGCACCGATGTGGTACGCTATCCTGCCGGTAATTCCTCTGGCATTGATTCTTTCCTTCAGCTCTCTCTGGATTACCACTATTAAGATGAATATCGTTATGGCTATGTTTATCGGCCTGACTATCGGTGTTATTTGCGAATACGCCCGTTGGCGTGACGGCCATAAGGTTCTGGGCGATATTCAGACCTTCTTCGATGGCTTAGGCATGCAAATGGCTAACGTTATTACCCTGGTTGTTGCAGGTCAGACCTTTGCTAAGGGCCTCGTATCCATGGGTGCTATCACCACTCTTATCGACGGCAGTAAAAACTTAGGCTTCGGCCCGATGGCTATGATGCTGGTTATGGTAGCAATCATCGCTGTATCCGCAATTGTTATGGGCAGCGGCAATGCTCCCTTCTTCGCATTCGCCGCACTTACTCCGGCAGTTGCAGCGCACAGCGGCCTGCACCCGGTACTGATGCTGCTGCCGATGCACTTTGCAGCTTCCATCATGCGTAACTGCTCCCCGATTACCGCAGTTATCGTAGTATCTTCCGGTATGGGCGGCGTTTCCTCCTTTGATCTGGTAAAACGCACCGCAATCCCCATGGCCGGCGCTATGATCGTTACCATCGGTATGACCTTCTTCTACTACTACACCGGTTGGTAAGAAGCAAGTACCTTTAACTGTTAAGTAAAAATTTACAGTATTACAACCCCCGCTGTTCCACGTTCGGGAAACGCGGGGGTTTAATAAATTCTGAAAGGAGTTTTCTCTATGTTTATCTGTGATTGTCACTGCGATACCCTTACCGAATTATATAAGAAAGGCACCAGCCTTTATGCAAATGACCAGCATTTTGACATTCAGCGTCAAATCGCTCTCGGCGGCGGTCTGCAATTCTGTGCTATTTTCGTACCCACACGCGAATTCCGTTATTACGGCGGCCTGCGCTACACCCTGCAGCTGCTGGACAAATACCTGCAGGAAGTAAAGAAGCTTCACGCAGACGGCATCGATGTGCTGCAGGTACTCACCAAAGAGGACGCTGCCGATGTGCTCAACCACAAGGCTGCAACTTTGCTCGCCATTGAAGAGGGCGGCGCTATCGACGGCAGTCTGGAAGCACTGCGTTGCCTCTACGCCTTAGGCGTGCGCGCTATGACACTCACCTGGAGCAACCGCAACGATATCGCTGATGGTGTCAACGAAGAAAGCAGCGGCGGCGGTCTCACCGTTTTCGGCCGCCAAGTAGTTGCTGAAATGAACAAGCTCGGTATGCTGGTTGACGTTTCCCACATCGCACCCGCAGGCTTCTGGGATGTTATCGAGACCAGCAGCAAGCCCATTATCGCAACTCATTCCAATGCCAAGGCTCTTTGCCCGCATCCGCGTAACCTGGATGACAAGCAGATTTTGGCAATCAACGAAAATGACGGCCTCATCGGTGTTACCTTTGCCGGTCAATTTTTGGAGCACGATTACAACGATGCCTGCATCGAAAGTATTTACCGCCATATCGACTATATGCTGAACCTCATGGGCAACGATGACCATATCGGCTTCGGCAGTGACTTCGACGGCATCAGCCATCCGCCCTATAACCTCCACGGCGTGCAGGATTACAGTGCGGTTTACGAATACCTTTCTAAAAAATACAGCGCCAGCACCGTTGAAAAAATTACCCATAAAAACGTGCTGAATCTACTGCAAAAGGTACTGTAAAAAAACACCTCCCATGCATTAACGCACACTAAAAAGCCATACCTCGCTAAGCAAATTGCTTAGCAGGGTATGGCTTTATTTATTGCCTAAATCTGCTTATTTCTTTTTGGTGCTGCTCTTAGCTTTAGCATCATTAGCATTGGCTATCTGCGCCCAATCACGCAGCATATCAACACAGGCTGCTGCATAAGCGCCGGCACTGCCAAAGGCACCTGCATCCTGAGTATACAGACGGAAAACCTGGATATCGTCATAATAGATATCTGCCGTACTGCCGTTGTCATAAACCACAAAATGGTTGGGGTTTACAGGTCCGCGCTGACGCACGTTCCACAAGCCGCCTGCGAGCATATAGGCACGATATTTACCCTTGGTATTACCGATACTCTGACTTACGTTAAAGCTCCAGTTGCCCTCGGTAACAGTCGCATGGTCATCGTCTTTAACAACAACATCCGGATGAATGTTATATTCCTTAAGCTGCTTCATAACGCGTTTTACACGCTCTTCCGGTTCGGGATGGCTGCTGAACAGACCGTATTTGGCACCGCCGCCCTGCTTGGACAAATCGTCCAGCTTCCACACGGTAATCAGCATGCTGTAAGGGTTATAACCTGCCGCAATGCTGTTTTTTACGCCTTCCTTATCGGCACCACGCTCATCTGTACGGCTGTAGCCGGCAAACAGCGCCTGCTGCGCTGCCTGCACAAGTCCCATGCCCTGTCCGCGGGTAGCAGCTATCAGAATCAGCGAGGTCCACATCTGCTTTTCAATCGCATTTACCGTATGCTTTTTGGCTACGTGTCCCACCTCATGACCAAGGACGCCGGCCAGCTCCATGTCTGTCGGCATGTAGTCAATCAAACCTTTATACACATAAACAAAGCCGCCAGGACAGGCCAAGGCATTGACCTCATTGTTATTGAGCACCTTGAAGGAAAAGGTAATATCATCACGTCCGCAAACCTTCGCCAGTCTTTGGCCGATGCGATTAACTCTTTCCTGCAGCGCAGCATCCTGCGACACGCCGTATTGAGCCTCCAGCTGCTGTGCGGTCTGCTGGCCCATTTCAATTTCCTGCTCTCTGCTGATTAAGCCTGCTTCTGCAGGATTAACGCCTACAAACAGGCAGCAGGCAAAAACAAATGTCATAAAAAGCTTTAATATTTTCCTCATATCGGCCTCCTGCTTCATAAACACAATATAATCAAAAAATCCTAGATTGCGCCCTCTTCATGTAAAGCGCTGATTTCATTATCATTATATCCCAGTTCCTGCAAAATATCCAGCGTATGTTCGCCGAGCTTAGGCGCTCTCATGCGGATGGTACTTGCATCCTCACTGAATTTCACCGGACCGCCGATATACTGCAATTTGCCAAGATCACTGTCTGCCTCCTGCAGGATATGCTCCTGCGCCGTCAGCTCACTGTCCAACGCTTCCTCCAGACTGCATACGGGCGTTACGCAAAATTCTGCGCCACCGATTAAATCCAACCATTGCTGTTGGGTTTTAGCTGCAATTTTAGCAGCCACCAGCTGCTGCAGCTCCTCCTCATGAGCAAAATCATATTGGCGTTTTTCCAGCTCCGGATATTCAATTAAATCGCAAAAGCGCTGCCAAAACTTAGGCTCGATAGTACCAACTGTCAGATATCTGCCATCTGCGGTACGATAAATATTATAGTAATGCGCTATACGGCCAAAAGGCTTTTCACCGGTTTCTCTGCAGCCCCACAAAGCACTGATGCCCGTCACCTGCATAGACAGTGCCGTAGCGTATAAATTAACATCCAGCCACTGGCCTTTTCCTGTACGCTCGCGCGCCAGCAGCGCCATAGAAATAGCACTCAAGGCATTCAAACCACTGCCTACAGCGCTCACCTGCACTTCGGATACACAGGCTTTGCCGACATCATCAAGATTGTTTAAGCCTGCCAGCCCCACAACATTCAAATCATGCGCCGGCTTATGCGATTCCTGGCCGAAGCCGGTAATCGAGCAGTACACCAGACGCGGATTAATTTTATGCACGCTTGCATAATCCAGTCCATAACGCGCCAGATATCCCGGACGGAAGCCCTCCAGAAAAACATCGGCCTCCTGCAGCAGCTTCAGCAGCAAATCACGGCCGCCGTCCTTTTTAAGATTCAAGGCAACGCCTCGCTTATTGCGGTTCAGCATCAAATGCCAATAGCTCATGCCTTTAGTTTTTTCAGGCCAAAAGCGACGCGTCGCATCACCCTGCAAATCTTCAATCTTGACAACATCCGCACCGTAATCACCCAGCAGCATACCGCAATATTGTCCCGGCAGCCATTTGGAAAAATCAATAACCTTAATACCTTCTAACAAAGCCAAATTTATCACTCCTGTTCTGCTTAATAAGCTTTTATATTCTGAAAAATTTTCTTATGAATTTATTCAGATATGTTCACAAAACACCTATTTAAATGCTATAATATAGTTATATCATTGTTAGCCATACACAACTTTCATATGGAGGTTTTTATATGCAAACCCGCAAGCTGACATCAGCAGCGCTTCTGATTGCCATCGGCACACTGAGCGCACATTTAATTTATATTCCGGCAGGTGTTTCCAAATGCTTCCCTGTGCAGCATGCCATCAATGTTATGGGTGCGGTTCTCCTGGGACCTGATTACGCCGTTGCTATCGGCTTCATCATTGCCTGTCTGCGCAACATGCTTGGCACAGGCTCACTGCTGGCTTTCCCCGGCAGTATGATTGGTCCAGCCCTCGCCGGACTTGCCTACAGCCGTTACAAAACCTTGCCGGCAGCTATGGCTGGTGAAATTTTCGGCACCGGTATCATCGGTGGCTTCGTCGCCTGGATTATGGCCACTCTGCTTTTAGGCAGCAAGGCTGTAGCCTGGTTCTTTATTCCGCCGTTTTTGGTAAGCACCATCGGTGGCAGCGTTATCGCCTGCCTGCTGCTCAAAACCGGCTTTTTCAAGCAGTTCAGCAGCAAAGAAGGTAAGTAAGATGAACTTCGGCGAAATCGTTAACCTCCTTCTTTATGCCTTCAGCGGCATTTGCTTCGGAGCCTTTGCCTCACGCTACAGCGTTTTCAGTGCGCTGCACATTAAAAGCAAATGGCAGGAGGAAGGCATCAGCTGTCTTTTCGGCTGCTTGCCGCAGCTGCTCTTTCTCAGTGTAAGCTTTTTCCTTTTTCCGACGTGGTTTATCAGCAAGACTCCTACCGGAGGCTTCTTTTATTACGCAGTACTCGCATTCTTTTTCAATAAAGGTCTGCGCTTAAACAATAAAAAATAAAGTAGGTGAAAAAAATGACACACATCCACAATCATGCCTTGCCTCTCCCCGGCAATGATGACGAAAAATATATCCAGCCTATGGCAGATATTTTTAAAGTTCTCAGCGATCCCACCCGTATCCGCATTCTCTCCCTGTTAGCACACGAGGAAATGTGCGTTACCTGTATTGCCGATGCTCTCGGTATGACTCATTCCGCTATTTCGCATCAGCTGCGTCTGCTGCGTGCCACCAACCTGGTAAAATTTACCAAGGACGGCAAAGAGGTTATCTATTCTCTGGATGACAGCCATGTGCTCAGTCTGTTTGACCAGGCACTGGACCATGTAAAGCATAAGGTTTTATAATGCTGATTGGCGCTGTAAAAGCGCCAATTTTTTATGCCTTTAAAGCGCACCGCGCCATTGACGGATAATCTCACTCTTATAGACCGAGGTCCAGCTTAAATCATCTACCGGCACGCGGACATTACCTATAAGTTCCCTGCGGCCGTCATTATAGGGATATTTTTTTACATGCCACATATAATGATAACCGTTAGCAGGCAACAGCTCTACGCCCGCGTCACTCATCAGATAGTCTAAGAAGGCACGCGCCTGATCGGGATGCTCTGCGCTGCGCATAATCGCTGCACCGGTAAGCATCGTACGGTTGGCATCCTTCACCACTGTCGCAAACAGGTGGCGGTGACGTGCTTCCATCTGCAAAGCATAATCCAAAGGCACTATAGCAACGGTTTTTTTCCCGATATACACAAGGTCTACCGCCTCGCCGAAGCCCTTGGTATACACCGGCTGCTGCGCATTAAGCTTGGCTGCATAAGCCATAGCCTGCTCCTTGCCGCGCATCTGCCAAATGCTTGTAATCATGCCGAAGCTTGCTCCGCCAAGATCAAAGTCGGCAATCGCCAGCTCATCCTTAAGCTGCGGTGCCAAAAGCTCATCCCAGGTTTCCGGAGCATACAGACCGTAGGCATGCAGATTATTTTTGTTACTCAGCAATGCAATGTAGCTCAGATACAGGCTCGTCCATTGACCGGTGCGGTTACGCAGCTCTGCCGGCACCTTGTAGGATTCCTTGGCAATATACGGCTGCAGGATGTGCTGCTCATCCGCCATGAAGTATTCCTCGCTCGTACCGCCAAGCCAGACATCAAACCTGTGCTTACGCAGGTAATCCAAGCGTTCCTGCTGCGTGCCTCCCGGCAGATAGCTTATATTTACTTTTACACCGGCAGCCTTGCTGTAGCTGTCAACAATAACCTCCGTCAGCTTGGTGCCCATGCTGCTGCAGAGCTGCAGCTCCTTCGGCTGTGGCTGCTCACTGCCACAGCCCGCTGCGAGCAAAGTCAGCAGCGTCAAAATATATATTATAACTTTTCGCATTATCTTTTCCGCCTTTCGCTTTGCTATTATTATAGCATGAACGCCAAGCTTTCTCCATATTTTAGGCAGCCTGTGACTTGCCGTAAATCCATAGTTGACTTATAATAAATTACATTGATACACAAAAAATTATTGCGAGGAAATTATCTATGAGTTTCGCCAAGAATGACATCTATGATTTGCTAAACGCTAAAAACATACCGTTTACCTGTACGGAGCACCGGCCGGTTTATTCTATGGAAGAACTTGATGCACTGGAGATACCTGCCAACGCCGTTATCTGCAAAAATTTATTTTTGCGCAACAGTAACGGTAAGCAGCACTTTCTTCTGACCGTTCCCGCAGCTACGCCTGTTAACCTAAAAGAGCTTGCAGTAAAGCTTGCAAGCTCCCGCCTCAGCTTCGCTTCGGCAGAGCGTCTGGAAAAATATCTCGAACTGCAGTCCGGCTTAGTTTCTCCCCTCGGCCTGTTGAACGATACAAGCAAAAGCGTTATCTTCGTCAGCAGTAAAAACTTACCGCCATCCGCCATCATCGGTATTCATCCGAACGATAACACCGCTACCGTCTGGCTTACTTTCGGCGATTTACTGGCATTGTTGTCTGAACTGCAGGTAGAAGTAAAGCTGGTAGAAATGTAAGTATAAATCAGCTTTTCCGCAAAAAGCTTTAAAATACAACACAAAAGACTTCTTAGAAAGCAGCGAAATATAAACTGCTTCTAAGAAGTCTTTTTTATTACAGCTTACAAAGCGTCAGCCACATCCCTGCGGCTCAAAAGCCAAACAGGCAGCACGCTGCACAGCAAGCCGCTCAGCAGCACCGCTGCAGCCAAAGCGCCCTCCGCAGGCAACAGCTGCTGCGGCAGATAAAGGCCCGCTCCCTGCTGCAGCAGCAGACTCAGCAGAGCGTAAATGCCATGGCCAAGAAGCAAGCCGCCAAGCAGACCGCCAGCTACCAGCGTCATGCCAAGCTGAACATACAGCTTGCCAATTTGCGCCGCACTTGCACCCAAAGCACGCATAACTGCCTGCTGACGCAGGCTTGTCAGCACAAGCCAGTACAACGAGCTGCCGATAATCAGCAGCGCCAGCAGCAAAACAGCGCCACTCAGCAAACGCAGCAAAGTTTCCATATTACCCATAATTGAAAAGAGCTGAATAATCGTCTTGGACGGGAATATCATCTGCACATCTCTGTCCTTGCTGTATGCTGCGGCCAGCTGCATACTTTCGGCATAGCCTTTCGGTCTGATAAGCACTGCCGTAATTTCTTTATCTGCGTCGTCATGATGAGCATGGCTTTGCCAAATGCTTTCCATGCTGACAAAGATTGCGTTATCATAAGGTCCCTTAACAGGCTTTAAAATACCTACGACCTTGTACTGCTCCTTATGCGCTTTGGCATTAACATTCGCCACCAGGCCATGCACCGACGCAAAAGTATCACCAAGCTTCAGCCCCAGCTTAGCCGCCGTTTCAGCGCCCACAACAGCCTCTCCGGGTGTGGCAAAGGTTTTGCCTGCCGCCAGCTGCAGCCATTTACCCTTACTGCCCACGCCCTGAAAGCTGAAGATATCCTTTTCCGTTCCCACAATACGATAACCCTTGTAATTGTCACCAAAGCCTAAGGGAACCGCCTGCGCTACCAGTTTATTGGCGCGCAGCTTTTCCAGCTGCGTATAGCTGATATTACCCACAGGCTGATCCTTCAGAAAAACACTGTTCAACACCAGCTGATTGGGACTGCCCTTGGCACCCATAAGCAGCGGAAAGGGCTTACCGGCCTGCGTAATACCGCTGTGCAGCCCTTCGGCCAGCAGCAGCACACACACTGCCAACGCCACACTGCAGGCCATAACGAATACAGCCAGCGAATGCTGCAGCTTTCTGCCGGCAAGCAGCCTTCTCAGCAGTTGCATTTTACTCATAACAGCCACCCCGCACATTATATTTATGGGCAAATGTTGCTTTTACAGCCTCGTCATGTGTACTGAGCAGCAACGCAACATTATTTTCCTGACACAGCTGCTTCAGTAATCCCAAAACCACCTTGCCGTTTTCCAAATCAAGGCTCGCAGTCGGTTCATCTGCCAGAAGCAGTTTCGGCTTGTGCACCAAAGCACGCACAACAGCCACACGCTGCTGCTCACCAATGCTGAGTTCACCGGGGAAGCAGGCAGCCTTCTGCGCCAGTCCCACCTGCTCCAGAAGCGCCAGAGCACGCTGACGCAAAGCCTGTTTATTCTTTTCCTTGCGCCAGCACTGCGGCAAAAGAATATTTTCCAGCACATTCAGCTCATCCAGCAAATTAAGACGCTGAAAAATATAACCCACATTATCTGCGCGCCAGATATCTCTTTGTGCAGTCGGCAGCTTGCTTACATCCTCGCCGGCAAAATAAATACTGCCGCTATCGGCCGTCAGCAGGCCGGAAATCATATGCAGCACAGTTGTCTTGCCACTGCCGCTGGGACCGTCAAGCAGCAGAGCTTCACCCTGTTCCAGCTGCAAAAATGGTATAGAAATACTCGCCGCAATTTCTCCCATAGGCGTGTGAAATGTTTTGCTCAAATTCTTGATTTCCAATAAGGCCATCACATTGCCTCCAGGCTGCTTGCCTTAATACGCACAAGGCTTACAAAGCCTGTTTCCGCATCCACCTCACTGCCAAGCTCCAGCGTACCGGTTACGCGGATAGGACTGTCGAAGGGCAGCGCGGTAACAGGATTATCCAGCTTTACTACTACAATATCCGTCGGCCAATCGGCATCACTGCCACAGAACGGACAGATAGACATCGGCTCGCGTGTCAGTACGAAAAAATTGATGGTCGGTGTCAGCGGCGGCGCCATAAAGCCAACCATGCTAACAGTGCAGCCTTCGTTGCTGCGCAGCTTGTCGCTCAGCGTTACGCCGCGCGAGGAAACGGAAGAGTACAAATCATCAAAGCTCAGCTCTGTTGTTGACCACCAGCCTGCTTCTGCTCTGCCGCATAAGTCAAAGAACGGTCTCTCATCGGAGACCGTTCCCAGAAAGCTCATGTGGCAGAAAAGCAGCAGCAGTAAAATTGCTCTTATTTTCTTCTGCATAACCTTTCGCCCCACTAAATTTTATTTACTGCTTCTTACAGTCTTATTACCGTCAAGGCCTAAAGCACGTACCATGCCGAAGAAGACTTCGGTGTTATCCATAACGCCCTTGAAGTATTCGCTGCCCGGGCCGCCTGCATTCAGTACAATATCATCTGCGGAGTGTACCTCGCTGGCATCATTAGAGGGGATATTGCCCTTATAGAATTCGCCCTGGATTTTCGGGTTAGCGATAGCCTTGCCATCCTTGCCCATAATGGCTGCATCCATCGGTACATCACGGAATTTGTAATTGCAGTTGAAATCAGGGTGGTTAGCATATTGCACTGCCAAGGTTACGGACGGATCCGGATTATCCGGGAAGCCATCGCCATCTCTGTCTTCGAAGGTAGGCCATTTTGCATCTGCATAGGTTCTTACAGCCTCGCGACCGGTTTTGCCATCCAACTCATGATAGGTACCGGAAATGCTGATGCCATGTGCATGATCGGCAACTACGATAATCAGCGTATCATTATTTTTAGCCGCAAATTTTTGAGCAATGCCTACAGCTTTATCCATTTCGATGTTATCGTAGGCTGCACGTTGCCAATCCATGGAATGCAGCTGTTTATCGATGCAGGCACCTTCAACCATCAGGAAGAAGCCGTTGGGATTTTTGCTCAGAGTATCGATAGCCTTTTCAGTCATATCCATCAGATTCGGCTGGTCGTTGAAGCCTCCCAAAACCTTAGGATTCTTCAAAACCTCACGGTCCATATAAACATTCATGTTGTTTAATTGATATAAACCAAGAATCTTATCGGCATTGGCAGGAGTATTTTCAAGCTCGGTCTTGTTGCCGGAGAAGCTGTAGCCAAGGTCTTCAAAGTTTTGGATTACATCAACGTTATCTTTACGCTTGGAACCCGGAGTGCCCAGCGGTAGGAAATGACGGGAACCACCGCCCATGATAACATCCGGACGATGCTGTGCGTTCAGCATATCGGCAGCAATATAGTTCTGCTCGGCACGGCGGCGGGTGTGAGTAAACATTGCAGCAGGAGTAGCATCAGTAATATTGGCGGTAGAAACAATGCCTGTTGCCATGCCGCGGGTACGTTTTGCCAGCTCAATGATATTTTCTACTTTCGGATCATCAAAGGGATCCTTGGTGCAGTTTTCATAGACACCCATTGCATTAACTACGCTCTTATGACCGGTTGCATAAGCGGAAGCACTGTTTGCGGAGTCGGTAACGATGGAATCATAACCGGAGGTAGTAATCAATGCCATGTTGTCGAGTTTTTCCATGTTCAGCAAATCGTTGTATTTGCCTTCGGTAATACCCTTGGAAAGAATGCGGGCAACCTCGCGTGCCTGCAGGCTCATGCCATCACCGACAAAGAGGATTACGTTTTTAGCACGCTTCTTGGATTTTTCATTGGTAACAACGTAGTTTGCCTTGCGTTCATTGCTGCCATCCTTTACTTCGATAGCAATATCGCCTGCTTTGGCAAAGCTTACATCGTTGATTCTGTAAACAGCGGTGTTGCCTTCCATAGTTCTGTCGGCAGCTTTACCAAAATATTTTGCGGCATCCTGACCGTTAACCTTTACATCCATATCAGTGGTGCCGTTTTTTACTTCAATAGAGAAATCAAATTTCTGTCCTTGCAGGAATTTAGCATTATCAATAGGGAGAACCTTAATAGCCTGCTCTTGCGGAGCCAGATAACCTGCTGCTTCGGCAGCAACGGGCAGATAAGCGGAAAAAGCACAGCTCATGCTGACTACGGCAGCAGCCAGTAAAGCTTTTTTCTTGTTTAAAAAATCCATTCTTTTCATCCTTTCTTTATAGGCCATATATTTTCTGACCACATCTGTATTATAAACGTGCATTGTTAAGGAAAAAGCATACTTGCGTAAAATGAGCGTTAAGACTTAACGGCGCAGCACATGCTGAATAAAAATAATGCTCAGCTCATACATCAGTAAAAACAGCAACGCCAGCATTACCTGAGAAACTACATCCGGCGGTGTCAGTATCGCAGCAACAAAAAAGCTGATAAAAATAACATACCGGCGATATTTTTTCAAAGCAAAGCTTGTAATAAGTCCGCAGCAGGCACCTATCGTCAGAAGCAGAGGCAGTTCAAAAATAACCCCAAACGGCAGCAGTACAACCAAAATAAAATCTATGTAATTCTCCATAGAAATCATAGACTGGATGTTCTGCGCGCCAAAGCCTGTAAAAAACGCCCACCCCAACGGCAGTACGAAATTATAAGCAAAGCTCAGTCCGGCAACAAAAAGCAGCACAGACAAAGCAGCCAGGCCGCTCAGCCGCAATCTTTGCTTCATGCTGAACGCAGGCATGATGAAGGCCCACAGCTGATAAAAAATCAACGGTGAAGCCAGCAAAGCACCACTCACAATGCCAACCTTCAAATAAATGAAAAAGGCCTCAGCAGGCCGCATGTAATAGAGCTTACCGGCAGGAGCCGTAACAAAGGCTACTATGCTGTCAATAAAGCAGTAACTTGCCGCCAGCCCCAGCAATAAAGCTGCCAGTGATTTGAAAAGACGATTACGAAGTTCCTCCAGATGCTCCGTAAAGGTCATCTCCCCGGCCTGCTGTGCCGCACAGGCACTTTGCGTCATTTTACAGTGTCATCCTTTCTTGCGGCCTCCGGCACTTCTTTGGTAGCTGCAGCAACAGTGACAGTATTCGTACCGTTAACCGCTTCCTTGAACTCCTTTAAGCCTTTGCCTACAGCGCTGCCGATTTCCGGCAGACGCTTCGGACCGAATACCAGTAAAGCAATTACAGCAAGTATCAACATTTCAGAAAAACCTATACCAAACATTTTCTTTCCTCCTTAATTTAAATCATCTAAAGCATAACACGTGCAAGTAAAGCGTATATCAAGAAAACGTAAAAAGCATTTTAAGAAAAACTTCTTTTTTTAATGTTTTTGTAAAAACAATATTGCTTAACCTGTTTTTTACTCGCGCTTAATTTTTTTAATACAAAGCTACTTTACAATGAGTTTAATTCCAAAAAAATTATGTTCAATACCTGAGGAGGAAATTTATTATGACAACTGCTACCTTATCGCGTAAAAGCTTTTTACAGATTACCGCCGGCGCTCTGGCCGGTGCAGCATTCCTTAATATGCCGCATATGGCCTTTGCCAATAAAGCTAAAGCACAAAGCTGTGCCTTTACCGACTTACCGGATGCCGTAAGCCTGGCACAACGCTCCGAACTTATTCAGATGAGCTACAATAAAATCAAAGAAAGCGTTGCCACCATCCAAAATTCCCGTCTGCGTCAGATGACCATGGATATTATTAAAAATCCTAACCCCACCTTCATGCGTCAATATCTGAACAACGCTGCTGCCAAAACTGCTGTCTATAACAAGCTGGTATCATTGCAGCTTATTGACCCCGCCAAAACCTCTTTGGCAAACTTCCTGCCGCCTTACGACGGTCAGACTCCGCAACCGTTTTATTCCGCTCCCGGCAGCGGTTACGGCAGCCACCATGCTTATCCCGGCGGATTAGCAACCCATACTGCGGCAAACCTTGCCATTTCCGAAGGCATCTATGATACTTACATCAATCTTTTCAATAGCAAAATCAGCCGTGACATTGTCATTGCCGCACAGGCACTCCATGATCTTGCTAAGCCTTTGGTTTTCCAATGGCAAAATGACCAGTCCAGCCTGAAGGAATATACCATAGCTAACACCGGCGCACATCATATCTTCAGCATTGCCGAAGTAATCTACCGTGACTTCCCAGTTGAAGAAATCGTTGCTCAGGCCTGCGCACACCAAACTCCCGGCAGCACCAACGAAGAACAGACCGTTGTCGGCTTCCTTACCGCTGCAGCTATTATCGCAGGCAAGGATGCCAAAACTTACGGTTTGGTAACAGCAGCTAACACTCTGCCCTCTCCTCAAAAGCAGGAAGGCTATATCACCAGTCTTGGCGACCATGACTATGTCCTCAGCGGACCTGCCTGCCAGAAAACCGTCAAGCTGCTGCAAAAAATCATGACCGAAGATTATCATATGCAGGCAAGTGATTTAAACGGCACCCAGTTCAACAAAGTACGCAACTATATCGGTGCGCAGGTTTCCATGATGTATGTCAACAGCCTTTCTTCCGAAGCAGAAGGCGAAAAGCTCATCCGTCAATTGGTAAACAGCCTTATTATCAAATAAAAAACAGATACCTTTCTTGTAATTAAAGAAAAGCATCTGTAACGCTTAAACTATTTAAGTTCGTAATTGACGGCTAATTCATAACAGCCTGCTTTTACGAGCTTTTTTATTTACTTGTTTGGTATCACGCTTCCTGCTGCCGAACGCGCAACGGACTTTCACCACCCAATTATCACCCAAGCTGAGCGCACATAAAAACCGCACCAACGTTAAACGCTGATGCGGTAATAATTCTATTTTTTATTTTACAGCCTGAGCCACAGACTGATTCATCTCAACGCGGCCAACGGCAGCAACAGGCTCAACCTCAGCCTTTACGCGCTCCCAGATAACAAACTTAGCCTTGCTGAAGCCGTTAAAGGTAGTTGCGCTGGCCGATGTATAGGCACCGCAGCTGGGAACCAGCAGTAAATCGCCAACCTGCAGCGGCACTGTCATGCGTCCGCGAAACATAATATCCAAGGAATCACAGCTCGGTCCGGCGAACGTTGCTGCCACCTTTTCATCACCCTCACGGAAACTGATGAGCTTGAAATCCCACTGGTCAAAGAGCACACCGGAGAAGGTTCCGTACAGGCCTTCATCGAGGAAGTACCATGGCTGACCGCCGCGCTCGGTAACACCGATGACGCTGGTAATCAGATTAACCGCCGTACCGCAGATATAACGGCCCGGCTCGGCCCAGATTTCGGCGTCGGCGAAATCCTCATTCAGACGTGCGTTAATCTGGCGCAGCATTTCCGGCAGATTGAATTTAACCTTCGGCTCAGGAATAGGGAAGCCGCCGCCGATATCCAGAATGCGCAGCTTCAGGCCTGCTGCCTCAGCCTCCTCAAACAGCTCACGCGCAATATCCAGCGCATGCAGATAGGGGTCAGCGCTGACAGTCTGGCTGCCTACATGAAAAGCAATGCCGGCCATATCCAAGCCTGCTTCCTTAGCCTGCTGCATCAAAGCCAACGCATTTTCACGTGCAGCACCGAATTTTTTATTCAAATCAACATGTGCCGAGGAATTGTCGATACGCAGTCTGAGCAGTACAGTCGCATCCGGGCACTGTTTTTTTATTTTATCTATTTCACTGGCGCTGTCAAAAGTCATCTTGCGTACACTGCAACTGCGGCAGGCCTCCAAGCCTACGCCCGTCTTTACCGGATTAGCGTAAATCAGACGACCGCCATCCACACCCATATCATGCAGGGTGCGGATTTCTCCGTCGCTTGCTACGTCAAAGCAGGAGCCCATATCTGCCATCACACGCAAAATTTCCGGATGCGGATTAGCCTTAATCGCGTAATGAATTTTGACACGCGGCATATATTTTTTCAAAACCTTGTAGTTCTTTTTGATTTCATCAAGAGAAAGTACTAACAGCGGCGTACCGAAACGTACCGCTAATTTTTCTGCAGCCTGTTGGCTTATTTGGAAATGTTTTTTATTACTCATAACACTCTCCCCTTGCTATTGCATTTATTTTTTCTTCTATGATTGTACCACAATAATTTGAAAGTACAATAGGAAAACGGCAAAAAATTGATTTTTTCCAAGGAGAACGGGAAAATTTTCCAATAATCACGGATTGGCACATTTTTAACTGTAAAATACAGAGAATTTCGCCATAAAATATTTTAAACTAGCAAAAAGTTACTGAATACAGCAGACAAAACAAAAAGCGTTGAAATGTAGGTTAAATGACATTTCAACGCTTTTTTTATTTAGCTGTATCTGCGCAAATTATTTTTTCGGAGCGGGAATTACATCGCAGCCCATGTAAGGACGCAGAACCTCAGGAACAACTACACTGCCATCAGCCTGCTGATAGTTTTCCAGAATAGCAGCAACGGTACGGCCAACAGCTACACCACTGCCGTTAAGGGTATGTACAAATTCCGGCTTGGATTTTGCATCACGACGGAAGCGGATGTTGGCACGACGTGCCTGGAAGTCCAGGAAGTTGGAGCAGGAAGAAATTTCACGGTAGCAGTTTGCTGCCGGCAGCCATACTTCGAGGTCATAGGTGGTAGCAGAGCTGAAGCCCAGGTCACCGGTGCACAGACGTACAACATGGTACGGCAGGCCCAGTAATTGCAGAACTTCCTCAGCATCATTAGTCAGCTTATCCAGCTCAGCCCAGGATTCTTCCGGTTTAGTGAATTTAACCAGCTCAACCTTATTGAACTGATGCATACGGATCAGGCCACGGGTATCACGGCCTGCAGCACCGGCCTCTGCACGGAAGCAAGCGCTGTATGCGGTATATTTCAGCGGCAGCTCATCGCCGGTCAGAATATCATCACGATGATAGTTGGTTACAGGAACCTCTGCGGTCGGAATCAGGTACATATCGCCGTTTTCCAGCTTGTACATATCCTCGGCAAATTTCGGCAATTGGCCGGTGCCCTGCATGCTTGCACCGTTAACGATGAACGGCGGGAAGAATTCGGTATAACCATGCTTTCTGGTGTGTACATCCAGGAAGAAGTTGATAACGGCACGTTCCAGACGGGAGCCCATGCCACGATAGAATACATAACGTGCACCGCTAACCTTAACGCCACGTTCGAAATCCAAAATGCCCAGGTTTTCACCGATATCCCAGTGAGCCTTAGGTTCAAAATCAAATTTGGTCGGTTCGCCCCAGGTGCGGATAACCGGGTTGCAGGTATCATCCTTGCCTACAGGAACATCTTCAGCAGGAACGTTAGGAATAGTCAGCAGAATGCTTTTGATTTTTTCTTCAATCTCTTTCAGTTCCTTGTCATCTGCGGCAATTTTATCGCCGAGAGCACGAACTGCAGCCATCTGCTCAGCAGCATCCTGACCGGCTTTTTTCAGCTTGCCAATCTCCTGAGATGCAGTGTTGCGTTCTTTCTTCAGTGCTTCTACCTGTTGGGTAATTTCACGACGTTTTTTATCCAATTCCAGGAATTCAGTCAAATCAAGGCTGCCATTACGGCTTTTTACAGCCTCTTCGACCAGCTTCGGATTTTCGCGGACGAATTTTAAATCTAACATAATCTAGCCTCCAAATAATTTATCATAACTTATATTGTAGCATAAATCCCGTCTGGATAAAAGATTTTACTGCAATTTTTAATAGTCAATTCCCTCATCGCGACGTGCAAGATAGCGGATTGCCGAAAGAGCAGCCTTTTGTCCCTGACCGGCAGCACGGTTTACCTGCCACGGCTGACCTGTGCAGTCACCGCCGGCAAATACGCCTTCAATATTTGTTTGCGCCTGATCATCAACATAAATGCTGCGTCCGCGGATTTCCAGACCCGGCAGGAAGCTGTTGAGCGGGTCGCTGGCGCGGAAAACAAAGGCAGCCTTTACACTGTAAAAATCATCGCCTGCACGCAAGCCGGTAACCTTGTCGGTACCGGTAATTTCTGTCGGCTTATCAAGCACTACAGTAATATTTTTCTTTTTGGGCGGAACAAAGCCGGAATACAAAGGGAAGAAGAAAACGTGCTCGCACTGGTCTGCCAGATATTCCACTTCTTCCAGAGCATCAGGAACAGTAGCAATAGCGGCCACAGACTTGCCCTTATATTTATCAGCATCAACAATAGCACAGTAGCTTACGCCCTTGCCCAAAAATTCCTTTTCTCCCGGGAAAAGCGTAGAACGGGAAATACCGGTCGCCAATACTACGGAATCCGCAGAATATTCGCCGTGCGGTGTACCCAGCATAAAGCCTTCGCCTACCTCACGCAAAGAAATAATTTTAGATTCAATAATATCTACTTCCATCTGCTTGAGATGATTTACAAAAATATCCATAAGCGCAGTACCGGAAATATCGGGTATACCCATATAATCTGTTATCTGCGCTACACTACGCAGACGGGGGCTGAAGCCATGGGCTTCAAACAGAACAACCTTACGTCCCTTGCTGGCAGCAGTAATCGCTGCAGATACACCAGCAGGACCACCACCAATAACGGCAATATCGTAATCCATAAGTCTATCCTCCGTACAAAAAAATTAGAACCTACTATAACACTTTAATTGTATGCTTTTCTCCATGCATAGTCAATTGTTTTTATGTCCCCAAAGATTTTTTAAGTTTTTTCGAAAAAAATGCTTGACATTTTCTAGCAGATAGGGTATTATAATCAAGTAACGTGACCACGGCCCATTAGCTCAGTTGGTAGAGCACCTGACTCTTAATCAGGGTGTCGTAGGTTCGAGGCCTACATGGGTCACCACATTTGGCCGGTTGGTCAAGCGGTTAAGACACCGCCCTTTCACGGCGGTATCGGGGGTTCGATTCCCCCACCGGTCACCAAATACGGGCGCTTAGCTCAGCTGGGAGAGCGTCTGCCTTACAAGCAGAATGTCAGCGGTTCGATCCCGTTAGCGCCCACCACGTAAATTCAGCACTTCATGCAAATGGAGTGCTTTTTTCGTTATGTGGCTAATTTGCTGTCTGTCAATCAGCAGAGATTAGCTGCGTATATTTTTATTATAATCGATAACAGGATGCGAAGCTGAGGCATATGCTTGCGCATCCTGTTTTACTTTGGGAGAGTTTGCAAAAGCTTGCCGAAGGGCTTGAACTTATTAATCGATTTAAACCAATCCGGGTTACTGCGCTTCGATTTGTATTTTTCTCGGCGTTGTTTCCGGAAAAATTTTTCCTAGACAGTGAATTTTGCTGTTTTGACCATAAATTTTCTCGCTTCACTATAAATTTTCCTGAAAATATTATATAATAAGAAGAATGCTGTTAAAAGGCATTTTTAAGTGCGCTGTATTGCAAAATATTTGCAAATTGTAGGTGTATATTTGCGTTAAGCGCTTGCATAGTGCGAAAAATAATTTTATAATAGGGTATGGAATTCATACTAGAAATGTGGGAATTAAAATTTTTGAGAAGCAGTTCTTCCGGATTGCTTCGATTGGAGGATAAATATGGCAGAGAATTTATTAGAGGTAAGGAATCTCGTAGTCAATGTAGAGGACAAAGAGATTCTGCACAATATTAATCTTGATATTAAGCCGGGTGAAACTCATGTGCTTATGGGACCTAACGGTGCAGGCAAATCCACCTTGGGTTATGCGCTGATGGGTAATCCAAAATATACCGTAAAGGGCGGCAGTATTAATTTTGCCGGCGAAGACATTACCAAACTTGCCGTAGACAAACGTGCTAAGGCAGGTCTGTTTCTTTCCTTCCAGAATCCGTTGGAGGTTCCCGGCATCAGCCTGAGCAGCTTTTTGAAAACTGCTTTGGAGCAGCAGCGCGGTGTACGCATCAAGGCCTGGGATTTCCGTAAGGAGCTGCGTCAGGCTATGGCTTTGCTGCAGATGGACAGCAAATATGCCGAGCGTGACTTGAACACTGGCTTCAGCGGCGGCGAGAAGAAGAAGGCAGAAATTCTGCAGCTTTTGATGCTGAATCCTAAGCTGGCAATTCTGGACGAAACGGACAGCGGTCTGGACGTTGACGCAGTGAAGATTGTTTCTCAGGGTATTAAAACCTTCCAGGAGCATCGTCAGGGAGCATTGCTAATAATCACTCATAATACTAAAATCTTGGATGCACTGCATGTTGACCACACTCATATTCTGGCACAGGGAAAGATTATCAAAAACGCCGGTCCGGAGCTGGTTGATGAAGTCAGCAAAAATGGCTTTGAAAAGTTTTTGCAGAATAAGGAATAACTGGTGGGGAAAATATGGAAGAAAAAACCTATGTTGATGATATAGACAGAAGTCTTTACGACTTCCGTAACGAGGATAAGGACGCTTACCGCATTCAGGAAGGCCTGACACGTGAGATTGTTGAAAAAATTTCCCGTGAAAAGCATGATCCGGAATGGATGCTGGAATTCCGTCTGAAATCCCTGGATATTTATAATAAGCTGCAGGTGCCGAACTGGGGACCTTCTATTGACGGTCTGAATATGGATAACATCGTTACCTATGTACGTCCGAATACGAACATGCAGGGTAAATGGGAAGATGTTCCCGAGGATATTAAGGACACCTTTGATCGTCTGGGTATTCCCCAGGCAGAACAGAGCAGTCTGGCCGGTGTAGGCGCACAATATGATTCCGAGGTTGTCTATCATAATGTGCGTAAAGAGGTCGAAGAGCAGGGCGTTATCTATACTGATATGGAAAGCGCTTTGAACGGACCTTATGCGGAGATGGTGCATGAGCATTTCATGAAGCTGGTGCCGCCTACCGACCATAAATTTGCGGCACTGCATGGCGCGGTGTGGTCCGGCGGCTCCTTTGTTTATGTACCGAAGGGAGTAAGCGTGGCTATTCCGCTGCAATCCTACTTCCGCTTAAATGCGAAGGGCGCAGGCCAGTTCGAGCATACGCTGATTATTGTTGATGAGGGCGCAGACCTGCACTTTATCGAAGGCTGCAGTGCGCCGAAATATAATGTTGCCAACCTGCATGCAGGCTGTGTTGAGCTGTTTATCGGCAAAAATGCTAAGCTGCGTTATTCTACGATTGAAAACTGGTCGAAGAATATGTATAACCTTAATACCAAGCGTGCCTTGGTTGAAGAGGGCGGTACTATTGAATGGGTTTCCGGCTCCTTCGGTTCCCACGTTTCCTATCTTTATCCGATGAGTATTTTGAACGGCACCGGCGCGCACAGTGAATTTACGGGCGTAACCTTTGCCGGTCACAGCCAGAATCTGGATACAGGCTGCAAAGTTGTACACAATGCACCGAAAACCACCAGTGTTGTCAACACGCGCTCTATTTCTAAGAGCGGTGGTATCAGCACCTTCCGCAGCAGTGTAGTTGTTAACAATAAGGCTAAGCAGGCCAAATCTTCTGTTTCCTGTCAAAGCCTGATGCTGGATAATATTTCCCGTTCTGATACCATTCCTGCCATTGATGTGCGTACTGCTGACGCAGATATCGGACATGAGGCAAAAATCGGTCGTATCAGTGACGATGCGGTGTTCTACCTGATGAGCCGCGGTATCAGCGAGGAAGAAGCAAGAGCGATGATTGTCAGCGGCTTTGCGGATAATGTTTCTAAAGAACTGCCGCTGGAGTACGCTGTTGAGATGAACAACCTTATCCGCCTGGAAATGCAGGGCAGTATAGGTTAAGGAGGAGCAGCATGATAGAAGAATTAGTGATTAATCAGTTGCCTGCTCCAACCTGGAACAGGTTAAAAATGAATGAAACAAAGCTGGCCGGCTTGGAGCTGCCGCAGGATATCTGTGAACCGCGTGTAGCTTTGGAAGGCAGCGTTTGCCTGAATAAAAGCAAGGGCAGCAATTGCTGCGGCTGCAGCGAAAAGGCACAGTGCGCAGTACATGGCACTGATTTTGCCAAAATAGCAGGCGGTGTTGGTGAAGCTATGAGCAGTCTGGGCGAAGGCCAAAAGCTGCGTCTTGTTGCTGACGCAGGCAAGAGTGCAGCTGCTGTTACTCTGCGTTATGCCGATAATACAAGCTGCTATAATCAGATTGAAATCGAAGCTAAGCCCGGCAGTGATGTTACTGTGCTGATGACCTATATTTCCACAGCTCAGGCTAAAGGTCAGGCTAGTGTACAAACTAAGATAGATGTAGCTGCCGGCGCTAAGGTTAAGCTGGTGCAGGTGCAGCTTTTAGGCAGGGATTTCCTGCATATCAACGACGTTGGCAGTGAACTTGGCGATAATGCTGCCTTTGAGCTTCTGCAAATCCAGTTGGGTGCAGATAAAATCTACAACGGCGCACGCACCGAGCTTCTCGGTGACGGCAGTGATTTCAACGCTGCTATCGGTTATTACGGCCGCCATGGACAGACTGTGGACATGAACTTTATTGCCAACCATTACGGCAAAAAGACTACCTGCGAAATGACTGCAGACGGCGTGCTGCAGGGTGGTGCCAAGAAAATTTACCGTGGCACTATTGATTTCAAAAACGGCAGCGCCGGCGCTGTTGGTGACGAAAAGGAAACAGTGTTGCTGCTGAGCGATGACGTGGTTAACCAGACGATTCCGCTGATTCTGTGCAGCGAGGAGGACGTGCAGGGCAACCATGGCGCCAGCATCGGCAAGCTTGATGACGAATTATTATTTTATTTGTGCAGCCGCGGCTTCAGCGAGCAGGAGGCTGTTGATATGATGGCCAAGGCGAAGATTGATGCCCTGTGCCGCAAGATTGATGACGAGGATACTGTGCAATTAGTACAGCGTTATCTGGAAGGAGTGATGGCAGATGGTGAATGATAAGGATTTACTGTCCTTTGATTATAAAAAGGATTTCCCTTTGCTGGCAGCTAACGATGTTGCTTATTTGGACAACTCTGCTACCACACAAAAGCCTGCCTGCGTTATTGAGGCAGAGCGTGATTTTTATCTCAAACACAATGCTAATCCGCTGCGTGGCTTGTATGACCTGGCAATGCAGGCAACCGATATTTATGAAGATGCACGCGTTGCTGTGCAGAAATTCATCAATGCTAAGAGCGAGCAGGAAATTATTTTTACCCGCAATACTACGGAAAGCCTGAATCTGGTGGCATACAGCTACGGTCTGGCTAACCTTAAGCCCGGTGATGAAATCGTTACCACTATTATGGAGCATCACAGCAACATGCTGCCCTGGCGCATGGTTGCGCAGCAGACCGGTGCTGTAGTAAAGTACATTGAATGTGCTGTTGACGGCAGCATCAGCGATGAGGCTATCGATGCTGCTGTAACCGAAAAAACTAAAATCGTAGCAATGGCAGAGGTTTCCAACGTTTTGGGACGTCTGAATCCGATTGCCAAGGCTATCAGTGCTGCGCATAAGGTTGGCGCTGTTGCTGTTATTGACGCAGCGCAGAGCGCACCACATATGGCGATTGATGTGCAGAAAATGGACGCTGATTTTCTTGCTTTCAGCGGTCACAAGATGCTCGGACCTATGGGTATCGGTGTGCTGTACGGTAAGAAGGAATTGCTGGAGGCTATGCCTCCGTTCCTGAGCGGTGGCGAGATGATCAGCTTTGTAAGCCGTGACGGTCAGGAATATGCACCGCTGCCGCATAAGTTTGAAGCAGGCACGGTAAATGCTGCCGGTGCTGCCGGACTGCATGCTGCTATCGAATATATCAACAGCATCGGCTTTGAGGTAATCGAAGCGCGCGAAGCTGCGCTGACGAAATTAGCGTTTGATGCTATGCAGAAGATTCCCGGTGTGCATATTATCGGCGGTAAAACTGCGGAGGAGCACAAGGGTATTCTTACCTTTACGGTAGAAGGCGTGCATCCGCATGATATTGCTGCAATCCTTGATGCTGACGGCGTAAATGTACGTGCTGGCAATCATTGCGCTCAACCGCTGCTGGACCACCTTTGCACAGGTGCAACTGCCCGTGCAAGTCTGGCCTTCTACAATTCGGCAGCAGATGTAGAGCGCTTCATCAACAGCTTATCTACAATAAGGGAGAGAATGGGCTATGGCAGATAATAGAGCCTTTTATAACGAAATTTTAATCGACCACAATATGCATCCCGGTCATAAGCATGATTTGCCTGACGCAGACGTAGAGATGCGTGGCTATAATCCCAGCTGCGGTGATGATATCACCATGAAGTTGAAGCTTGCCGACGGTGTGGTTGTTGACGGTGCCTTTCAGGGCAGCGGCTGTGCAATCAGCCAGGCCAGTGCTGACATGATGCTGGATCTTGTTATCGGCAAGAGTGAAAAAGAGGCCTTGCGCCTTGCTGATATTTTCCTGCGCATGATTAAGGGCACTGCCAGCGAGGAAGAGATTGACGAGCTGGAGGAAGCAGGTGTGCTGCAGGATGTATCCCACATGCCGGCGCGCGTTAAATGCGCCGTGCTTGGCTGGCATACACTGGAGCAGATGCTGGATAAAAAGGCATAAGTTAATTAACGGGCAGCTTTCGCACAGGCGGAGGCTGCCTTTTAATATATGCAGGTACAAAATAAAGTTATCGGCGTTCTTGCCAAAAGCTTGTTTTTGCTGTTAAATAAGAGTAGACGTGTTTATGAGGGAGATGAAGCAATGCTGACCAAAAGCTTTATTGAATTTTTATATGATGCAGCGCATATACAGCGCTGGAATGAGCATATCCGCCCCAGCGGCTTTACAGAGCTTGATAAGCAGGCTCATAAGATGATGATTATGTATGTGCTGGCCCGCCATGAGGAGGATGACCATGGTGCGCAGCTCAACTGGCGTTTGCTGATAGAAGGCGGCATTTTTGAGTTTTTGCAGCGTAACGTGCTGACTGATATCAAGCCGCAGATTTTCCATGAAATGATGCGTGTTTATGGCAAGGAGCTTAATGCCTGGGTTTATCAGGAGCTGCGGCGGCGGATTCCTGATATTCAGGAAGATTTTATGGAAAAAATGCAGCTCTATTTTGAGGACCCGCAATACTGCGCTATGGAAAAAAAGATTTTACGCGCTGCACATTATCTGGCAACAAAATGGGAATTTGAGCTGATATATCACTTTAATGAGGGTATTTACGGCAGTGAGGATACCAAGGCTGTTATAGAAAACGAGCTGGAGGATCATTACGACTTGGCGGCAGTAAAGAAGCTGGCGCTGAAGGGTAAGAGCAGCAAGTTTATCGATCTTGTCGGCCAACTTCGCTTCCAAAAGCGTTGGGCGCAGTCGCCGCGTGTTCCTGAAACCTCTGTTATGGGGCATGTACTGTTGGTAGCGATTATGGGTTATTTTTGCGCAGTTAAGCTGGGAGCCTGTGATGAGCGTATCGTGGGCGATTTCCTCTGCGGCCTTTTCCACGATTTGCCGGAGGTGCTGACACGCGATATTATTTCACCGGTCAAACGCAGTGTACCGGGCCTTGATGAGCTGATTAAGCGCATGGAAGAGCGTATGGTAGCTGAAAAGATCCTGCCGCTCTTGCCTTATACCTGGCATGAGGATATTCTGTATTATACGCAGGATGAATTTTCCAATCGTGTCCGCATTGACGGCAAGGTAGTACATACGAGTATTGAAGAGATTAGCAGCAAGTACAACAAGCCGGGCTTCCATGCAATTGACGGCAGTGTGCTCAAAGGCTGCGATAATCTTTCGGCCTTTGTAGAGGTGTGGCTGTCGCGTCGCTATGGCATAACATCCAAGCATATGGAGGAGGGCGAGCGGGCTATTCGCGAGCAGTACAAGAATAAAATTATTGGTGGAATTGATTTTGGCAGAGTATATGACGAGTTCCCTATAATAGACTAAAGTAAAACGCCGGCGGCTTCGCTGGCGTTTTTACTGTAAACAAAATGGTTTTGTAAGTAAAAAAGCTCTTGAATATAATAAAAGTTACAAAAAATTCTGTAGACACTGAATAATGTACACGTTATAATAAAAGTACGGATATGGGGTTATATCCTTTTGGAAAGCAAGGAGGCTTGATTATGAATATTTTTGAAATGGCCCAAATTCCACTGAATAAAGCGATTGAGACAATGGAGCTTGATGCAGGCGCAGCAGCTATTATTGCGGTTCCCGAACGTACTTTGGAAGTTTCTATTCCTGTAAAAATGGATGACGGTACTACAAAAGTATTTACCGGCTATCGCAGCCAGCACAGCACAATCCTTGGCCCCGCAAAAGGCGGTGTACGCTATCATCAGAATGTAAGCATGGATGAGGTAAAGACGCTTGCCTTTTGGATGACCTGTAAATGTGCCGTAGCCGGTTTGCCATATGGTGGCGGCAAGGGCGGTATTATCGTAGATCCGGCAAAGCTTTCAAAAGCTGAGCTTGAGCGTCTGACACGCGGTTATATAGATAAAATTGCACCGATTATCGGTGAAAAACGTGATATCCCGGCACCTGATATGAATACTAATGCTCAGATTATGGGATGGATGATGGATGAATACAGCAAGCTGAACGGTCAATATGAGCCTGGCTTTATTACAGGCAAGGCAATCAGCGTAGGCGGCTCCTTGGGACGTACTGCTGCTACCGGACGCGGCGTTGTTGTTGCGGCACTGGAAGCACTGAAGCTGAAAGGAATTCAGCCGCATGAGGCAACCGCTGCTGTGCAGGGCTTCGGCAATGTAGGCAGCTGGACTGCCAAGCTGTTCTGTGATGCAGGCGTTAAGGTTATTGCCTTGAGTGATGTTTATGGCGCTATCTTCAAAGAAGATGGTTTTGATTGCTATGATGTAGATGCATATGTCAAGAAAACAGGTAGCGTAATAGGCTATCCGGGAAGTAAAGCAATTAGCAATGCCGAGCTGCTGGCAATGGATGTTACCGTGCTGGCACCCTGCGCTATTGAACTGCAGCTGACTATGGAGAATGCGGCGGCTGTACAGGCAAGCATTATCTGCGAGGGTGCAAACGGACCGACTACGCCGGAGGCTGACGATATTCTGGAGGCTAAGGGCGTGATGGTTATTCCTGATATTCTGGCCAATGGCGGCGGTGTAACCGTAAGCTATTTTGAATGGGTACAGAATTTGTACCGTTACTTCTGGCCGGAGGAAGAGGTTATTGAAAAGCAGAACGCATTGATGCGCAAGGCCTTTAAGGCGGTTTATGAAAAAGCTAAGCAGTATAATGTAACGCTGCGTGTTGCTGCTTACATGGTTGCTTTGGGCAGCCTGGAAGAAGCAATGAAAATCAGAGGCATGGTATAACTGCCGAATTTCGTTTAATAATATAAAATGATATAAACTCCTGCCCGGGTATTGTGCCTTGGCAGGAGTTTTAGCATTGTGGCTGTATTGTCGGCTAACTGTAAAGTTAGCATAAAAAAACTGCACCACCGAAATGATATGTACCCAGTTTTCTGGACACCGCTAAAAATTTGAATAATTATATTTACA
>OFMS01000086.1_pt1 | contig 86401 bp, 64 predicted proteins | sample 1541871 | NCBI WGS metagenome assembly OFMS01 (sample SAMN04209251, study PRJEB22552) | human gut metagenome | biome: gut; material: feces | host: Homo sapiens | place: USA: Oklahoma
CAACCCTCCACGCAACCCTCACAGGGGGTGCAGCGGTCTCCGCTGCACCAACCAACCAATCAACCAACCAAACACCAATCAAGCAAACGGTGCAGTGTATAACTTGGTTGGTGCAGCAGAGACTGCTGCACCCCCTAGTAGCTTCACCAACCAACCAACCAATCAACCAACCCAACCACCCAACCACCCCCATTTAATTTTACCCATCAAAAGCAACCATATATCCAACAAAAATACTAACTTTGCAAATCCATAAAAACTCCGACCATATGTCCAACACAAACATCATCTTCACAGAAGAACATAACATCCAAACACCCTGCAAGCTCTTCGTCGTGGGCGATCCACAGGTGCTGCTCATACAGCCGTCGGCACGCCACGAGGAAAAGAACGACGGTGTGCGACGCGAGGTCAACCTTATTGCACGGGCGAGCTCCACAGGCTTCGCCATGGTCTTCTTCGACTGCGTTGAGTGGGCGCGTGCGCTCATGCCGTGGGCAGACGATGCCGTGTCGCGCGATGCGGAGGTGGGCAGGCACGCTCCCGACACGCTGCGCTTCATTGAGCACACCCTACTGCCATGGCTTCGCAAGCGTTTCGGCGCACTGCCCCGTATCATCGGCGGCTACTCGCTCGGCGGACTCTTCGCCCTTTGGGCTGCACGCAACACCGATGCCTTCACCGCCGTAGCTGCAGCTTCACCTTCGCTCTGGATTAACGGTTGGGGCGAATATGCCGCTGCGCATCCCATCCTATCGCCACAAGCAACAATTCTTGCTCTGGCAAGCGGCAAAAGCCGAGCGCAAAACTCAACGCTCAAAACTCAAAACTCAACACCTCAACATATCACCACTACAACACCTATTCACCTCTCCCTCGGCGACCGTGAGGAGCATTGTCGCAACCAGCGCATGAAGCGCATCGGCGACTGCGTGCGTGCAGAACACGCCCTACTCTGCCAGCAACTCTCCCCCACCACCGTCACCCTGCGCTGGCACGAAGGCGGACACTTCGGTGCCGAAGCAGAGCGCACAGCGGAAGCATTCGCATGGTGCATAGAGCAGATTGCCCAGCAACGCTTAGACACACAACAAGCAGAATCGACGAATATCGACGAATATTGATAGCAGACAAAATATTTTTATAAATAAGGTACATAATTCAAATAAAACCCTTATCTTTGCAAAAATATCTCTCCTAACGGAGAACAAACACAAGGTGTGAATTTCATAAAAGTTCTTGCAACTTTTGAGATATGACTTACTAATATATTTTTTATATGCAATTAGCAATGACTATGCTTTTGCTATCGCCACATATGGCGATGTGCAAGGACATAAAGTAGACGGCGAAGATGACGCAGGATTGCTTAGATTCACCTTCTACAGCCAGTGTAAGCCAACGCTTACCAAAGGGCATCCACATAATCGGGGCTGACAAACCATCGGCACCGAGAGTAGAAACTATACCCATACCGAAACACCGCAGCTATTATGAAGATGTTGCTCAGCAGCCCACCTCCTGGAGCTATCTGTTCATACATCACATGGCGGTAAAGTCGTTTCAGAAGTGGCTTGAAGCATACAACGCCGACAACACCTGCCCCACTAAACAACCTTTCTTCATACACCAAACCACCAGCTACGCCTACAAAAATGCGGAGACACAACGCGGTGTCAAGAAGATTGTGAAGCCCACCATCAGCGGCCTCGTCTTTCTGCAAGGCACCGTGAAGAGCATCCAGGAGTTTCTATCACAATATTTTCCTCAGTACCACTTAGTAAACGACCGCTGTCACAGGCGTCCTGCCTCCATACGCGATGCCATCATGCAGCCCTTTATGAACGTACTGAAAGCCCACCCCGAGCAAGTAACCCTTCTCAACGTCCCCTTCGAGAAGTTCGCCAAAGACCACGTGAAGCTCCGCGTCCTCACCGGTCCCTTCAAAGACTACGAAGGCTACATCATCCGCATCGACCGCGACCGCCAGCTCGTCTTCGACTTCGCCGGTCGCACTCAGAGGCGTGCACCAAGAAGATTTTGAGGTGGCAGAATAGATAGCACAACAATCTTTCAAGGTACAGTTTGCTGAACCATTATACGTAAGTGCTCAAATTGAAAATCAGGATTGGGATAAAGCTCTTACTACTGGTACGAAGTTTGCATTCCAAGACTATCTTTCCAAATACCCCTCAGGAAAGTTCGCTGATGCCGCCAGGGACAGAATCGCCGAGTTACTACAAGAAAATAATAAAATTCAAGTAGAAGACGAATGGAATTCACTCGACAAATATGACATTGAGGCATTGCGCACTTTTATTCGCAATAATCCTGGCAATTCGCATGTCACTGAAGCTCGCGCCAAAATCAATGAATTGCAAAGAGAGAAAAGACGGGGGAACGGGCCCCGTTTGGTTATTTCGGCGATAAAGGATGGGTACAACAGCAACCGTCCAGACCTAAAAATACCAGAGTTGCTGAAAGGCTACCTTAACTCCAAAAGAATTTCATCCCGTGATATTGCAACTGTCATTGGTGATGACAATAACATTATGGAGGCTGAAATCGTTCAAACTTTGTGTAATGAAGGAATCATAGAATACGATGATTTGGAAAATATCAGCGGTATTGACTCGATCTTTGTTGACAAATTGATTGATTTTCAGTCAAGCGATGTCCCCGACCTTCCACCTGCACAACCATTGGAGGCAATAAAGAAAGACTATACAGAAGTGTATTTTTGGGGGATTCCTTCTTCTGGAAAAACTTGCGCATTAGGTGCAATTATGAGTGCAGCAAAAAATGGCACGAATGTCAAAGCTATGCATCCAGACGGCAACTGTCAAGGTGCTGCTTATATGATGCAATTAGCAGATCTGTTTGACCCTGAAGCCGTATCGGTTTTGCCACCCCGTACTGACGTGCAAGACACATACGAGATGCGATTTACTCTTGTTGGCGAAGATGGGCGTGAGCATAAACTGGCATTTATCGATTTATCTGGCGAGTTGTTTACATGTATGCATCTCAAAGCATCTGGTCTACCTTTCGAGAGACAAGAACAAGCGGATGCAATCAACACTCTTGATAACATCTTGGTAAAGAATAGAACCAACAATCGTAAGATTCATTTCTTCGTGGTTGAATATGGTGCGCAAGACAAAAAGATTAGGAACATGAGCCAAGATTCTTATCTTCAAGCAGCCATTAGCTATATCAACGAAATGGACATATTTGATGAATTTACGGATGGTGTTTATATGATTGTTACAAAAGCCGACAAAGCAAATGTTGAAGAATCAGAGTTAGGTGCTCATCTTGCCAATTACATTGATACTTACTATAAAGGTCTTTATGGCGGACTTGTTGACATCTGTGAAAAGAAAGAAATCAATGGAGGTAGGGTGTCAAGATTCCCCTTCTCAATTGGTAAGGTTTGTTTCCAAAATTTGTGCATGTTTGACAAGGAGTGGACACATCGCATCATTGAAGAAATAAAAGATCGCTCCTATGCTGAAAGAGCTGGTCGTTTGGGTAAATTAACTAGAATGTTTGGTAGATAACATGGAAAAGAACAAGTTAGGTATTGTTATTAATACGACAAAAGCTAATAACCGCACAAGCGGTTTTAGATCCATTTATCGTTTTAACGATGACAAATGGTCTTCGGTCATTCGTGATACCGGAGCAGAATTGAAGAAGGTAACAAACAATTCCACCTCTGCTCCAATTCATTTCATTCAATTCGAAAGTAATGGATGCTGCTATTGCATTATGCAGTCTATTGCAGGAAGAAAAGATTATCAAAGTGCATGGATTTTCATTCACAAAGATATTCTTCTTCCAAAGGGTGAGTTGTCTTCAATAATACAAAAGGTAGAAGAAGTCTTGTCTCTTGATGTAGAAGATAAGAAATCGGAACTGGACTATCTATTTGGGAAGCCTTACACAACAACGGATAGCCCAAGTTATCCGACAAGTACTGGAGAATTATATGCTGTTCGCTACTATGGTAATGGCACGGACCTCATGTATACTCGCCAACAGGTTTTGGAAGAGAATCTCTACCAGTCTGCTTATTGCAGATACAAGTCTGTTTTCTTGGTAGACAAAGGAAGCGGACAAATTGTTTCTGGGGTGGATGATTTGACTAATACAAAACTTGAAAAAAGCTTCGTAATAGATCTCCCTGCGGAATGTTGTGGCTTTAAACATGATTGGGGAACGGATTCTTTGAGAGTAACAGAAGGCTCTTCGGTATCAGTTACGTGGACGCGTCCTGACTATAAGCCTGTTCGTAAGAATGGCAAATGCAGAGAAGAATTGTTGGTACAAAAAACAGACATGAAGCGATCCTTTCGTCTTAACATGTTTAAAATTGTTGACAAAGTTACGGGGAACGAACTGAAAGCAACTATACGCTTTAGTGTATGGTTTGACGACGATTCTCATGGCTGTATATACTTCAAGGAGGAGGATTTGACAAAAGTCCCCTATACTGTTGAATTGGAAACTTATGTTGCAGCTAAAGGGAGCCTTGACCTAACCAAGCCAAATGCAAAAGGAATGTTCGTTATCGAACTCCAGCCTGAGCAACATGTATATAATTGCTATATCAACACAAATATCCCTGATGCTCCAAGAATAGAATTCGTAATCAATACGCAACATAAGCTTAAGGGGACCGAAATTCCTGGATTAAAATTTGAAGGGGGACCGTCTGAAACAACTATAAACAGGCTTGTTGTTTCCCGCAAGCAGCAGACTAGTCCTCCCATTGGAATAGATGCAGTGTCTATATGGCATAAAGGCTATGCTAATGCTAATCCGATTCCTACAAAAGGCCACAACGGGAAAGGAACTCCTTGGTGGCAGTTTTTGCTTGTTGTAGCCATACTACTTCTTGTATTGGTTGTTGGCTATATGGGTTATCAGTATGTTTTCCCATCAGACGTACCATATAATACAGAAGTCATAGATAACGAAGATTGCGACACCGTAAATGATTGGGATCAAGCTGTGGACTATTTGAGACAGAATAATACAACATGGATTGAAACGGACATGGAGAAATTTCCCAAGTTAAAAGGAGTATATGCAATGATTCGGGATTTTCAATTCAAAAAACTTAAGGATTTCATAGATTCTCATCCGGATTTGAAAGATATCAATGAATGGTCTCGTTTGTACCGAATTGCAGTAAAGAATAATGACAAAAAAGGCATGTGGTCACAAGATGGAAGCATCAATGTTGAGAAATATCTAAACACAGACTTTGAGTCAAAAGAAGACGCTAAGCCAAACGAGAGCTTCTCTGATATACAAAATGACGCTATAGACGACAACTCTAATTCTTCATCATCCTCCGCTGGCAGCAACCATAGAGAGAAGGATAGAAGTAACGAAAAGAGAAAAGACAAAGGAAAAAGCAATTCTAACGGCAAAGATGGCTCAGGCGACAAAAGCAACTCCAATAGCAAGGAAAGTTCTAAAGGAAATAACAATCAAGACAATTTGAACTAATGAACAAATCTCTTATAAAATCGCTGATACTCGCCACTGCAATCGCAGTGGCTGTAGGTGGCGTACTATTTTTTATTCAAACAATAGTAAGTCCACCAAAGAATATTCAAACAGAAGATGTACATACAACTGACATCCAAAAGTTTTCGAATTCTTATAATCCAGACACTTTGGAATTAAAAGAGGCTGAGAAATTGTTTGATATCATAGTTGACCGCGCGACATTGTACAGAGAAGATTCTTTGATAGACCAGAAGTCATGTGACAATGCAATATCTTGTTCTGCCAAAAAATTCACTACATCATTCGTGAAATGGTCTATGTCTAAATTTGGGCAATCCGTATGGAACCATAATGACCATGTTTTTATGACAAAGATTATATACAAGCTCCGTAATGTTACAATAGCTCAAGGCACAAGAAAGGCTTTAGAAACCAATAGTCTTGTATCACTGACAAAGATTGAAAGTATCATCGGCGAATATGGCAATGCTTGGAAAGCGGCTAAGCAAACGTCTTTCATCAACTATGATGATGCATACTCTAAACGCAAGAAAGCTGAGACTTTTGCAAGGAGTGAATATCTTAGAAATTGTACAAGTCTAGTTGATGCTCTAAACTCTGTTGGAGAGAAGCTGGAAAAATCTTGCTTTTACCAACTTAAAGGACGTGTTGATAATTTACAGGACCTATACTCTTTTGGCTCAAAGGATGCTTATGATAATGAGTCTAGTCATATTTACGATATGATTCAAGGATTTGAAAAGACTCAAGTTTTTGGAGTAAGCACGTCTGCGCATGCTAAAGTATTAAAAGATTTGCAGGACTATTATGATAGGACTGCAGAAAATTATACATGGACTGAATAAACAAGAATTTAAAATGGGAAAGTTTTATAAGATTATCTACACACTCTTACTTTGCCTTCTTGCCATTTCTGCGAGTGCTCAAAAAAACAAGAAGGAAAGGGATGTGGTAACGATTTCTGAAGCTAAGTATGATAAATTTCGTGACGATATCAAGCTGCTGACCGATAGTACAAAAACTTTAGTAGACAGTTGTGCGTATCTGAATTCTATCATACAGAACTTACAGAAAGAGAAAGAACAACTGAACAATATTGTAAGAAACAAAGAAAAAGAAATCGATGATAAAAATGCCATTATTGATCAAAAGGATATTGTAATTACAAGCCTACAACAGCAACACAAGACAGATAGTTTGTCTATATCACAGAATCTAAAATCTGTATCAGAGATGCAAGGAATGGCAGATGAAACCATAGCGAAATATGCTAATGGTCGTTTGTATTTCAAGTACGAAACAAAACGAATACAGGGATGTATTGCAGACTTTGATAAAATCAAGACTGCTGCGGTAAAGGAAAAATTCAAGCAATTGCCCAATTTATTGAAGAATTACGAGATGTATTCAAATCAACTTAAGGCTTTACTTGAAAGTGCCCAAAATGATCAAGACAGGAAAGCAAGAAATAAGGCAGAAGAGTATAAAACGAAGTATAGTAGTGCTATTCGGAATTTATTCTATTATTCCCATTACTATGCAAAGCAAAAATTAGGGACATGGAGCATCCCTTATTTGGATAACATTATAGATGTCTCGATGTCAATTTTGAAAAAACATGATCCGGGACATAACGACCCAGTGAATTTCAACTCTTTGATAGAAATGCTTTAATCCAAACATAATCCGACAAACTTTAAGTAGAAAGCCTAAGGTATGACGTTTTACAGATGATATACCCACATCAGTACTCGTGGATTCTATTTACCCTTGACCATCTTTCAACTCGAATAAAGATTAAGGGTAAGTTTTTCTAGAAGCCCCTACTATATCACTACCATCTACAAAGATACTTCGAAGTTCTTGCTTAATATTGGGAACATCAAGGGAACAAATATCCCGCTATGCTATAAATAAACCTTGATTATCAAGACTATATCACTACTGTCCCGTTAAAGTGGACTAATCGCTCTTTGAATTAATTGAAATACAGTCTATTAGGTGGTGTTTTGGAATGAAACGGACTTGATTTCGTAACTTTGCAGTCAAATTAAAATGACTGCTATGTTCCAAGACAAAAACGTTTTTGCCCAGCTCCCGCTTTTTTGAACAGAACTCAGTTTAACAACTATGTTCGCAAGTATGATGGAAACCGCTATGTGAAGCATTTCACTTGTTGGAATCAGTTGCTTGCTATGATGTTTGGTCAACTGAGTAATCGAGAGAGTTTGCGAGATTTGATTGTTGCTTTTGAAGCACATAGAGCAAAGCAATACCATCTTGGATTAGGGCGTAAGCCTATTGCGAAAACGACATTTGCTTCTGCCAATCAGAATCGTGACTACCGTATCTTTGAAGACTTTGCTTTCTATATGATGGAGCAAGCCAGGAAGAAACGAGTAACGGATATCTTCAAGTTGAAAGGCAATGTGTATGCTTTCGACTCAACGACCATTCCATTGTGTTTGTCGGTCTTCTGGTGGGCAAAGTTCCGTAAGAAGAAGGGAGGAATAAAAGCACATGTGCTATATGACCTCGAATCTCAGGTTCCAGCTTTCTTCCATATCTCTACAGCATCAGTTTACGACTCAAAGGCTATGAAGGAAATTCCTTATGAATCAGGTTCTTACTATGTTTTCGACCGTGGATACAATGCATTCAAGGAGCTTTTCAAAATACATCAGCATGAATCGTTCTTTGTTGTGCGAGCCAAGAAGAATCTGCAATACAAATGCTGTAAATGGAGGCGCAGGTTGCCAAAGAATATATTGACAGATGCTGTGATTGAATTCACTGAATACAATTCATACCGGAAGTATCCGGAGAAACTCAGACTCGTCAAATTCTATGATGAAGAACAAGGTAGGGAGTTTGCCTTCCTGACAAATGCTTTTCATCTAACAGCTCCTGAAATCGCCAACCTTTACAAGAACAGATGACAGATAGAGCTGTTCTTCAAATGGCTAAAGCAGCACCTCAAGATCAAGAAGTTTTGGGGTACTACAGAGAATGCTGTGAGAATCCAAATCTCATCGGCAATCATAGCCTATTGCCTTGTTGCTATCGTACAACATGATTTGCAACTTAAGCGATCAACTTATGAGGTTCTTCAGATTCTAAGCATTTCTCTTATGGATAAGACACCACTCGTAGATCTCTTCGAAAGGACTGATTTCAATAATGTCAAAGAACTCGATTGTCCCCTCTTTCCGGGGTTATTTGATTAATATTTAACTGGTCCCGATTTTAACGGGACACTAATGTCTAAATCTCTTTGATAATAAAGTTCAATAATAACATTGTTTGACACTAATGTGTTTTCCTTATATTTTATGGGGATATAAAACAATACTTGGTAGAGCAAAATGTTTTCTGATAATAGATGCTACATCGTGTTCCGTATAGATAATTCTCTTTATTTTTTGTTGTTTAGCTAGAAAATCTTCGCGAGTTTTATCTCTAAGGGTTGACGTTCTATAGTTTCCTTGTTCGCTAACCTTTGAATCACTAAACTCAATGTGAAGTTTACGAACCAATTCCATTCTCTCTTCATAAGTAAGCGTCAAGTACATACATTCAGCGCTTTCTATTGACATAATAAATGTTACAAAATTGGTATTCCCTTCTATAGGGAAAAAGCGCCCTTTATCTCGTATTTTTGGATAACGTTCTACAATACTTAAATCTGCTATAAGAACATTGTGCACTCCATTTTCTGCTTCTTTCAAAGCTATATGAAGATTGAAGTGAGTTTGATAGCCAAAATCATTCCAATTACCATAAGATAAAACATATTTGCTTGAAGCAAGGGTATGCAATCCTGATAATTCATGAACACAAGTCCATAGTTTCGTTCTTTCCATAATATAAGTTTTGAATATGTTATAATCTTAATAAGTCTCTTGGTGTAAAGGATTAGCCATTGTTTCCCATAGGCACATTTTCTACCGACACCCCACCTTTGTTCTTTGAGATGGAGGGCGTACAAGAAGTAAGTCTTACACTTGGACACGATGAGCCTGTGTCGGTAGGCTGCACATTATACAATGAAGCGTCAGCCGTTAGAGACTGTTTGGTATTATCTTCCAAAGTTATTGTTTAGAGGTTAGATTAAACCAATAGACTTTTTCTTAGTAGAATTGCCAATTGTTAATTACAAAGATAAAGAATCTTATTCAGACTAAAAATAATTCATTTGAAAAATTTACTTTTGGGTGGCAAAATTCTGTAATTTGAATAGCTCGCCAAACTGGTATTCCTACTACTAAAGCTGGGATAGATAGAAAATCGGTAAAATGATATTAAAGTCGATATTTGGAAAATAGTAAGTAATATCAACAAGATATCAAGTACGTGAAAAAATCTGCCATATCTTCCAGAATTGCTGTACGGCGCTCATTATCAATATTATAAAGGCTGGAAGATATGACTGAGAAGGGATTATCTGCCAGCCTATCTTCCAGCCTGAACGAGCTATCTGCCAGCCTCAACTGCTTATCTTCCAGCCGGAACGGGCTATCTTCCAGCTTACTGCCCTACCCTCTTCACAAGATAGCGCGTGCAGGTTTCGCACTTGCGACGGTGCATGCCTGGCATGTTGGCGAGCTTGCGACCGAAGGCGATGAGGGTGTTGGCTTTTAGGGAGGAACCGACCTTCTGCTTAATGACGTCGAAGATTTCGGCGGTGGAGAGCCACTCGGCAGCGGGGTCGAGCGGGTCGGCGGCGACGGAGAAGCAGAGGCTGAAGTATTGGTCGGCGGGTTCCTGTATCTCGTAACGTCGGTTCCAGAGCATTATCTGCTCGGTCTCTGCCTTGTCGAACCAGCTGCGGCGACCGTTGCGCAGGAGCTGCAGTGCCTGGGCGAAGAGCTGACGGTGGTCGGGCACGCGACTGGTGTCGATGGGCGCGGTTAGCTCGATGCCGATGAAACGGCGATTGCCCGAGGGGTCGGCGAGGATGTCGGTCATGTTGCTGGTGGCGATGAACGATGCTTTGCGAGGTAGTTCCTCGATGTGGGTGCCGAACGGGCGTTTCACTTTTACCGACGGCAGCTGAATGATGTTCTTCAGAAAGCCTTGCTGCACACGTGGCGAAATCTGGTTGAACTCGTCGAGGTTGATGAGCAGTTGCTGCGACATGGCGAGCATCACCTGGCGACGATCGGAAAGGGCGAGGCTATCGGTATAGCCCAACTTCAGAGCATCGGGCAGCAGGCGACGGCAGAACGTGCTTTTGTTGTAGCCTTGTGGCGAGATGAGCAGTGGTGCAACGCTGTTGCCGTAAAGTCGAGAGGATTGGTTTTGCCACTGGCTCACCATGGCGAGCAGCCACGTGGTGAACCACTCGCGCCATAGCGGTGTGTCGGTTGGCACGGTGCGGGCGAGGTCGCCGATGTGGTCGTGTCCGTCCCATACGCCTTCGCACTCGGCGAGGTAGTCGCCGACGGGGTCGTACTGGCGAACGTAGTCGGAGTCGATATAGTTGCGTATGTCGTTCTGACTCACCTCGATGCCTTCGCGCTGTACCTCAAGAATGATGCGTCGGCGCGTGCGCAAATCGAGTGGTTCGAAGCTGCCGACAGGACTGTCGACGGGGCGATACTCGGTGCAGTTCATAACGGTGTTGTAGCGAAAGGCGTAGTGCGTGGTGAGGAAGTCGATCATGCGGTCGATTGGGTTTAGTGCGGTTGTTTCGTTTTTCATGGTTATTGGTGTTTTGTGTTGTTTTTATAATTCTCACGCTGCGACAACTTCATTGCCACGCTACTACAACTTTATTGCCACACTACGGCAACATGGTTTGCACGCTACGGCAACATGGTTGTTGTGCTACGGCAACATGGTTGTTGTGCTACGGCAACATGGTTATCGCAGAGCGAGAATAATGGGAAAAGAGTAAAAAAAACTACAGAAAGTCGACCTCTTCTGTCGAGTTATCAAATACTACGTTCGTGTAATCGTACTGTGCGAAGAGCTGCTTTATCCACTCTTGCTGCTCGGGCACGAGCTTAGACTTTCCATAATGATAGCGATAGTACATACTTGTTCCGCCGAAGTATTTCCTCATCAGTAGGCGCAAGTTTGAGGCATCGCGTAGTTTCACGTCTTCAAACAGTTGCTTAAATCCTGATGCCAAGCGCACCATGCGCACAGGTTTGAAGTGATCGCACGAACCGTCTGCCCGCAGGGCTGTGGGGAAAATCGCATTACCCTGCGTGCGTGAGGAGTCGAGTGCGACGGACGAGCGAAAGTGTATGCACTCGTTGCAGCGTTTGCAGTTGGAATTGAAGCAATAAGACCAGTTGTTTGGGATGTTGCTGCGCTTGATAGCAGCGTCGTTGATGTTTGTGTTTTCCATTGTACTGTGTTTTTTTAGTTTATAGTGTTTCTAAAATTGCTTGCAAAGGTATAATATTGCGCAAGCGTTGTCAAGTTTTTTCAGAAAAAAGTTTTTTCGAGGCTGGAAGATAGAAGGTCTCGGATGGAAGAAAGGCTGGAAGATAACTTGTTTTTAAAGTTATCTTCCAGCCTTTATTTTGCTGATAATGAACCGAATGTGGCAAAACTGGCAGATATGGAGGATTTTTTCGCGTATTGAGGTATAATGTAGGAGGCTACGGCATTCTTGCCGTAGTCAAAACCTATCTTCTGGCTGCGTGGGTATGGCAGGATGCCATACCCTCCTACATAAGTTTCAAAACTCACAACTGAACAACTCAACACCTCAACACCTCAACACCTCAACATTATTTAATTTTGTCGAAGCCCTCGCCGAAGACACCTTGGCAGAACGTCTGCGAAACAACGGCGTCGGGGTCGATTGCCTTGATTACGGCGAACACTTCCTGCGACTCGTACTTACGCGTGAGGACGATGAGTAGGTCGACATCTTTCTTGCTGTACCAGCCCTTACCCTCGATGAGCGTCACACCGCGACGCACGTCGGTGTTGATAGCGTCGGCAATCTCCTGATACTTCTTCGAGATGATGAGGAACTGCACCGTCTGGCGTGAGCCATTGATGACATAGTCGCAGACGATGGTGGCTACAAGCGTGAAGGCTACACCGTAGACGATGGTCTCGGTGCTGCGGAAGAGCAGGTAGGATGAGCAGATGATGGTGCAGTCGACAAACTGCATGGCGCGTCCGAAACTCATGTTGAAGTACTTGTTGAGCAGCACGGTGATGATGTCGGTGCCACCGGTAGAACCATTATGCGAGAAGACCAGACCCAAGCCTGCACCGCCCATCGCACCGCCAATGAGCACGTGCATGAACTTGTCCTCGCCTGCCGTGATGATGGGGTGAGCCTCGAAGAACGGCTGAAGCACACCGACGAAGAATAGCAGGATGCCAACGCCGGTTAAGGTGCGTATGATGAACTGTAGGTTCAGTGCCTTGAGGGCAATGAGCAGCAACGTACAGTTGATTACGGCAAGCGAAATCCATGTAGGAATCTCGGTTGCATAGAAAACAAGTGCTGCAATACCAGACGCACCACCCATAACGACTTTCTCGGGCAAGATGAACGCTGTGTAACCAACAGAATACGAAAGGATGCCGAGCATGATAAAAACGAGGTCCTTCATGTTACTCTTGGTGCGCGACTTCATCACCGTTGTTTTAGCTTCTCCCATAATTAGCAATTTTAAAAGAACAAAGCCATAGCCCCCAAGGGCGTATTGCCTACTTTTGGGCTATGGCTTTGAGCATTAGAGTATTTGATTTTAAAGTTTTATTTACACCTTATTACTTAGCGTAAGCTACCGAACGTGTCTCACGGATGACTGTGATCTTCACCTGTCCTGGGTAAGTCATCTCGGTCTGGATCTTGTTGGCAATCTCGCCTGAGAGTTTCTCAGTCTCCTTGTCGTCCATCTTGTCGGCACCCACGATTACGCGGAGCTCGCGACCAGCCTGGATGGCGTATGTCTTTGTTACGCCTGGGTAAGACATAGCGATTGCCTCAAGGTCGTTGAGGCGCTTGATGTAAGCCTCTACAATCTCGCGACGTGCACCAGGGCGTGCGCCAGAGATAGCGTCGCACACCTGTACGATCGGAGCGAGCAGTGTGTTCATCTCCATCTCGTCGTGGTGGGCACCGATAGCGTTGCAGATATCGGGCTTCTCCTTATACTTCTCTGCTATCTTAGCGCCATAGAGTGCGTGCGGCAGTTCGCTCTCCTCGTCTGGCACCTTACCGATATCGTGGAGCAAGCCAGCGCGCTTTGCCTTCTTCGGGTTCAAGCCGAGCTCGGCAGCCATAACAGCACAGAGGTTGGCTGTCTCGCGAGCGTGCTGCAAGAGGTTCTGACCGTAAGACGAACGATACTTCATCTTGCCGACGATGCGGATAAGCTCCGGATGCAAGCCGTGGATGCCGAGGTCGATGGCTGTGCGCTTACCTGTCTCGATTATCTCGTTGTCGAGCTGCTTCTTCACCTTTGCCACTACCTCCTCGATGCGTGCCGGGTGGATACGTCCGTCGGCTACGAGCTGATGGAGGGCAAGGCGACAAACCTCGCGACGAACGGGGTCGAACGCTGAGATGACGATTGCCTCTGGTGTGTCGTCTACCACGATTTCTACGCCTGTAGCTGCCTCAAGAGCGCGGATGTTGCGACCCTCGCGACCGATGATGCGACCCTTCACCTCGTCGTTGTCGATGTGGAACACCGACACGGAGTTCTCGATGGCGGTCTCGGTTGCTACGCGCTGTATGGTCTGAATGACGATTTTCTTTGCCTGTGTGTTGGCGTTGAGCTTAGCCTCGTCCATAATCTCGTTGATGTACGATGCGGCATCGGTGCGAGCCTCGTCCTTAAGGCTCTCTACGAGGCGGTTCTTAGCCTCCTCTGCGCTAAGACCAGAGAGTTCTTCGAGCTTCTCGCGCTCCTTGGTCTGCATTTTGTCGAGTTCGTCCTGCTTGATGGCGAGGAGTTTCTTCTCGTTGTCGATGCGCTGCTGAGACTGCTCAACCTCCTGCTTGCGACGTCCGAGTTCTTCCTGACGCTGGTTGAGCGATATCTCGCGCTGCTTCAAGCGGTTCTCGCTCTGCTGTATCTTCTGGTTGCGCTGCTGCACTTCCTTCTCCAGCTCCGACTTCTTGTTGAGGAACTTCTCCTTCACTTCGAGGAGTTTCTTCTCCTTCACTACTTCTGCCTCCTTATTGGCGGCTTCTACCATTTCATTATATTTTCCTTTTATCACGTAACGGAAAATAGAATAGCCTACAACGCCACCTGCTATAAGTGCCACTAAGGCTGTAATGAATATCTCCATTTTTTAAGTTATTATTTGTTAGTTATTATTTGTTAATGTTTCTTTGCAGTTTGCGATGGTAAAGATACAATCTCAAGACGCGACGCTACACACCTTATTATATATGATGGGCAGTCCGTCCCTCAACATCTCAACATCCCAACATCTCAACACCTCAACATCTCAACATCCCAGCACCTCTTCTATCTCCGAGGTGAGTTTTTTGATGATGTCGTCATACGGCTCGGTGTTGTTACGCGACTTCTCCATCTCGTAACGCAACGCTATCTCGATGAGTGCCATATAAAGGATTTCCTTGTCGTTTTTAGGACCTTTATATCGCTCGGCATAGGTGTTCATAGTCTTCGTTATCAGACTGGCGGCATCGCGGTAGAGCGGTTCGTCTTGCGGACGGATATTCACCGGCATGTCTGTGTCGTAGACGTGGAGCCTTATGCGTAGTTTCTCTGTTGATTGTTCAGCCATCGTGAAGTTGTTTTAAGGCGCAAGAATGGTTATTCCTGTTTCTCGTTGACGAGCGTTATGCACTTGTCAACATCGCGTATGAGTTTTGCAAGACGCTTCTGCGCCGACTGCATGTCACCATCGGTGATCTCAACCATTCGTGCCAATTTTAGACTTTCGTAGTCGTTGCGCTGTTGCTGCAGCTGAGCCTCGAGCTTCGCAATACGTTCTTGCTGCTCTGCCACCTGACGACACAAGTCTTCGTTCTGCTTCGTTACACTCTGGTACTGCAGAATCATTTGCCTGACACGCGTCGCAAACTGGTTGATAGTTTTCGATTCAGCTTCCATATACAGCGTTTTGACTATTGGCGTATATTTACTACGCCACAAAATTATATTATTTTTACGAATATGGCAAAACTATTACGAGTTTTTTAATCTGACGAAACGTGTTTTACGCCAGAACATGCCACATTACTTCTTCTGTCCGTCGTCTGCGCCAGCCTTCGGCTCCTTCTTGGCAAGCATCACCACTTGGAACACAAAGTCGGTAATCCACTTCTGCGAGAAGCCCAAACGCTGGTCGTACTGACGTATAGCCACAACTGCCTTCATCACGGCAGCATCGCTATAATCATTCTTTGTGAAGATGTCAGCCACGGTTTTCTCGGTCATTTTGTAGATGGCGTTCTTAAAGAACGAGGGCAAGCGAAGCTTGAACTTCATAAGGTTGCCCATGAGCATCATAATGTCCTGCGTGAAGTTCTGGAACTGGATGAGATACACCTGCACGTCCTGCAGCTTGCGGCAGTTCTTGCGGATACTTGCATCCACTTCCTTAAAGAAGTTGTCGTCAACGCCGTATATGTCGCGCAGCATCTTGCGACATGCGCTCTTCTCACCAACACCGAGTTTGTTATTCACTGTCGGAACGTGGAGCGTCGACTTGAACACACGCAGGTCGGGGAGCATTGCAAGGTTAGCAATGCCTACGTTTGCAGCTATTGAGGCCTGGAAGTAAACACGCACAAGCTGCATGTAGTTTTCCATACCATTCGCTTTATCGTTATCAGCTTTCTTTCCGAATAGTTTTGAAAAAAATCCCATAAATATTTAATTTGTTTATTACATCAAATCAGCACACGTGTCAGTTTTACATCCACGGCACCAACTTAAACTATATTATGCAAAATTACAAATAAATTACATAACCGCCAAGTAATGCCGACTTTTTTCTTATTTTACGAATTAAGGTTTCAAAAATCAGCAGATAAAAGCATATTTTCTGACTTATTATTATTAACTTTGTGCACTTTATATTTATATCAATAGAATATTGTTGAACAATTAAAGCATTTAACAAATATGAAAGGTATCGTTTTAGCCGGCGGTTCGGGCACACGCCTCTACCCCATCACCAAAGGTATTAGTAAGCAGCTCATACCTATCTTCGACAAACCGATGATATACTATCCTATCTCAGTGCTCATGCTCGCTGATATAAAGGAGATCCTGATCATATCTACCCCCACCGACCTGCCAGCCTTCAAGCGTTTGCTTGGCGACGGTAGCGACTTCGGTGTACACTTCGAATATGCAGAGCAGCCCTACCCTGGCGGTTTGGCGCAGGCGTTCATCATCGGCGAGGAGTTTATCGGCGACGACAGCGCGTGTCTCGTGTTAGGCGACAACATATTCTACGGTGCGGGCTTCACTAAACTGCTGCGCGAAAGCGTGCAGAACGTCGAACGCGACGGCAAGTCGACAGTATTCGGCTACTACGTGAACGACCCGGAACGCTACGGTGTGGCTGAGTTTGACGCAGAGGGCAACTGCCTCAGCATCGAGGAGAAGCCAGAACATCCGAAGAGCAACTACGCCGTGGTGGGACTCTACTTCTACCCGAACAGCGTGGTAGAGATAGCCAAGAACATCAAGCCAAGCGCACGTGGCGAACTTGAGATAACCACCGTCAACCAGGAATACCTGAAACGCGGTGAGCTGAAAGTGCAGACACTGCAGCGCGGATTTGCATGGCTCGACACTGGTACACACGACTCGCTGTCGGAAGCAAGCACCTTCATCGAGGTGATTGAGAAACGCCAGGGACAGAAGGTGGCTTGTCTGGAAGAGATAGCATTCAAGAAGGGATGGATAACCAAGGAAAAGCTCGTAGAGGTGGCACAACCGATGGTGAAAAACGAATACGGCAAATACCTGCTGCGACTCGCTGAAGGCAAGTAACACTTAACACTAAGCGAAACTCAAACAAATAAGCAAACGAAACAAACACGCTTTAGATACACAACGCAAAGAAAAGAAAATGGAAGAGAACATCAACCAAGGAACAAACAACGTACAACAAGAACTCGAGGAGAGCTCTTCATTCAACTTTAGAACCATCTTCACAGCACTGGTTCTGAATTGGCAATGGTTCGTACTCTCGATTGTCATCTGTCTGAGCGCAGCCGCCATAAAGTTGCGCTACGCCACACCAATATACCAATCGTACGCAAAACTGCTCATCAAAGAAGATGAAGACAACGGACGACGTGGTAGCAGAAGCTATATCGCCAACTCGTCAACACTCGGCATAATGAGCAACTCTACTGGCATCGATAACGAGATGGAGATACTGAAATCGTCGACACTCGCTTGCGAAGCCGTAACCGAGTTGAAACTCTACACAGTGTACACAATGGAAGGACGCATCAAAGACCACCTTCTGTACAAGAACCAACCCATCAACGTAGACCTTGACACTGCCCACATCGCAACATTGCAGATGCCTATCCAACTCACCATTGGCAAGGAGGGCGACAAGCTGCGTGTTGTAGGTTCGTACACCTATGTACCAGAGAACCCGGACAAACCATCGAAGTGGTTTGCTATCGACCGCACCTTCGAGAGTCTGCCGGCAACCATCAGCACAAGTGTGGGCGTAATATCACTCTCCAGCAACTCCGGTATCCAGCTGCCTGCCAACCGTAAGGAGTTCGTGACTATCTATCCGCCAAAGATGATAGCAGGCAAGTATAGCGGTTCGCTCGATGTCAGCCAGTTGTCGAAGAACACATCTATAGCAGGTCTCACCCTTACCGACGAGATACCACAACGTGCCAACGACTACCTCAGACAGCTCGTCTTCAGCTACAACAAACAGGCTAATGAGGACAAGAACGAGATAGCCATGCGTACAGAGCTGTTTATCAACTCGCGTCTGGAGAAGATAAACACCGAATTAGGCGCAACAGAGGGCAATCTGGAGGCAACAAAGCGCCAGTATAAGATTGTAAGCCCGGAGGCGACTGGAGCCTTAGGCTACACGAACACCGACTCGTACACACAGAAGCTTGCCGATATGGACATGCAGATAGAGCTGCTCCGCAGCCTGCAGGAGTACATCAACGACCCAAGCAACAAGTATCAGACACTGCCGTCGAACGTGGGTCTGAGCGACGCAGCTGCCGCTACGCTCATCAACAACTATAACCAAATTGTGATGGAGCGCAACCGCTTGCTGCGCAGTGCCAACGAGAACAGCCCTACAATCACTCCGCTCACCGCACAGCTCGACGACCTCTCGGCAAGTATTCGCCGCGCAATGGCTCAGGTGCAGCGCAACGCAAAGATACAGCGCAACTCCATACTGCAAGAGTACAACCGCTATTCGAGCATGATCTACTCGACGCCCGAGCAGGAGCGCGTACTCACACAGATTGGACGTCAGCAGGAAGTGAAGTCGGGTCTGTACCTCATGCTTCTGCAGAAGCGCGAGGAGAACTCTATCTCACTCGCTGCAACAGCCGACAAGGGTAAGCTCATCGACAACCCGGTATCTTTAGGAAAGATTAGTCCGAAGACATACATGGTTCTGCTCATTGCCTTGGTATTAGGCATTGCTATACCTGGCTGTATTCTGTTCCTCATCAACTTCTTCCGCTACAAGATAGAAGGACACGACGACGTGGCACGTCTCACCGAGCTGCCTATCATCGGCGACGTAGCCGTTGCCAGCGAGTCGGTGAAGACAAAGGCTGACATCGTGGTGCATGAGAACAAGAACAACATCATGGAAGAGGTGTTCCGTTCGATACGCTCGAACATTCAGTTTATGCTGAAGGAGGAGGAGAAGGTAATCATGTTCACCTCTACCACATCGGGTGAAGGTAAGACCTTTACAGCGGCTAACCTGGCTGTGAGCTTCGCGCTGCTGGGCAAGAAGGTGCTGGTCATGGGTCTTGACATCCGCAAGCCACGACTCACCACACTCTTCGAACTGAACAAGGAGAAGATAGGCATAACAAACCTGCTCGTGCACGAGAATCCGACACGCGAGGAGGTACTGGAGAACATCACCAATTCGGGAATCAACAAGTACCTGGACATCATGCCTGCAGGTCCTATACCGCCAAACCCTGCAGAACTTGTGTCGCGCGAATCGCTCGACAAGGTGTTCGCAATACTGCGTAAGGAGTACGACTACATCATCGTGGACACGGCACCGGTGGGTCTCGTCACCGACACGGTGGTGATTGCACGTGTAGCCGACCTTACAGTATTTCTGTGTCGTGCCGACTACACTCCGAAGTCGAGCTTCGAGCTCGTCAACTCGCTCAGCAGTCAGAAGAAGTTGCCACAGATTTGCATCGTCATCAACGGTATCGATATGTCGAAGAAGAAGTACGGCTACTACTACGGCTACGGCAAGTATGGCAAGTACGGACGCTACGGCAGATACAGCGGTTACGGAAGCAAGTATGGTGGCTATGGCAGCAAGTATGGTGGCTATGGCAGCTACGGAAGCTATGGCAGCACGTATACCTCTTACGGTGTTTACGGCAACTACAGCGACAGCAACTACGGCAACAGGAACGATGACTCTATAAAGCGTAAGAAGTAAAAATGGTTATAGCAGTTGACTTCGACGGCACTATCGTGGAGCACAGATACCCTGCCATCGGCAGGGAGCTGCCCTTCGCCACGGAGACGTTGCGTATGCTGATACGCGACCGCCACAAACTGATACTGTGGAGCGTGAGGGAGGGTGCGTTGCTCGAGGAGGCTGTGGAATGGTGCAGGGAGCGGGGCGTGGAGTTCTATGCCGTGAACCGCGACTACCCGGAGGAGCGGAGGGAGCACGAGACGTTCTCGCGCAAGCTGAAAGCCGACCTCTTCATCGACGACCGCAACATAGGGGGTCTGCCCGACTGGGGCACTATCTACCAGATGGTGAGAGACCGCAGCACGTGGGAAGAGGTGTTGGCGCAGCGCAACAGCAGCTTTGAAGGGACGGAGGCCCCGAAGCGCAAGAAGAAGTGGGGCATCTTTTAAGCATACGGACTTAGAGAAAACGAAAAAGGACCATGCCGGAATACGGACATGGTCTTTTTCGTTAGAACATCTGTTAGATTATATTATTACTACTACATCGTCTTTCTACTCGAGCACCAACACATGGCTTGTGCCATCCTGCGCTGTGAAGACGTTCAGACCTATCTTCATCAGATAGTCGCCGCTATACTGCTTGCCGTTGCACTCCAAATCTGACTGCTTGCCAGGCATGAGGTTTGTCTCCTTCACGGTGTACATCTTTGCGGCATCCAGACCCTGCAGCTTCACGTTCTGCTGCGGTTCCATGTAGCGCGGATGCAGGTCGTAGGCGAAGAGCACCGCACGCTGCTTGTCCTTGCTAACGTAGTTGATAGCGCAGTGGCTGCCTTCGTACGGTGAAACAAGACGATACTGGTCGCCTTCGAGAATCATCGGCTTCATGCTGTTATAGTTCTTTACAGCCTGCTGCACAAACTTGTAGTCGTCGGCAGAGAGCGACTTGAGGTCGATGTCGAAGCCCAACTTGCATGAGCTGCATACGTCGGTACGGAACTTTACGGATGTGTTCTTGTTCCAGTTGGTGACGTGCGATCCCATTGTCTTTGCAGGGAAGAACTTCGAGAGACTCCATTGGATGTAAATGCGCTCGTACGGGTCGGTGTCGTCAGAACACCAGAACTCGGTGAAGTACTTGAGCATCTCGTAATCCATACGTCCGCCACCGCCAGAGCAGAGCATCATCGGCAGATTAGGATACTTGTCATGAATGCGTGTGAGCACATTATAGATGCCACACACGTGGTCGATGTAGAAGTTGCCCTGATTCTGCTTGTGGTATGGCGAGTATATATTGGTTATCACGCTGTTGCAGTCCCACTTGAAATAAGCCACTTCCGGGTTCTCGGTCATGATGCGGTCGACGATGCCGAACACATAATCCTGCACTTTAGGATTAGAGATGTCGAGCACGAGCTGGTTGCGATAATAATATGTGTCGCGCTGCGGCTGTAAGATGACCCAATCAGGATGCTTCTCAAACAGTTCGCTCTTCGGGTTCACCATCTCCGGCTCAATCCATATACCGAACTTCACACCTGCTTTTTTTGCATCTCTAACGAGGCCCGGTATGCCCTCCGGCAACTTGCTCTTTGTAGCCTCCCAGTCGCCCAGTCCGGCGTGATCGTCCTTGCGCGGATACTTATTGGCAAACCATCCGTCGTCGAGCAGGAACATATCCACACCAAGGTCCTTGGCATCCTTCATCAGTTCGGCAAGACTCTGCTGGTTGAAGTCGAAGCCTGTATTCTCCCAGTTGTTCAGGAGAGTGAGACGGTCTCCCGTGCCCATGTTCACCTGATACTGACGAGCCCAGTCGTGCAAGTTGCGTGAAGCCTCGCCCATACCGTTGTCGCTCATCGCGAAGATGAACTCAGGAGTGGTGAACACCTCGCCTGCCTTCAGTTTATAGTCGGAAGCATAAGGATTGATGGCAGGAATGACGCGCAGCGCGCCGACGTTGTCCACCTCAAAGGTGAAGCGGAAGTTGCCGGGCCAGCCTATCGTTCCGAGCATCACCTTGCCCTCGTTCTCCTTAGCAGGCTCGTCGAAGCCCAACTCGAAGAAAGGCTCAGCCTGCATAGCAGCGCGTGTGCCGAGTTTTGTGTCTATAATCTTTTTGCCCGTGCTCAACTGGGTTGTCTCGGGCTGACCTTCCTTAGCCCAGTCGCTGTGATAGTTAGTGAGATAATACTTTGAAGATTTGAAGTAGAGCATCGTAGAGCTGTAGCGCCAGAGTGTGATGGCAGACTTCTCCTTGTGAGAGATCTCGCTCCATGCCTTTATCACATTCTCCTTCGGATAAGCCACATAGTGGAGTTTTACAGTGAGCGGATACACTTTATCCTGAAGCGTGATGACGGTCTCAGTGCCGCCCTTCACAGCCTTCTGCTCCGACGACTTATAATATAAATATGTAGACATATTGCCGTCGGCATGTGTAACGGCAACAGCCGGCTCGAAGAAGTCTTCAGCACCCGAAGTGGCATACACCTCATGACCACGCTGGCACACAGCGCCGTCAGAAGCTGCATAAACATCCCACTTCAGATTCTCATAGTCGGCAGGATTCTGCAACTTGTCGCCGAGATAAACCTGATAGAGTCGGCCCTTTGGCGACACTTTCATCACGAGGTCGGTCTTTTCGGTAGACACACGGATGATTTCTTGAGCGAATGTGATGGCAGAAGTCATGCACATTGCTGCGATTAGCATAATAGTTTTCTTCATTTTCGTATGTTTTTTTATTAGAATTTAATGCTTGCGTTGAACTCTACGGTGAACGGGCGGAGATAGTTGCCGCTCATGTACTTGCCGGCATACTTGCCTGCCTCATCCTTTGTGATAAGTTCCGAACCGCTGATTGTGCCCTTGGCACCCTTCTCGTTGAAGATGTTAATGACGCTGACACCGAGACTCAGATTCTTGTTCACATTCCAGTTGACACCACCGAATGTCTCCCAGTGACCGTTGAAGTAGAGTGCCTCCTGAAGGTTGGCGTAGGTCTTGCCGAAGTAGCGGAAGCTGAGCCAAGCACTGAGGTTCTTCGTGATGTCGTATCTCGGGTCAAGCTCAATGAGCACCTGCGGAATCTCCTTCACAATCTTGTTGTTGGCATTAACGCTCATAGTCTGACCGTCGCTGAACGTAACACTTGCATTATAGTTCTTGTAAACTGGCTTCTGATAGGTGAAGAGTGCGTGCATGTGGAAGTTCTTGAACGGGTTGATTTCGGCAGACGTTGTCCAACCCAATGTCTGGATGTTGTAGATGAGCAACACGGTCTTGCCCTCAGAGGTACCAGGTTTGGTGAGGTTCTGCTGGTCGATATTGTTCGACTTTGAGATGTATGTCACCATCGACGAGAGGTCGAGCCATGAGTTCTTGTAGAAGATACCACCGCGAACCAACGGAATGGTCACGCGCTTGTACTGCTCCTCCGTAGGACCGGTGCCGGCATACTCGCTGATGCGCGGGAAGCGTGTGGCGATGGTGGCGTCGGCAGTAAGACCGAACTGGTTTGTTACGTTGTATGTCATCTGCAATGTAGCAGCATAGTTGAGCTTGTTCTTCGTAACATTGGCTGGCGCGATGCTATGCTCTGTGGCAACGATAGATCCGTCTGCGGCTGTAGAATATGTATTGAAGTTGCCGAGATGGAAGCCACGGAAACGTGACGCAGAAATCTGGTCTGCCGACATACGATAGTATTCGAGACGTCCGCCGTAGAACAGCTTGAACTTGGGAGTGATGCGCCATTCGTCGGTGAAATAGAGAGCGAGTTTGTTCTCCGAACCCTTTGTATATTCAGGACTCAGCTCGTTGTAGCCGAAGGTCTCTGAGCGGTGTGCGGTCTGTGTCGGGTCGAGCGGATTTACGTACATCTGGCTCAGCGTACGAGGATAAGCCTCAACGGTGCCTGCCCACTGGAACGAAGATGAATAGTAGTTGAGGTGGTAGTACCACTCGTTCAAGCCAATCATCAGCTTGTGGTTGTTCAGTTGCTTGCTCACCTCTGTGGTAAGGAGGGCGTTGCTCACCTTGCCGATGTGCAACCAAGTGCGTCTGCCTTCGATAAGTCCGCTATAAGCCGAACCGTCTGAAAGCTGATAGCCATCAGCCTCAGCAACCTCAGAAATGGTGCTGCCGCCGTAGTCAACGTAGTTGGCGCGCGGAGCGTTCATATACTTTGCGTTCAACTTCCACAACCAGCCGTTGTCAAACTGATACTTACTCACCAAAGCCACCTCATTGGCACGGTTATCATTGCCGTCGGTCATGTTCCAAGTGTCCATCTTGCCGGTCTTGGTGTTCAGATAGCTGAACGAACCCTTACGCTGCACGTATGAATCCATACCCGGGTCGAAACCTGCAAGTTTCTTTATGCTGCCGTCGCCAGCGTAGATGAACGGAGCGGCATTGGCGAAGTTGCCGGGGTTCTTGCTGTTCGAATACTTATATAATAAAGATATGTGTCCCTTGCCGCCGTTCAGTATGCGTGTAAGACCCAAATGGTAGATCTGCGTGCGGTCGGCGTAGTCGGTGAAGCGCAGTTTGAAGCTGCCCGGATCGAAGTTCTGATACATTCCAGCGGTGTAGAGCCACTTGTCGCCGATGCCGCCAGAGAGGTTGAGGTCGAAGTTCTGCATACCGAAGTGGTTAGCCTTATAATTGAGTTTGCCGCTGAACTTCTTCTCGCCCAACTCGCTGAAAGCCGATACAGCATAAGCGATGTTGCCGGTCTTGATGGCACTCTCCGACGGAGTCATAAGGTCGGTGCCTTTCAGCGAAGCGTCGCTGCGCCAGTGGGCAGAGAGTTTGTGCACGGACGACGAGTAAACGGCAGGCAGTCCGTTCTCGTATACCGTTACGTCTTCGCTCGGCAATCCAATCTGAATCTCGCGCGGTTTGTTAGCGTCAGAAGCGTTAAGCATCACGTTGCGCTCTTCCTTCTTCTGCGAATCCGAATCGTTTGTTGAATTGTTGTCTGTATGCGTCTGTGCATACATGCCCGTAGAGGCAGAAGCCAAGAGGGCGAATGAGAATGTTTTAAGTTTTAGGTTCATATCCGTTGTGTGTATGTTTACGATTGCAAAGTTACAAGATATATCGACTGATTGTATGTGTGCGTAAAATGAAAGTAGACATAAATTAAGGCATAGAAACTTATAACTTATTATATATCAGAATGTTTAAAGATTTAGTCTTTTTTATCAAAGTAAATGGTTTTATCTTAATAATATTAGCTAAATTTGCAGCATTAAAACTAAAAACCCACTATTATGCGCATCTTTTTATACCTATTATTCATCTTTTTGCCGCTGCAGACTACAGCCCAAACCAAGTTGGCTACAGCCGGTATCTCTGGCGAGCAAGACCTACTGGGACTTCTCGACAGTTATATCGACAAGCGCGAAATGTACTCGGAGCAGAAGGAAAAGAAGATTGACCAACTAAAACTAAAGTTGCGAACGGTGGAAGACATCCCGCAGCGACTCGCACTTCTGAACAGTATCTATCGAGAATACTATACATACCATTACGATTCGGCAATGGTATATGTGAACCGCGGTCTCGCCCTATCAGAGAGCGAGAACAACGCCTACTACACGACGCTCAACAAGATAAACCGTGCGGCGGTGTTGTCTACGGGTGGTTTCTACAGTCAGTCGGAGGAACTGCTTGATGATATAAAGAAGAGAGGTGTGCCTAAGCAGTTAAAACAATACTATTATTATACGCGCACGTGGCTGTACAACTATTGGGAAGCGTTCAGCAAGAAGTCGGAGTTCATGGACTATTACCATAAGAAGAAGTTCGAGAATCTGAAGCTCACGGTGGAAGCCACAAGCAGCAAGGATGTGGCTCTGCATGCCTATCTTAGCGGTGAAATTGCTTTCCTCACCAACCCCATGAGCAAGGCTGTGCTGCAATTCTACACAAAGGCTCTACTGAACAGCCGGGTAGACAGTCGTGTGCATGCCTCGGCAGCATACTGCATAGCACGCTATTATCGCGAGTTGGGCGACACGCAACGATATGAAAAGTACATTATTGAAGCGGCTATCTCGGACATAACATGCCCTTTGAAGGAGAATCTTGCGCTGCAGGAGTTCTCAACATATCTGTATGAGAAGGACCAGAAGTATGCCGACCGTGCGGCACGCTACATCTATTGCTCTATGGAGGATGCCAGATTCTACAACAACCGACTGCGTATGCTCGAGATTTCGAGCATACAGCCTATCATTGCCACAGCCAATCAGGAGGCGTTGGCGCATAAGGAGCGCATCGTGAGAGGTGTGCTTGCGATGGTTAGTTTTCTGTCGCTGATGTTGCTGGCAATGGCTATCTTCGGCTACAAGCAGAACAAATGGCTGGCAGGTAGCCGCAAAGAGGTGAAGATGCAGAACCAGCAGTTGAAGGAACTGAACGAACGCCTCATAGCGACGAACCATCGCCGCGAGACCTACATGCGTCTGTTCATGGACATCAGTGCGGTGTACATACGCAAACTGATGGAGTACCACAAACTGGTGAGCAGGAAAATAAAGGCCAACCAAACGGCTGACCTTCTTAAAACTATCAATAGTTATAAGCTCGCGGAGGAAGAGGCGGCAGCGTTCTACACACGTTTCGACCGCGCCTTCACGGAGCTGTACCCTGGTTTCGTTGACGAACTGAACAGTCTGCTGCTTCCGGAAGGAAGGATTGCGCAGCCGTCTCCTGACACTCTGACGACGGAGGCGCGCATCTATGCGCTGATGCGCTTGGGCGTGAGGGAGAGCCAGGAGATAGCTACGCTTCTGTTCTACTCTACGCAGACGATATACAACTACAAGTCGGCGATGCGCACACGGGCGGTTAACCGCGAGACGTTCGACGAGGATGTCAACAGGCTGTGCTGTGTGGGGTGAGAAAATCTTTTCCGGAACGGAAGGGGTTACTTCAGCAGGAAGTGCTCGGGGTGCTGAAAGCCGTTGAGGTAGTCGCGGGCTGCCATGCGCTTCTTGCCGGCGGGCTGCAGCTCTACGATTTCGAGCCACTCGTCGGCGGTGGCAACGAAGAGGTGGCGATTTTCGGCTTTGAGTGTTCCAACTTCTACACCGACGGACGACTCGTGGGTCTTTGCTGTCTTATAGATCTTAAGCACCTGGGCGGGAGCATTAGCATCGCGTGGGGTGAGCAGGCACCAGGCGCCGGGCGCGGGCGAGAGTCCGCGCACGAAGTCGTAGATGCGCTTTGCAGGGAGCGAGAAGTCGATGGCGCAGGTCTCCTTGAATATCTTGGGGGCGGCGTGGTGAGCGTCGCTCTCCTGCTGCGGTTGGGAGGGGGCGTTGCCATCGGTAGAGAGGACGAGGTCGACGGTGTGGGTGCAGAGCTGGGCGCCGAGCTGCATGAGTCCGTCGTAGACGTACTCTACGTCGGCATCGTCGGGGATGGGGAACTGGCGCTGGGCGATGATGCGACCGGTGTCGATGTCGTGGTCGAGGAAGAAGGTGGTGACGCCGGTGAGGGTCTCGCCGTTGATGACTGCCCAGTTGATTGGGGCTGCGCCACGATAGTCGGGGAGCAGGGCTGCATGGACGTTGAATGTGCCGAAGCGCGGCATTGCCCACACTACTTCGGGGAGCATGCGGAACGCAACAACGACCTGCAGGTCGGCATGGTAGCTGCGTAGCTGCTCAAGGAACTGCTCGTCCTTCATCTTCACGGGCTGCAGCACGGGCAGACCGTGGGCAAGGGCGTACTCCTTAACGGATGAGGGACGCAGCACCGATCCGTGGCGACCGACGGGTTTGTCGGGCTGCGTGACGACAGCCACTACGTTATAACCGTTCTCTACAAGTCGCTGGAGCGAGCCAACGGCAAACTCGGGTGTTCCCATGAACACTATGCGGAGGTTTTTCTTTTCCATTGTGTTTGTTTTTATTTCTTATAAGCCGAACTAAGCCGGTATAGGGCGGCGATTAAGCCGAACTAAGCCTGTCTAAGGCGACGGTTAAGCCGAACTAAGCCTTCTTAAGCCTTTCTAAGCCCTCCACGACGGGGAGGGTTGGGATGGGCTTTTTACTTTTACTCTTAAAGGCTTTGTGGCAGCGTGGTATGGGCAAGATGCCCATACCTCCTACTGAATGGCTACGGCAGGAATGCCGTAGCCTCCTACTTTTTACTTTTTTACTCTTAAAATACAAAGTTACGGTTTTTTCGGCAAATATCGGCTATGCTTATAATAAAGAGCAAGAAAAATTGTCTTTAAACTTACGGCATAACAGGAAAAAGCATTAACTTTGTACATCCGCAACGTTCGGCGCAGACATCTGCAACGTTCGACGCAGACATCCGCAACGTTCGGCGCAGACATCCGCAACGTTCGGCGCAGACATCCGCAACGTTCGGCGCAGACACGCGTACCGAACGGCGCGCACAATAGAAAGAATTATAACGATATATAAAAGGAAAATAACAATGACACAGAAAGAAGACATTCAGAATGCGGTGGACGTGATGCGTAAGGGCGGCGTGATACTCTATCCTACGGACACGGTATGGGGTATCGGTTGCGACGCGACGAACGCGGAGGCAGTGGCTAAGGTGTACAGGATAAAGCAGCGCGACGACTCGAAGGCGCTTATCTGTCTCGCCGACTCGGTAGACCGCGTGCAGCGCTATGTGCGCGACGTGCCGCCAGTGGCGTGGGACTTGATGGAGCTCGCGGAGAAGCCGACAACGGTGGTGCTCGACGGGGCTGTGAACCTCGCCCCGAACCTCATCGCGGAGGATGGCAGCATCGCTCTGCGCGTGACGAAGGAGCCGTTCTCGAAGGAGCTTTGCTACCGCTTCCAGAAGGCTATCGTGAGCACAAGTGCCAACATAAGCGGTGAGCCGGCGGCTCAGAACTACCGCGACATCGCACCGGAGATACTGGAAGCGGTAGACTATGTGTGCTGGACTCGCCGCCAGGAGCATAAGCCGCACACGCCGAGCAGCATCATCAAACTGACTAAGGACGGACGGGTAACCATCATACGCAAGTAAATGGAAGAGACTGCGATTGACAAGAAAGGCGCAACGCTGGAAGAAAGGCTGTACGCTTGGCGCACGAAGCATCTTTCCGACCGTCAGGCGACTATCATCCTCGCCCTCTGCATCGGATTCTTTGCGTCGGTGGCTGCCTACGTGCTCCACTCGATAATTCACATCATACAGCATCTGCTGACATCGAGGTTTCATGCTGACACGTTCAACTGGCTCTACCTGATGTTCCCGGTTGTGGGCATATTCCTAACGTCGCTCTTCGTACGCTACGTGGTGAAGGACAACATATCGCATGGTATCACGCGAATACTCTACGCCATATCCTCGAAGCAGTCGCGACTGAAGGCGCACAACTGCTGGACGTCGGTGGTGGCTTCGGCTATCACCATCGGCTTCGGCGGATCGGTGGGTGCCGAGGCTCCGATTGTGCTGACTGGTTCTGCCATAGGCTCGAACCTCGGCAGACTGTTCGGCATGGACAAGAAGAAGCTGATTCTGCTTGTTGGCTGCGGTGCTGCCGCTGCCATCGCCGGCATCTTCAAGGCTCCGATAGCCGGACTGGTGTTCACGCTTGAGGTGCTGATGGTAGACCTAAGTATGGCATCGCTGCTGCCTATACTCACGGCTGCGGTCACGGCAACGTGCTTCACATATATATTCATGGGAAGCGCGTCGTTGTTCAGTTTTCATCTGGACAGCATGTGGGGCGTGGAGCGTGTGCCGGCGTGCATCATACTCGGTATCGCCTGCGGACTGGTGAGCCTCTACTTCATACGCTCGATGTCGGTGTGCGAGGGCATGTTCGGCAAGTTGAAGCAACATCGCTGGGCTAAGTTGGCGTTGGGCGGTGTACTGCTCAGCTCGCTCATCTTCGTCTTCCCCGTGCTCTACGGCGAGGGATACTCGGCTATCAACGTACTGCTGAACGGCACGAGCGAAGCCGACTGGAACGAACTGCTGCACAACTCTATGTTCTCGGGCAACGGCAAGTGGCTGATACTGTTCATTGCGCTGGTCATACTGACAAAGACATTCGCCACGGCAGCCACAAACGGCGGTGGCGGTTGCGGTGGTACGTTCGCACCGTCGCTCTTCGTGGGAGCTTTCACGGGGTTTCTCTTCTCACGTCTGTGGAACATGTATCAGGTGGGCATATATATACCTGAGAAGAACTACACGCTGCTCGGCATGGCTGGCGTGATGGCTGGCGTGATGCACGCCCCGCTGACGGGTATCTTCCTCATCGCCGAGATTACGAACGGCTACGACATGTTCATGCCACTGATGATTGTGAGCATCGTGTCGGTGATGACTATCAGCATCTTCGAGCCTCACAGCATCTACGCCATGCGTCTGGCACGCGAGGGTAAGTTGGTCACTCACCACACCGACCGCTCTGTACTGACGCTGATGACGATGGACAGCGTGATAGAACGCGACTTCACAGCCGTAACACCAGATATGCCTCTGGGCAAACTGGTGAACGCTATATCGAAGAGCCACACGTCGTTCATACCGGTGCTCGACAACGCAGGTTCGGTGCTTGGCGAGATTGACATCACGAAGATACGACACATCATGTTCCGCGCAGAACTCTACAACAAGCTCACCGTACAACAGCTGATGCTCCCCATCGCTGCGCAGGTTGGCGAGAGCGACTCAATGGAGGAGGTGATGCGCAAGTTCGACCTCAAAGGCACGCGCTACATGCCCGTGGTGAACGTATCAGGACATCTAACGGGATATATCTCGCGCTCAAGAGCGTATAGCATGTACCGAAAAATGGTAGCCGACTTCTCGGCGGAATAAAATCATAGTTAAGAGTTGAAAGTTGAGAGTTGAGAGTTATGATTACCTTGAGAATTTTATAAATATTACCTTGAGAATTTTATAAATAACTCAAACAATAGGACATATCATAACTCTCAACTTTCAACTCTCAACTTTCAACAACGGAATAAAGGGCAGACTCCACAAAGAGTCTGCCCTTTATTCCGTTTAGAACGGATAGCCGATTGCGAAATGAAGGCTCTGACTGTCCTTAAAACGGTCGAAATTGTAGAAGCCGTTTCTATATGGCAGGTGTAGACCTATGCCCCAATCGAGACGTAGCACGAAGAAGTCGAGGTCGTAGCGGATGCCGACGCCCGTGCCGAGTGCCATTTCCTTAAGTATATTCTTCGGTTTGAATACAGCACCTGGACGGTCGCTGTCGCTGCGTAGTGTCCACACGTTGCCTGCATCGAGGAACAGTGCGCCATAGAGATTTCCGAAGAGACGTGGACGATACTCGAGGTTGGCTTGCAGCTTCATATCGCCTGTCTGGTCGAGATACGAGAGGTAGGATGTCTTGGCATGATAGCGACCCGGACCAATACTGCGCACGTTGAACGCACGGATGCTATTGGCACCACCTACGTAGAACTGCTCGCTGTAGGGCGCACTGATAGCGTTGCCGTATGCCCATACCACGCCCATATTAACGTGTCCGACGAGCTTACTATGTTCGGTCAGCTGCCACGTCTTGCTATAGTCGGTCTCCACCTTCAGGAACTGCGCATACGGGTTCTTGAACATTGTTTTCTCCTTATCAGTCCACTTCTCGCCGAACGCCATATAACCAAGCGAGAGAAGGTTGGCAGCCTCGCTCAGCGTCACCTGCCAGAAGATTGGGTTATGAAGTCGGGCTGGCGACTGGTACGAGAACGAGTAGCGCATCTTAGGCACAAACTGGTCGCTCATCGCCACAAGCAGATACGGACTTTTGTTCACCAGTTCGGTGAAAGCTGGTGTCATGTGCTTCATGTATTCGTACTGAATGATGAGTGGCGAGAACTGATGATGCACAAGCACTCGTGAGTGGGTCTTGTACGTCAGTTCTCCCGAGACGATATGGCGCAGGAAGAATCCCGAACGGTTAAGCACATCGAACGAACCCTTTATAAGCGTTGTCGGTGGGGCATAACGTATGTAGACGTGCTTTCCCTTTGCACGGCGCATACGGCGCAAACGACGTGTGAGACTGTTCAAAAACAGCAGTCGAGGCATCTCCACCGACACATCTGCGCCATATTCGTATGAGTTGAACTTCGAACTTGATCCGTCGGCTTGGTGTCCTGTCTGCCACTCGTAGGAGCCTTTGAGGTTGACGGTAAGCTTCTCGCCACCACGGAAGGCGTTGCGCTTAACGAAACCGAGGTTCAGCCCGGGGCCCACACGTCCGGTTGTCTTACCTACGAGATTGCCTTCGAGATAGACGTCGTAGGGCTTGTCAAACACGCAGTTGAGCGTGATATCAAGCGTGTCACACGTCTTGGATGTGTCGCGCGGAGCGAACGAGAGGTCTACACGCGAGAAGAGGCCCTTCGCGGTGAGCGTATTGATGGTTTGCTGATAAGCATCGTAGCTGTACATTCTGCCAGGGCGTATTCGCATATCGCGCGTAATCACACTACGACGCATCGGTTCGCGCTTGCCATTATAGACGATGGTATAGTTGCGACGGTGAGTGGTGTCGCGCAGTTGCTCCAACGCCGACAGCTTGCGCATCTCGAGATTGACGTGACCGATGTACCACTTGCGTCCCACTTCGTCAGGAAGGCTGTCGGCGTAATGCAGACGCACGCTCACCTCGCCAGGTTCGGCAATGGTGTCGGCGAGGTATGTAGCATAGCTCGGCTGATAATAGAAGAAACCCTTGTTGCGCAGGAGCGTAGAGATACGAGTGCGCTCGGCTTCGAGCACCGTCACATCGAACGGTGCGTCTTTCTTTACGAGCGATTTTGAAGCATTCTCCTCAATTATCTTTTGCGCTTCTTCGGGGAAGTTGGTGTACGTGAGCGTGTCGATAGTGTAGAGGTCGCCGAAGTTGACGTTGTACTTCACCTTTGCCGTTCGCGAGCTGTCGGATGTCAGCACGTCGTAGTTGACGTATCCACTGAAATAGCCACGCGCTCGCAGCAGCTCCTTCACCACTTGTGAGTGTAGCGCAGGATTGACAGCACTAAGCAGCACTGGTGGCTTACCGAACGTTGTACGTATCCACTTGCCCAAACCGCCACGCGAATGCTGAAACGCATTGTATATCCACAAACGGTAAGGAGGCATACGGTGGTACGGACTATCGAAGAGTGCACCGTTAGGGGTTGTGGCGAGTGCCGCCTCCACTTCCTCCTGTGTAGAGTAGAAGTGGTCGCAAGCCACATAGTTCTCGTATTCGGTCTTGCGTAAGCCCGTGAACAGCTTGTCATCCTCGGGTACAGAACTTGTCGACGAGCAACCGACAAGCACCATTACACATATTATTATATATAACGTATTCTTCATATATCTTTACTTTTTAACACTGGTAGTGTCAGTATTCTGCACAGCCGTTGTATCCTTCTTCTGCTGCAACGAGGTTTTATTGCCGTTTTGCAGCATCATATAGTCGTTGTTGTCAATGCGCTTGAGACGGAATATATCCTTCAGGCTCTGCAACTTGCGACGCCAGATGAAACCGCCGCCGAACTGACCGACGTAACCCTCAAGCCAGTCGTACGTAGCACGGTCATAGAAAAGTTTCAGATACTTATTCGACTTTGGCGAGAGACGATACTCTAATGCCACATTGTCGAAGAACGTGTCGTTCTGATTCTCTATCTCGGCACCACTCGACACCTTTCCACCAATCACGATGCGCAGACGGTTGTTGAGGAAGCGCTTCGAGAACTTGAACGAGTAGTCGGTGTGCACCGCACCAGAGCCAAGCTGCGTGTTGTCCATGCCGAACGAGAGGTCGAGCGTACGCAGTGCGCTGCCCGAGATGGCACTGATTTGCGAACTGAGGAACGAGCTGAGCGCACTGTTCATATTGAACGAGCCCATACTGTTGTCGGAGAGATACATACCAGTGGTGAGCATCGTCACAGCGAGCTTGCCACGGTTCTCTACCGACTGCGTCATCAGCTCGTTGTGTATCTCCTGGTCGTCGGGGGCATCGATGGTGAACTGTAAGCCCATATCGTTGAGTGTCTTCGTTATCTCTACACCACACTCGAACGTCACGCTACGACCTACGCCAGCCTCATTGGTGACGGTAGTCTTGTTCTCCTCCGTCGCCGTGATGTTCAGACGCGGGTTCATGGCATCGCCCATAAACTCAACGTAGCTACCATCCTTTATCGTGAAAGTCTTCAGTGGGATAACGGGCAACGAATACTTCATCTCACCCTGTCCTATCGTGTAGCGACCGTAGAGTCCGAGTCCGTCCACTTCGGTGTATTTCATGCGCAGCTCGCCTCCGCCTACAATGTCCACATAGTTCGACTTTGTAGCGTTCAAGGCGCAGAGCACGTGTGCACCCTCGTCGATGCTAACCGTGAGGTCCATCGTCAAGCCACTCAGCGGTGGACGCTCCACCTTCACGTCATCAGGATTTTTGAAGTTGACGAACTTCACAAGTCCGTCGAGTTGGTTGTCGGTGGTGAGCGGAGAGTCGCGCAGTATGTATGTGATGTCCGACGAACCGAGCACGTCAAGACGACCACGGAAGCGCAAGGCATCAAGCGGACCATCGGCAAGACCGAGGAAGTTGACATACGCCTTGCCGAAGGCTTCTGAGCGTGCCTTCTCCTTCGAGTCGATGAGTAGGTAGTTGTTTGCACGCATACGCATATACATCGTCATGTTCGACATATTGCTGAAGTCGACATTGCCGTAGAGCGTCAGTGGATTACCATTGCGTGCGAAGAGTTGGAAGTTCTCAAACTTCATCTTGCTATCGGTTATCGTCACTGGGTCTTCGCACAAGCGCATCTTCACGCCGTAAGGCTCGCTCGCTATATACGCCGACTCGAACATCAGTTCGCCGTCTACGTCGAGGCGGTCGAGTTGTCCGTCCACCTTTACACGTCCGACGGCATATCCACCAAAATTGAGCAGACGGTCGGGGATGAAGCCGTTGAGCATCAACAGTGGTGTGCGCTGCAACTCGATGTCGGCATTAAGATGTCCGAAACCACTTGTGATGTACGTACCGCTTAGCGTACACACCTCCTGGTCGTCTATTGACAGCGTGCCGTCAACACAATGCTCATTACCTTCGTCGCGTGGCATGTAGATAAACTCGCTCGCCACATTACCAATCTTACAACCATCGTAAGACAAATTGTCAACACGCACAGATGATGACACCGACATATCGCTTTCGCTATTGATGTAGTGGAAGTCGCCATTCATCACACCCGACACGTTCGGTGCATACGGTATAACGGATAGCACCTTGGCAAGGTCGAAGCGAGTGAGTCCGATAGTGAGGTCTTGCAAGGCTTCGGTGCTATCGTTGCTAAACACCTTCACACCCATACCGTCATCAGCCAGCAACCTCATATCAGCCGAAATGCGGTCGTCGTCGGCAAAGAACAGGTAGTTGCCCTTGTTCACCTTAAACTTCTTGTAGCCAAACACGGGGTCGATACCGCCGAGCGACACTCGTATACCGTTCTGCTCCATGTCGGCTTTCACACCAAGAGCCACACCAAGACGGTTGCGATCGTCGTAGATGCGTGTGCCGAAGAAGAGCGACTGTTGATAGAATGCGCCACGGAAGAGGGCGTTGAACACGTATTGCTTGTTGTAGCGGTTGTTACGTATCTGTCCATCGAAGAGCGTCTTCGTCGAGTCGGAACTGATGTTGACGCGTATTGTGTCGAGTTGTATGCCTGCAGTCACGAGCGAGTCGATGCGCACCTTACCATTGATGCCCTGCACGGGCGACGTGTTCATATTAATATAAGCATCGCGGAACTCGTAGCCGAAACGTCGAGCAGTGCGCGAGAGGATGTTCTCCTTGCCGGCATTGAAGTAGACAGAAAGGTCGGGCAGGCGTTCGCGCAGACGCAGCTGGTCGATGTAGCGTTCATTGCGCTGCTTCTCAGCCTCTATGTTCACCTCATTAAAGTTGTTGAGTATGTGCTCCACTGAACCAGCACCATCAACACGCAACACAAAGTCGCCACACGCCACATTGGCATGTGTTGAGTCGCTACGTGTGAATATGTCTATCAGAATGTTTTCAGGTCGATATGTAGCAGCCGAGTCGCGCAGCACGATATTGCCGACAACGCCCTGCATACTGTGCGCCGCCTTCAAATCCGACTTCACGTCCAAATGTGCTGTCATCGACGTTTTGAGTGGTCGCTCGGTGAGGCCGAGTTTGTAGAAGTCGGCGTAGAGCAGATTGCATATTACGTTGGCATCTATGCGACGATTGTCGAGGAGCGTACGTAGGTCGATAATGCCATTAAGCAGCGGTGTGCGACTATCGAGCAGTGCCCTTCCCACACCGTTGTGCACCTCTGCCTTTAGGTTTATGTTCGAGAGGTCATAATCGGTGTATTTGAAATTGTTCACCTTCACACGTGCATCGAGATGTGTCTTTGACGACAGAAAATCGAAGCCTGCACCATCAGCCACGAGCTCACCGCTGAACGGATGCAACCCCATACCCGGCATAAAGTTCTGAAGTGGCAATGCGTGTGCTTCCATATTGGCACGATAAGCCAACGAACGCATATTGAACGCGCCCCTACCGCGTAGCGAACCACCGCCTTGAGTAGCAACGAAATCCGTAGCATACTGCGGTCCATTCGCTCGGCAATTGCCTTTGAACGTAATGCCATTGGGTATGCACACTGACGAATTAGCATTCAAGCCCATCATAGGCAACAGGAAGCTGATGTTGTCGGCACGCGCGTCGAGGTTTATGTTGGCTGTAAGATGGTCTACGTCGGTTAGATTGCCAGCCTTGCCTTCGGCTTTTATGTTGAACGCCGTTGGCAGTTTGGCAGACACCTCACGAATGTTGAGGTTCTGCATATTGCCGTTGATGTCGGCATGAAGGGAGAGCGGTTGCTCTGGCAGACGCAGGATGAACTGCAGAGGCATCATACCGAGCACTTGCAGTATGTCCGACTTACCTACGGAAGCATCAAGATACAGACGCATCACACCAGGGTTGGTGTCGGCAAAGGTAGAGAAGTCCATATCGGCACCCGCTTTAAGCCACGACACGGGCGTGGTAAGGCGGAAGTCGGGCAGCGAGATGTGTGCCGTGTCAAGGCTCACATGTCCCTTAGCACTGGTCACACTTATGCCGCTCCGCTCACGAAAGGCGCAACGGTTGAGTGCAAGCTGAAGCTGAGTACCTTCTTGTGCAAAACGCAACGAGTCGATGCGCAACGACACATCTTTAAGCTCGATGTGGTTGACATCAAGCCCTTTCTGTCGCAGGGCAAAGTTGTTGTCGTATGTCACAAAGCCGTCACGCCAGTCGAACGTGCCTACCTTGTAAACGCCCGTACCAAGATTGATGTCGCCATTTGCAGCACTGACATCAGCGAGTCCGACACCGATAGCAAGGGTGTCGCCGGGCATGTGTATCTTGACGGCTGAACGCTTCACCAACAAGTGGGTGAAGGCTATCTGCCAGTTGTTTTCGGTTTTGGTTGTGTCTTCTGGCACAGTGTCGCTGAGCGCAATATCAAGATTTGCATCGGTGAGAAGCACGGGTCCAAGGTCTACGGTCTCCTTCGTAAGTGCCACCTTACTCGGTTCTACCTTTAAACGCCCTACTCCACCTTTCACTCGTGCAGCAGGCACGAATTGCGCTGTATTGATATTCACGCGGCGGAAATCCAAGTCGGTAACTTCCACATTGCCTGCAAATAGCGGCATGAGTTTCACACCTACAATCAGTTCGTCGGCAGCAGCGATTGTATCAATATTATTATGCAGCGAGTCGTTAGGCTGAGTAGCAAGAAGTCCTTGTATGCTCAAATCGAGTGGGAAGCTAAGGCGCACACGCTCCACCGACACACTCATGCCGGTAGACTCCGAAGCATAAGCAGCAGCCTTCTTTACCACCCAGTTTTGCACGGGCGGTATGTAGAGCAGCACAGCCAACAGTACGAGGAGCACTATCGGCGTGGCAAGAACGGCTGCCGCAACCTTTAAACTTCGTTTATATATAGGCTTCATCTTCGTTCTATTTTATATTGCAGTTCGTAATGTTCGAGGTATTTAGGAGGGTATGGCATCTTGCCATACCTACGCAGTCTTCTGATTAAGCAGACTTTTAGGAAAGGGAAAGAGGGTAAGCCTCCTTTAGGCGTTTAAGCCGAACTAAGCCTCTTGGATGGTGGCGTTTAAGCCGAACTAAGCCTCTTTAGGCCTTCTAAGCCCTCCCCGACGGGGAGGGTTGGGAGGGGCTTTTTACTCTTTTACTCTTTTACTTTTAAAAGTTGCCAAAGTTTGTCTGCCGGCACCTCTGCCTCAACACAAATTGGCTCTTTCGACACGGGGTGTACAAACTCTATGCGGCGTGAGTGGAGCGAGATGCTTCCGTCGGGGTTGCTGCGTGGTGCTCCATACTTCAGGTCGCCCTTTATGGGGCATCCCATGTGCGCCAGTTGGCAGCGTATCTGGTGATGTCTACCCGTGAGTAGTGTAATCTCAAGCAGCATATAGTTGTCCGACACGGAGTGCACCTTATACTTCAGAACAGCTTTCTTCGCACCTGGTACTTCCTTGGAGTGGGCATAGCTTTTGTTTTGGCGTTCGTTGCGTGTGAGCCAGTCGGTTAGCGTTCCCTCTGGGGCAATATCACTGCGCTTCGTTATAGCCCAATACGTTTTGTGGACATCGCCCGTGCGGAACATATCGTTCAGTCGCGAGAGTGCTTTAGAGGTCTTGGCGAAGACAACAAGTCCGCTCACGGGGCGGTCAAGACGATGCACAACACCGAGGAACACGTTGCCAGGTTTGTTGTACTTCTCTTTGATATACTCCTTCACGATGTCTGAGAGCGGTTTATCGCCGGTTTTGTCGCCTTGAACGATTTCGCCGCTACACTTGTTGACTATGATTATGTGGTTGTCTTCGTAGACTACTTTCATTGTTTGCCAGTTAATAAAAACACAAAGAGGGTGTATCAAAATAGAAGTTATGGAAGTTGGGGCTCCCGATAATTTCAGTTTTGAAACACCCTCATTATCGTAAAAAATCTGCTTGTAGACAGAATTACATGTTCATGCCACCATCTACCTGAATAACCTGTCCGCTTACGTATGAAGACATATCAGAAGCGAGGAATACGCATACGTTTGCGATGTCTTCTGTCTGACCTCCGCGACGCAATGGAATCTTCTTCATCCAGTCCTTGCGTACGTCCTCTGGAAGCTGTGCTGTCATTGGTGTCTCGATGAAACCAGGAGCGATAGCGTTAGCACGCACGCCCTTCGGACCAAGCTCCTGAGCGATTGACTTTGCCAAGCCAATCATACCTGCCTTAGAAGCCGAGTAGTTGCACTGGCCAGCATTGCCATGAACGCCTACGACTGACGACATATTGATGATTGAACCGCTACGCTGACGAAGCATGATCGGCGCACAAGCGTGGATGAAGTTGAACGCTGACTTGAGGTTTACGTTGAGCACTGCGTCCCACTGAGCCTCAGACATACGGAGCATCAATCCGTCCTTTGTGATACCAGCGTTGTTCACCAACACGTCGATAGAACCGAAGTCGGCATGTATCTGCTTTACAACTTTCTCTGTCTCCTCAAAATCGGCAGCATTGCCTGCGTATGCACGACAAGTAACGCCCAAAGCCTCAATCTCCTTACGTGTAGCCTCAAGTCCGGCAGCCATGTCGTCGTTGAGCACGAGGTCGGTGAATGCGATGTTTGCGCCTTCAGAGGCGAACTTCATAGCGACAGCCTTTCCGATGCCGCGGGCTGCTCCCGTGACGAGGGCAGTCTTACCTGTTAATAATCCCATTTCTTAAATTATTAAATATATAAACGTTTCTAATTGTTCAATTTCTTTCCGAGCGCACCATACACCACCTTTGCCACGAGCGGCTTGCTGGCTTCCTCGGTGAGTCCGTGACCGATGCGTCCGTAGATGAACGGCACCTCAAGACCCTTTATACAATAGTGGGTGATATCAGCTACGAGGTTTACGTCGTCGATATCAAACTCGCCGTCCGCCTTGCCCTCCTGATAAACCTTACGAAAGAGATCTATCTCATAGTCGTCAAACTTTTTGCGCACCTTCTCCACCATCCAAATATTGCGGAAGAACTCGGCACGCAGATTGCCATTGCGCACTACCGTCTCTCTAATCATGATCAGATGGGTGTAGATAAGCTCTATAACCTTGTCCAACGGACGCATCTTCATAGCAGCCACCTCGTCGAGTTTGTCGCTCAAGCGCTCCAATTCCGACTCTATCACAGCCGAATACACCTCCTCCTTGCTATTGAAATAGGTGTACAACGTGCGACGACCTTTGCCCGATGCCACGGCGATGTCGTTCATCGTGGTGTTCGCTACGCCGTTCTTTGCAAACAGCTGTCGCGCAATATCTATGAGTTTCTGACGTGTCTTGGATATTGACATATTGAGATTACCCCTTTCCTGTTTATTTTAAACGAATAAGCAGAGCGTTGCAGCACTCTTTAATGGACGAGAGTTGCATTTGCACACACCCTCTAACAATGTGCAAAAGTACTGCAATATTTTCAAAAAAGCAAATAAATGGGCGTTAATATGCTCACTTATACCGCATTTCTTCATTTATATCCACATCCGCGCCGGTCGATGCAGACATCCGCGTCGGTCGATGCAGACATCCGCGCCGGTCGATGCACAACCGCCCAAAACCTACAACAACACTATTGTACGTCAGACTTAAAATAAAAGAAGTTATACTTTGAAGGTTTAAAAGATTTTCATATCTTTGCATAAGAAAGGCTGCATCTCGGCAATTCAAGCAAACTTGATTGCACTCGATTTGCACTTTCTTTGCATAAAAACAACTAAAACCTATATCATAATATGACGCTAAACAAACACACCACCATACTCAGTATGGCTTTCGCCGCAATCATGTCGCTTGGCACTATGCAAACCGACGCTCAGTCGCTCTCGCCGTCAACCAAATGGCAGTGGGATAAAGGTAAAATCGTGATTGAGTCGCCCGAACGACCTGCCGGACAGAAGGACGTGCTACAGTTAGCTCTGCCGAAGATGAAGACTGTACGTGTGGGCTTCGTCGGTCTGGGTATGCGCGGACCAAGTGCTGTGGCTGACTTCGCACTCATACCTGGCGTAGAGATCGTAGCACTGTGCGACTATGAGCACGACCGTGCCGAGCGACAGAACGCAACACTACGCAAACACGGACTGCCTCCAGCTGCTGTATATTCGGGCGAAAAGGGATACGAGGACTTATGCAGACGCAACGATATCGACCTCGTGTACATCGCTACCGACTGGGACCACCACGCCATTGTAGCAAAGTGCGCTCTCGAAAACGGCAAGAATGTGGCTGACGAGGTGCCATCGGCTATGAACCTGGAAGAATGTTGGGAACTGGTAAATCTCGCCGAGCAGAAACAGCTCAACTGCATGATTCTTGAAAACTGCTGCTACGACTGGTTCGAAATGCGAACGCTGAACATGGCACAACATGGTGTATTCGGTGAGATAATACGTGCACAAGGAGCATACATCCACAATCTCGACGAGTTCTGGGACTATTATTGGAAAAACCCAAACGGTTCCGACCCCGAACAACTGGGATGGCGACTAAAATACAATCGCGAAAATCGTGGCGACATATACGCTACGCATGGCTTAGGACCAGTAGCGCAGGCACTCGACATCCATCGTGGCGACCGCATGGCACTACTCGTGGCAATGGACACAAAGAGCGTACACGGAAAGGAGTTGGTGGAGGCGAAAACGGGTAAGCCGTGCAACGACTTCCGAAACGGCGACCACACAACAACACTTATCCGCACCGCAAATCAAAAGGTTATAGAGCTGCAACACGACGTGATGAACCCTCAACCCTACAATCGACTCTATCAGCTAACTGGCTCACGTGGCTTCGCCAACAAATACCCCATCGAAGGATACGCTTTGGACAGCAAGCAACTCACTGCAAGCGGTGTGCAACCACAGGTGGACAATCTCTCTACACATAGCTTCATGCCAGAAGCCGAAAGAAAAGCACTCGAAGAGAAGTACGAACACCCAATTCTGAAGAAGTTCGGTAAACTGGCAAAAGAGGTTGGAGGACATGGCGGCATGGACTTCATTATGACTGCACGTCTCGTCTACTGCCTACAAAACGGACTGCCGCTCGACATGGACGTGTACGACTTGGCTGAGTGGTGCGCCATCGCCGAACTCAGCGCATTGTCAATGGACAACGACTGCGCTCCAGTCACCTTCCCCGACTTCACTCGCGGACTATGGAACAAGTACCAAGGCTACCGCCACGCCTATGCTTCGCCTGAGGAAGAGGCAGCAGCAGAAGCTATCGCCCAAGCCTTCACAAAGGCATCTAAAGAGGCAACAGCTAAGTTGAAGCTATGGCAGCTCTACGACAATGTGCAGAATGCCAAGAGCGATACAATGAAGCAGAAGGCGCAAACTGCTCTCAACAAAGCTATAGCCAAGGCAAGAGCAATCGTAGCCAAACAACTGTAACACCCCTCAACACCCCTCAACACCCCTCAATACCCCTTTTTACCCGAATAACAATACTTAATCAATCGCCTGCTATATGATAACTCTTCCCGAAAGTTTTTGGATTTTATTCGTGATAATAATCTTTTGCCTTATAATAAAGGAGGCGAAGAATGGGGGCTCGCATTCATTAAATCCAGAAAAAGCTAAACAAGAACTCGAAGACGCCAAGGAATCACTTGCGTTTACAAAACATAAATCATGGCTTATACGTGTTGCCGACCGCGAATCGCGACGTATGGAGAAGCGCCTTGAATATCTGTACCGTCTACGCAAAAAGGCTGTGAAACGCTTTGGCGAGGAGTCTGAGCAAGTAGCACGTATAGACAAATGGTTAATGGAGGTGCGACGATACATGCTTGATTTTTCAAAGATATCTATGGCAGCATTTAACATGCACATTGGTATCTAAATGAATCTCGAATATTTTTCGTATATTTGCGATATAACCAATTAAATCGTCTGCAATATGTTAGCAATACTTATTTTCAGCTGGATAGTATCAGTCCTTCTTGTACTTTTAGCCGAAAGAAATAACGGCTATTCTTCATCGTTGAGTCACGATGAAAAAATAAAAAGAATTAGAGAAAAAAGACGCAGAGTAGAACAAGAAATAGCTGCTATGACTGCAAAGCGAAAAGAAGAACACCGTATATGGATGGAGCTTATGGGCTTTGCAAAAAAAGAAGACATAGACGAAAGCAAAAAAGACAACACCGAGAAAACACAATAATCATGTATTTTCCAGGTTTTATACAAATGCTACTTTCGGTTCACAAACGCAAAGTAGCATTTTTTATGACAACAACTCAAACTTTCGAGACCATTTTAACTCCAGACTTTGCAGTCTCGAATATTTTGCGTATATTTGCGGTATAACCAATTAAATAATTAAATTATGCTTATCGAATTTACAATATTTGGAGCCTTGTTCTTTGTTTGCGTAGCCATTCGTTCTTTATGCGAGAGTATACGTGATGAAACGAAACGTAGTAGCGTTGCCCGTAGAATTGAGCGAGAGGCAAAAAGGCGCAAATTGGAGTTAAAACGCGCAAAATTAAAAGCAAAAAAAGAAGAAGACGCCCGCAAATGGAAAGAGTTTAATCAATTTTTAAAAGATCTTCATAAAAGCAAACAGCAATAATGTATTTTTTCAGGGCTTATATAAACAACATCCTTATTATGAAAAGGTTAGAAATGAACGAATTGAGAGCAAAGATAAAGTCTCTTGCTGAGCGTAACCGTTTAGCAACAACCGACGAAGAGCGTGCTACCGTAGCTGCAGAGATGAACACTCTAAGGAGTGAGAACGAACAGGCTTTCACCGAAGCTTTGGAAGCTCTTATTAAAACTACAGCAGATGCCGTGCAGGAGCTGCACGGCAGAAACATTAAAAACAACTAACAAAGCGTCCGAGCTACCGTCCGAGTCTCCGCAACGCCCATAAACGAATTATGGTCGAAGTCCCTTTATATAAAGGAATTTCGACCATTTGTAGTTGCGGAGGCAGGACTCGAACATGCGACCTCCAGGTTATGAGCCTGGCGAGCTACCAACTGCTCCACTCCGCGATATTAACCACGCATTCAGATTAGCAATAGAAGCATTTCTGAATTGCGAGTGCAAAGGTATGACTTTTTAGCGAGACCACCAAATGTTTTCGCAATTATTTTTCAAACCATAGCAAAAAACACACTTTTAGCACCTCATCAGCTCCCAAAACCGTCTATTTTTGACTACTTCCCATTAAAGTTCGAGAAGTTTGTTGTAGCGCAGAGCATTCAGCTGACGCAACAATTCGAGTCGTTCTTCGGTGAGTCGACCGGTTTTCAAAAGCCTTTTATTATACTTCCACCAGTTGAGTAGTCCGCGGTTTTCTACTTTTTTCTTATCGGGCAGTTGATGATTTGCTTCAAGGTAACAGCGAAGTGCTTTATAGTGGTTCAACCATTTTTCTTCGTTCTTAGTTCGCATAGCAATCTGATTTATGAGGTGTAAAAGTACAAAAACATTACTACATCGCAAAACAATTATATAAAATAATGTGGATATGGGTTATTTCGAGTAACTTTGCACCACCGATGCAGCCTAAAAAAGTAAAAGAGTAAAAAGGTAAAAAGTAGGAGGTATGGGCATCTTGCCCATACCACGCAGCCTATATAAAAGTAAAAAAGGAAAAGGAACAATAAACAAAATAATGACAGAACAGTTTAAAGACAAGCCATACAACGACTACGGTCAGTGGATACGCCAACAATTTCCGTTCCGTGTACAGAAGATTTCTGTAGATGCAGGGTTCTCCTGCCCAAACAGAGACGGTACCATATCACACGGCGGATGCATCTTCTGCGACAACCGCACGTTCAACCCATCCTACTGCCAACCGTCGAAACCGATAGCGCAGCAGATGGAAGAGGGCAAGGCGTTCTTCCGTCGTAAGTATCCCGACATGAAATACCTCGCCTACTTTCAGGCTTATAGCAACACCTATGCCCCACTCGACGTGCTGAAACAGCGCTACGAGGAGGCGTTGGTTGTGGACGACGTAGTGGGACTGGTCATCGGCACACGCCCCGACTGTATTAGCGATGAGCTGCTCGACTATCTGGAAGAGCTAAACCGCCGCACGTTCCTCATCGTGGAGTACGGCATCGAGTCGGTAAACGACGACACGCTGCGCCACATTAACCGTGGTCACGACTTCGAGTGTAGCCGACGGGCAATAGAACTAACGCACGACCGTGGCATTCTCACCGGTGGACACATCATACTCGGACTGCCCGGCGAAGACCGCGAGGAGAACGTCCGCCAAGCTTCGATAGTGTCGCAGCTGAAGCTTGACATTCTGAAGATACACCAGTTGCAAATCATCCGTGGCACGCAGCTCGCCGACGAATACACGCAAAAACCTTTCAAACTATTCACGCCCGACGAGTATATCGACACCTGCATTGCTTACCTTGAGCGTCTGCGCAGCGACATCATCGTGGAGCGCTTCGTCAGCCAGTCGCCTGCCGACATGCTCATTGCTCCAAAATGGGGCATAAAGAACCATGAGTTCACCAATCGACTTGTGAACAGAATGAAGGAACTCGAAACGTGGCAAGGAGCTTTTAAAAGTAAAAGAGTAAAAGAGTAAAAAGGTAAAAATAGGAGGTATGGGCATCTTGCCCATACCACGCAACCTAAAAAAGCACAAGAAAACGACAAGGTATTGTCACTACCTCAATATTATATAATACGCTGGTGCACTATATAATACGATGGTGCACTATATAATACGATGGTGCACTTGAGACAAGTGCACCCCCTTGAAGGCAACATCTCAACACCTCAACATCTCAACATCTCACCACCACAACACCACACCATCATGCCACTACACATAGCCATTATCGGAGGTGGCGCAGCCGGCTTCTTTGCAGCAATAGAAGCGAAGCGCAACTATCCCGACACCGACATCACCATCTTCGAGAAGAACCAGAAGATGCTCGCCAAAGTAGCCGTCACGGGTGGCGGTCGCTGCAACCTGACCAACTCCTTCGAGCAGATCAGCGACCCTAAGCACGCCTATCCGCGTGGCGACAAACTCATGAAACGTCTCTTCAAACGCTTCGACCACCACGCTGCCTACGCATGGTTCGAGCGCGAAGGCGTGCCACTCACCACGCAGGAAGACGAGTGCGTCTTCCCCGTCTCGCAGGATGCAATGAGCGTTGTCAACTGTCTCACCACACTTGCCTCGCAGCTCGGCGTGAAGCAACTGAGCGGTTACCAACTGAAGGACATCAGCCGGAACGCCGACGGCACATTCCACCTCACGTTCGCAGGTGGCAAAGAAGCCGACTTCGACCGCGTTGCCATCGCCACGGGCGGTGCTCCGAAGGGCGAAGGACTCGACGTGTTCGCACGCTTAGACCATGATATAGCTACGCCCGTGCCGTCGCTCTTCACGTTCAACATAGCCGACCGCAGTTTCCTTACGCTCATGGGCACCGTGGTTGAAGACGCCATCGCGTCGCTGCCCGGCACGAAGTTCCGCGCTGAGGGTCCGCTGCTCGTCACCCACTGGGGCATGAGCGGACCGGCTGCGCTGAAGCTCTCTGCTCATGCCGCACGCTATCTGCAGGAGCACAACTACCAGGCGGACGTGGCAATCAACTGGACGGGCGAGAGTAGACGCAACGTGACGGAGGAGGAGATAGCCTCCATCGCCACACGCAACCCACAGAAGCAGCTTGCCACGATACGCCCGTTCGACTTGCCATCGCGCCTGTGGGTCTACCTGCTGCAGAAGACGCAGAACGACCCCACACGCAAGTGGGGCGAATTGGGTAAGAAGAACCTCAACCGCATCGTGGAAACACTCACCAACGACATATACCGCATCACGGGCAAGGGCCGCTTCCGCGACGAGTTCGTGACATGTGGCGGTGTCTCGCTCTCGTCGATAGACATGCACACGCTGCAGAGCAAGCACTGCCCCGGACTATTCTTCGCCGGCGAGGTGATCGATGTTGATGCCATCACCGGAGGTTTCAATCTGCAAGCAGCATGGACTATGGGCTATGTAGTAGGCCAGCACATCGGCGAACAATGAAAAAAGCGGACTCAAATATTTGCCGTTACACATAAAATCAGTATATTTGCAAAATTAATAAACCAATAATTTTTACACATGAGATCAATTCTTTCAACACTCGCATTCGCTGTCATCACACTGACAGCCTGCGCGCAATCAATTCCTGGTACGGAGTATAGCATTAAAGGCACCTGCCAAGCAGGTGTCAGTAAGGTATATGTAATGGACGTAAACGGCAATCGCCCGACCGCAATCGACAGTGCCATCGTCGAAGACGGCAAGTTCGCGCTGAAGGGTTCGGCTGAGAAGGATGCACTGCTCGGGCTCACCGTTACCAAGAAGGAATACTGCGCATTCTTCAACGACGGCACACCTATCGTTGCCGACCTTGAGAAGAAAACGCTCACCGGCTCGGAGCAGAACACCAAGCTCAACGCCTACGACCGCGAGATAGATGCCCTCGGCAGTGAGGCGCAGGCTCTCTACGCCCAGTTTACAAAGGCTCAGCAGAGCGGCATGAGCGAGGCAGAGCTGCAGAAGCTCGCCAACGAGCTCGGTCCGAAGCTTAACGACATCTCGGAAAGCGTATCGCTCCGTTCGCTCGAAATCATCAAGGAGAACAAGGACAACCTCATCCCCGTGGCTTTCGTCAACAACGTGATGTACTACGTGGAGTTCCCGGTTTTGCAGGAGATACTCAACGAGAAGTACGCCTACGCCAAGCACCCTGCGCTTGCTCCTGCACGCCAGTATCTGGCTATGCTTGTCAAGAAGGCAGGCATCATCGGCAAGCCGTTCACCGACCTCACCGAGAACGATGTCAACGGCAATCCGCACAAGCTCTCGGAGTACTGCGGTAAAGGCAACTACGTGCTCATCGACTTCTGGGCTTCGTGGTGCGGACCATGCCGTGCGGAGATGCCTCACGTGAAGGCTGCCTACGATAAGTACAAGTCGAAGGGCTTCAACGTGGTTGGTTTGTCGTTCGACAACAAGCTCGAGAACTGGAAGAAGGCCATCGCCGAGATGCAGCTCGACTGGGTTCACCTCTCCGACCTTAAAGGCTGGCAGAGCGTAGCCGGTCAGGTGTACGGCATACGCTCGATACCGGCAAGCTACCTTGTCGACCCTACTGGCAAGATTATCGCAGCCGACCTCAGAGGCGAGCAGCTGGAGGCTAAGCTGAGAGAGGTTTACGGAGAGTAGTTATCAACAGAACACCCCTCACACTCAATAGGTTTTTATGGATAACAGCAAACAGGCTACTCTTGAGCTGGGCACAAAGCCCGTGGGCAAGCTGCTGATGCAGTACGCGCTGCCCGCCATCGCTGCCATGACGGCGGCGTCGCTCTACAACATGACAGACAGTATATTCATCGGACAAGGCTGCGGTGCACTCGCCATCAGCGGCCTTGCCGTTACATTCCCCTTACAGAACCTCGCAGCGGCGTTTGGTGCCGGTGTGGGCGTAGGTGCTTCTACGTGCATATCGGTTAAACTGGGACAGAAAGACTACGCCACCGCCGAGCGTGTGTTCGGCAATGCTTTCACGCTGAACGTCATCATCGGCGTTGCGTTCAGCATCATATCGCTTCTCTTCCTCAACCCTATCCTGCGCTTCTTCGGCGCAAGCGATGCCACCCTACCCTACGCACGCGAGTATATGGTCATCACGCTCGCCGGCAACGCCATCTCGCACATGTTCTTCGGCATGAACGCCATACTGCGTGCTGCGTCGAAGCCGCGCTCGGCCATGATGGCATCGATAATGACAGTGGTGCTCAACGCCATACTCTCGCCAATATTCATCTGGCCGCTGCACATGGGCATAGGCGGAGCGGCTCTCGCCACAATCATTGCGCAGGCTGCGGTGCTGTGCTGGCAGCTGAGGATATTCAGCAATCCGCAGTGCATCGTCCACTTCAAGCGCGGCATCTACCGCCCCGTGTCGCACATCATCAAGAACATCATAGCCATCGGCATCTCGCCGTTCGCCATGAACGCCTGCTCGTGCATCGTCATCATCTTCATCAACAAGGCACTCACCTTCCACGGTGGCGACCTCGCAGTGGGCGCGTTCGGCATTACGAACAAGATTGCGTTCATCTTCATAATGATAAACATGGGCATGAATCAGGGCATGTTCCCAATCGCAGGCTACAACTACGGCGCACGCAACTACGACCGTCTGCTGCGCGTACTGAAGTACACCATGACGGGCGCGGTGCTCATCACCACCGTCGGCTGGGTTATTGCACAGACCATGTCCTACGAGTGCGCACGCCTGTTTACCTCCGACGAGACACTCATCCGCATCTCGGAGCGTGCCATCATCGTCACCATGCTCACCTTCCCATTAGTGGGCGCACAGATGGCAAGCACGGGCTTCTTCCAGAGTATCGGCAAGGCTAAGATAAGCATGCTACTCTCGCTCTCACGCCAGCTCCTGTTCTTCCTGCCGGCATTGCTCGTACTGCCCAACTTCTACCAAACCGACGGCGTGTGGCTCGCGCAGCCCATCAGCGATGTCATCTCGTTCGTTGTGGCAATAGTGTTGCTCACGAAGTACGTGAAGAAGTTCAAGGCGGCGCAAGCTGAGGGGGCAGCTGTATAACCGACAGCTACATTAACAAACTAAAGCAAAGAGACATGAACAACGATAAACTTATAATCAGCGTAGGCCGCCAGCTTGGCAGTGGCGGCAGAACGATAGCAAAGATGCTGGCAGAGGAGTTCGGCTGCACGTTCTACGACCGCGAAGTGCTTGAGCTGGCTGCCAAGGAGAGCGGGTTCAGTCCCGAGTTCTTCGAGAAGAACGACGAGCGCAAGGGCTTCCTCGACCAGATATTCCACATGCACGTGCCGTTCATCTCCGACTCGTCGTTCTACGACAACGGACTCTCGCAGGAGAGTCTGTTCCGCATACAGAGCGACGCCATACGCAAGGCAGCCGACGAGTCATCGTGCGTCTTCGTAGGTCGCTGTGCCGACTATGTGCTGCGCGACAAGCCGAACATGGTGACGGTGTTCATCACAGCCGACCTCGACGAGCGCGTCAGCAACATCTGCAAGCGACACAACTGCTCGGCTGAGGAGGCACGCAAGCTGATCAGCGACAAGGAGAGCACACGCTCCTCCTACTACAACTACTACACGGGCAAGACGTGGGGCGACAGTGCAAGCTACGACCTCTGCGTCAATGCGTCGCGCCTCGGACCCGAAGGCACGAAGGAGTTCATAGCCGACTTTATAAGAAGGAGAATGAAACGATGAAAAAGATAGGCATAATCAGCGACACCCACTCCTACTGGGACGACCGCTACTTGAAATACTTCGAGCCATGCGACGAGATATGGCACTGTGGCGACATCTGCTCTACGGTGCTCGCGGAGCGCTTGGCTGAGTTTCGTCCGCTGCGTGCCGTCTGCGGCAACTGCGACGGCGGCGACCTGCGCCTTATGTACCCCGAGGTGCTGCGATTCAAGTGTGAGGAGGTGGAGGTACTGATGAAGCACATCGGCGGCTACCCCGGCAAGTACGACCCGAGCATACGCCGGCAGATAATGGAGCGACCGCCGAAGCTCTTCATCAGCGGACACTCGCACATACTGAAGATAAAGAACGACCCACTGCTCGGACTGCTGCATATCAACCCCGGAGCAGCCGGACTGCAGGGATGGCAGACGGAGCGCACCCTCGTCCGACTCACCATCGACGGAGCAACAATGAAGGATTGCGAAGTGATTACGTTAGGTACGTCAGGCAGGCATAGCGCGATGTAATATATTATAAGGTATATATACAGCAAATCGCCCACAAGCTCGATTGAGCTTGTGGGCGATTTTTTTCAGGGGGTGCAGTTGTCTCAACTGCACCAATTAACATAATTGTACATTCTATCTTGTGGATGCAGTTCTTGCTCGGCAAGCGACAAAGCCGAGCGGAGACAACTGCACCCCTGTAATTAGCTAACCTTGTTCAGCTTCTTGATGATAGAGAAGATGAATACTGCAGAGAGCAAGCAGATGCCTGCCAAAACGCCCCAGATAGTAACAAGGCTGAGGTTCTGACCCCACATGATGCCTGGGAGCATTACGAGCTGATTGCCGATAGCAGTAGCACCGAACCACAGACCCATCATCAGACCTGCATACTTAGGAGGAGCCACCTTCGTTACGAACGAGATGCCGATCGGCGAAAGCAGAAGCTCGGCAAAGGTGAGGATGAGGTATGTAGAGATGAGGAGGTTAGCACTTACGCGAGTGCCCTCAGTAGCAGGGTCGCCTTGTGTGAGCGGCAACTCAAGACCCATAGAGCCTACAGCCATCCATACGAAGCCGAGAGCAGCTACAAGCATACCCAAACCAATCTTCTCAGGCGATGTCGGCTCCTTGCCAATCTTGTTGAGCCAAGAGAATATAGCCACACTCACTGGTGTCAACGCCACCACGTAGCACGGGTTGAACTGCTGGAAGATAGGAGCCTTAACGTCTACTGCACCCTCAAGAGCATTGTAAGCATAGAAGAGGTATGAGATAGCTGCAACGATAACGCCGAGCGAAATGAGCTTGCCCTTGAAGGTCTTGCTCTGAGCGAGTCCGAAGCTTGCGTAAACTACGAAGATGCAAGCCACGAGGTTGCGCACGTCGAACGCCATTGACTGCAGACCCTCAGAGGTCTTCTGCGTATAGTCGCGAGCAAAGAGTGTCAGGGTAGCACCGTTTTGGTGGAACGCCATCCAGAAGAAGATAACCACAGCAAACACAAGGCACAAGCAAACGATGCGCTCCTTTGTCTCTGCAGGAGAAAGCTCGTTGAAATCCTTACGCTCTAAAGAGTCGTCGCCCTTCTTCTTTGTTTCAGAAGCAAGCACGTGCTTGTAGGTGAAACCAAAGATATAATATATAGCGATACTAACGATGAGCGATGCACATGCTACGGCGAAAGCGAAGTGGTAAGAATCTTCTACCGACACACCGAGGCTTGTCTGTGCCCAATCCATAATTTTGATAGCTGCTGTAGGAGCGAACATCGCACCGATGTTGATAGCCATGTAGAAGAGCGAGAAACCGGAGTCGCGGTTCTGCGCATACTTCGGCTCGTCGTACAGACGACCTACCATCACCTGCAGGTTGCCTTTGAACAGACCCGTACCGAAAGCTATCAGGACGAGCGCAAGGCCCATTGCTCCTGCTGCCACCATGTCCTTGCCAAGCGGAAGCGAGAGCACGAGGTAACCGATGAACATGATGAAGATACCACTTGTCACCATCTTGCCGAAACCGAACTTGTCGGCTGCGATACCGCCAATGATAGGAAGGAAGTAGACCATCATCAGGAAAGTTGAGTAAATTGTACTTGCTGTTCCGGTTGCATAACCGAAGTTAGCCTGCAAGTAGAGTAAGAACACAGCAAGCATGGTGTAGTAGCCGAAACGCTCACCTGTGTTTGCCAAGGCTAATGCCCACAGACCTTTTGGTTGATTTTCAAACATAAATTGTATTGTTTTTATTGATTAAGTTATTTTTCCGTAGTTACAATATCACAACTTACAAATTTAAGAAGAATAATTCTATTTGCCAAATGTATGTCATCTTTTCGTAACAAAATATAGCAATTATATAGTTGTGGGGGCTTTATCGGGGCGTGGTGGTAGGCTTTTGGACGATGTATTGCTGCTGTTGTGCATCGGACGGCGAACGGAATCCAACCGGACGGCGAACGGAATCCGATCGGACGGCGAACGGAATCTGATCGGGCGGCGGACGGAATCTAATCGGGTGGCGGACGCGAACGGTGCCAAAAGTCGAGAAATCACAACAAATAAGGATTGCAAGTACGAAACTTTCTTAATAACTTTGCAGACTAAAACTGCACCCCCTACACTGCACATCATAAAGACAGAACAATATGAACAAACGAAAACTCATACAACATCACAAATGGTTCGGACTGCTCATCAGCCTCTTCCTGCTGATGTTCTGCATCTCGGGCATACTGCTCAACCACCGCCAGCTTATCAGCGACATCAACGTGTCGCGCACGTTGATGCCCTCGCGCTACGAGTATCGCCAGTGGAACGGCGGACTGATGCGCGGCACGCTGCCGTTCGACTCACACATATTAATATATGGTGCGTCGGGCATGTTCCTTGCCGACTCCACTGCCACGCATATAGCCGACTTCAACGACGGACTGCCTACGGGTGCCGACTACCGACAGATACGCAACGTGACGACTGTGGGCAGCGGAGCCTCAACACACATGTTCGCCGTGTCGCCGTTCGCGCTCTACCGCTTCGGTATGCACGGCAAGTGGCACACCGTACAACTGCCGCTTGTCGACCAGGACGAGCGACTGACCGACATCGCTTCGCATGGTGACACGCTCGTGGTGCTGAGCCGCTCGCACGCATACGTAGCCGTGCCGCCCTACAAGCAGTTCGGCTGCGTAGCCCTGCCTGCCCCACCCGACTATAAAGACCGCGCGACGGCGTTCCGCACGATATGGCTGCTGCATAGCGGCGAGTTGTTCGGCTTCGCCGGCAAACTCGTTGTCGACGCAATAGCCGTGGTGCTTATCGTACTCATACTGACGGGCTTCGCATTCTTCTGCCTGCGCACCACAAAGCACCGCTGGCAGAGCAAGGGGCGTACGATGAAGCACACGCTACGCTGGCACGACCTCGTGGGGCGCAAGACGATAGTCGCCACGCTGTTCATCAGCGTCACGGGCTGGTGTTTGCGCCCGCCGGTGATGGTGGTGCTCGCACTGACGAAGGTGCCTACCCTACCGTTCACTACGCTGAAGAGCCAGAATGCGTGGCACGACAAGCTGCGCCTTTTGCGCTACGATGCCGTGATGGGCGACTGGCTTCTGTCAACGTCTGAAGGCTTCTACTCATTGGGCAGCGACATCAACGCTCCACGTCCACAGCACATAGCAAGTGCTCCTCCGCAGAACGTGATGGGACTGAACGTGTGGCAGCAGCGCGAGGACTGCATGTGGCTATGCGGTTCGTTCAGCGGTATGCACGTATGGAACCGCCGCACGGGCAGCTCTGTCGACTACTTCACGGGCAAGCCGTCGCCGAAGAAGCAGGGCGCACCGTTCGGCAACAAGGCGATAGCTGGCTACAGTGCCGACTTCCGCAGTGCTGTTGAGCATAGTGGCACGAACGGTGAGGGCATAAAAAAATCAGCCACAGAGGTTGTGACTGATTACTATGAAGGTACTGCGAAGATAGCGCAACCCGAACGGCTGCGCCACTTGCCAATGTCGCTTTGGAACGTGGCACTCGAGGTGCACACCTGTCGCATCTACATGCAAAACACCGCCACCTACGTCTTCATATTCTTCTTCGGCATTGCTGCCGTGTGGTGTTTGTGGACGGGATTGAAGTTAAAGAGGTAATTTCAGGGGATGCACTTGTCTCCGCTCGGCTTTGCCGCTTGCCAGAGCAAGAAGTGCACCAACCTAATAGAATGCACCGATAAAACGTTGGTGCACTTGAGACAAGTGCACCCCCTATGAGAATGTACCGAGGTGCACCCCTAATTTAGATCAAACAGCCACGTGAGCTTCACGACGATGTTCGAGTGGTTGGAGCGTGCGAAGTAGTCGCGCTTCGAGTCGCCGTAGATATTGCCCAAGCCGTAATAGTAGCGGCCTTCGAGCAGCAGATGACCAGCACGCGGTATGCTCCACTCCACACCCAAGCCAGCAGCGATGCCGTAGTCGAACTTGTTCTCCACTGCCATCGTATCCTGCGCACACGTCTGATTGGCGCGATCGGTGGTGTTGCGGTCAGCCAAAGCGAAGTTGGTCTTTGTCGACTCGCTGAGCATATAGCCAAACTGCGGTCCGGCTTGGAAGAAGAACTGCAAGCCCTTACGCTCCTTACCCCATGCCAAGTGGGCGAACACCGGCAACTGTATGTAGTTGATGTCGCGCTGATAAGCCTCAGCCACACCCGTCACGGGGTTGATGACCGGCTGGTCTTTAACGTCGAGGATGCTCTCCTTCCATCCGATGCGAGCATAGTTGAGCTCGGCATACACGGAGCAATATGTCTTGAAGTACTTCTCGCAAGTGTACTTAAAGGAGAGTCCGGCGGTGAAGCCCGGGTGCTGCACCTGCGTAACCTTAGGCACGAAGCCCACGCTACTCATCACGTAGCCACCGTTGACACCGAGGGCGAAGTCGTTACGATGGTCGCCCACCTGCGCACTAACGCCTGTCGCCACAAGCAACAGCAACGCGATGACTCCCTGTCTTAATATCTTTACTTTGAACATTTATCCTTATTGGGTTTTTCTGTGTATTTTCTACAAGCCGCCTAAAGGCTGCGTTTAAGCCGTTTGAAGGCTGCGTTTAAGCCGAACTAAGCCTTTCTAAGCCTCTCTAAGCCGAGGACAGTAGCCAAGCCCTCCCCGATGGGGAGGGTTGGGAGGGGCTCTTTTTACCTTTTTACTCTTTTACTTTTTTACTTTTAATACGATATGGTCTCTATGGTGCGATTCGGCTTATAGTGCAACAGTATGAAGCTATTGTTCTGCATACCGCCATTGCTGACACGCTTGAACTTCAGCGGAGTCTGCAACGGAGTGTATGTGTTCTGCTGATGTGTGCCTTCAAACTTCGCGCCATACTTGTTGATACCACGAATGAAGAACTGCGCCTGGTCGTAGCCGGTGAGGGCGAAGCGTGGAAGAGCCTGACGCATGTCCGACTTGAACCACTGGCGGTAGCTGCGCTCCAAGTTGGCGGTGGCAGGAGCGTACTCGTTGTAGACGTATGCTGTGGGTATGTACGCCTCGTACTTATAATAATAGTCCTGATATACACGCTTATACATCAACCACTCGTTGTAGCCGAAGAGTGCTATCTGAACATTCGGGAACGTGGCACGCAGAACGTTCAGCTTAGCCAATGTGGAGTTGAGCTGCGGCGAGCGACCAGTGTTTAGTATCACAACATTCTGCTTCACCGCGCTGAACGCCTTGGCGAACATTTCCGGCGACGATTTGAGGTTGGTGATGTTATAGCTCAAGCCTGCTGCCTCCAAGCGCTTGCGCAGCTCGGAGGTGAAGATACCCTTGTCGCTCGTCGAGTCGTTGCAGTCGACGAACACGGGGTGAGCATCCTTAAAGCGGTTCATAAACGCATTCGCTGAAAGCTCTGCGGTGAGTATTCGGCTCTGATACACCTGGAAGATATGGTCGTTGGTTTCCACGTCGCCACCGTTGATGGAGAACGGAATGACGAGGCGTATGCCGTGCTTGCGACAGAAGTCGGCAATCGGCTTAACCTGCTTGGTGTAAAGCGGACCGAAGATGAGGTCGCAGTTCTTGGCATTGGCATCGGCAAGCACGGGGCTAACATCCGCATCCTTGTACAAGTTCCATGCAAAGATGTTGGTGTTGATGCCCTGACTACGCAGGCTATCGCACGCCATGAGCACACCACGATAGTATTCTATCATGCGCTGTCCGTCGCCGTCCACGTTGTGCAGCGGCAGCATCACGCCCACGTTCACGGTGTTAGCAACGCGCTGACGCGTGGCGGTTGACGTGGGAGCGGTGGGCTTCTGTGCAGCGTTCGGTGTCTGCTTCGAGAACGGTATGAGCAGCTGTTCGCCTTTCTTCAGTACATAGTCGGGCTTCTGCATGTCGGGGTTTGCCTGCATAAGCTCTTCGATAGTGATGTTATATTTATGGGCAATGCCGTATATTGTGTCTTTCTTCTTCACCTTATACAAGTCCTGCCACTTAGCGGTCTGCGCCACTACTGACGATGCCAGCAACCAGGCGCACAACAAGAAGAGAATTCTGATACTACGTCTCATTTCTATATTCTGTTTAATTAACATTGCAAAAGTACACAAAATATATTGTTTGCAAAAATCTTTGTTCATAAATAACGTTATAAATAAGTCGCAGCGTTTTGCTGTGTGCGAGATAATAAGTAACTTTGCATTACGAGTTGACGAGCGACAAGTTGACGAGTAGACAAGTAAACAAGTAGACAATGAAATACATCAGAACACTATTATTGTTGATTCTCTGCACTACGCTACAGGCTTACGCCGACGAAGTGCCGACCATCGACCCACAAGCCACATTCACAACCGACGAAGGCGAAGAGACGGGCACGAGCTATTCGGGTTCGGCTCCGCTCACAGTGGTGTTCCACGCCAACGCGGAGAACATCGGTGCGTACACGCCTCACTACGAGTGGCGCTTCACCAAAGAGGGTGCAACGCAGCCCTACCTCGTGCGCTACGAGGAGGAGACGGAGTACACCTTCACCGAGGCTGGCTCGCACCGCATCGTGCTCTATGCTACATTCATCAACGGCACCGACACCGTGGCGTACACCAAGGACTACTGGCAGGATGCACAGCCGATAACGATACAAATCTCGGAGAGCAAACTCGAGATGCCGAACGCCTTCTCGCCCAACGGCGACGGCATCAACGACGTGTATCGCGCCAAGAGCAACTACCAGAGCATCGTGGAGTTCGATGCCTACATCTTCAACCGCTGGGGGCAGAAGCTATACGAGTGGCACGACCCTGCCGGAGGATGGGACGGCAAGTTCAACGGCAAGGATGTGAAGCAGGGTGTCTACTTCGTGCTCGTGAAAGCGAAGGGTGCCGACGGCAGAAAGTACACCATCAAGAAGGACGTAAACCTACTGCGCGGATATACAGAAACCAGCGGAGTTAATCCAACGGAATAGTAGTTATGGGAGAAAAGATTAACATTTGGGGCGCACGCGTCCACAACCTGAAGAACATAGACGTGGAGATACCACGCGACTCGCTCACGGTGATAACCGGACTGAGCGGTTCGGGCAAGTCGTCGCTTGCCTTCGACACTATTTATGCCGAAGGCCAACGCCGATATATCGACACATTCTCGGCATACGCACGCAACTTCCTCGGCGGAATGGAGCGGCCCGATGTGGACAAGATAACAGGCTTAAGTCCGGTTATCTCCATCGAACAGAAGACAACCAACAAGAACCCACGCTCTACGGTGGGCACCACAACCGAGATATACGACTATCTGCGTCTGCTCTACGCTCGCGCCGGAACGGCTTACAGCTACGTCACTGGCGAGAAGATGGTGAAGTACACGGAGGAGCGCATCGTCGACATGATCAACTCCGACTATGCCGGCAAGCGCATTTACATACTCGCCGTGCTCATCAGACAGCGCAAGGGTCACTACCGCGAACTCTTCGAGACGCTGCGACGCAAGGGCTACCTGTACGTGCGCATCGACGGAGAGATAACTGAGATAAAGAGCGGCATGAAGACCGACCGCTACAAGAACCACAACATTGAGGTGGTGATAGACAAGATGCAGATGCGCGAGGGCTTCGACGACCGCCTGCGCAAGACTGTGGCTACGGCTATGCGCGAGGGCGACGGACTGATTATGATTCTCGACAAGGACACGGGCGTGGCAAAGAACTTCTCAAAGCGACTGATGTGCCCCACGTCGGGCATATCCTACCGCGACCCTGCACCGAATATGTTCTCGTTCAACTCGCCCGAAGGTGCTTGCCACAAGTGCAAGGGACTGGGCTACATCAACGAGATCGACATGAAGAAGGTGATACCCGACGACTCGTTGTCGATATACGACGGGGCTATCGTGCCGCTCGGCAAGTACAAGAACCAGATGATATTCTGGCAGATTGGTGCTATACTCGAGGCTGCCGAGTGCACGCTGAAGACACCCGTCAGCGAGGTGCCTGAGGACACGCTCAACGAAGTGCTCTACGGTTCGCTCGAAACGATACGCATCAGCAAGGACGTTGTGCACACGTCGAGCGACTACTTCTGCACGTTCGACGGTGTGATGAAGTATCTGCGCACCGTGATGGAGAACGACGACTCGCAGTCGGGACAGAAATGGGCGGAGCAGTTCCTCGCCGTAACTGAGTGTCCGGAGTGTCACGGTGCACGCCTCAACCGCGAAGCTCTGTCGTATCGCATCTGGGACAAGAACATAGCGGAGTTGTCGGGCATGGACATTCTGCAACTGAAGCAGTGGCTCGACGAGGCGGAGACTCACCTTGACAGCCGTCAGACTGCCATCGCAACGGAGATACTGAAAGAGATAAAGACGCGCATCAACTTCCTGCTCGACGTAGGTCTCGACTATCTGTCGCTATCGCGCCAGTCGGCAACGCTGTCGGGTGGCGAGAGCCAGCGCATACGCCTTGCTACGCAGATTGGCTCGCAGCTCGTCAACGTGCTCTACATCCTCGACGAGCCGAGCATCGGACTGCATCAGCGCGACAACGACCGACTCATACACTCGCTGAAGGAGCTGCGCGACATGGGCAACACCGTGGTGGTGGTGGAGCACGACCGCGACATGATGCTCAACGCCGACTATATCGTGGACATAGGTCCGAAAGCGGGCATCCGTGGTGGCGAGGTGGTGTTCCAGGGTACACCCGAACAGATGCTGAAGGAGCACACCATAACAGCCGACTATCTCAATGGACTGCGCAAGATCGAAATACCCGAACACCGACGCGAAGGCAACGGCAAGAGCATCGTGATACGTGGCGCGAAGGGCAACAACCTGAAGAACGTGGATGTAGAGTTCCCATTAGGCAAGCTCATCGTGGTGACGGGCGTGAGCGGTTCGGGCAAGTCGACACTCATCAACGAGACTCTGCAGCCGATACTCTCGCAACACTTCTACCGCTCGCTGAAGAAGCCGATGCCCTACGAGAGCATCGAGGGAATAGAGAACATAGACAAGGTGGTGAACGTCGACCAGTCGCCGATCGGTCGCACGCCGCGTTCCAACCCGGCTACATATACAGGCGTGTTCAACGACATACGCGCCATGTTCGTCAATCTGCCCGAGGCGAAGATACGCGGATACAAGCCCGGTCGCTTCTCGTTCAACGTGAAGGGCGGACGCTGCGAGACATGTAAGGGCGGCGGCTACCGCACCATAGAGATGAACTTCCTGCCGGATGTGCTCGTGCCGTGCGAGGTGTGTCACGGCAAACGCTACAACCGCGAAACGCTTGAGGTGCGCTACAAGGGCAAGAGTATCGCCGACGTGCTCGATATGACATTCAACCAGGCGGTGGAGTTCTTCGAGAACGTGCCGAACATTCTGCAGAAGATAAAGACGGTGAAGGAGGTAGGATTAGGTTACATCAAGCTGGGTCAGCCTTCGACAACGCTATCGGGTGGCGAATGCCAGCGTGTGAAGTTAGCCACCGAGCTAAGCAAACGCGACACCGGAAAGACACTGTACATCCTCGACGAGCCGACAACGGGTCTGCACTTCGAGGATATAAAGATTCTGATGGAGGTATTGCAGAAGTTGGTTGACCGTGGCAACACGGTGATAATCATCGAGCATAACCTCGACGTGATAAAGCTCGCCGACTACATCATCGACATGGGACCCGAAGGCGGACGCGGCGGAGGACAACTGCTGGCAAAGGGAACGCCGGAGGAAGTGGCGGAGTGCAAAGAGAGCTACACGGCAAAGTTCCTTAAGCAAGAATTAAAATAACACATATTTAGGAGGGTATGGCATCCTGCCATACCCTGGCACCCTTAAAACGCAATCTGCGTGGGTATGGCAAGATGCCATACCCTCCTAAAGAAGCAATCGCGTGGGTATGGCAAGATGCCATACCCTCCTAAAGAAGCAATCTGCGTGGGTATGGCAAGATGCCATACCCTCCTATAATTAGAAGTATATGAAAATAGAACTCTGCAATCTTGAGAAACACTTCGGCATGAACACTGCCGTAGACATTAAAAGTTTCACTATCAACAACGGTGACATCCTCGGTCTGGTCGGCAACAATGGTGCCGGCAAGACAACGTTGTTCCGCCTTATGCTCGACCTTCTGAAGGCGGACGAGGGTGTAGTGACAATGCAACCTGCTACGGAAAGCACATCTGAGGCAATCAATCCGGCACTGAGCGAGGACTGGAAAGCATATACCGGTGCGTACATTGACGACGGTTTCCTCATCGACTTCCTCACCGCAGAAGAGTACTTCGACTTCATCGGACGTGTGTCGGGCATGACGAAGGAGCAGATAGCAGAACGCCTGACCAGCTTCGAGCCACTTATGAACGGCGAGATACTCAACCAGAAGAAGTACATACGCGACTTCTCTGCCGGCAACAGACATAAGGTGGGCATCATTGCCGCACTGCTGAATCGCCCCGAACTGGTTATTCTCGACGAGCCGTTCAACTTCCTCGACCCCAGAAGCCAGAATATGCTGAAGAAGGTGCTGCTCGACTACAACAAGGAGACGGGAGCTACGGTGATTGTGTCGAGCCACAACCTGCAACACACCACCGAGATATCTACACGCATCGCACTGCTTGAGCACGGTGTGATAATAAAAGACCTCGACAACCGCGACGCGGAAGCCATGAACGAGCTGGAGGACTACTTCAAGGTGTAACCCGACTAAATTCTATCAATCGGTGTGCCATACGCCGAATCGTACATCCGTTGGCAATAACGCCACACACAGAGCAGTGCAGTTATGAGCAGATACATCGCGAATAGCTGCACTGCGCTTATATACACACCCTCGACACTTGCACCTGGCAGCTTGGCAATGAGCGAAAGCAGGCTGTTCATTCCACTCGCCAACCACCCTACCGCTGCCGCCAGCCACAGCCAGGCGAAATCAGCCAACGTACCAAGGGCACACAACGGCGACAACACGAAGAGCAGTATGCTCATATATATTATTAAGGTGGTGAGCGGAACAGCCACGATGTTAGCAAGAATAAAATATAACGGCACATTGCCGAAGTAGTACATCACCAATGGGAGCACGAACGTCTGCGCTGCAAGCGACACGAACACGAGCGACACGAGCTTGCCCACCACTCCACGCCGCGAGTGGCGCACATAGAAACGATTGTTTCTAACCATTGCGTGCCCAATCACAATGCCCAACACCGCAAGGAACGACATCTGAAAACCCACATCCCACAGCATCGCCGGACTCGCCACGAGGATTATCGTGGCGGCAGCCGCAAGACTGTTCAGCGTGAGGTATTCGCGCGAGAGATAGCTCATAGAGGTGTAAAGCGTGAACATGGCAGCCGAGCGCACTATACCTGGCGACATGCCGACCATAAGGGCGAAGAGCCATATCAAGGTGATGGTAGCAACAAGTCCGAGCATCGTGTTACGCCGCTGCCCAAGAAGCAGTGCGAGCATGGCGTAGATGATGCCGAGATGCAGACCCGAGAGTGCCAGCACGTGCGACACGCCGGCTTTTGAATACGACTCACGCAGCTGGGTGGTGAGCGCAGTCTTATCGCCGAGGGTCATAGCCGCAATTGTGGCATACGCATCCTCGGAGACAGAGCTACCACGCAATCGTCGCAGCAGCCTTTGGCGCAACGATTGCAGCGACAAACCCAATCTGCCGAGCCAGGTCATCCCCCGAACACTTACTTCTGCACGCTTCCAACCGTCGGAAGCGATGAACGTTCGCGCAACGATATCGCGCACCATGCGCTGCCTACGCCAACTGAAACCGCCACGCTGAGCGCGTGCGTCATCGTCGAAATGGCTGAACACGGACTGCGCGGTGATACCATCGCCAACAGTAAGCGACAACGCAGCAGTGTCGGTATGGCTTTTCTGGAAGTAGGCGTTCACCTTATGCCCAGCAAGCCTACCCCGAACAATGGCAAGCTCGCACTTGAACGAACGCCTTTTCTCTATCGGTTGCGCCACGACAACCGCTTCATACGCTTCTTCTTCGCCCGAAAAGGCATACCTTTGCTGGCGCTCTACATAGGCTATGCGCCACGCTCCGCCCGCCACCATAATGCCGAACAAAATGAGAGTTTGCACTATAGCATGGCGATTGAGCAGATATAACAAAAGGACAACAGCAAGCAAACCGACGAACAACCACTGCCACAGCACGAGTGGCACACAGGCTGCCGTCGCGTCGCCTACATATATGCCTGCAATGAGGCACATGGCGACGCGCAAACAAGGATATAATTGTAACTTGCCGTTTGTTTTCATTCGTCGTTAGTAGTAAAAAATCCATCTGCGTCGGTCGACGCGGACATCTGCGTCGGTCGATACGGACATCTGCGTCGGTCGATACGGACATCTGCGTCGGTCGATGCGGACATCTGCGTCGGTCGATGCGGACATCTACGTCGGTCGATGCGGATCAGCAACGTGCTACATCACTTGCACGTAGAGCTCGGGCACACAGCCTTGAACTCACACTTCTCACAATGCGCTTTCCTACTCGTGCAGATGTATCTGCCGTGCAGGAGCAGCCAATGGTGAGCCTTCGCAAGATCGTCAGCAGGTATGTGCTTCACAAGATGCTGCTCCACCTTCAGTGGCGTGTCAGCCGTGCGCGGCACGAGTCCGAGACGGTGGCTCACACGGAACACGTGCGTGTCGACGGGCATCGCAGCCTCGCCGAACGCCACTGCCAGCATCACGTTAGCCGTCTTACGACCTACGCCCGGCAAGCGCAACAGACTGTCGAAGTCGTGCGGCACTTCGCCCCCGTACTCGTTCTGTATCATGCGGGCGAGTTCTACGAGGTGGCGCGCCTTGGCGTTGGGATAGCTCACACTCTTCACGTATTCGTACACCTCAAACTCGTCGGCTTCTGCCATAGAGCGTGCGTCGGGATAGTGGGCGAAGAGTTCAGGGGTCACCTGGTTGACACGCTTGTCGGTGCATTGCGCGCTGAGCACAACGGCAACGAGTAGCTGGAACACGCTGCCGAACTCCAGTTCAGTCGTCACCTCCGGGTGGATGCCGCGGAAGTAGTCGAGCACATATTTATATAGTTCGCTTTTCTTCATCTGTAGTTGGTTCTATTTCGGGTTGTTTCTGTAATCATTAAGGGTATAACGCACAAATTTATAAATTTTATGGATAAGCGGCAAGAAAAGACGAAAGAATTGTATAGAAACAAAAAAAACGGATTTATCTGTTTGCTTAGCTGCAAACAGATAAATCCGTTCTTTATATATTCTCCACCCTGCAATAAGTTGCTGACACAGGATTGCTCGGTTGGTGCAGCGGAGACCGCTGCACCCCCTTAGGGTGGCTGCGTGGGTATGGCAAGGATGCCATACCCTCCTATTTTAATACTCGCTCCAAGCCTTGATGCCGATATCCTCAAGCTTAGTAGTGCAGAACGCATAGATGAATGCGCTTGCGAGGCGTGCGTTCGTAATCAGAGGCACGTTGAGGTCGATGGCAGCACGGCGAATCTTGTAACCGTTGGTAAGCTCCGAACTTGTGAGGTTCTTCGGAATGTTCACAACCATGTCGATAGTGTGGTTGTGCAGCAAGTCGAGAGCCTTAGGCTCGTCGCCCTCCTCAGACGGCCAGAGCACGTGTGTGTTCTGGATGCCGTTCTCGGTGAGGAACTTGCTTGTACCACCCGTAGCATAGAGGTTGTAGCCGTGGTCGATGAGCATCTTTGCAGCGTCAAGCATAGCCACCTTCTGCTTAGCACCACCGGTAGAGAGAAGGATGTTCTTCTTCGGGATGCGATGACCAACAGAGAGCATACTCTTCAGAAGTGCGGTATTGGTGTCGTCGCCCAAGCAGCCTACCTCGCCTGTAGAGCTCATATCTACGCCGAGCACTGGGTCTGCCTTCTGCAGACGGTTGAACGAGAACTGCGAAGCCTTGATACCAACATAGTCGAGGTCGAAGAGGTTCTTGCTCGGCTTCTCAACCGGCAAGCCAAGCATAACGCGTGTGGCAAGTTCGATGAGGTTGATCTTGAGCACCTTGCTCACGAATGGGAACGAACGCGAAGCGCGGAGGTTGCACTCGATAACGAGGATATCGTTGTCGCGAGCCATGAACTGGATGTTGAACGGACCGTTGATGTGTAGCTCCTTAGCAATCTGACGGCCTACACGCTTACAGCGGCGCACGGTCTCGACATAGAGCTTCTGCGGCGGGAACTGGATGGTAGCGTCGCCAGAGTGAACGCCTGCGAACTCGATGTGCTCAGAGATGGCGTAAGCGATAACCTCACCATTCTTTGCCACAGCATCCATCTCGATCTCCTTAGCATGCTCGATGAACTTGCTCACAACAACCGGGTGGTCTTCGCTCACGTTAGCCGCAAGCTGCAGGAAGCGCTTCAGCTCGTCCTCGTTAGAGCATACGTTCATGGCAGCACCCGAGAGTACGTACGACGGACGGACGAGTACCGGGAAGCCCACACGCTCGATGAAGCGGTCGATGTCATCCATGCTTGTGAGGGCGCTCCACTCAGGCTGGTTGATGCCGTTGTTGGTGAGCATCTGCGAGAACTTAGCACGGTCCTCGGCATTGTCGATGTCCTGAGCCTTTGTACCGAGGATAGGCACGTGCTGCTCGTCGAGGAGCACAGCGAGGTTGTTAGGAATCTGACCGCCAGTAGACACGATTACGCCATTAGGCTGCTCGAGGTCGATGATATCCATAACGCGCTCGAAGGTAAGTTCGTCGAAGTAGAGACGGTCGCACATATCGTAGTCGGTAGACACGGTCTCGGGGTTATAGTTGATCATAACCGAGCGGTAGCCCTCCTTGCGGATAGTGTTCAGAGCCTGAACGCCACACCAGTCGAACTCTACAGAAGAGCCGATGCGATAAGCACCCGAACCGAGCACGATGATAGAACGCTTGTCGTTCTCGAAGGTGATGTCGCTCTTCACGCCAGCGTATGTAACGTACAGATAGTTGGTCTGTGCAGGATACTCGGCAGCCAGGGTGTCAATCTGCTTGACAACCGGCAGGATGCCGTAGTTCTTACGACGGTTGCGAACGACGAGCGATGCCTTGCGCATCGACTTGAGCTCGTCCTCAAGACCTACGGCACGCGCAATCTGGAAGTCGGTGAAGCCGTACACCTTAGCGGTGCGCAGGAGCTCCTTGTCGAGAGTGTTGATGTTGCACTTCTTCATAGCCTCATCGATGTCGATGATGTGCTTGAGTTTCTCAAGGAACCACTTGTCGATCTTTGTAAGTTCGTGGATCTGGTCGACGGTGTAGCCCTTATGCATAGCCTTAGAGATGACGAACACACGCTTGTCGGTCGGCTCGCGCAGAGCTGCGTCGATATCGTCAATCTCAAGTTCCTTATTCTCTACGAAGCCGTGCATACCCTGACCAATCATGCGCAGACCCTTCTGGATAGCCTCCTCGAAGTTGCGACCGATAGCCATAACCTCGCCTACCGACTTCATTGAAGAGCCAAGCTCCTTGTCTACGCCGCGGAACTTAGAGAGGTCCCAACGCGGAATCTTGCAGACAACATAGTCGAGTGCAGGTTCGAAGAATGCAGATGTGGTCTTTGTCACCGAGTTCTTCAACTCGAACAAGCCGTAGCCCATACCGAGCTTTGCTGCAACAAAGGCAAGCGGATAGCCCGTAGCCTTAGAAGCGAGAGCAGAAGAACGGCTCAGACGAGCATTCACCTCGATTACGCGGTAGTCTTCCGACTGCGGGTCGAAGGCGTACTGCACGTTACACTCGCCCACGATGCCGATGTGGCGGATAATCTTGATAGCGAGAGCGCGCAGCTTGTGATATTCAGAGTTGGTGAGTGTCTGCGACGGAGCGATAACGATTGACTCGCCGGTGTGGATTCCGAGTGGGTCGAAGTTCTCCATGTTGCAGACTGTGATACAGTTGTCGTAGCGGTCGCGCACCACCTCGTACTCAATCTCCTTCCAGCCCTTGAGACTCTTCTCTACGAGCACCTGCGGAGAGAACGAGAATGCCTTCTCAGCGAGCTTTACGAGTTCCTCTTCGTTGTCAGCGAAACCCGAACCGAGTCCGCCGAGAGCGTAAGCAGCGCGGATGATAACCGGGTAACCCAGTTCGGCAGCCGCCTTGCGTGCCTGCTCCATGTTCTCGCAAGCCTCGCTCTTGATAGTCTTTACGCCGATCTCGTCGAGCTTCTCAACGAAGAGCTCACGGTCTTCGGTGTCGATGATAGCCTGCACCGGCGTACCGAGCACACGCACGTTGTACTTGTCGAGGATGCCATTGCGGTAGAGTTCAACACCGCAGTTGAGCGCGGTCTGTCCGCCGAACGAGAGGAGGATGCCGTCAGGACGCTCCTTCTTGATTACTTCCTCTACGAAGTAAGGCTGTACGGGAAGGAAATATATCTGGTCGGCAACGCCTTCCGATGTCTGCACTGTTGCGATGTTCGGGTTGATGAGCACTGTCTCTATGCCCTCTTCGCGCAGAGCCTTAAGCGCCTGCGAACCAGAGTAGTCGAACTCGCCCGCTTCGCCAATCTTCAAGGCACCCGAACCGAGCAATAACACTTTCTTTATATTTTCGTCTTTCATTTATTCTAATGTTTAATGATTAATGTTTAATGTTTAATCAGGCTACGCCCGACAACACAAAACTTAAACATTTGGATTTTCACTTTTTGTTCTTCACTCTTCAGTTAGTTCATAGCCTCTACGAACTTGTCGAACATAAACTCTGTATCAACCGGACCTGAGCAAGCCTCCGGGTGGAACTGGCTTGAGAACCAAGGCTTCGACTTGTGGCGAATGCCCTCGTTCGATCCGTCGTTCATGTTGACGAAGAGCTCTTCCCAATCGGCACCGAGTGTCTTGGCGTCTACTGCGTAGCCGTGGTTTTGCGATGTTACGAAGCACTTCTCTGTGCCTACCATGCGCACCGGCTGGTTGTGTGAGCGGTGGCCGTACTTTAGCTTGTAGATACGTGCGCCTGCTGCCTTAGCGAGGAGCTGGTTGCCCATGCAGATACCGCAGATAGGCTTGTCGGAGAGGCTCATCTGCTTCTGGATAATCTTCACTGCAGCCTCGCACATGTCGGGGTCGCCAGGACCGTTGGCAAGGAACAATCCATCGAACTCCATGTCGGTATAGTCGTAGTTCCAAGGCACACGAATCACCTCGCAACCGCGGTTGATGAGGCAGCGGATGATGTTGGCCTTCACGCCGCAGTCGACGAGCACCACCTTCTTCTTAGCACCCTCGTTGTAGCGGATAATCTCCTTGCAGCTCACCTTATCTACGAAATTAACTCCAGCATACTCGGCTGTCGGCACGTTCTCGGGCTCGTCGTCGAAGATAATCTTACCCATCATAACGCCGTGCTCGCGCAGCACCTTAGTAAGTTCGCGCGTGTCGATGCCTGTGATGCCCGGTACATGCTCACGTTTGAGCCACTCGGCAAGACTCTCTACGGCATTCCAATGGCAGTACTGCTCGCTGTAGTCAGCCACGATGATAGCCGAAGCGTAGATTTTGTCACTCTCCATGAATGTAGGCAGTCCGTTCTCCTCAGTGGTGAACGGTGGCACACCATAGTTACCAACCAACGGATAGGTCAGAGTCATTAGCTGTCCGGCGTACGAAGGGTCGGTGAGCGACTCCGGGTAGCCCATCATTGCAGTGTTGAAAACTACCTCGCCTGCCACCGGTGCTTCATAACCGAACGACTTTCCGTGGAACTTGGTTCCGTCTTCCAATACTAAAGTTACATTTCTCATATTTATATATCTTCTCGAATTAATTTTTATTCGTTGTTAGTTTTATCGCGCACAGACGCCCTGGAAGCGCAAAAGTCGATCCTCTGTGTTCACTTTTGCCCTTTCAGGGCGTGTTTGTTCATGGTTGTTTCGGAGTTCATCCTATTCTTTATAACCACAAAACGTGTATTCTACTTGTGTTCGTCACAACGCCAAGGCTCAACTTCGATGTATGTATGCAAAGCCTTGTCCTACTTCTGTCGGTCGACGAAGTTGACGAACGCCTGATTGCAGAGTTTTGTTCCGCCTGGCGTTGGATACTTGCCTGTGAAGTACCAGTCGCCGTGGTGGTCGGGGATGGCTTCATGCAGTCCGTCTATCGACTGGAACACGAGTTCGACCGGTGTCTTCAGACCTTCCGGTCGGAGCATATCTACTACTTTTCGGTTTATCTCCTCCGCTGTGAAGGGTTTGTATATGTCGCGCACGCAGTTGCGCATCATGCTTTTGGGTTTGAGCAGTTCGAGCTTGCACGCCTCGTAGACGCGCTGTAGCAGGTCGTTCATACCACGCTCGCGTATCAGTTCGATGGTGGCACGAAAGGCACAGAACTCCTCCAGACGCGGCATGTCGATGCCATAATAGTCGGGGTAGCGTATCTGCGGAGCCGACGACACGACGACAATCTTCTTCGGGTGCAGGCGGTCGAGGATGCGCAGGATGCTCTCCTTGAGCGTCGTTCCGCGCACGATAGAGTCGTCTATCACCACGAGGTTGTCTACGCCAGGCTCTATGCATCCGTATGTTATGTCGTAGACGTGCGACGCGAGGTCGTTGCGCGAGTTGCCTTCGGTGATGAAGGTGCGCAGCTTTATGTCCTTTATCGCCACCTTTTCGGAGCGCACGTATGTGTCGAGAATAGCGTGCAGTTCCTCGTCGGTCGGTTCGTGGTCGAGTTGTTGTATCTGCTGCACCTTCTGTCGGTTGAGACATTTCTTGAAGCCCGAGAGCAATCCGTAGTAAGCTACCTCAGCTGTGTTCGGTATGAACGAGAACACGGTGTGGTTGATGTCGCCATCTACGGCATCGAGCACTTGCGGCACGAGCAGTTCGCCGAGGCGTTTGCGCTCGCGGTAGATGTCGCGGTCGGAACCGCGACTGAAGTATATGCGTTCGAACGAGCAAGCCGAGTCGCCGCGCTGTTCGAGTATGCGCTCCATGCGCACCTCTCCACTGCGGTTCACGAGCAGCGCATTGCCGGGTTGCAGTTCTTTGATATCGTCGCATTCGAGGTCGAACGTCGTTTGTAGCACAGGGCGTTCGGATGCTACGGCTACGAACTCGTCGTTCTGGTAGTAGAACGCTGGTCGTATTCCCCACGGGTCGCGCATAGAGAACATCTCGCCCGACCCAGTGAGTCCGCACATCACGTAGCCACCGTCGAAGTTGGGCATTGTGGTGCGCAACACGTTCGCCATATCCATATGGTTGTCGATATAGCTGGTTATGTCCATGCCTTCGAGTCCGAACTTCTTGGCATCAACAAAGTTGCGTTCAGCTTCGCGGTCGAGGCGGTGGCCCATCAGTTCGAGCAGAGTGTAACCGTCGCTGTAGATGCGTGGGAACATACCCTGCGCGAGCATCTGCTGGAATATCTCGTCGATATTAGTCATATTGAAGTTGCCGCAGATGCAGAGGTTCTTAGCCTGCCAGTTGTTGCGGCGCAGGAAAGGATGCACGTATGCGAGTCCTTTCTTTCCGGTCGTGGAGTAGCGCAGGTGTCCCATATAGAGCTGTCCGGCGAAGGGCAGATGGTTCTTTGCAAACTCGGCATCGGCGAGCAGTTCGGGCGAGAGTCGGGCGTACTCTTTCTGCACGCGTCCGAATATCTCGGTAATGGCATCCTTGCCTTCGGCACGCTCACGGAATATGTATTCTGTTCCGGGCATTCCGTCGAATTTTACACATGCCATTCCGGCACCTTCCTGTCCGCGGTTGTGCTGTTTCTCCATCATCAGATAGAGCTTGTTGAGTGCGAACATCCACGTGCCGTACTTCTCCTGATAGTATTCGAGCGGCTTGAGCAATCGTATCATTGCCACGCCGCATTCATGTTTCAACGGTTCCACGATACTTCTATTATGTGTTTAAATGTGTTTCGATTGAAGATTGTTACTGTATAGGTAAAAATTAAGCGCCAAGACAAATAGCCCGACGCTTATCATATGCTTAACAGCACTAATTTCTAACAATATTAACTACCAATGAAGCCACAGACGTCAAGATACCAACAAACGTGAACCACAACGTCGTAGACTGACCAATAGCCGAGTTCTTTGCCTTGGTACTATTGGGCTCCACATAGATATAATCATTCTGCTGCACATAGTAGTACGGCGAATTGATAATATTGGCATCATTAAGGTTGATACGATGGAATTCTTTCTGACCATCAGCTCTCTCGCGTATAAGAATAACATTATCACGACGACCATAGATGGTAAGATCGCCTGCCTGGGCAAGAGCCTCAAGCACACTCATCTTCTCCGTTGTCACGGGCACCACTTTGGGCGATGTCACCTCACCGGCAACCGTCACACGATAGCTTGACATTGCAACAGTGACAACCGGATTCTCCGAATCGGCAAGATACGGCTTCACTTTGCTCTTTATAAGTTCCTCACACTCGTTCTTGGTGAGTCCTGCCACATGAAGAGTTCCAACAACTGGGAATTCTATATTGCCGTCATTATTTACAAGATACGGGATGAGCGAACTGGTCGAGCCTCCCAGCTTGCCGTCAGCGCTCAACGTGCTGCCCATTGCGAGGTTGAAAGGCTTTGAAGTAGCCGGATCTGAAGTGACGACAGTGATTGTCAGTTGATCCTTAGGCATAATACGAGCATCGTACAAACCCTTTGAAGCAGCAAGGCTTATAGAGTCTATATTCTTGAAGTAAGCTACTTTCTGTGCCGACTTGCAACTGCCCATAAGCAAGATTATTGCAATCAAGGCCGGGAAAAAGAAGAGATTCTTCATAACAATTATTCTGTCTATGTTTAAATATCGTCTGCAAAAATACTACTTATTTCTGATACTGACAAGTTTTTACAGACTCATTTATCATATTTTAGAAACTAAATGCACTGCTTTGGCGAAAGACAGCGGACGCCACCCACACAGATTGCGAACGCCACCCACACAGACCGCGAACGCCGTCCACACAGATTGCGAACGCCATCCGATCAGATTGCGTCCGCCGTCCGATCAGATTGCGAACGCCAAGCGACGACCAAAGTAGATGTTCTATTTGACAAGAGTTGATGCGCTAAACGCATTAAGTACATAAAAAACATAGCGCAAGCGGGTATATTGTCACAAAAATTAATTAATTTTGTCGGGTAATAGCATACCACTGATTATAGCGATGTAGGCGAGAGCTCGCATCGGCTTAGTCAATAATGTGTCATAAGCCTTTTCAAATATGAACAACAAGCAAGTAAGCCCACGACTCAACAAGGTGTTATTGATCTACACCGGTGGCACAATCGGTATGGGACACAACCCCGACACGGGAGCCCTCGAACCGCTGAACTTCGACCATCTTCTGTCTAACTTCCCCGAATTTGCACTCCTGCCGACGGAAGTAGACACATATCAGTTCACACCACCCATCGACTCCTCAGACATGAGTCTGCGCCGATGGGCCCAGCTTGTGCGCATCATCGCCGACAATTATGAAGCCTACGATGGTTTTGTTGTGCTGCATGGCACCGACACTATGGCTTACACGGCATCGGCTCTGTCGTTCATGCTCGAAAACCTCACTAAGCCGGTCATCCTCACTGGCTCTCAGCTGCCTATCGGACAGCTCCGCACGGACGGCAAGGAAAACCTGCTGACGAGCATTGAGTTGGCAGCGGCATTCGGCGAGGATGGTCGACCGATGGTGCCAGAGGTGTGCATATACTTCAGCGGCAGACTGCTGCGTGGCAACCGTAGCACGAAGGAGAGTGCCGACGGCTTCAATGCCTTCAACTCGTTCAACTATCCGCACCTGTGCGAAGCAGGTGTCGAGTTCCAGTTCAACCCACACTACATCCTAAAGCCCGACTATTCAAAACCGATGATACCCCACATGTCCATGGACCCGAACGTAGTGGTATTCTCGCTTTTCCCAGGCATTCAAGAGAACGTGGTGCGCCACATGCTTGATGCCCCCGAGCTGCGCGGCATAGTGATGAGAAGCTTCGGCAGCGGCAACGCTCCACAGAAGCCATGGCTCATGCGACTGCTGAAGGATGCCACACAGCGTGGCGTGACGGTGGTGAATATCAGCCAGTGCGTAGCAGGCTTCGTGAAGATGGGACGCTACGACACGGGCTTCCAGCTACAAGACGCAGGCGTAGTGAGTGGCGGCGACAGCACCGTGGAGAGTGCCATCACCAAACTAATGTTCCTGCAGGCACACTACAAGGACGTGCGCGCTATACGCAGCCTCATGGGGCGTAGCATCTGCGGCGAGATAACGAAATAAGCGATTAAGCATTTTTACACATTAATATATATAACATATTCAGCTTAAAGTGGTAACTTTGTTGTTCTAATACGGACTTATACAAAGAAGAAACATTCAAATCGAAAAAAATGAAACGAACAAACATTAAAGCCTTGGCGATAACACTTATCGCTACTATCGTCTCTATCACAGCCTCTGCACAAATTCCGGAGGGCTACTACGACGCACTGAAAGGCAAGAAGGGTGCGGAACTGAAGACCGCCGTGCACAACATCATAAAAGAGGCTCGTGTTTTGAGCTACGGCAAGGGCATTGCAGCCACATGGTGGGGCTTCTACCTCACCGACAACGACAACGGATACGTCATCGACCGCTACTCGCCTAACAAAGTGGAGTTCGGCGCGTGGGGCGAATCGTGCCGCTCGATGAACATCGAGCACTCGTTCCCGAAGAGTTGGTGGGGCGGTGAGCAACGCCAGGCTTACAAAGACCTCTACAACCTCATGCCGAGCGACGCTAAGGCGAACACCACAAAGAGCAACTACGGCATGGGCGTGGTGACAAATGCGACGTACGACAACGGCGTGATAAAGGTTGGTTCGGGCAATAGCGGCACAAAGATGTGGCAACCCTACCCAGAGTGGCAGGGCGACTTCGCTCGTGCATACCTCTACATGGCTACGTGCTATCAGGACTACAAGTGGGTGAAGGAGGGTCTGAAATCGCTCGAAACGGGCGACTATCCTACGCTGCAGAAGTGGGCTTCCGACCTCTACATCAAGTGGGCGAAAGAAGACCCCGTGAGCGACCTGGAGGCTAAGCGCAACAACATTGTGTACAGCATCCAGGGCAACCGCAACCCGTTCATCGACTTTCCTAACCTCATGGAGTATATCTGGGGCGACAGCATCAACTACGAGTTCGACCCTGCCAAGACCGTAACAACAAAGGTGGAGATGGGCGACGAAAGCAGGATGTGTATATATCTGGCAAACTTCAAGACATCTGATGGCGGATGCACCATCGAAACTCCGCTCTATCCGAAAGAGGGCGTAGAGGTATGGGAACTCACAAAATCATATGGTTGGAAAGGCACGGGTGCCATGAAGGAAGGAACAAACACATACGCAACGAAATTTGCAGCAGAGAGCTCGGTTGTCACACCCGAGATTGACCTCAGCGAATATAAGTCGGCAACCATGACATTCAGTCACGCCGTGAACTACGCGAAGAAACCGAGCGAGAAACTCAGCGTGGAGGTGCGCTGCGAGGGCAAGACAACAAAGCTCGAAGGCTTCGCATGGCCCGAAGGCGCAGATTGGACTTTCATTAACTCGGGCGACATAGACCTCAGCGCATGGGATGGCAAGAAGATAAACATCGTGTTCCACTGCACAAGCACCACAAGCGAGGCTCCAACATGGCAGGTGCGCGACATGGCTATAATCGGTGTGAAGGGTCAGGCAACCACAGCTATCGGCAACGTAACAGCGGGCACGCAGGGCAAATTCAACCCTACCCTGCCCTACACCGTGTACGACCTCAGCGGCAGAGTGGTTGCGGGCGATGCACAGCACGGCGTGTTCATCGTGAAGCAGGGTAATAACACATTTAAAGTGATGCGCTAATGATAAACGTAGCACACCTTGTACAACTAAAGGCGTTCGCACGCCAAGATGCCTTGCTGCTCGCATTGTTGTGGGCAGCAAGCTTCGCATGTATAATGATGCTAAACGCCGGACTCATCGGCAACATCTTAGCATTGGCTACGCCGTTTCTCGTAGGCAAACGTCTTGCTGCATTCCGCACGCAAGCTCTCTACGGCGTGATATCGTTCCGCCGCGCTTACGCCTACTCGCTCTACGTGTTCATCTACGCTTCACTGGTGTTTGCACTGGTGCAGTACGCTTACTTCCAGTTCTTGGACAATGGCGCATTTGCCGAGCTCATCACTACAACGATGAAGCAAGTAGCACCCGTCTACGAACAGAACGGTGTATCGAAAGAAGAAATCAAGAGCAGTATGGACCTCATAACGATGATTACACCCGTGCAATGGGCGTTCATGTTTATGATGCAAAACCTCTTCATCGGTGCGATTATCAGTCTGCCGATTGCGCTTATCGGAAAAAGAAACAGATATTAAATCTCAACACCTCATCTCAACATAACAACATCTCAACACAATATGGATATAACAGTAGTAGTTCCTCTGTTCAACGAGGAGGAGTCGCTCCCTGAACTCTACGCGTGGATTGAACGCGTGATGAAGGCAAACAACTTCACATACGAAGTAATCTTCGTAAACGATGGATCCACAGACAACTCGTGGAACGTCATCGAAAGCCTCTCGCAGAAGTCACCAGCAGTGAAAGGCATCAAATTCCGTCGCAATTACGGCAAGAGTCCGGCACTCTTCTGCGGCTTCAAGGAAGCTGAGGGCGACGTAGTAATCACTATGGATGCCGACCTGCAGGACTCGCCCGACGAGATACCTGCTCTCTACCACATGATTGTGGACGAGGGCTACGATCTCGTGAGCGGATACAAGCAGAACCGCAAGCAGGGCGACCCGCTCTCGAAGACTATACCTACGAAACTCTTCAATGCTACGGCACGCAAGGTGAGCGGCATACACAATCTGCACGACTTCAACTGCGGACTGAAGGCTTACCGCAAGGACGTAGTGAAGAACATCGAAGTGTACGGCGAGATGCACCGCTACATACCATACCTGGCTAAGAACGCTGGTTTCGACAAGATTGGCGAGAAGCCGGTGCACCACCAGGCACGCAAGTTCGGCAAGTCGAAGTTTATGGGTTGGAACCGCTTCTTCAACGGCTACCTCGACCTTATCACGCTGTGGTTCCTTTCGAGCTTCGGCAGGAAACCGATGCACGTGTTCGGATTCCTTGGCACGCTGATGTTCTTCATCGGCTTCCTCTCGGTGGTTGCGTTGGGCGTAGACAAGCTATGGTGCTTAGCGCATGGCATCCCACAGCGACTCATCACCGACTCGCCCTACTTCTTCATTGCGCTCACCGTGATGATGATCGGCACACAGTTTTTCCTCGCAGGCTTCATCGGCGACCTCGTTAGTCGCTCGTCGCAGAACCGCAACGACTATCAGATAGAGAAGACACTGCGCTGCGAGAAATAAAACAAACTCATAAACAACAAATGCGAACATCAACTATATCAACAGCCATAGCAATGGTGGCACTGTTCATGCTGGCTGCGTGCTCGTCGATAGACTGTCCGCTGAACAACCGCGTGTACGCCACGTTCCGACTCGACGGCGACATAACAAAGATGGAAGACACGCTGACCGTAGCCGTGCCACTCTCTATAGACTACAAGGACAACGACACTGTCATCATCAACCGACTCGCCGACTTCGACAGCATCGCACTGCCGATGAGCTATCAGCGCACAACGGACGTGTATGTCTTCACGATAAAGCAGAAGGATAGCGAAGTGAGAACAACGGATACAGTGTGGGTAGAGAAGGAGAACAACCCACACTTCGAGTCGGTCGACTGCAATCCGCAGTTCTTCCACACCATCACGGACGTGAAGTTCACCACTGAGGCGATAGAAAACATAACGATAAATTATAATAAGGTAACATATAATGACGGTAAAGCGCACTTCCTCATTCGTTTCAAGGGTCATAGCAATTAGTCTGCTGCTGATTGCAGTGACGACTGTATCGGCTCAGAGCAGGAAAGAAGCCATTGCGGAGAAATCAGCGAAGGCAGAGAAAGACTCGGTGGCGTTCTTCCGAGGTGTGGCGGTGTCGGCTGACGTGGTGGGACTGACGCAACTGGCGTTCAGCGACTACGGACAGTATGAGGCTGCGCTGCGCATCAACCTTAAGGACCGCTACTTCCCCGTGTTCGAGTTAGGCTACGGCACAGCCGACGCTGACAACCCTACAACAAACCTCAGATACAAGACATCGGCTCCCTACTGGCGTGTTGGCGTGGACTTCAATATAGCAAAGAACAAGCACGACGCTTACCGCGTCTATGCCGGCGCACGCTACGCCATGACTTACTACAAGTTCGACGTGTCGGGCAACGGATTGAAAGACCCCGTATGGGGCGACGATATCACATACAACGTGAAGGGCATGAAAGCCAACTATCATTGGATGGAGGCAGTGTTCGGTGTCGATGCTAAGATTGCAGGTCCATTCCGATTGGGTTGGTCGGTGCGCTACCGCAGACGCATAGCACACAACGACGGCGAGATTGGCAACACTTGGTATGTTCCGGGCTACGGAAAACAAGGCAGAAGCCGTTTGGGTGGCACGTTCAACATCATCTTTGAGATATAATTATGACAAACAAAAGACTTCTATGGCGCTTGCCATTCCTCCTGTTCCTCATTATCGGAACAGTCTATATAGTGCGCCAGCAGCGCAGTATGCCTTATCAGCACGATAAGGGACAGATATTCGGTACGTTCTATCACATCACTTATCAGAACGACTCGTCTATACAGGCAGACATCCTCGCCGAACTACAGAAGGTAGACGACGCTTTGTCGATGTTCAACAAGGAATCAATCATCTCGCACATCAACCGCGGGGAGGACGTGGAGACGAACGATATGTTCGAGAGCGTGTTCAACCTGGCAGAGAGTATCTCTGACAAGACTGACGGAGCATTCGACATCACCGTGGCTCCGCTCGTGAACGCATGGGGATTCGGCTTCAAGACGGGCAACCCACCGACGAAGCACATGGTCGACTCGCTGCGTGCCATCGTTGGATATAACAAGGTGAAACTCGTGAACCACCGCATACAGAAGACCGACCCACGCGTGATGCTCGACTGCAGTGCTATCGCCAAGGGCTACGGCTGCGACGTGGTAGCGCGTCTGCTTGAGAAGCGCGGCATAAAGAACTATATGGTGGAGATTGGCGGCGAGGTGGTTACGCACGGTATCAGCGAGAAGCGTCTGCCATGGAAGATTGGCGTGACGAAGCCATCGGACGACTCACTGAACGTGAACAACGAGCTGCAGACCGTACTTAACGTGAAGGATCGCGCTATGGCTACCAGCGGCAACTACCGCAACTTCTACTATCGTGGTGGCAAGAAGTACGCTCACACCATCGACCCTGCTACGGGCTACCCCGTGCAGCACAGCATCCTCTCCGCAACAGTACTCGCAAAACACTGTGCGGAAGCCGATGCCTATGCTACCGCATTCATGGTGATGGGTATGGAGAAAGCGCAGAAAGTGCTCGAACAGCACCCCGAACTGATGGCATATCTCATATATAGCGACCACGAAGGCAAGTTGCAGGTATGGTATTCGCCGTCGATGAAGGACAAGATTCTGAAGTAAATGCTTAATCTCTACGACAAGCTTCGCGAGATACCATTGTTCCAGGGTCTCACAAGCGACAACCTCATGCAGATTATCGGTCAGACGAAGTTCAGCTTCAAGAAGTTCGGCAAGAACGAAATAATCAAGAAGGAGGGAGAGAAATGCAACAACATCGCCATTCTATTGAGTGGCGATGTGAAGGTTGTGGCTCATGCCGATGACCACGGCTACTCGATAGAAGAACACATCAAGGCTCCATGCATCCTACAAATAGAGCACTTCATGGGACTATCGCCACACTACACACGCACGTTCACATCTGTAGACGAAAGCGACACTGTGGAGATCGGTCAGAGCGACCTTATGCATATCTCCGACGAGTTTATCATCTTCCGTATCAATATGCTTAACATCGTGTCAGCAATGGCGCAGAAAGCAGAGCGTAAGCTTTGGCATCCAATGCCTACTGAGCTACGGGCACGCATCGCCACGTTCCTTAAACTACGCTGTCTCTCGCCTATCGGTTCTAAAGTGATACGTATAAAGATGACTCGCCTGGCGCAGGAACTCGGCACAAGTCGTCTCAATGTGTCGGAGGCACTCAATGCTATGCAAGCCGACGGAGTGCTACACTTCAGCAGAGGAATAATCAGTGTGCCGCAGGTAGAAAAACTCAGATAACTTGCTGCCGATTTTGTCACGTGTTTGATATTAGCATGAAACAATGCAAAAGAGAGAAATACGAAATAAATAAAAGCCAAAATGCTCCACTGCATCACGCAGTAGAGCATTTAAACCTTTATAACCAATATTTATTGTACAAGAACCTTAATATCTTTCTAATTCTATAGGTTCGGAATTGCTAATTGTTAAGCCTTCTTTGGCTCAGTTTCCTTAGCCTCATCCTTCACTTCAGCAGACTTAGCCTTCTTTGCAGCAGGCTTCTTTGCTTTAGGAGCAGTCTCTGCCTTCGGAGCTTTTGTCTTCTCAAGCTTAGCGCGGAGTTTCTCCTCAGCAGCCTCTATCTTCTCAATCTTGGTCTGCAGACGAGTAATCTCCTTGTTCTTCATCTCAATCTCCTCGTCCTGATTTTTGATGGTTGTGAGGAGCGAAGCGAGCTCGTCGTTGTCAACAGACTCAGGATAGAGCGAATTAACTCGAGCGATGAAGTCGCCGAGGATGTTCATATAGTTGGTGAATGCGTCGAACGGCGATGCATAGATGCCACGGTCTATGCCTACCTGCGACGGCTTTGTAGTCATCTGACGGAAGTTGTTGGAAGCCTGCAGATAGTCCCAGTCCTGATTGATACGTGGGTCGTCGGCGATGCGCACGCGGTCGGCTACGCTATAGAGCTTGTTGAACGCCTCGCGTTGCATCGGGTTGCCGAGCCAAGAGCTCACGTCGCGCTCCTCATCAGTCCAAGAGAGTGTGTCGGGCACATCGAGTGCGCCTACGCTTGGCATTGTGTCGCAGATCTCGCTCGGTGTAGAGAATGTGAGACCGCGCTGCTTAGCGCATTCGGGCAGAGCCTTGATGAAGTCGAGGATGTTGCTCGACAACGGCTGAGCCACACCAAGAGCAGAAAGCTCCATGAAGATATTCACTACGTGCTCCTCGCCTGGGAAGTTGGCAATGCGGTCAACGTAGTTGTCAGCGAAGAGTGGATAGCCCTCCCAGTCGACATTGCTAAAGCGCAGAGAGATGTCGTCACTGAGGTTCACGTCGCGCAACAAGAGCTTGAGGTTAGGAGCGAGCGCACAGTTGTAGACATAGTGCGGCGACTTCCAACCGAGGACGTGGCGTGCGCCTTCTGTGAGCATACCTTTGAAGCCCATCTGTGCTGCCTGAGCACCGATGTCATCGCTGTAGATGAGCGAAGAGTTGCGAAGCACCTTAGGTTCTTTGCCGAAGTACTCCTTCATCTTCTGGCACTGGCGCTTCACTTCCTTAGCGAAGCTCTCTTCGTTGGCGAGCGAAGCAAGACCATGTGAGTAAGGCTCTGCGAGGAACTCTACGCAACCAGTCTGGTTGAGTTCCTGAAGCTTCTCAAGCACCTGCGGAGCGTGGATTTCCAACTGCTCCATGCCAACGCCTGAGAGTGAGAAAGCAACCTTGAAGAAGCCAGGGTGTTCCTTCAGCATTTCGCCCAAAGCCTCAAGAGCTGGCATATACGAGCGGTTAGCCACATCAGTGATGAGACGCTCGTCCTCATAGTCGTCATAGTAATAGTGGTCGGTGCCGATATCAAAGAAACGATAGCGCTTCAGCTGTATGTTCTGATGTATCTCGAAATATAAACAAATCGTTTTCATTATTGTTTGCTTTTAAGATTATTGTATTGTGATTTACTCGTTGTGTATATGCCTTTGGCTTAGATGTCGCCAGCGAGGACGCGCTCGTAGAGGTTCTTTATGCGTGCGCCCACCTTTTCCCATGTAATCTGGTCGACCTCGCGCTTGCCTTCCTCTTTGAGGTAGGTGAAGAGCGACTCGTTGCTACATATTGAGTAGATAGCGTCGGCAAGTGCGTGGATATCCCAGTAGTCAACCTTTATACAGTTGTCGAGGATTTCGGCACAACCCGACTGTTTAGAGATGATTGTCGGCGTGCCGCACTGCATTGCTTCAAGCGGCGAGATACCGAACGGTTCAGAAACTGACGGCATGACATATACATCCGAATCCTTCAGACACTCGTACACTTGCTTTCCACGCATGAAGCCCGGGAAATGGAAACGGTCGGCGATGCCACGCTCGGCAGCGAGATAAATCATTGCGTCCATCATATCGCCGCTGCCTGCCATGCAGAAGCGCACATTGCGTGTACGCTGCAGCACCATGTTGGCAGCCTCAACGAAGTACTCCGGACCTTTCTGCATTGTGATACGTCCGAGGAAGGTTACGACCTTCTCCTTACCTGTATGGTCTGGGCGTGGGATGTCCTGCAACTCCTGACGCAGTGGGTAAACGGCGTTGTGCATTGTGAAGCACTTGCGCGGATCCTGATGATACTGATGGATAACGGTCTGACGTGTGAGTTCTGACACGCACATGATGCAGTCGGCGTTGTCCATGCCGTCCTTCTCGATGGCGTAAACCGTGGGGTTCACCTTACCGCGTGAGCGGTCGAAGTCGGTAGCGTGAACGTGTATGCAGAGCGGTTTTCCGCTTACGTGCTTAGCGTTGATGCCGGCTGGATAGGTGAGCCAGTCGTGAGCATGAATGATGTCGAACTCCTCCGTGCGAGCCACCACGCCGGCTATGATTGAGTAGTTGTTAATCTCCTCGTGCAGGTTAGACGGGTAACCGCCGGCAAACTCCATGCAGCCAAGGTCGTTGACGTGCATATAGTTGAAGTCGGCATAGATATGGTCGCGCAGACGATAGTAATAATCTGGATCCATGATATTGCCAACACGTTCCTTGACGTAGTCGTAATTGACATCGCGCCAAGCGATAGGCACGCAGTTCATAGCCACAATACGGCAGGCACTGCGATCCTCGTCGCCGAACGGATGCGGCAGACAGAGCACTGTCTCGACATCGCCCTGAGCGTGCAGACCCTGAGAAATTCCGAAGTTAGCGGTAGCGAGTCCACCAAATACGTGAGGAGGATACTCCCATCCGAACATTAATACTTTCATATATACTTATCCTCCTATTTTAATATTTATATTTTTCCAAGAGTTCGAGCGTGCGCAGTATCTCTGCCACGTTGATAGCGAACGAGATAGCACCACGTCCGTGGAATGGTGGGTTGCCGTCGAAGAGTTCGGGGATGGTGCCGAGGCAGTGGCTCGTCATCTCGTCTTCGTAGCCCACCATCTGACGCTCGATGAACGAGAGGCGTGTGCGCTTGTATATCTTCAGACATGCCTCCATATAGAAGCCGCCGAGCCAAGGCCACGCTGTGCCCTGATGGTAAGCGTAGTCGCGCTGTGTCTGCGGACCGACGTACATCGGGTTGTAGCCACCGCTCTTCGGCGAGAGCGAGCGCAAGCCCTTCGGTGTGAGGAGTTCGCGTGTGCATACGTCGAGTACTGCTTTCTGCTGTGCTGGTGTGAGTGGCGAGTAGTCGAGTGCTACGGCGAATATCATGTTCGGACGAACGCTCCAGTCGGGGTTATCCTTCGGCTCTACATAATCGAAGAGGTAGCCGTATTCGTTGACGAAGGTTTCAACGAACGACTTACCGCAGAGTGTTGCATACCGCTCGAAGTCGGCTGCCTCTGTTGCATCGCCATAGTCGGCTGCCATAGAAGCGCAGAACTTCAGCGCGTTGTACCACAGAGCGTTGAACTCTACGATGTAGCCTGTGCGCGGTACTACGGGGCGTCCGCCTGCTGTAGAGTTCATCCATGTCACTGCCTTGTCCTTACCTTCCGAGTAAAGGAGTCCGTTCTCACAGAGCTTGAGGTTCGGGTGGCGGTTGTCTATAATATAATGTAATATGTCATAGAGCAGCTTACCATACTTGCGGTTGCACTTCTCTCGACCAGCGTGCTTAGCATACTGCTGCACTGCCCATACGCACCAAAGCAGTACGTCAGGTTGGTCTATCTCATAAATCTTTGCTGTGAGTGGCTTGCCTGCCATAAACTCGTAGAGTCCGCGCATGGCTGTTTCCATTACGAGTTCGAAGTAGTCTTCCTCCTCGATTGAGAGCGTGAGACCGGGCAGGGCAATAAACGTATCGCGTGCACGACACTTGAACCAAGGATAGCCGGCGAGGATGTAACGCTCGTCCTTATTTGTGCGGTTGTGGAACTGGTGTGCGGCATTCACAAGACAGTGGAAGAAGTTGTCGCGTGGTGAACGCTCGTCCACTTCATCCTGGAAGAGTTTCTTCAGACCGGTTGTCTTGCAAGCTGATGTAGATGCCGAGAACACGATGCTCTCGCCCTTCTTGATATCCATCTCGAAGTAGCCTGGTACGTAGAGATCCTCGTTAGAAGCGTAGCCACGCTCCTGCTCCTTCGGATATTCTACACCGCGATACCAGTCGGGCTGGAAGACGAATTCCACCTTCTTGCTGAACTGCATGTAAAGTTCGGGGTAGCCTGCGTACATACGGGTCTTGATGCCGTTTGTTACTTCTGTGTACTCGCGTGAAGCCACTGAATTCTCGTGCGTAAACTGGCGCACGCTACGGAAAGCAAGGAACGGACGGAAACGGAGTGTCGTTGCAGAATGTGCATCAACAAGGGTGTAACGAATAAGGATGCGGTCTTCGTAGTGCTGGAACACCACTTCTTTCTTAAGAACAACACCACCTACGCGGTAGAGTGTTGTCGGCACTTTGTCACAATCGAACTCGCGTATATATTTGTGACCTTTCGGACTGTAGTTGTTGCCCTGATACTTGTGTAAACCGAGGTTGAACTCAGCACCATGCTGTATAACCGTGGGGTCGAGTGACGAGAGGAGCACGTGGTTCTCGTCGTCAAGTTCCGGTACGGGTACGACGAGCAAGCCGTGATATTTGCGCGTATTACAATCGACAATGGTAGAGCACGAATATGCTCCCGAACGATTTGTACGCAACAACTCACGTGGCACCGACTCTTCGAGGTTTGTCATCAGAGCTTTTTCGAATCTCAAATAACTCATAGATTTATGATTAAGGTTCATTATTAGTTAGCTATAATAAGTGTAGTAGTCTTTCAAAAAAGGCATTGCTACCTTACGAAACCAAAGGTAGTAAAAATATGTTTATGCACAAAATAAAACATTAACTATTTAAAAAAAACCTCACATTTTGCCCTATTGTCAGCAAAATGTGAGGATTTAACTGTGAAAACGTTTGTATTTACTCGGGTATTAAGAAGTTGATAACCTCCTGCTCCACACTCACGGTGAATGGTCCGACGGGGGTTTTCATCAGTCTGCCGTCGATACCCACGAGTGCTTTATGTGCCTCAAGCACGTCTACCTTGCGTGTGCGGAACGGATGAACGCTGCGATGATTGAGGAACTTTCCGCGCACGAAGAGGTAGAAACCTTCAATGAGCTGCGTCATGCCGGGGTGATAAACCACGCTCACATCGAGTAGTCCGTTGTACGGCACAGCGTTCGGTGTCTGTCCGTATCCGGGGGCGTTGCCTATGCATACAGTCATCACGTTGCGCTTCACGGTGTCGGAGTTTATCTTCAAGTACATCTTGTACTCCAGACGCTGGAATATCATGAGTATGAACGAGAAAATGAATGAGAGTGTACGCGAACCGAAGTAATGGCGTGTCTGTCGGCGCAGGTTCATTATTGCGGCAATGAGTCCGATATTGATACAGTTGAGGAAATAGCGACGACATGCCTCACCATGCTTGTTGGTATAGCGTATGCAGCCAAGGTCAATCTTGCGCACACGACGCTGTTTGAGCCACTTGATTGTCTGCTCGTAGTCGCTCTCGCGAAATCCCCAGAAGTGGGCGAAGTCGTTCATCAGTCCGTTGGGTATCACGCCGAGTGCTATATTGTCGCGTATGCGTTTCTCTGTGAGCATCAGACAGTTGACTGCATCGTTAAGAGCCGAGTCGCCACCCACGATGACGATTGTCTTGTAGCCGTTATTGATCATCATCTTCACCAAACGCTCCACACTTGCCGAGTTTTCGCTCTGCAAGTAGTCGTACTCGATGCCGTTTGCCTTCAGGCATCGCTCAATCTTCTCCCAGCGTTTGCCGGAGTTGAATGTCTCATGTTTCGGGCAGTAGAGTATGCCCCAACGGTCGTCGTTAATCATATCGTTTGTAATTTTAATATCTGCTCCACCTTCTGCTCCATCGGCAGCGTTGCATCAATCCAATGTATGGTGTATCCGCGACGTTCCATTCCGCGGAACCACGTCATCTGTCGCTTCGCAAACTGATGTATGGCTATCTCCAATTGTCGGAACATCTCCTCGTAAGAGAGTCTGCCCACGACATATTCTGTGATGTATTTGTACTCTAAACCATAATATATAAGGTCTTCGGGATCGATGCCCTCGTCTATCAGCGCACGTATCTCGTCAGCCATGCCTTCGTCGAGACGTGCTTTGAGGCGACGCGTTATCTTCTCGCGGCGTAGGTCGCGGTCGATGTTTATGCCCACGATGAGCGAGTCGACTGGCGGCAACTGCCGTTCGGGTGTAGGGTTTTCCAGATTGTATGTCTCTATCTCAATGGCGCGAATAGCACGCTGCGCTGTATCTACATCGGTATGGTTGTGCATCGTCGAGCCACTCTTGTGCTTCAGCTCTACGAGCATTGCCGTCAACTCTGCAAGCGACTTTCCGGCGAGAGCGTCGCGCAACGGCTGATTCTGCGGCACGGGCGAGAGCTGGTAGCCGCCCAGCACGGCTTCGATGTACAGACCGGTGCCGCCACAGAGTATGGGCAGCTTGCCTCGGCTAAGGATGTCGTCGTATGCCACGTGGAAGTCCTGCTGATACTGGAACAGATTGTACTTTGTGCCTGGTTCGGCTATATCGATAAGATGATACGGAATGTGCTGACCGTCAACCTCGTAGTCGGCCAAGTCCTTGCCCGTTCCGATGTCCATGCGGCGGTACACCTGGCGCGAGTCGGCACTGATTATCTCGCCCTCAGTGCGCAACGCGAGTGCTGCTGCCA
>OFMS01000100.1_pt1 | contig 83184 bp, 75 predicted proteins | sample 1541871 | NCBI WGS metagenome assembly OFMS01 (sample SAMN04209251, study PRJEB22552) | human gut metagenome | biome: gut; material: feces | host: Homo sapiens | place: USA: Oklahoma
CCGCACGTACGGATCTGTGAGGGGCTAAGATTGAGAGGTCTTAGTCTACTCGACTGATGGAGAAAGCAAAAATCAGTCATGCCCTTTATCATATAGTTTCTGTATATTTTTTGGAAGTTTGTCAGGCAACATGGCATTTATAGCATCTTCGTTACCATCTTTTATTGCTGTTTCGTAATACCAGCACTTGAATTTTAAGAGGGAGAGAGTTTTTTGAAGTTCCTGAATTTCAGTTTCAACAGCTGATTTTCTGGTTTCAAATAATTCTTTCCTTTTTTCATAGCTGGAGCTGCCTTCAGATACCCAGATAAAAAATTGCTTTATATCTTTTATCTCAAGACCGGATTTCTTCAGACATTCAATGATACGAAGTGCTTCTAATTCATTATCGCTGAAATAACGGATATTTCCCTTGCGTTCCAGATTAGGGAAAAAGCCTTCCTTGTCATAATACCTTAATGTAGAAACAGGAAGATTAAACATTGCAGAGACCTGACCGATTGTATACATAAAAAACCTTCTTTCAAATTTATGCTTGACCTAAAGTTAACTTTAGGTTGTAGGATATTTATATCATATACTATTGTTAGTGTAATTACAAGAAATTTTGCATATGGAGGTTATATTTATGTTGAAAACAGAAGAATTAAAACTAGTATCTGAATGGGATAAAACTTTTCCACAGAGTGAAAAAGTAGACCACACGAAAGTGACATTTATAAATCGTTATGGAATCACACTTGCTGCAGATCTGTATAAGCCAAAAAATGCATCTGGGAAATATCCTGCGATTGCCGTAAGCGGACCATTTGGGGCAGTCAAAGAACAGTGTTCCGGATTATATGCACAGACAATGGCTGAAAGAGGATATTTAACAATTGCATTTGACCCTTCTTTTACGGGGGAAAGTGGAGGCTATCCAAGATTTATGGCTTCTCCAGATATTAATACAGAAGATTTTATGGCTGCTGTTGATTTCCTTTCTGTTCGGGAAGATGTGGATCCGGATAAAATAGGAATCATTGGAATCTGCGGCTGGGGTGGAATGGCTCTTAACGCAGCTGCGTTGGATACAAGAATAAAAGCAACCGTTGCTTCTACCATGTATGATATGACAAGAGTAAATGCGAATGGATACTTTGATTCTGAGGACAGTGAAGAAGCACGTTATGCAAAGAAACAGTCGCTGAATACCCTCAGGACAGAAGAATACCGTAAAGGCGAATATTCAAGAGGCGGTGGTTGTGTTCCCCTTCCGGTTCCGGAAGATGCACCTTTCTTCGTAAAAGATTACAGTGAGTATTATAAAGGCAGATGTTATCATAAAAGGAGCCTGAATTCAAATGATGGCTGGAACAGTATTGGATGTATGTCATTTATGAATCAGCCAATATTAAAGTACAGTAATGAAATAAGAAGTGCAGTCCTCATCGTTCATGGAGAAAAAGCACACAGCTATTATTTTGGAAAAGATGCTTATGAAAATATGATTAAGAACAGCAAGTACACATCCAATAAAGAACTGCTGACAATTCCGGGAGCTGTTCATACAGATCTATACGATAATCCGGATGTGATTCCATTTGACAAAATTCAGAAATTTTTTAAAGAAAACGGAGTTGGTTAATTATGACGTGTGAAGAATATTTGAGTAATATGAAGCCCGGATATATCATAGATGGTGGAAGTGAAGAACATTTGGTTATGCATGAGCTGTCTCAAAGGGCATTAAAGATAACGATGGAGCTGAATAACAAATATCATACAAAAGAAGAAATTATACAGCTTATGTCGGAACTTACCGGACAAAAAATAGATGAAAGTTTTGGAATGTTTCCTCCGTTTTATACAGACTGCGGACGAAATATCCATATAGGTAAAAATGTTTTTATTAATGCAGGATGTAAGTTTCAGGATCAGGGTGGTATTTATATAGAGGATGGAGTCCTGATTGGACATAATGCAGTATTGGCAACGATCAATCATATGGAAGATCCCGAGAAAAGAGCAGGTATGATATTTCAGCCGATTCACATCGAAAAAAAAGTGTGGCTTGGAGCAAATGTAACGGTTCTTCCGGGGGTTACGATTGGTGAAGGTTCGGTCATTGCAGCCGGTGCAGTTGTAACAAAAGATGTTCCGGCCAATATGATTGCGGCAGGAGTGCCTGCGAAAGTTATACGGAAGGTTAAAAAAGACACTGAAAAAGGAGAAATTTAATCATGGCAAAAAAAGTATTGATCATATCGACAAGTCTTCGAGGAGGCAGCAATTCTGATATACTTGCAAATGAGTGTGCAAAGGGAGCAAAAGAAGCCGGGCATGATGTGGAACTTCTTTCTTTGAAAGGAAAAGATATAAAATATTGTATCGGTTGTCTATCCTGTCAGAGGAATGGGATGTGTGTACTGAAGGATGATGTTGCAGATATTATGGCAAAAGTAAAGGATGCGGAGGTCATTGTCTATGCAACACCAATTTATTACTATGAGATGTGTGGCCAGATGAAAACACTTCTTGATAGATTGAATCCTTTATATTCGACAGATTATTCATTCAGAGATATTTATATGATTGCAACTGCCGCTGAGAATGATGAAAGTGCATTTGAAAAAGCCTACAATGGTCTGCAAGGATGGGTAGACTGTTTTGAAAAGGCTTCCTTAAAAGGCATTGTAAGCGGCGGTGGAATTGATGACGCAAATACAGCTGCAAGCCATGTGGATGTGATGAAGAAAGCATATGAACTTGGAAAGGAATTATAATTTGTTGGTTGTCGCTACAAGAAAATCCATAACTTCAAGATGTGTAGGGCTGATAATCAGTCATTCTATGATTAGAAAAAAGAGATAATTACAATCAATAACGCCGGTGCGGGATTTTGATATCCAGTACCGGCGTTATTGATTCCACAGGGGCTTGGGGGGTGTAGCCACCAAATATACTATTCGTTTTCTGCTTCGGCAAGTTTGTTAAGAATCCACTCCCGATTGATAACAATATCCTCATCATCGCGGAGATCTTTGAAATCATTGCAGTGTGAAGAAGCAAATTCATACATATTGTCAATGTCAACTGCACCAGTGATCTCACCCTTATTAATGATTACAAGAATATTTGTTCCGTCGTCATCGACAGCAAAGCACAATTCATCAAATTCTTTATTAGGATCATTTTTGAGGATAGAATCTGTCGCAAGTAATTTAACAAGTTCTATTATTCTGTCATCTTTACCAGCATCAAAGATCTGTATCTTTTCAACGAGTTGATTGGGTGACGTTACGATTCGGGCTAAATATTTTTCAATACGAAAATCAAACAAAGCATTTTCACCATAAAACATTTCATATGTCTTCTTTACTTCTGATTCAGGAACCAGATAAATCATGACAAGATCTTCCATCTGGTGATAGAGTGTGGAGTAGTTTAAACAAAAGGTCTCTCCACAGCTCGGGCAGGTATAAAGGAAAATAGATTGATTAAGTACCTTCTCTTTCATTTCAGGATCCAGTGCAGTATTAATACTGTCCCAGAGCTCAAAATCCCCCTCATGATGGCAGGAAGGACAAGTTACCTTTTCTATATGATGTCTTGACATAAATGTTCCTCCTTTCAGTGAGATAAATCTATAGTTTTCTTATTGCAGAATGCGCTTATCCTTTATTATTTTGCCAGAAAATCACTCTGTATCTCCATCGGTATATGATAAGCCTGGCCTCGTTTTGTCAGGCTGTATAGTTTAAAGCTCATGAGTTCCGGAGTCGCATTCAAAGAGCTGCAGAGTCCGAAATAATCCAGGCCCTCGTTCTGAACCATGCATCAGTTGGAAAAGATCTGATGCCGACAGAAGAGCGCGGCTCTATTGGGCAGGTAAAGCCATCTGGTTGGCATACGATCAAATATGACAATGTGGATGGCAAATATTTATATAATCGCTGCCATTTGATCGGTTTCAGCTCACTGCAGAAAATGCGAATGAGAAGAACTTAATCACTGGGACCAGATATCTGAATGTTCAGGGAATGATGCCGTTTGAGAATATGGCAGCGGACTATGTAAAAGAAACTGGAAATCATGTGCTGTATCGGGTGACTCCGGTTTTTGAAGGCAGTAATCTCGTAGCATCCGGCGTACTAATGGAAGCGGAATCCGTAGAAGACAAAGGCGAAGGTATTTTGTACTGCGTTTACGTTTATAATGTTCAGCCGGGAATTAACATCAATTATGCGATGGGGAACAGCTCGGCTTCTGGGACAAACAAGACGGCAGAAACAGAGCAGGCCACACAGGCTGTTACGCAGGCAGCTTCTCAGCAGACCAGCACGGAATCCTATATCCTCAATACCAATACAAAGAAATTTCATCGGCCGTCCTGTTCATCGGTCAAACAGATGAAGGAGAGCAATAAAAAATCCTCATCAGAGAGTAGGGATGCGCTGATTGCTGCAGGTTATGATCCGTGTAAAAAATGCAATCCGTAAAAATGTGTCAGATATTTAAAAAATATGGAAGAGGAAGGTTGTAGTTCTATATTGCAATACTTCTTCTTTGCGCATATTGGATATGTTGTTGAGGGCGACTGTTGCACGCAGAAGATAAGTTGCGCCGGTCTGCGATAATGTGCTGTTTGTATAAGGAAAAGGACAAGGAGTTATGATGAATTTTAGTGGTATATTGATTGGTGTGCTTACCTTTTTTCTGATTGGATTGTTCCATCCTATTGTTATATATGCGGAGTATTACTTTGGAAGCCGCTGTTGGCCGGTATTTTTGCTGGTGGGCATTTTGTGTATGATTCTATCCGTAAGAATGCAGGAAATACTTTGGTCGGTTTCCCTGGGTGTTTTGGGCGTCAGTTGCTTTTGGAGCATTAAGGAACTGAAAGAACAGGAAAAAAGAGTGGCAAAAGGATGGTTCCCGAAGCGGAAGGTGGATAAGCACTAAAGAAGAAAGCGGGGAGATGAGAAGATGGTGGTATGGAGATTACAGGTGAATACTGGAGGAGCGAACGTTGCGGATTATTGCTTGCAAAACCATGTTGCAGCACTTTGGGCTGGCAAGGTACTTGCTATGGAGCGTTTACGAAATGAGAGATAGAGCGTACGGAAATAATCTATACGTTGTCAACGCACCATAGCGTTTACTATACGTTCTATTTTTTGCCTTTTTAAGAAAAGTGATTAAAAAACTATTGACAATTTGTTACTGGGAGAGATAGAGAGTGCGTTTTGATGAACTTTTTGAAATGAGAAAACTGACAGGAATAAAATTAAAGGACTACATCAGTGGCAATGGATTCTCTAAGGTATCGTTCTGCAAAAAGGCAGAAATTTCTCGACCTACTTTAGATAAAATTTCAAATGGCGAGATAGATAGTAAAAGCTCATTCGATAAGCATTTAAATAAAATTTTTACCAGTTTGGGCATTGGCCCGGATACTTTGATGGAATTTTCAACGAAAACGCAAAGCGTAGATGCGATGTACTCGCAAAAGGCTCTGATAAATTATCAAATGAATGATAAGGCAAAGATGGAGTATGATCTGTTGCAGGATATTTTAAACCTTTGCAGTGTTTATTATTAGAGGCAGAAGGCTATGAGTGAACAAACTACAGCAGCCAACTTAGACGAAGTTATTGAGACACAGATGAAGCAGAGTGAGAGTGCTTGAACTAGGAAAACCGATGGCATAGACTATAAGCAGTCGAGGTCATCGGTTTTCTTGGCAAATATGAATTTTGAACTTTATTTTAGCAAAATACTATTTTCACTTTACACGGAAATAAAGTACGAAATTAGCCTTTTTCATCGAAAAAATTTTTTTTACTTTTTTGATACAGAATTTTGAAGAAAAACCTCAAAAATTTTTTTTACTTTTACTCTTTTTCTCTCAGCTGCACCTTATTCCTTGCGCTTCGCCGCCGTTCATCCTCCAGCGCCGCATAATGCTTCTTCGTCGTATTGACATCACTGTGTCCCAAAACATCCGCGACGAGGTAAATATCGCCGGTTTCACGGTACAGATTCGTGCCGTAGGTGCTGCGGAGTTTATGTGGCGTGATCTTTTTTAGCGGTGTGACGAGCTGTGCGTATTTTTTGACCATTTTTTCCACGCTGCGTACGTTAATGCGCTTACGCTGCATGGAGAGGAAGAGTGCTTCTTCGCTGCCTTCCTCTGGGACAATATGTTCACGCTCGCTGAGATAGTCCTGAAGCGCATATTCTACCTCGGCACCAAAATATACGATGACTTCCTTTCCGCCTTTTCGATGAATCCTAAGACCACCGTTTCGGAAATCAACATCGTTGATATTCAGTCCGACACATTCTGATACACGAAGCCCCGTACCAAGCAGAAGCGTCATCATCGCCAGATCTCGCAGCTTGGTCTTTGCATGGTAGGCTTTCTGTTTTTCGGTCAGACATTCGCCATCCTCGACCTCATCCAGGAAACGCGCCACCTCGTCAACATCGAGGCGTATAATTTCTTTTTCATGAATCTTGGGAAGCTGCAGAAGAGAAGCGGGGTTATTCTGAATCCGCTCGGTCCGGTAAAAGTAGTTGTAAAAGCTCTTAACCGTCGAGACTTTCCGCATGATACCCCGCTCTGTATTCATCAGATCCTCTCGTTTTTCGGTCGAATAACATTTCAGATACTCCATATATTCTTCCAGATCCATCAATTTGATTTCATCCAGAAGAGAGAGCGGCAAATCGCGCAGCTTCTTTGATTTGAGCTCTGGATTTGCTTGTTTCAAGAAATCAAAAAATGTCTTTAAATCATAGGCATACGCAAGCCGGGTGCGCGCTGATGTACGAGGCTCAATGCCGCGGAAGAAATCGGTACAGAACGGTGGCAGCTCTTTCAGAATGCCTCGGATTCGTTTTGTGTTTTCGATGTCTTCCTGTTCGTGATAGGAGAGTGCAGCCATATCACAATTCCTCCTTTGGTGATGATGAAAGGTCCGAATGTATCAAATTTTTCAGGTGTCGATCGGTCCGTTCCGGCCATCCGGGATTGTTTCCATCAATAATCGCATGGAAAAAGCGATCCTTTACCCCCGGTGAATCATGGTTGAGTTTCCTTGTTAATTGTTTCACATACTCGCGTTTTGTTTTTCCATCTGCGGGACATGGATTTTTACAGACAGGAAGATGATATTTGTTTTTAAAACCGATCACATCGGCTTCCTGGACATACATCAGCGGGCGGATCAGCGTCAATCCCGTTTTGTCCAAATGGGTTTTCGGCGAGAAGGAATAGAAACGCCCCTCATAAATCAAGGATAAAAGCATGGTTTCGATCAGATCGTCACGGTGATGTGCATAGGCGATTTTATTACAGCCAAGTTTCAGAGCCGCTTCATTTAAAGCGCCTTTTCGCATCTTGGCACAGAGCGCACATGGATTGGATTCCTGACGGGTTTCAAAGAGAATCTTGCCGATTTCCGTCGGAACGACCGTGTAGGGCACGTTTAATTCATCACAAAGCTCCTGAACCAGTTTTAAATCAAATGCAGCCGCATCCGATGAAAGCGTCGGCGACAACCGGTTCGAAACCTCCGGAGAAAGTGCCTGAAAGCCCAGATCAACTGTAATAGCACAAAGTTCAAATGGTTCCGGGTAAAACCGACGAAGCCCCTGTAAAGCATATAAAAGTGTCAGGCTGTCTTTACCGCCAGAAATACCGATAGCTATTTTATCGCCGGATTGAATCAGACGATAGTCATCAACCGCCTGGCGGGTTAAACTTAGAAGACGTTGAAGTTTCATGAGAACATCCTTTCAAATATAACGAATGAATAGTTTAGCAAACAGATTAAGTGCATACACATATTTACATTTCAAACTATTCGATAAAGTGGGCTTTCACGAATAGTTTTGTCCATCTCCCTATCATACCATGTTTCCCTTTATTTGTAAATAAATCATTTTACGAATTATTCAATATCGTATTTCTGCATAAAAACAAACCCAAACACAAAATGGATGCCGCCTTTGCCATTTACCAGCAAACACTCCAGCAAAAAACAAAGGCAACATCCATCCAGCTCAAAATCCCTTATGACTAATTCATATTCATTTTATTCTTTATTCACTTCTTAATCCAAAAACGCCCGGTAATATGGCCAGACCGTATGGACCTTTCCGACCGTTACATTGCTTGCACTGCCGGATTCATGTACGCCCAGTATGGTTCCGTCTGCGTTCCAGCCTAAAAACATTACAACGTGCGAATTACCGCCAAGCTGGACAAGCAAGTCGCCCGGCTGAAGCTCTGCGCTGTTGATCGCCCGTCCTGTCCGCACAATCTCGTAGGTGCTGGCGGCACCCATTCTATTGCCAAGCGCGGTCCAGTATACCCAGTTGACCCATCCAGAACAGTCAAGCCCTGACAAAATCCGTCCCTTGTAATCCGGGCTTGTCACGCTGGCAAAATGATTGCCGGAAAGTCCTGCTGTACTCGGTTTCCCTCCATAATAATATGGAATCTTGCCAACGGAATTGAGCGCGCATGTGATAACGGCACGCCGCTCCGGTGATAAATCCTCTGGAAGTAAATCCAGGTAAGACGCAATTTCTGCCGGTGTCAGCGGATTCCCGAGTGCAAACTCTGAACTGACAAGCCCGTACATTTCCTGCCAATCCTGAGCAGCGAGTGTCTGGGCGGCTGTCTGTTTTTCTTCCGTCCAACCCTGCCAGTTCCCGACAGCCTGATTTCCCGTTCCATCGAGTGCAAACAGATTATGCTTCTCTTTCAGACCGGTTGTCTTAACGGTAATGGTCAGATCAACATGTCCCGGGCAATATTTTCCGTTTTCATTTAATGTAACTGCCGCAGCACTCTCCGCACTGAGCGTCGCCTCTGACGGGGACGCAGCCGCTTTTGATTCGGCTGCCTGCTCCTGTGTGGAAGCCCCCGGTCCCTGTGCCGGTTTGACATAATTATTTGCTGTGGATGCCGCCTCGCTCTCCGTTAACGGCTCCTCTACCGCTGTCTGACTGTCTCCTGCGCCCTGGGCATCTAAAGCCTCCGAGGATGCCTCTCCTGCTGCACTGCCGCTCTCCACATCGTCATCTGCTGTTTCCTCTGTTGCCGGCTCGTCCGGCAGTTCTGTACAGCCCTCACAGTAATACACATTGCTAATGCTCACGTGGTACTGGTGGGAACTGGTCCAGAGCTGATTGATATAGGTATTGAACAGGTCTGTATTTTTCCAGTCCAAGCTGTATGTATATACATTTGCCATGGACAAAATATCGGTCGCATTGGATGCGAGGGACGTCGGCTTTCCGTCTCCGTCGCATATCTGGAAACGGATATTTTTCCAAGTTGGAACTACCCAGCTCGCCGGGTCCTGCGCGTTATGCTCTGGATTGGAGGGATCATAACTACCGAGTACCTGCGCAGCTGGCAGTCCCATTTTCTGGGAAGCTGTAAGCGGTGTCGTCTGGATCCACCCGTAGATCTCCGATATCCACTGTGCATCCCGCGTTCCAAGCGCTTCGTACATCTTCGCGCCCCAGGTATCTTCTGTCCCCATACTCCGGAATCGTTTTGCAAGTTTATACCATGGAAGAGACTCAAATGCCGCCAATGGATCAGACAGATCAACAGCGCTCTCTTCCGTCCGGAGCGCCATCAGGTTATACTCCGTTTCCGACGGAACATATTCTTCCGAGTCTGCCCCCAGACCATTTAAAAACCGGGATGCCATGTGAATTGGGTGTACCATTTTCTTCATCAGACGGTCACAGAAAGATTCGTCTGTATCATTTTGTGTCTCCTGGTCTAAAATCCCATCTGCAATCACAACTTTATCAGCAGGCACACCGACTGATAAATCCACCTCCGGGCGCACTGCTTCGGCAATCCCGCACAATAAAATACCCGATGCCGCCATGAGCGCCGTTCGGATTATATAAGAATGTTTTTCTTTCATCATCATTTTCTTCATGTATCTACATTCAAAGTCTTAAGTAACTATTTTGTTTTTATACCCCAACGCAATCTCATCTTCAAAGCATCCAGGCGCAAAAAACCGATGCGTCCTTTCTGATTCTTCACCAGAAATTCAAACACACCGGTTTTAATTATACTTTTATGCGTTCTCGTTTACCTTAAGAAATTCTTGTTTCTTTTTGGCGAATTCCTTAATAATTTCTACGGCACCGTCGACGCCTACGACACTGCTGTTGATGCAGAGGTTATAGCTCTTGGAGCTGCCCCAGCGTTTGCTGGAATAATAGTTATAATAACCAGAACGCTGCTTATCGGTCTTGATCATCACATCTTTTGCCTTATCGCGGGTAATATTGTGACGTTTCATCAATTCCTGAATCTTCACTTCCTCATCTGCACAGATGAAAACAGACACTACGTTCGGATAATCTGCCAGCGCATAGTCCGCACACCGTCCTACAATGACACAGGATTCTTCATCTGCCAGTTTCTTGATCGTGTCAAACTGTGCCAGGAAAATCTTGTGGTTGATCGGCATATCCATATAAGCCGATGTATTATAACCCATCGAATAGGTGTCCATTACCAGTGAATATAAGAAGCTGTTGGTTGGTTTCTCATCATGCGTCTTAAAAAGCTCTTCACAGAGACCGCTGTTCTTCGCTGCCAGTGCAAGAAGCTCTTTATCATAGCACTTGATTCCCAATGATTCCGCCAGTTTTCGTCCAATCGCTCTTCCGGAGCTGCCGCATTCGCGACCGATTGTAATTACTAAATTTCTTTTCATGTCTCCCTCAACTCCTTTCAAGTTCTGCCTTTATTATAACACAAGCTATCTGAAAAGTCATCATTTTTTCGGAATAAAAGGTATTTCTTAGCGACACAGAAATAAACTATCTGAAAAGAATGTGTATACGAATCAGAACGATCTTACTATTCACGTTACTTTTACTTTCCAGCTTTTTTCCGTAGCTTCTCCAGCAGTTCTTCAAAATACGCTGGCAGCGGCGCAGAAAACTCCACATATTCCCCAGTCCGCGGATGGATAAAGCCTAAGACTCCCGCATGCAGGGTCTGCCCTTCCAGTGAAAATGGCTGCCGCGCCGGACCGTACACCTCATCGCCCAGAAGCGGATGACCGATGCTTGCCATATGGACGCGGATCTGGTGTGTGCGTCCCGTCTCCAGGCGGCACTCGATAAATGTATATGCCCCGAATCGTTCCAGTACGCAGTAATGCGTGATCGCATCGCGCCCCTGTTTGGAGTGGATGCTCATTTTCTTGCGATCCGTCGGATGACGCCCGATCGGTGCATGGACAGTGCCCTCATCCTCGCGCAGATTGCCAAATACGATGGCATAATACACGCGGGTGATCGAATGCACCTTGAGCTGTTCTGCAAGTGAATTGTGGGCGAAATCATTCTTGCACACCACCAGCACACCGGTCGTGTTCATATCGATCCGATGGACGATCCCAGGGCGCATGACTCCGTTGATGCCAGAGAGCTGATCCTTGCAATGGTACATCAGCGCATTGACCAGAGTCCCCGTATAATGCCCTGCCGCCGGATGGACAACCATCCCCTTCGGCTTATTGACTAAAATTATATCCGAATCTTCATACAAAATGTCCAACGGGATATTTTCCGCCTCGATCGCCGCCTCCTGCGGTTTTGGAACTTCAAAGGCGATAGTTTCCCCACCATTTACCTTGAAACTGCTTTTAACCGCTTTTCCGTCTGCTGTCACGCTGCTCTCTTTCAGAAGTTTCTGCAAAAAGGAACGGGACAGATCCGGGCAGGCGTCCGCCAGAAATTTATCGATGCGGGTTCCAGCCGCCTCTTCTGGAACCAGATATTCCTGCATCATCGCCCCGACTCCTTTTTCGCACCTTTAAAAGAAAGAAATTCCAGTTCCTCATCCGAATAGAAGAAGAAAAACAGAAGGATCAGCGAGAAAGTCGCGATCACCACATAGCAGTCTGCCACATTAAAAATCGGGAAATCAATCAACTTAAAATACAGGAAATCCACCACATATTTCTGTGTCAAACGGTCGATCATATTGCCAACTGCGCCTGATACGAGCAGAAACAAGCTGCACATCAGCGGCAGATACCGTTTCCCTGCCGGCATCCGGTAAACCGCCCACAACACTGCCAGAATGACTGCCGCTGCAATCAGGAAGAAGAATCCCTGCCGTCCCTGCAGCATTCCAAAAGCAGCGCCGCGGTTTTCAGAATAATAAAATTCAAACACACCCTTAATGAGCACAAATGGCTTCTGCCCTTTCAGATGGACAACCGCCAGATGTTTTGTAAACTGATCCAGTCCGATGCTGACTCCCAGCCCGATAAAAAAGATAAAGAACTGTCGTAATTTCGTGTTCATGCACCTGATTCCTTTCCTGCTATTATACCAGCACCTGATCGAGTGCCTGTTTCATCTCGTCCTCGGTTACCGTGCGATCCACGTAGGCATCGCCGATGGAATGAATAAGAATAAATTTGATGATGCCGGAATCCATCTTCTTGTCGTTCTTGGACGCTGCCACAATCGCATCTTTCTCAAGCCCGGATACCTGCGTACCGATATGGAATTCTCCCAGTGCTTCTTTGAAGCGGTTTGTTTCTTCCGGTTTGATCATGCCGCGGTTTTCCGACAGCTTCATCGCTGCCAGCGCGCCGAGTGCCACGCATTCACCGTGCAGAAGTTCAAAGTTTTTCAGCTTCTCGATCGCGTGTCCCAGCGTATGACCAAAGTTTAAGAGCATACGGTCGCCTTTTTCGGTCGGATCCTTCTCTACCACAGCACGCTTGATCTCATTGCTCCAGGTCACTGTCTTGCGGAGTGCCTCCGGCTTTCGCGCCCAGATATCTGCCGCATTTTCAAGCAGCCACTCATAATATGCCGCATCCTTGATCAGACCATGTTTGATAACCTCGCCCATACCGGCGGAAAACTGGTTGTCCGGAAGCGTCTGAAGCGTATTGATATTGGTAAATACCAGCTTCGGCATATGAAACGCGCCAACCATATTTTTGTACGCGTCAAAATCAACGCCCGTCTTGCCGCCAATGCTGCTGTCCACCTGGGAAAGAAGCGTCGTCGGAATCTGCATGAAGGCAACGCCGCGCAGATAGGTCGCCGCCGCGAATCCGCAGAGATCGCCCACAACTCCGCCGCCGAGTGCTGCCAGCATATCGTTGCGGTCAAAATGGTTCAAAATCAGGGTCTCATATAAATCCCGGACGGTGTCGAGGTTTTTGTGCTCCTCGCCCGCCGGAAATACGAACGAAATTACCGTCTTGCAGCACGGCGCCAGAAGTTCTTTTACCTCATTCAAATATAATTTTTCTACGTTCGAATCTGTCACGATGCAGAGACGGCGGTTTGAAATGGAGAGTTTTTCGATTTCACCCGGAAGTGCCGAAAAATCTTCGGTCATCACAATATCATAGATCGGCTTCTCGTCCAGGTGAACGGTTACGCGATTCATTTTCTCATTCTTTACTGCTGTCATTTGTTTTCAGTCCTTTCTTTTTTACACATATTTATCCGCATAAACATACAGACGTCCCTTTTTCGACAATCCCCCGCTCCCGGCAAAGCGGAATTTTCCCATGCCGCGCACAGATACAATCTCACCCTCTTTAAGCTGCACCGCCGGGGAAGTCACCTGTTTCCCGTCAATAAATACCTTTTCGCCCTCAATGAGCGGCAGTATCTTCGTGCGGGAGGATGAAAATACCATCGCGATCACACTGTCAAGACGCGGTGATGCAACGCTTCCACTCACGCGCTCCATCTTCGGTGTGATCGGCTCCGTCGCGTCCGCCCTGCGGCAGATCACGGAGGTGTGGCGCACCATCGTGAGTTCCTGGCAGAGATAATCCGCCATCTTTTCCTGGCAGAAGACGCAGCAGCCATTTTCCTTCATCAGAATATCCCCGATGCAGCTGCGCTCAATCCCCAGGTTCATGAGCGCCCCGAGATAATCCCGGTGCGTCAGCGCCTCACTGTAACGCAGGTTTGCCGGAATGACCTCCAACACGGCAATCGGAAGTCCAAACTCCTCATCATCATACGAAGCCAGAAAACAAAGAAGTTTGCGCTCTGCGCCCTCAAAGCCACCCGTCAGGCAAGTCCGCACCGGCGGCAGCGTCCTCTCGATCGAGTGAAAGATCGTCTGTTCATTTAACGACAAAAAGCCGGTACTTGTCTGTATATCGCGCTGATAACAGAGTCCGGCCAGTTCTATCATTCTCTTTTTTAAAAGCTGTTCTTCTTTTTCCTGCAGCATCGCGTGTTTCTACTCCTGTTCGAAAGTGCTTATATAAAGTGTGCTCCTACCGGAGAGCCTGTATACAATCAGAAATCACACAAATTTCCGATTGTATAATAAATACTCCCAGGTTCAGATATATAGCGAACCTGGGAGTATATCAGTATCAGAAGTGGAGATTCATCCCGGAAACATTCATGGAACCGTCTGCTAAGAGTTCGGGAAAGTCGCCGGACAGCTCAACCGATGACGGTGTCGCAATAAAGATGTAATTGGAAATCTTCTGGAGATTTCCATCCATCGAATAGGTTGCGCCACAGGTAAAATCAATGATACGCTGTGCAACCTCCATGTGGATTCCTTCCATATTTAAAACAACAGCTTTTCCAGCCAGCAGGTAATCGCAAATCTCTCTCGTATCCTCCATGGAAGTAGGTTTGATCAGAGATACTTCCATGCTGCGGCGCATCTGCACTACCTTGTTGTTAGAGGAACGTGGCAGAAAACGCGGCTTAGATTCCTCCTCGTGGCGGTAATCATCCATCTCTTCGTCCCTCTTGCCGAAAGAACGCTTCTTAATCACCGGTTTTTCTTCTTCGTAATCTTCCTCATCGAAGTAATCGTCATCATTCTCTGTGAGACGCATTGTATCCATTAATTTGTTCAGAATACTCATAACCCTATTTCTCTCCTATCTTTGCCCTGGTTCCAAAAATGCCCGTACCGACTCTTACCATAGTTGCACCTTCTTCAATCGCTGTCTGATAGTCTCCGGTCATTCCCATCGAAAGGACATTCATAGTAACATTATCAATGTTTTTCCGTTTCATGTCAACATATAATTCATATAATTTTTTAAAAACACCACGATTTTCTTCCGAATTCTCTACAAATGGTGCAATCGTCATAAGTCCCTGTATGTGGACATGCGGGTACTTTGCAATTTCGCGTGCCGCTTCCTCGACTTCTTCCGGGGCAAAACCAAATTTGGACTCTTCTCCGGCGACATTGACCTCCAGAAGAATAGAAACGTCCAGATCACGTTTGACCGCTTCTTTTTCGATCTGCTCTGCCAGTCCCACCGTATCGACGGAGTGAATCAGAACTGCCTTGTCAATTACCTGACGGACTTTATTTTTCTGTAAATGTCCAATCATATGCCAACGGATATCAGACGGCAGCTGCGGTTCCTTCTCCAGAATCTCCTGCACCTTGTTTTCGCCGAAATCTCTGGCACCGGCATCATATGCCTCTTGAAGCATCGGCACCGGTTTTGTCTTACTGACCGCGATCAGCATGACATCCTCCACCTTCCGTCCGCTCCGCTCGCAGGCGTTCCGTATATTCTGACGTACTTCTTCTAACTGTTCCTGAACCATATGTGATACACCTTCCTTATCTCTATATTTTGGAAATATCATTACTGATATACGATCTGACCATCCGATACGGTACTGGCATCCAACACGATATGGTCATAAACCGATAATCCATATTTGGTTCCTTTTTCTACAATGTAATATTCACCGCTATTTGCAAGTTCTTTCACCTGCTTGAACACCGCGTATCCCTTATTAATATTGTAAGCACCTGTCAGCTTTGCCGTCGGTCCTACCTGGAAGCGCTCGTTTGAATCCGGCTTCACCAGATAATCGCCGCTCTTTAACAGCCCATCGTCGCTCTTCTCGACATAATAATACTCATCGGTCGAGCTGTAAATCTCCGGCGTGACAAATTCAATCGACGCCTTTCCGCCTTCGCCGTAAACTTCTTTATTGAAGCCAGCCTCATCTTCAGTAGCATTGCCGCCCGTTGTCATATAGTCAACTGGAATGGTATAAAATTCTTTCTCCATCACCGATGATACCGGAATTTTAAGTCCCTGCGTTTCCTCGCTGGAGATCTCGAAGGTCATAAAACGCTCGGATTCAAACTGGATCATGTAACGGTCCAGATCCAGGCGTCCATACAGATTGCCATCGGAACCAGTAAACATCGAATAATTTCCCCGGAATTTCATATCACTTCCCAACGGCTCGATCGTCAGTGTATCTTGATCGGCAAACTGCTCTTTATCCTTGTCATCCATCTGAAACACGATACTCCAGTTCTCCGATGTGATGATCTTGTACACCGGCGTGCCAGCCTCGATCAGCTCCCCGGCTCGTCCCACCTGCCGCGTATATTGACTCCGGTCAAACGAATCCGCCGTCACCTCATCCGGCGCGACTCCCTCAAAAGAATCGGTCACATAGGAAATAATACCCGGCTGGGGCGCCGATATCTGTTTGTAATTGATACCCTGTGCCTGAAGCTGTGCATCCATATCGCCCAGCGCATTGAAATTCATATACTCTGCAACCGAAGCCTGCAAAGAATATTTGGCGTCGTAGACGCTTTCAAAGCGCTGATCGTTGTAGGATAAACAGAACGAACTGAGTTGTTTCTTCAAATCAGCCAGATTTTCTGCTGACAGGGACACCCCAGAGGACTGATTTTCTTCCAAAAATTTCCCCAGCTCGCCGGTCTCATCTAGCGAATAGACGCGCGATCCAGCGCCTGCCCGCTTTCCCTCGCGCACATAATAGTTGACGTACCCGGTCTGCGGTGCATTTTCCACTGTCTCATCCCGAAACAGGATTCCGTTGTATTCTTTATTATTTACAATACTTCCCTCGACGACCTCATAAAACTGGACGTGATCCCGCCTGAGATATGTATAGACACTGAAAGAAAGATAGACGAAAATCATGGCAAAAATGATCATGCCTACATTGATATTCAATGGCTTTCTGTAGCGTACAATTTTCTTGTTTTTGGCCATGCAGCTCTATCCTCCCTTTTCCCGATGTACTTCTCTGGCAGCTGTTTCTGCAGTTTCACAGTTACCAGACAAAAATCCACGCGAATTTGTCTCCGGCCATGGACCTTTGCAATATTCTGTATAGCCCAACGTACAGCCTTTATTATACGAGTGAATTGTCCAAATTTCAAGATCAATTCATCCCGTCAATTATACAGAATCATCCATAATCTGCAGATTGTTCAGCGTCGGGCTTGCCTGGTTCCGCTCCAGATTGCTCAGATATCCCACTGACAGATCGGTAAACTGGGACAGCTTCTGGATCGTGATAGATTTACTCTTGCGAATCTCCTTGATCCGCTGTCCAATATTCTCCACTTCTTCAAATTCCATGCAATCCCTCCGAACGTTTTATTTTTACGGTTCTGCTATTTTTCATTGTGCGTTCCGTTTTTTCCATGCCGCCTCGATCTGATCGAGCGCCTGTGCAATCACACTGCGCGAACTTCCCAGATTAAAGCGCATAAATCCAGATCCCTGTTCACCCGAATGCGTGCCCGGATCCAGCCATACCTTCGCGTCATCCGAGAAGAATGCCATCAATTCATCATCCGTCATCCCCAGTTCACGGCAATCCAGCCATGCCAGATACGTTCCCTCCGGTTCTACCAGCTGAATCTGCGGCACACGGTTTTTACAGAAATCGCGCACCAGTGCCAGATTGCCAGCCAGATAGCCGATAAGCTGATCCAGCCATTCCCCGCCGCCTTCATACGCTGCACGGCAGGCGAACAATCCCAGACGGTTCATATTTTCCTGACCAACATCCAGCAGCTCCGACCGGAATTTACGCCGCATCTCCGGATCCGGGATAAAGAGGTTTGATGTCGCCATGCCAGCCAGATTGAAAGTCTTGCTCGGCGCTGTACACATCATCGAATGAAGGCATGCTTCCTCTGAAATCGACGCATACGGAGTCTGCTCATGCCCCTGCCATACAAAATCGCCATGGATCTCGTCGCTGATCACGTATACATGGTGGCGCAGGCAGATGTCAGCCAGTGCGGTCAGCTCTTCCCTCGTCCAGACACGGCCAACCGGATTGTGCGGATTGCATAAAATCATCAGTTTGACATGCTCATCCAGCACCTTCTGCTCCAGATCTTCCAGATCCATCTCATAATGTCCATCTTTTAAAACCAGCGGATTCTCCACCAGCGTCCGCTTATTGCGGAGGATCGCCCGGCTGAATGGATGGTAGACCGGCGGCTGGATCAACACCGCATCGCCCTCCTGGGTAAAAGCCCGCACTGCGATCGAGAGTGCAAACACGATACCTGGCGTGCAGGTCATCCACTCCGGCTGCAGAGTCAGGTGATGGCGTTTCTGATACCACGCTGCCACCGCATCAAAGTACGACTCATCTGCCCGGCTGTAACCGAAAATCCCGTGATCCACTGCCTTTTTCAGCGCCTCAACCACGCTGTCCGGCGATCGGAAATCCATATCCGCCACCCAGAGCGGCAGAATATCATCCGCTTTCCCATTTTCTTTCTTAAAATCATGCTTGATCGACCAAGTATGGGTCCGATCGATCGGTGTGTCAAAATCGTACTGCATAGAAAATCCACCTTTCTGTTATATATCGTTAAAATTTTCCAAATTCAGCCATAATTTCAAAAAAATTCTAACTAATATTTTACACCAGTCGGAGATCAATGTCTACAATTACTCCCTCAATTAGCCAAAAAACTAAGAAGCTGACGGGGACAGGGCGGTCTGGCTTTCAGCTTATCAAATTGTACGCATTTTGAGCACAGATGTCCGAATGAGGCGGATGTAAGTCCGCATCAGGCGAGCATCTGTAGCGAAAGCAAGCGAACAATGATAAGTCTGAGAAGCCAGGCTGTCCTGTCCTCGTCAGCTTCGCCCTGCACTCCTCCGTCGCATACTATCGTATTCATCACTGTGGTAATGAGCGTTTTTTGCCATAGGGCGAAGTTTCCTATGCGCAAAAAGAGACCATCCAATTCTCCTTTTTCAGATGAATCGGACAGTCTCCTGTCTCCGCCCTGCGCTGACAGCTGCGGTTTCGTTCATTTTGAATCTCTTATAAAGATACTACAACACTTTCTTTCGCGCACTCTGGAAGATCGGCTGCATTCATGGATATGCTTAAAACGAATTTTACATGATATTTCTCACTGATGGTCTCCAGCGTCTTGTAGGTCTCTTCAATATCCGCTCCCTCGAGGCAGGCAAGTTTCAGGAAGCTGTCAAGATACATCTGCTCCAGATCGTGATCCTGGCAGATAATACCACAAATAAATCCGATAAATCCATCGCTGGTATCAATCGGATATTCCTGTACATTGATAAGGCGAATCTGGTTATTCAACTCATACATATGTTTGGAACTCTTATCCAGATAGACAACGGAACCCTTGGCTTCTTTGACAGCCGTGTTCGCCATATCGAGTAAATATTTAGTTTTTCCTTTTCCCTTTGCTCCTGCGATGATCTGAACCATAACAATCTCCTCCTTGAGTTTATTTAAGTTGTATGTAAAATCTTTTATTGTATAAATAATTATAGTATAAATTCATAAATATTGCAATCACTTATTTGAAATTTTAGTCAAAATTTCCGTCATATTGTCATAAAGTGACGGACGATTTGCAGATTTTAGCACAACCGATATATATTCCTTGCCATCGTCCCCATCGCTCGCCATGATCAGGCAGTAGCCAGCCGCCTGTGTGGTGCCGGTTTTGCCGCCTAAGACAGTCACTCCCTCCGGTGCCTCACGGTCTCCCTTCAGATACCAGTTGCCAACCTTCCAGACCTGCTGTTTTGCGGCTCCATTTGCATCGGTATAATCAGCTGTATAAGACTGCGCGTTAATGATCTCACAAAACAGCGGCAGTTTAAGCGCCTCGTTGAAAATCAGGTAGAGATCATATGCCGTTGTATAGTGGTCGGTGCTGTGCAAACCATTTGCATTGACAAAATGCGTGTGGGTCGCACCGAGTTCCTTCGCTTTCGCATTCATCTTCTCCACAAACGCATCTGTGCTTCCGGCGATATGATCCGCAATCGCATTGGCTGCATCGTTGCCGGACGGAATCATCAGTCCGTATAAAAGCTGCTCCAGCGTAAAGGTATCGCCCGGCTTGATGCCTGCCATCGAAGCGCCTGCCTCGTGGATCACGACATCGTCATTTGCCGTCACCGCATCGGAAAGATTGCCTTCCTCGATCGCGATGATCGCCGTCATTACCTTCGTGATGCTCGCCGGGTACATCTGGTCATAGATATTCTTACCATATATAACGCTAGAGTCGGTCACATCAAACAATGCGCCCGCCTGCGCCGTCACCGCATCATCTGGAGCAATATCGCCGTCTGCAGATTCCGGTACGCAGAGAGAAGAGGCAAAAAAGGGCGCCAGCCCGGCACCTGCCGCTGGCGTCATCTGCGCTTCCCGTTCTTGAAATGAATATGCCTGTTCCAGACCGCGGGCACCACAGCCAGTCAGCATGCTGATACCGCAAAGCATCAGTGCGCCCGCAAGTCCGATTGTCTGTTTTCTCATTTGTACATCTCCCGCCATTCCATATCGCCGCGGTCAAGCGCCTTAACGAGAAGCTCTGCCGTCGCCAGGTTTGTCGCCATCGGGATATTGTGAATATCACAGAGGCGGACAACATCATTAACATCTGGCTCATGCGGCTTCGGCGCCAACGGATCGCGCAGGAAAATCAGCAGATCGATCTGATTGTGTTCGATCTGTGCGCCGAGCTGCTGGGAACCTCCCAGATGACCCGGCAGATATTTATGGAGGGTCAGATTCGTAACCTCCTCAATCAGGCGGCCTGTCGTTCCTGTCGCATAGAGTTCATGCTTGCTCAGGATGCCGCGATATGCGATACAGAAGTTCTGCATCAGTTTTTTCTTCGCATCATGTGCGATTAACCCGATATACATCTATACCTGCCTCCTTAATGATTCCTATTTTTCATAACCATAAAATTCAATTTCCATGCAGCTTCACAGTCCATGCATGTACTTACTGAACGGTTACGTTATTTCGTTGCAATCCAACATTGAGAACAACTCCCATTCCGATAAACATACTGAGCAGCGAACTAAGTCCGGAGCTTATGAAAGGAAGCGGAAGACCCGTGTTCGGAAAGATTCCCGTGGCTACCGCAATGTTGGCAAAACTCTGGAACGCCAGAAGCGCCGCCATGCCCGATGCAATCAGACGTCCAGCTGTGTCCTTCGCGCGCGCTGCAATCCAGAGGCACTCATACACCAGCAGCGCATAGAGGGCAATGACCGCCACGCCGCCGACAAACCCAAGCTCCTCTCCGATAACAGCGAAGATAAAGTCTGTCTGTTCCTCCGAGAGGAAATTTCCATTCTTGACGGAGCTTAATGTGTTGTTAAAAAGCCCCTTGCCGCGCAGCTGCCCGGAGCCGATCGCCATCATGGAGTTATCCTGCTGACGGTTCAGATCCGTAAATTCACTGCTGCTGTGGAAAATCTTTCCCATGATACGCTGTGCCTGGTATTTCTGAAGAAACGGGATGAATCCCTGCAGCGACAGATAGATAAGCGCCGCAAATCCAGGTATCCCGACCGCCACCGCACCGGCAATCCATTTGTAACTGATACCGGCTACATAAATCATGCACAGAATCATGAAGCAGATGACGATGGTGGTGGAAAGGTTCGGCTGTAAATATACCATGCCGACCGGAAGGACGCAGATAAGCGCCGTCATCCCCAATGTCTTTGGCTCATTGATTTTCTCCCGGTTTCTGGAAAGGAAATTCGCCAGGATGAGGATCAGACCGATCTTTACAAACTCGGACGGCTGGATCTGAATCCCGCCGATCCGCAGCCAGCGGGTCGCGCCCTTGGTGGTACGTCCAAACAAAAGAACTGCCGCCAGCATTCCGGCACAGACCACATAGATAAGCGTGGTAAATCGGAAATACTGATGGTAATCAATCAAAGACAGAACCAGACAGATAATCAGGGATACAACCACTCCGATAATCTGTTTTATCACAGAGGAACGGTCCTGATTGCTGGCGCTCCCGACAACCAAAATGCCGAGAACACTCAGCAGAATCATATAAATGAGGGCTCGAAAGTTGTAATTTCTAAATTGGTAATCGAATATCATGCTGTAAATGGCTCCTTAAAGTAAGAACCGGCACCGACGCACAGACCGCCGGGAATACCTCCGCCGGCTGTTCTGAGGATGTCCTCAGAATCCGGAGTGTCACATCCCCCGGATCAATCTCCAGATAACGTGACACGCTCCTCAGGAAATCTGCGCGAATCAGATCCAGAAGTTCCGGCGAACAGCCCGCCCGATCGGCAGTCAGAAGGTGTTTTAAACGCTTTCTGGCTATCTCGCCGGAATTCTTTTTCGTAAACAGTTCTGCAATCAGAATCATAGCATCCCCTCCTATGCACGTTTGAGGAAGCCGGATATCCGGGACCAGAAGCCCGGAGACGCATCAAGCTGTATAAATGGTACCGATTCTCCAAGTATTCGTTTGCATATGTTTAAATATGCCTGCCCGGCATATCCATTCATGCCGACCAGCGGTTCGCCCTGATTCGTGGATATAACGATATCCTCATCGTCCGGGACTGTGCCAATCACAGGGACAGACAGAATATCCATCACATCATCCACTGACATCATATCGCCCCGGCGCACCATATCGCTTCGGATCCGATTGATGATCAGGTCCATACGCCCGACCCCGGATGCTTCTAAAAGTCCGATGATCCGGTCAGCATCCCTTATCGCGGATACCTCCGGTGTCGTGACAATCAGCGCCCGGTCCGCCCCGGCGATCGCATTACGAAAGCCCTGCTCAATCCCGGCGGGACAGTCAAGCAGTATGTAATCAAACTCTTCTCTTAAGTCTTCTACTAATTTTATCATCTGCCCCGGACTCACGGACGACTTGTCCCGCGTCTGGGCGGAAGGTAATAAGAACAGGTCAGGATATCTTTTGTCTCGAATCAGCGCCTGCTTCATCCGGCAGTTTCCCTCGATCACATCGACCAGATTGTAGATAATCCGGTTTTCCAGTCCCATGACGACATCCAGGTTTCTCAGACCGATATCGGTGTCGATGAGAACCACCCGTTTGCCAAGCATGGCAAGCCCGGTGCCGACGTTCGCTGAGGTTGTCGTTTTGCCGACGCCTCCTTTTCCGGAAGTAATAACGATAACTTCGCTCATAGGAACATCCTCCTGTATTCTGTTTTACCATTTTATTCTACTCTAAAAAGTAGAATAATTCCAGTCTTAAATCCATTAAATACGCTAAATAAAATGAAAATAATCTAAAAAACTTTTTTTGACCGATTCTACCTCAATGTTTCCATCGGATACCGATGCAATCATCGGTCCGCGCCCCATCTTTTTACCCTGGCTGCGCGTTTTGGCTGTCAGATCAGCAATCCGAAGGTGCATCGGCGACATCTCCAGCGCGGTAATCACCGCGTCCTCACTTCCCGCCGCCCCAGCATGGGCGGAACCCGCCAGCGTGCCAAGAACGACGATATTGCCCCGTGCGCTGACACGCGCGCCGCGCTCCACATCCCCGATGATCACGATGCTCGCATCGGATTCCAGCAGATCGCCCCGGGATAAATTACCCTTATAGAATTGTCCCGTCCGGGCAGTCAACTCCATCAGTCGCTCGGTCAGCGCCTTTTCACAGCGGGCGATGCGGTTAGCGTCAGTATCCAGCAGACAGAGAATCTCTATCTGGGAATTGGCGGTAATCGCATCCGTCACCTGCAGTTCCTCGATTGGGGTCAGTTCTCTCCCCTCCAGGGTCAGCGTCATCTGGGCGGATCCCCAGAATTTTTCACTTTCTTTAAACTTTTTCCCTACATCCTCCAGTAACTGTTCAAAGGGGGTGTCCGGATTCAGAATTACCGTCATACCGGACTTACATCCCTTTATTACTACGGAACTTTTCATAGTTCCATCACCTCTTAATCTCCATTGATTCGTTCATTGGACGCATCCAATGCTCCTGAATTCAGGATATCATCCAGACTCGCATAGCCATAGAAGTAACGATATACATGTTTTGCCACCATCGCCGCATTCGAAGAAGAATATCCATTCGGGATACTGACCGTCACCGAAATTTCCGGATTCTCATACGGTGCAAACGAAATAAAGAACGCGTGGTTGCCCCGTTTCTGGGACTCCTGCGCCGTACCGGTCTTACCGGCCAAGTGTACGTCCAGACCATCAAACACGCGCTTGGTCGAACTGTTGGTAACTACCTGGCGCATACCTTGTTGGACTGCATCCCAGGTGCTTGTCTGGAAATCAAGGGTTGACGCCACAGCCGGCGAATAATCCTTGACCAGATTACCCTGGGAATCCGTCTCCTTATCAATCAAGCTCAGATCATAGACCGTGCCGCGGTTGGCAAGCGCCGTCACATAGCGGGCAAGCTGCACGCTCGCAAACTGGTGCGTACCCTGTCCCATACTGGAACGCTCCGGATCGGTATCACTGATAGACGGCGTCGCCTCCGAGATTTCAATGCCCGAAGTCCGGTCCAAACCGAACATGGTCGCGTATTTTTTCAGCGTCTCCAGACCTTTCTCCGGTTTGTAGCTTCCATCTGTCTCTGTGGACAGGCGGTGCGCCACCTCCGAGAAGAAATAGTTACAGGAATTTTCGATACCTCCCACGACATTTAACGGTCCGTGGAAGCCCGGATATTTCCAGCATCGGATCGGATTGCTGACTTCCTCATAAATACCGGTACAGTTAATCATATCAGAAAGCGTGATTGCCCCCTCTTCCAGACCTGCAATCGCCGTGATCGGCTTAAAGGTGGAGCCTGGTGCTTTCAGCGTCTGCGTCGCATTGTTTCGCAGCGGCAGCGACTGATCGGCATTTAGCTGGGCAAAATAGGTGCTGTCCGAAATCCGGTTGTTGTCATAGCTTGGATAAGATACCAGCGCCAGCACCTCGCCAGTCTTCGCGCTCGTCACGACACAGCTCGCCGTACACGGGTCAAGTGCCAGCTGCGCCGGTGTGATCTCAATATTGCGGATCTTATTCATCAGGAACTGGTACGCATATTCTTCCCCGCTGACACGCAGCAGGTTGACCTCATTCTCATCGTATGCAAGCACATTCTGGGAATAGAGCGCCATGCAGAGCTCGCGCCCGGTCACAACATTGTTATTGATTAAATACTGATAAATCAGTTTCTCGAATGCCGGATCCTTTTCCAGATCGCGGAAACAGTCGTCCAGCAGTGCCGTGAAGACATCGTCCGCATTCGAATAGCGGCTCTGGATGTCCAGCTTCGTCGTATCGATCCAGTTGTTGGCAATTCCATAATATAAGTATTCCCGCAGACTGATCGTACCGTTCTTCCACGCCTGATACATGTCACTGGACGTATCGATCGCATCACGCTGGACAATCGCCTTGTTGCTGGAAGAAAGATACGAATAGATATACTGCATATATGCCTGCATTTCCTCTGAAAGCGCGTTCATCGGCGTTGCATTTTCAGACTGCAGTTCGCCCCGCAGTTCCTGTTCAATCCGCACGCGTGAGCTCTCGTACTTCTGATAAATCTGCTGTTCCACATCGGATGCCTCTTCGGAAGCAAAATTGTCAATCGAGAGGACGTTGTTGTTGATCAGCTGGAAGTATGCCTTCTTGATCGGTATCTTAATACTGGAAGAATCGATATAAGCGATATCTTTCTCATCCTGGTTGACAATCGTCTTTAACAAGACGCCCGCCAGCTGCTTCTCCAGAATGTGGTAAATACCCTTCTGAAGGTTCAGATCGAGGGTCAGCCAGATATCGTTGCCTGCCACCGGTGCGACTTCCCCGGTCACGCTTAGGATTCTTCCGACGTTATCTACATATGCCGTCTGGGAACCTTTCTTACCCTTTAATTCCAGCTCCATCGAGGATTCGATGCCGGTACGGCCTACGACATCATTTAACTCATAGTCATCGTTGACCGCCTTTAACTCCTCCAGACGTTCGCTCGTTACTTTTCCCGTATATCCAATGATCGGCGCAAAGTAGAGGCTTTCATTGTACACACGGATCGTCGATTCTTGTATATTGACGCCCACCAGATCGGCTGCGTGCTCTAAAATGTCTGCAACGGTCTCATCGCTGATATCCGTCGCGATCGTTGTCGATTCGTACTTCTGGAACGCGGTAAAACGCATCGTGTAGCGGATACCGACGATCTGCAGCGCCACCTCATCCGAAACATCGATCGGATTGCCGTCTTTGTCAAGCGGACGCCCGTCCCGGTTCTTATCGTCACCGAGTGTCAGGTGGTACTCCTTTTTCATCCGCTCCAGCAGATCTGGCGCTGAAATGTCGGACGGGTATTTTCCATCTGAATCGTCCATCTCATCCACATTTTTAAGACCATAATAATCACGCAAAAATCGCTTGCGTCCGGACTGTGTCTCGGAGGTATACACGACATTTCCATCGTGATCGAGCGTAAGCTCTAAACTGGTCTGTGCGCTCTCACCGTGTTTATTCAAGATCGATACCAGATCGTAGAGCATCGTGTTCCACTGTGCATCCGTCTTGTACGCACCGGTATCCTGTATGGTAACGTCGTATGCCAGTTCGTTGTACGCCAGCACATTGCCGTTCCGATCGTAGATATTACCCCGCGTGCTGGCAGTCTTTATGACTTTTTCCGTCATCGCTGTATATGCATCCTGATACTCTTCGCCCTTGATGATCTGCAGGTTGAACAACCGCATCACCAATGCGGACGACATCAGGCAGAACACAACCGCCAGGACAAAAAGCCGGGAGGTAATCACTTTTTTGAACCATTCTCGCAGATATTCTTTCAGGTCATCAAACAATGTTCGAATCTCTCCTTTGTTCCCATTCTTTCAGTTTCCGGTTGATAAAAAGGAAAAACCGGTATACGACAAGCGTCGTAACCGTGGTAAATATGATCTCCGGGATAATGATGGAGACCAGATAATGCCCAAAATTCAGACGATTCCGTATCAGGAACCGGAATACATAGATGTACAGGTTATAGATTAAATCACTTGCCAGGCTTAAAAGCAGCGGCAGCGTGATGTAGTCTTCATAATAATACTTGTTGCAGATTCCACTGACATACCCCAGATTGATGAAAAACAGTGTATAAAAGCCAAATGGTCCACTGTAAAACAGATCCATAAAAAGACCTGCCACCAGCCCGTAGAACATCCCCCGCTCGCGCCCCTCGATGAAGCTGCACACAAACACCACAATCAGCAGCAGGTTCGGAGCCGAAGATAAGAAGGCGATCTGTGGGAACACGCAGATCTGGATCGTGAATGCCAGAATCAGCATGACAAGGTTAATCAGCAGCTTCCGCATTATTGTCGCCTCCATCCCCATTTTTCAGCTGGGTGATTACCAGTACCTCCTGCAGGTTATCAAAATCTGCAACCGGAATGATTGTACCGGATTTGGTTACGTTGTTGGCATCGGTCGTCAGCCCGGAGGCATAACCGATGAGAATGCCCGGCAGGAAAATATCGCTGATGTTGGAGGTCACGATCTTGTCGCCCTCCTGGATATCTGCCTCTTTCTTGATATGGTCAAGTCCCAGCCGTCCATCCTGGTAAAGCGTCAGGTTGCCGGATACATTACAGGTATCGCCGGTCCGCAGGGACATGCCGCTGACGTTGCTGTCGTCATCGATGATCGCGCGGACAGTTGCATAGTTTGCCCCGACATCGGTTACAATACCGACCAGTCCGCCGCCTGCCATGACGTTCATATCTTCCTGAATGCCATCGTCCGCTCCCTTGTCGATCCGGAATACCTGAAACCAGTTTCCAGAGTCCTTTGCAATGACACGGGCGGCTATTTTTTTATACTGCATATATTCCTGATCAAGCTGATACAGCTCTCTGAGACGGTCTAACTCGTAAAGCTCCGACTGCAAGCGGTTGTTCTCTTCCACCATCTGGTCCAGACGCATCTGGAGATTTTTGTTCTCCTCCTGCGCCTCCCGCAGGGAGGAAAAATTTTCAAGCGTATTGTAGAGACCTGTGCCAATCGCGTTGACGCCTGACTGCAGCGGTACCAGAACAAAACCGACACCCGTCCGAAGCGGCATCAGAAAGCTTGATTTGATAGACGTTGCTGTAATCAGCACAAGACAGAAGGCTGACATACCTGCCAGAATATACTTGCTGTTTTTCATAATGATAGTATTCCCCGTTCTTTGAAACTAAAATAGGCTTGTTCGCCGATAATCACATGATCCAAAAGCCGGATTCCCAGCATAGCGCCCGCCTCCTGAATCCGGACGGTCGTCCGCCGATCCTCCGCACTGGGGGTAGGATCCCCGCTCGGATGATTATGTACTAAAACGATGCTGGCTGCATGATAGCGCAGCGCCTCGATAAATATCTCCCTCGGAGACGCCGGAGAGTGATTGAAGGTTCCCCGAAACAGCAGGATATCCCGAATCAGCCTCTGCTTCGTATTGAGGATCATCAGGTGCATCTCTTCCTGCTCTTTGTGACGCATTTCCTCCATATAAAAAGCGGCGATCGCCTCCGGTGCCGTAAACGCAGGCGCTTCTGAAAGCGTCAAGGTGCGCCAGATCCGCTGTGACAGTTCTCCCACACACAAAAGTTCGATTCCCTTGACCCTGCCGATTCCTTTCTGCTCCATCAGTTCTGGAAGAGTCAGATGCAAAAGCCCTAAAATTCCCGGCGGCTGCGCCTGCGCCAGAATCCGGGTTGCCAGGGAAAGTGCCGACTCCTGCCGGTTTCCGGTCCGGATAAGGATCGCTAAAAGCTCGGCGTCCGTCAGTGCCCCAACTCCCTCCCTCTCACATTTTTCGTAGGGGCGGTCTTTTTCAGGGATATCTTTCATGGTAAGACGCCATCCAGCGGTCGGTTCAAAACTTTTTACTGGTTTCTTTATTTCTTTTTTCATTGATTGTCCTCCTGCGTGCCTCTCCTCTGCATACAGAAAGCCATTCCCGCCTGGCGGGATTCTTTGATTAAATCAGACGATATGCGATCAGTGCAATGACAACGCCGATGATGCTCGCCATCGTCACCCGGATTGACAGACCAAACGTGATAACCAGGATTCCTAAATCAAGAACAACCGGGTCCATCAGACCGAATGATTGTCCGTAATTCAGCCACGACAGTCCCCTGACGCCGGATGCCATATTTCCGATAAATCCACCTAACACAATCCCTGTCATCAGAAGCAGCAGCAGAATCCAGAAATTTTTTGCTCGATTCATGATACCGAATACCGCCCCTTTCTATAATCTTTATTATCTTAGCACAAACTGCCGGAATGTGTATAGACAGTCCGGCAGATTTTTTTTTAAAGTTTTCTTAAAATTAATTACAAAATCATTCAAAAAACGTCATTTCTAGTCGATTTTGAGCTGCTCAGGTTTTACTATGCCTGCATCCAGAAGCTTCTGCAGGGACATTAAAATGCCTAACTTCGCATGGTACCAGGTCAGTCCGCCCTGGAAGAATACGCTGTACGGCGGTTTGATCGGACCATCCGCGGAAAGCTCTATCGAGGATCCCTGGATAAAGGCACCTGCTGCCATAATAACCTGGGAATCATACCCCGGCATATCCCACGGTTCCGGCGATACATAGCTGTCAACCGGCGCCGCCGCCTGAATGCCCTGGCAGAACGCAATAACACCCTCCGGTTTTCCAAACGTGATCGCCTGAATGATATCATAGCGCGGCTCCGTGCTGTTCGGAACCACATCAAAGCCCAGGCGCTCATAGACGTTTGCCGCAAAGATAGCTCCCTTTAATGCGCCGGATACAACAGTCGGTGCCAGGAAAAGTCCCTGGAAGAAGGACTGGTTGACGCCAAGACTCGCGCCGACCTCCCGTCCGAGCCCCGGAGAACCAAGGCGGTACGCTGCATTTTCGATGCACTGTCTGGTTCCGGCGATATAGCCGCCGATCGGCGCCAGTCCGCCGCCCGGGTTTTTAATCAGGGAACCGACTACCATGTCCGCACCGAGATCGCTCGGTTCGATCCGCTCAACGAATTCGCCATAGCAGTTGTCTACCATACAGATCACTTCCGGTTTGATGGATTTGACAAATGCAATCAGTTCACCGATCTGCTCTGCCGAGAGGGTTGGACGGGATGCGTATCCCTTGGAACGCTGGATGGTTACCAATTTTGTTTTCTCGTTGATCGCCGCGCGGATGCCGTCGTAATCGAAGGTTCCGTCCGGCAGCAGGTCAACCTGACGGTATGAAATGCCGTACTCCCGCAGGGAACCGTTGGACTCGCGGATGCCGATCACTTCCTCCAGAGTATCATACGGTTTTCCCACCGGCGAAAGCAGCTCGTCGCCCGGGCGCAGGTTTCCGGCTAATGCCGTGTAGAGCGCGTGCGTTCCGCACACGATCTGCGGGCGCACCAACGCGTCCTCAGTGTGGAATACATCCGCATATACCTGTTCCAGCGTCTCACGTCCGAGGTCGTTGTAACCATATCCGGTTGTACCGGAAAAATGAATATCGCTGACGCGGTTTTTCTGCATCGCAGCGATTACCTTTAACTGATTGTACTCTGCATTGCCATCGATCTCTGTGAAACGGTCTTCCAGAGCCGCTTCGATTCTGGCTCCATATTCAAGCACTTCTTTCGAAATGCCGAGGTCGCCATACATTTTCTCTAACTCCATGGTAGTTCCTTTCCTTTTGTCGGTTATTCTATAATTCTTTATTTGTTTCTTTAACTTTTCTTGATTATAATTTGGAGTGTTCCATCCATCTTATGAATCACACTCCATAATCCCCGCTTCCGCCGCTAATTCCTGCAGAATATGTTCCAGCACGCGTTCCCGGTCATTATCAAATTCCGGCAAATATAAGAAACGCACGTCGCGTTCCCGCCGGAACCAGGTAAGCTGACGTTTCGCAAAATGGCGCGTATCGCGTTTCAGGATATTGACCGCTGTCTCCAACGACATTTCGCCATTTAAATAGGCCAGAATTTCTTTATATCCAAGTCCCTGCATCGCCACTGAATCACGGCGACAGCCCATCGCCTGCAGCTGCCTCACTTCCTCGACCAGTCCCTCTTCCATCATCTCATCGATCCGCTTCTCGATCCGCTCATAGAGAACCGTCCGATCGGTATTTAATACATAATAGAAGAAATGGTACGGTGAAGTCTTTGCCCGCTCCGCCTCATTGTGGGCAGAAATCTTCTCGCCCGTCTGCTCATAATATTCCAGCGCGCGGATCACACGTTTTACATTGTTTGCGTGGATCGCCTCCGCCGATTCTGGATCGACCGCCCGCAGGCGCTCATGCAGAACTTCCGCCCCCTGTTCGGCTGCCAGGCGTTCCATCTCCTCCCGAAACTGCGTATTTTCATCGATCTGGGTGAAATCAATATCATTGAGCAGTGCCTGAATATAAAAGCCGGTTCCACCTGCCACGATCGGAATTTTTCCGCGGCTGTAAATATCTTCCGCCGCCGCGCGGGCAAGCGCCTGAAACCGCACGACATTGAAATCCTCAGTCGGCTCTAAAATATCGATCAGATGGTGCGGCACACCGTCCATCTCCTCCAGGCGTATCTTTGCCGTACCGATATCCATGTGGCGGTACACCTGCATCGAATCCGCGCTGATGATCTCGCCGCCGATCCGCCTGGCAAGCTGAATGGACAGCGCCGTTTTTCCGACTGCCGTCGGTCCGGTCAGGACAATCAGGGGCTTTTTTTCAGCCGCTTGTTCCAGATTTCCCATAAGACTTTCTCTCCTTTTAATGGGTTATACAATCCGTTTGAATTTCTTCTCCAACTCATATTTGCTCATCGATATGATCGTTGGGCGTCCATGTGGGCACGCATACGGATTTTTGAGTTCCAGAAGCTCATCGATCAGCTTGTCCGCTTCGGCAAATGATAATGTGTGATTGCCCTTGACCGCCGCCTTACACGACATCGTCGCCACACGCTCATTGATGAGATCCGGGGTTCCGCTTCCATTGCCCTCCGCCAGATCGTCGATCATCTCCATCAGAAGCTCGCGTTTTGCGACGGAAAAGAGGTTCGCCGGAACGGCACGCACCGCGTACTCCTTGCCGCCAAACGGCTCAATCTCAAATCCGATCGAGGTAAAATGCTCCATATACTGCTCTAATTTGAGCTGCTCACTACTGTTGAGACTCAAAATGATCGGCGGATCGATCATCTGGGAGGTGTACTCCCTCTTTTGAAGGGATGCCATCGTCCGCTCATAGAGGATTTTCTCATGCGCCGCATGCTGATCAATGATGTACAGATTATCATGATACTCCACCAGCCAGTATGTGTCAAACAGCTGTCCAATCAGGCGGTGGTTCGCACGCGCCGGTTTGGTCAGGAGTTTATCTTCAAACAGATCCATCTGACGGGGCTTTTCAGATGGGGCGGACTGGGTCGATCCCGTTGAAACAGATGCAGGAGATGCAGTTTGCCCCGCTGAAGCTGAGATGGATTCGCTGGAAGGCGCTGACGTGGCCGGCTCTGGCAGATCTGACTCTGTATTAATTGAAACATTTTCAACTCTGCCGGTTGTGTCGGTTCTTCCAAACCCTTCATCGAACCGCCCCGTTCCTGACACAGCCGCATTTGATCCGCTGCCGTTTTCAGCCCCATATCCCGGCATATCTTCCGAGACCGACATCATTTCTGCCTGCGACGCCCCCAGACGTTTCGTCTCAAACGGTTCCGGATGTTCCTCACGGATACGGACCGGTTTTAAGGACGGACGGCTGCCCTGGCTGCTTTCCATCTTTCTGGTTGGAAGCTCCGGCAGCACTCCCTTTTCCAGCCCCGGAATCTTCAGCTCTTTCTCTGCATCCTTCTCATTCTCCAGCGAAACCGCCGGAATCAGTTCCCGGTTAGCGAGTGCCATCGCGATCGTATGGTAGACCGTCCGGTAGATCTGTTCGCCGTCCCTGAAACGGATCTCCATCTTCGCCGGATGGACGTTGACATCAATATACGACGGATCGATCGTAAATTGCAGCATCGTAAATGGATACTTGTGCTGCATCATGAACGGTTTATATGCGTCCTCGATCGCCTTTCCGATGATACTGCTCTTGATATAGCGTCCGTTGATGAAATAATTTTCATACGTGCGGTTGCCGCGCGCGATCAGCGGCTTACCGATGAAGCCGCCTACCCGGATCGGATCAGCTCCGGCATCCACCTCAATCAGGTTTGCCGTGATCTCGCGTCCAAAGACCGCATAAATTATATCTTTTAAGTTATGATTTCCAGAGGTATGGAGACGGCTCTGGTTGTTATTGATGAAACGGATGGAGATTTCCGGATGCGACAGGGCAATCTTTTCGACTAAATCTGCCACATGGGATCCTTCTGTCGCCGGCGTTTTTAAAAACTTCCGGCGTACCGGTGTATTGTAGAACAGATCTCTGGCGATAAAGGTCGTACCCTCCGGCGCACCGACCTCCTCCAGTCCCAGTTCCTCGCCGCCCTCGATGCGGTAACGGGAACCACTGATCGAATCGTTTGTTTTCGTGATCAGTTCCACCTTCGCCACTGACGCGATCGACGCCAGCGCCTCGCCGCGGAACCCTAACGATGCCACCTGAAACAAATCCGACGCCGTCCGGATCTTGCTGGTCGCATGGCGCTTAAATGCCAGTGGGATCTCCTCGCGCACAATGCCGCTTCCGTTATCCGTCACCCGGATCGTCTGCAGACCGCCGCCCTGAATCTCCACCGTGATCGCCGTCGCCTTCGAATCGATCGCATTCTCCAAAAGCTCCTTGACAACCGACGCCGGCCGTTCAATGACCTCGCCGGCTGCAATCTGATTGATTGTATTGGAATCCAAGACCTGAATCGCAGCCATCTATCTCCTCCACATCCTTCCTAAACTCTTTTTTACTGGTGCATCCACCGGTTTTTCAGCTTCGCCTGCAGCTTATCTAATGTATTGAGCGCATCCAGCGGAGACATCCGGTTTACTTCCAGTTCCATGATCTCCTTGATGATATCGTCCTCATTGACCGTGTCAAAGATCGACATCTGCTGCAGATCTACCTCGTCCGGTTTTGCCACCTTTTTGCGCGTCTGGGTTCCCGGACCATTTTCTGCAATCTCCTTCGCACGCGCTGTAATGTCGGCATCGCTCAACTCTTCCACCAGTTCTTTTGCCCGATCGATGACCGGAGCCGGAACGCCTGCAAGCTTCGCCACCTGGATGCCGTAGCTCTTATCGGCGCCACCCTTCACGATTTTACGCAGGAAGACGATATCGTCGCCCTGTTCCTTGACCGCGATACAGTAGTTGTTGACGCCGCTTAAGGTTCCTTCCAGCTCTGTCAGTTCATGGTAATGTGTCGCAAACAGCGTCTTAGCACCCAGAATCTTCGTATTACTAATATACTCCACAACCGCCCAGGCGATCGAAAGGCCGTCGAAGGTACTCGTACCGCGTCCGATCTCATCGAGAATCAGAAGGCTGTTTTTCGTCGCATTCCGCAGGATATTCGCAACCTCGGTCATCTCCACCATGAAGGTACTCTGACCGGATGCCAGATCATCCGAAGCGCCCACACGGGTAAAAATACGGTCGCAGAGACCGATATCCGCCTCATCCGCCGGGACGAAGCTTCCGATCTGCGCCATCAGCGTGATCAGCGCCGTCTGACGCATATAAGTCGACTTACCAGCCATGTTCGGACCGGTAATGATCGAAATCCGGTTCTTTCCGTTGTCTAAATATGTGTCATTGGCGACAAACATCTCGCCGCCCATCATGCGCTCTACGACCGGATGACGTCCGTTTTTGATGCGGATGATGCCCTTTTCGTTGATATGAGGTTTCACGTAATTGTAACGCGTCGCCACCACCGACAGAGACGCCAGCACATCCGTCATCGCGATCGCACGGGCGGTACTCTGAATCCGGTTTACCTCGCCCGCGATCTGGTCGCGCACCTGGCAGAATAGATCGTACTCCAGAGAAACCAGCTTGTCCTCGGCGCCGAGAATGATATCTTCCAGCTCTTTCAGCCGGTCGGTCGTATAGCGCTCTGCGTTTGTCAGGGTCTGTTTACGGATGAAATAATCCGGCACCAGATCCTTAAAGGAATTCGTCACCTCAAAATAGTAGCCAAATACCTTATTGAACTTGACTTTCAGGTTTTTGATGCCTGTCTTTTCGCGCTCGCTCTGCTCTAACTGTGCCAGCCAGTCTTTTCCTTCTGTCTTTGCATGACGCAGACGGTCTGCCTCCTCATGGTAGCCTTCCTTGATGATGCCGCCCTCGCGCACCGTGATTGGCGGCTCTTCCACGATCGCCTTGTCAATCAGTTCCTTCAAATCTGCCAGCGGATCCAGAGCGGCTTCCAGGTTTTTAAGCAGTTCGCCTGAAAACTCCTTCAAAATCTGTTTGATATACGGAAGCATCGCCAGTGAATTGCCAAACGCGATGAGATCGCGCGGATTTGCCGTCCGGTAACTGATGCGTCCGATCAAACGTTCGAGATCGTAGATCGGATTCAGATATTCGCACAGCTCCTCGCGGCTGATATAGTTCATGTTCAGCTCTTCGATCGCATTCTGGCGGCGCAGGATCTCCTCCCGGCTGATGAGCGGCTGCTCCACTAGTGTCCGCAGCATACGGGCGCCCATCGCCGTTTTCGTCTTATCAAGCACCCAGAGAAGTGTGCCTCGCTTCTGCTTTTCCCGGAGCGTCTCAGTAAGCTCCAGGTTCCGGCGCGTGGACGTATCCAGCATCATAAACTGTCCGGTCGTATAGACAGTCAGGCGCGTCAGGTGTTCCAGCGTATTTTTCTGCGTCTCATACAGATACTGCAGGACAGCACCCGCCGCGATCGCGCCCGTCTCATAGTCCGCCAGTCCCAACGCTTCCAGGTGCTCTACATGAAAATGTTCCCGCAGGATTCTCCGGCAGGAATCATCAGAAAAGAACCGATTTTCAAGTGCTGAGATCACGGCATTTAACCGTACTTTCAAGTCCTCTAAATCGATTCCTGACATGTAAAAAGCCTCGTTGCAGATAAGCTCCGACGGCGAAAATTTATAAATTTCATCTAACAGACTGCGCTCGTTGCGAACCTCCGTCACAAGATAGTCGCCCGTGCTGACATCAACCGTCGAAACGCCGAATACACCGTCTATGTATACAATTCCCATCAGGTAATTGTTTTTTGATTCCTCCAGAACCTGTGAATTTGTCAGGGTTCCCGGCGTCACCACCCGGATTACCTCCCGCTTCACAAGTCCCTTTGCCTGTTTCGGATCCTCCATCTGCTCTGCGATGGCGACCTTATAGCCCTTCTGGACGAGACGGCTCAAATAACCCTCTACGGCATGATAAGGAACGCCGCACATAGGCGCTCGTTCCTCCAGTCCGCAGTCTTTTCCAGTCAGGGTAAGTTCCAGTTCTTTCGAAACAGTCTGGGCATCCTCAAAAAACATCTCATAGAAATCGCCAAGACGATAAAACAGAATACAGTCCGGATACTGTTTTTTCGTCTCCAGATAATGAGTCATCATTGGTGAAAGTGCCACAATTTACCTCTCTTCATCGCGATCCGCCCGTTTTCCGGCACTTCACTCATCTGAATGCCAGACCGGACAGACCGCTGTCGTTTTATTTTAGTTGAATTTCGGATCCGTCGGATCCCAGGTCTGCTGATCGGAGATCGGTACCAGCTCCGGCTTATCAAATGGAGATGCTACATTGGCATCCTCGTATACCTGTACAGTCGTTCCCAGATGGCAGTTATCATATACCCACTTGGAGTTTCTACAGTTCAGGCGTACACAGCCTAAAGAACGGGAAACACCCAGACCATTATAGCCGACGGTCAGAAGGTTATTCTCATTCGGGGTTGCGTATGTAATCGAATGGAACAGGAATCCCTGTGTGATACGGGTTGCATACTGGGTGTAGGTATCATTTACCATCAGTCTCCAGCGATATTTCTCCGGTGTCTTGAAAGTTCCAATCGGTGTATCATCACCGACGGAGGTCAGCATCGCTTTCACCGGAATAATATATCCGTTATTGCCGTCTTTTGCATAAACCGTCAGGCAGTTCAGTGTCTTATTTACCTTCAGGAGATAATCGGACTGCTTGCCAATCAGGCTGTCTACGTCCTGAACCAGACGACCGCAGGAGTCAAAGTAGAACTTGTAACCATCGATATACTGCCAGCCGGTCTTTGCGTAGCCATTTTCAAAATAATAACGTACAAAGTCATCGGAAAGCCAGCCGTTATATACGCTTCCGTCCTCATTGAACATAACCGTTGCATTTTCTGCTACGCTCAGTCTGCTGGAAACAGCTGATTTATAGCGCGGTGCTGCACTCTGCGGACCTGCGGTTCCCTTCGGAACTAATACGACTTCAATCGAAAGGATCTTCTCGCCGATATCCACGGTACCAGCCACTTCGCCATTCTTCGCATATCCCATCTTGCCCTGACCGCTGGATGTAACGCTATAGTAAACATCGTACATCTTCTCAGCCTGACCGGAAAGCTGAATCTGAATCGCCTCTACCCAGCTTCCAGAACCAACCACACCGGTCTGGATGCCGTCATGGTACCACCACAGATAACCGCCTGTGTTGGTATATGCACGGTAGGACACGCCGCCGATCCCCTCAAAGTTTTTCAAATCCATCGCAAATGCAGAAATATCGCCTTCCGCATTATACAGATAATTGACGCCGACATGAAGTGCCGTGTTCTCATCCTGCTGCCCGGTTCCCTGGTTGAACTGCTCTGCCGATGTTGACGAACCGGTGTTCGGCATACCGACTGTACCGTTTGCAATGTCATCTGCCGGTCCTGCATATGCGACAGAAGCGCTTCCTGCCAGCATGCAGGCTGACAGCAGAACCGTCAATCCTTTATAATGCTTTTTCATAAATTTATCCTCCTTAATCTACTAGGGATCCCATATAGTAAAATCCCTTGGATTCTTCCAGATATACTTTAACAATTTTACCAATCAGCTCTTTTCCACCTGGAAAATGAACGATTGTGTTATTGGACATACGTCCGGTTACCAGTCCCTCCACGTGACTGTCCGGTTCCTCCACCAGAACCTCCTGCACCGTATGGACATCTCGTCCACAGACCTGTGCGGAAATCGCCTGTACCTCTGCGAGCAGACGGTCGAAACGTTCTTTGACAACTTCTTCTGGAACCTGATTTTCCATCGCTGCCGCCGGAGTTCCGGTGCGCTTCGAATAAATAAAGGTAAATGCACTGTCGTAGCGGACTTTCCGCACAACCTCCAGTGTCTCCTCGAAATCTTCCTCCGTCTCTCCCGGAAATCCAACGATGATATCCGTCGTTAGGGAAATATCCGGTACCGCCTTGCGGATGCGCTCTGCCAGTTCCAGATACTGCTCCTTCGTGTAATGGCGGTTCATCTTCTTTAGGATCTCGCTGCTGCCCGACTGAAGCGGCAGATGCAGATGGCGGCAGATCTTCTTGGAAGATGCCATCACTTCGATCAGCTCATCCGACAGATCCTTCGGATGGGAGGTCATGAAACGGATCCGTTTAAGCCCCTCAATCCGCTCTACCCGGCGCAGAAGTTCTGCAAAGGTAATTGGAGATTCCAGGTTCTTTCCGTAGGAATTGACATTCTGCCCTAACAGCATGATTTCCACGACGCCGTTCTTAACCAGCTCTTCAATCTCACGGATGATGTCCTCCGGCGCACGGCTGCGCTCGCGTCCGCGCACATACGGGACGATGCAATAGCTGCAGAAATTGTTGCAGCCAAACATGATATTAACGCCAGACTTAAATGTATATTTGCGCTCCGACGGCAGATCCTCGACGATCTTATCAGTTCCTTTCCAGATATCGATGACCATCTTCCCCGTCTCAAAGCGCTGTTCCAGCAGCTCTGCCAGTTTATATACATTGTGCGTGCCGAAAATCAAGTCCACAAAGCGGTAGCTCTTCTTTAATTTCTCTACAACCTCCGGCTCCTGCATCATGCAGCCGCAGAGTGCGATCATCATGTGCGGATTCTTTTTCTTGAGGCTGTGAAGATACCCTAAACGTCCATACACGCGCAGGTTCGCATTTTCACGAACTGTACATGTATTGTAGAGGACGAAATCCGATTCCTCACTGGTTCCTTCCACAAATCCTGCTTCCAGCAGAATACCGAGAAGCTTTTCTGAATCGTGTGCATTCATCTGACATCCAAACGTCGAGATAAAGCAGGTCAGCGGACGCCCCAGTTTGTCCGAAATCTCCTGTACCTTCTGGCGGCAGAGTGCCATATAATACTGCTGGCGATCCGGTTCCTGCTGCGGTATACCGCCCACCGGAATCTGACATTTGTCGGACACAAACACGCCTGCTGCGGATTCGGACGAATCGTTTGTATGTAAATCCATAAATTGTATTGCTCCTTACTATTCTTTCATTATCCTAATAATCCTAATATTTCATACATTAGATAATATTACTATATGGCGCTCATTTTCGCAAGTCCCATTCCTGCCAGAATCCTTTCCAGTTTCTTACAAAATACTCCGGTTCATGTATCTGGAAGCAAAAACAGAGTTTACCACACGGCTGCTCTGTTCCTGTATGCCTTTGATATGTTTCTGCTTCGCGCGAGTGCGCCAGACATTACAAAACTTTAATTGTCTGCTCCGGCGTCACAATATATGCCATTTTTTTATCGTGCTTTTCGGTTTCAAATGCCGGAAACAACTGGAATCCATAGCAGAGTCCCACCGCCATATGGTCCGGTTCTGCCGCAAAAAAGCGGTCATAATACCCCGCCCCATAACCGATGCGGTTTCCGTCCTTGGAAAACCCCACGCCAGGCGTGATCACCAACGCTTTCGGCGCATCTGCCTCCTGACATCCATCCGCCGGTTCCGGGATGCCATATGCCCCCGTCACAAGCTGGCATCGATCTGTGACATAGAAAAAACGCATCTCACGCCCAAACACCCGCGGCAGCGCTACCCGGCAGCCGCGCTTTAACAGCTCGTCAATCAAATATTCCGTACTTGCCTCACCGCGCACACTCGTATAGGCATACACTGCCGTCCCGGCTGATGGAAAGAGGGGGTGGAGACGTTCTAACAACGCCTCATCCCATCGTTGTTTTTCTTCTGGCAGCAGAGTCCGGCGTTTTTGAAGGACATATGCGCGAATCTCCTGTTTTGATATCTGCGATCCAGATGAATGAATAACCATCTCTTCTACCCTTCAATTAATTCTTCGTATCCGTAACGCCGCCGTATTTCTTACCCAGATCCGTAATAGAACCGTCTTTCTCTTTAATCAGTATCGAATTTAACTGTCCTCGCATATTTCCACGGATCGACTCAATGTACTCCTTCCGAAGCGCTGCCTGCTCTTTTTTCTCTTCTTCGGTCAATCCAACTGCCTGGCTCTTATGATATAACGTATTAATACGGTCAATTCTTTCCTGTTTCATCTATCATTTCTCCTCTTATAATGCTTGTTTTAATTTTGGGGATAGCATACTTCGCGATAATTGCCTCTGCCGTCTTCATCCCATCCATCGCCGCCGAGGTAATGCCGCCCGCATATCCAGCGCCTTCGCCGCATGGGTAGATGCCCGCGATCGTGCTGCTCTCCATCGTCGCGTGGTCACGCGGAATCCGCAGCGGCGAGGAGGTCCGGCTCTCTACTCCGGCAAAAACCGCATCCTCGCGGTCAAAGCCATGAATCACATGTCCAAAATGTTCCATTCCCTCTAACATCGCTGCCGAAAGCACTTCCGGCAGCACCTCCCGCAGATTTCCAAATGCAAACTGTCCTTCAAACTGTGGTGTCACTGCTCCAAATCCCGTTGAAATCCGGTTTTCCCGGAAATCTCCATAAAGCTGTACCGGGATTTTTCCGCCGCCGCAGCGGTATGCCGCTTCCTCCAGCTGACGCTGGAACGTCACGCCGCCAAGTGTGCCCGGCTGTGGAAAATCCTCCGGTGTAACGGTCACAATCAGAGCGCTGTTTGCGTTTGCACCGGCACGATCATGGTTGCTCATGCCGTTGATTGCCAGCCGTCCCGGCTCTGAGGATGCATCCACAACAAAGCCGCCCGGACACATACAGAAAGAATACACGCCCCTGCCTCCGGAGGTCTGTGCCGTCAGCTTATAGCTGGCAGCCCCCAGATTCCCGGCTTCTTCCCGTCCGTACTGGCTTAAGTTAATCTGCGTCTGTGGGTGCTGGATCCGCAGTCCCACTGCAAATGCCTTTGCCTGCATGTCGAGCGGTTTCTCTGCCAGCATCGCAAACGTATCGCGGGCGCTATGCCCGATCGCCAGCACCAGTGCCGATGCCGGAATCTCCTCCACCGTCCGCCCTGCCTCCGACGTGCCTTTACGGGCACTGACGCGGATGGAACACAAATGACCATTCTGTGTCTCAAAGTCCTCCAGACGGCAGCCAAACCGTACCTCACCGCCCAGACTCTCTATCTCACTTCGAATATTCTTTACCACCGTCCGCAGAACATCCGTTCCAACGTGCGGCTTGTTCACATAGGTAATCGTCGGATCCGCGCCCGCCTGCGCCAAGATTTTCAGCACTTCCTTATTCCGCCCAGACGGATCCTTAACCAGCGTATTCAGCTTTCCATCTGAAAACGTACCGGCACCGCCCTCGCCGAACTGCACATTGCACTCCGGATCCAGCGTTCCATCTGTCCAATAGCGTGCAACCGCCTTTGCACGGCTGTCCGCATCCAGCCCCCGTTCCAGAATAAGCGGACGATATCCGGCACGCGCCAACATCAGACCACAAAACATACCTGCCGGACCAAAGCCCACGATTACCGGTCGCTCCCGAAGCGGCTCTATTCCCGGATCGGGCAGGCGGTACGCCTCTTCCTTTCGGATCTGCACATTTACACTGCGCGCACGTTTGACAATCGCCGCCTCTTTCCCTGCCACTGCAACATCTAATGCATATAAATAGTACAGATCTGGCTTTTTGCGCGCATCCAGAGACTGGCGCACCAGCTCCACCGACTGTATCTGATCTGCCGATACTCCCATCATTTTGGCAGTTTTCTTGCGTAGATCCGCCTCACTGTGGCTGACCGGCAGTTTTACCTGATTTACTCGTATCATTTATCTGACTCCCTTCCAGCACATTTTCCAGCTGCTGCGCCGCTGCTCCACGCCCACTGGAGATTATAACCGCCGCAGATGCCATCGACATCCAGAATCTCCCCGGCAAAATATAACCCTTTTACCTTCTTCGATTCCATCGTCTGTGCGTCAACCTCCCGCACATCGACGCCGCCGCAGCAGATCTGTGCCTGTTCAAAGGAATTTGTACCGTTCACGCTGACCTCAAACCGGCAGAGCAGATCCCCCAGCGTCTGAATCTGTGCCTCTGTCAGGCTGCCAACCGTCCGATCTGGCCGGATTCCTGCCTGTTTTAAAAACAGAGCTGCCAGTTTTTTATGTATCCAGCCGGAAAAAAAGTCCTCCACCTGCCGTTCTTTCAGGCGCTCACTCCGCTCTTTTAATATCCGGCGTGTCTCCGTTTCCGGGCATTCCGGATAAAAATTGAGTACCGCCCGTACATCCCTTCCCTCATCGAGCGCGCGCGCCGCAAAGCGGCTGACCTGGAAAACCGGAATCCCCGAAATACCATAATCCGTAAGCTGCACCTCGCCCTTGTCCTCCGCCAGCTTTCTGCCATCGCTGTAGAGTATCACAGAGGCATCCGCGCGTACTCCAGCGAGCTGTTTAAAGAACTTTTCCGGGCAACGAAGCTGAACCAGTGCCGGAAGCGGCTTGATGATATGGTGTCCCAGCCGTTTCGCCAGTTTGTATCCGCTTCCATCCGAACCTGTACCCGGTGCCGCCTTGCTGCCGCACGCCAGAATCAGCGTCTCGCCCGAAAAGCTCCCCTGGGACGTCTTCACTTCAAACCGGTGTTTCGCATCTTCGCGCGGCGTGATCGAGAAAACTTCACATTCCGTCACCACCTGAACCGACTCCCGCGCAAGTCCCAGACGGAGTGCATCTAAAACAGCGCTTGCCTGCCCGGAATATGGATACAGATATCCGTCCCGTTCCCGCGTCAAAACGCCGAGATCCTCAAAATATTCCAGTGTCATCGGAAGCGTAAACGCCCCAAGCGCCTTCCATGGAAAATCCGGCTGACCACTGCGGTAGCAGAACGGCTCCTGCAAACGGTTTGAAAGGTTACAGCGTCCATTGCCGGTAGACAGGATCTTCTTGCCGACCCGGTCTTTATGTTCCAGCAGAACCACCTGAGCGCCCTCCCTGGCAGCAAAAATGGCAGCCGTCATTCCGGCTGCTCCCGCTCCCACTATGATTACTTTATTCTGACTCATCCCTATTTCCCTTCCTGACCGTTTGCTTCGTACCGTCCATACGCGGACTTTATTCTTTGTTTTTTGACTGTATTATAATCACATCTAACTGCTGAAAGACTCCAGATAGTGAAACACATCCGTCATTGTGTCGAACCAGACTCCTTCCAGCAGTTTTTCCTGTTCTTCCACGGAAAATTCTGAGAGCGGCATATGGGTCTGGAAACAGACTTCGCCGCTTGTTCCGTCAAAGATAAGCAGCATCCCATCCTCCGCCGTCAGACAATAGCCGGATTGTTTCTCCGCCACTTCCGGTTCCGGGTTCAGAACCGCATTATTCTCCGGCATCCGCTCTGACTCATACACGCGCCCCGGTACCGGTTCCGCCCGCCGTGGACGGTACCACCAGAGCCCTGCCGCCAGAAGCAGAAGCATTGCAAAACAAAAAAGCGCCGCAAACAGTATTCCCTGATATTTTCTCATAATAAGGATACCTCCTGTTGTGTATCCTTATTATTCACTTTTTTCTAAATTTTAATCATAACTAAATTTCTAACCCTACATCAGATGCAGCTTCCGGCAGATGCGTGTGAGTTTCCGTCCCATCGGCATCGAATACATCTCATCTTCCTCGATACAGTGCAGCTTGATAAGAAGTACGCCATATACCGCGACCGCCACAAGCACCGCCAGCAGCGTTCCCAGCACATTGCTGTGGATCACCAGCGTAACCCCACGGTACACGCCATATGCCGCCGCGCCCATAAATGCTGCGCTGATCGCCGGCAGCAGGAAGGTCTTGACCATCTCCTGGCGGTAACCGAGTGTGTTGTGGATCGCGATCGCATTTAAAATGCACATAAAGAGCGCAAACAAAATACTTGCAAATACCATACTGTAGATACCCATATTGAAGATCATCAGCATAATATACAGCGCAATCACGTGTAATGCCAACGAAATCAGGGCGTTCCGCACCGGAACATTCATCCGGTTAAGTCCCTGTAAGATTGCATTGGTAACCGTCGAAAGCGACAGGAAGATAACGGCTGAAGCGCCAATCATCATCATACGGATCGCTTCCGCATTGTTGCCGCCCCGGAATAACAGGTTATTGACCGGCGCTGAAAGTACCGTCAGCCCCACCGCCGACGGAATCGCAATCAGCATAGCAAACCGGATCGCAAGGGCTGTCTTCTCAATCGCCGCCTTCCGGTCCTTACGCGCTATTGCACCGGACAGCGAAGGAATCAGCGACGAGGACAGAGAGTTCGCCATCGCAAGCGGGACGTGTACCAGCAGCATATATTTGTTGTTGTAGATACCCCAGAGGGCTAAAAACTCTTTACCGCGTCCCAGCGACTCCATGCCGTGCGCCATGATACCGTTGTCAATAACCGAGTTAATATTGTAAACACCCGAGCTTACGATAACCGGAATAACGGTAAAGAAGAAGATTCTCGAAATCTGACGGTAGGAATCCACACTACCGCTCCGATCCTTGGCAATCCGCCGTTTTGCCGTCGGACGGTAGAGTAAAAACAATACCAGCACAAATAACAGGGCTGCAAACGCGCCGCTTCCTGTGCCGATCGTACCGCCTGCCGCGCCAAATGCCTGTGCATATCCATCTTTTCCATATACTTTCGCTGTATCCAGTCCCACCTTGAAAAGGACGCTGGCGGCCACCACACTGATAATCGCGTTGACCACCTGCTCCAGGATCTGGGAGATCGCCGTCGGAATCATCGTTCCATGTCCCTGGAAATAACCGCGCAGCACGCCCAGATACGCCATGATCCAGATCGTTGGCGCAAGTGTGCGGAGTGCATACACGCAGAACGGCGTGTTAAACAAGGTCGTTGCAAAAAAGCCTGAAAAATTCCAGGTAATAAAGCATGCCAGACCACCTACGACCGTCGCATAGACAAGCGCCGCCCGCAGAACACGGTTCATATTGCGGTACTGCCCTTTCGCAAGGCGGGCCGCTACCATCTTCGACACCGCCAGAGGCAGACTGTACGATGAAAGGATCAGCATGATATTATATACATTGAATGCCGTCGAATAATATCCCATGCCCTCATCGCCGATGATATTCGTCATCGGGACGCGGTACAGAATACCGATCAGACGCACAATGATACCGGCAGCTGCCAGGATCGTACCCTGAATGACAAAATTTTCTTTTCTCACCGGAACCACTTCCGGCTTCCGGCTGCTTCCTGACCGGTTACGGCTTCTGCCCGCACTTTCCCGGCTGCCTCCGGCTGCTTCTTCTCTACGTCCTGCCGTGCGCTGCCGGCTGATTATCTCTCTTTCTGTCTCTTCCCGCATTCCGGGTTTTCTTCTACTCCGTCTGTTCTCCATAGAATTCCGCCTTATCCATACGGTCATTCGGAAGGATGCAGACCCAGGTCTTGCCCGGATTCAGCTTGATTTCCTGACCGTCCATATCGTAATACTTTGTGACGCCGTAAGCGCCGTCTTTTTCCCAACGAATCAGAATGCCGTGTCCATTTGTAAAATAATACCCCGTCGCCGGTGTATGGACATCAATATCCAGATATTCCGTCGGTTTATAATATTTCCACAAACAGTATTGGAAAATAATATTTTTAACCGCTATCTGTCCTTCATCTCCCATATGCGGACCGCCATACTGATACCGGTAGTACAGCCCGTCCTCCGGGTGATACTCAAACCAGGGATTGCTTAACTGATAACCTGGCACTACTTTGGCCGCTGCGATACCATCCTCAAAGCACACCGGCGCACTCTCCGGCACAAAAGTATAATGCCCCTCATAGCTCTCCGGGTACGCATCCGCATAACCGCTCGCCTCGATCGCCTGGCGCAGCTTTGGTCCCGATGCATAGGCATTGTGCGGGGTCTTCCGATCCTTGGTCCGGAAATACGCAGATGCCCCATTGCCTTTGATTCCATCTAAATGTTCCATCTGCTCCAGATACGGAAGTGCAAACGTATTCTGCCCATAATGTGCATAGACCGCCTCAAATTCCCTTGCAAAAAAAGTATAGTATGGGCGGCAGCTCCGGACGGAACCGATCCGGTCCAGATCGTCATAGTCCTCTATCAGTGCCATATAGCGGTTCATGCTGCCCTCCACTGGTGCCTCATAGACCACTCCGGCATGGTTGATGCCATACTGCGGAAGCGCCGCCTTGTCATTGCTCATCATGATTGCGAGCGGACGGCGGTTCGCCTTTGCGACATCCGTCCATTCCCCGGTCAGATAACTCTGTATCTTCCCGTCTTTTTCGCAGCGTTCCTCCGGCTCTGCTTCCGGCTGCGTTTCGGCCTCCGTCTCTGTATTTAAGGACAGCTCACGCGTCTCCTCCTGTGTCTCTGCTGCCGTTACCGATATTTCTTTGTGAGCCAAACAGCCTGACAGCCAGCAGACTGCCAGCAGAGTCAGTGCCAGTGCCCTTATTTTCCAACTGTTTTTTTTCATTCCGTACTTCCCCCATCACATCCCCATATGCCTTATTTCCCGAATGAGCTCTCCCCTTTCTCTCCGGTTCTTTTCTCTGCTTTTAGCGCGTATACCCTTTGCCAGCCAGGATTTCCTCCTGTTTTTTCTCCATCACAAGACGTTCGTCATCTTCCATATGATCGTAACCGCACAGGTGCAGCATACTGTGTGCCACCAGGAACGCCAGTTCGCGCTCCTTAGAATGACCGTATTTCTCCGCCTGCTCGTCTACCTTATCGATCGAGATCACGATATCGCCCAGAAGAAGTTCGCCCGTTTCCGGGTTAAAATAGTCCTCTGACTGCTCTTCCAACCGTTCAAAATCGGACGGCACATCGTAATCACCCATCGGAAAAGAGAGAACGTCGGTTGCCCGGTCGATTCCTCGGAATTCCTTATTAATACGATGAATCTCCTCATCATTTGTCAGGACTACATTGACCTCCGCCTCATACGGGCATTTTTCATAATCGAGTGCCGCAACCACGATCTCCTCGATGATCGGACGGTAATCTATCTCCCACTCCCGCTCTGCTTCATATTCTATCTGGATTGTCATCTGTTCTTTCTTCCTCCATCTTTCCGGTCACGCGTCCCGGAACTATTTCTCCGGAAACCGCGGGACGCATCCGCATCTTTTTTCTCATACGCATCGTATGCCTCTACGATCTTCTGTACCAGCGGATGGCGGACTACGTCGCTGCTGGTCAGATAGCAGAAACCAATATCGTCAATTTTCTTGAGTACATGAATCGCCGTATCCAGTCCGGACGCAGCTCCGGCAGGCAGATCCTTTTGCGACTGGTCGCCCGTCACGATCACCTTAGAACCAAAGCCGATACGTGTCAGGAACATCTTCATCTGTGCCGGGGTCGTATTCTGCGCCTCATCGAGAATGATGAACGCATTATCCAGGGTACGACCACGCATGTACGCAAGCGGCGCCACCTCAATCAAGCCCTTCTCAGAATTGTGCAGGTAACTTTCTGCCCCCATAATCTGATACAGCGCATCGTAAAGCGGACGCAGGTACGGATCGATCTTGCTCTGCAGATCGCCCGGCAGAAAACCCAGTTTTTCCCCCGCCTCGATCGCCGGACGCGTCAGGATGATCCGGCTTACCTCGCCACTCTTAAATGCCTGTATCGCCATCGACATCGCCAGATACGTTTTTCCGGTACCCGCCGGACCGATGCCAAATACAATCATCTTCTTGCGGATCAGATCCACGTACTGTTTCTGTCCCATCGTCTTCGGTTTGACCGGCTTGCCCGTGATCGTCCGGCAGATGATATCCTTATCGATCTCAAGAATCTGATCGTCCTTCTCCGTGAAGGACAGCGACAGGGCGTAATCAACATTCTGCTCGGTAATGCTATTGCCGCGCTTGGAAAGCTCTAACAGATTGTTGAACACACTCTTCGCCTGCCGGATCGTCTGCTCCGGACCGATGATTTTCAGCGCGCCGTCGCGTGTGATCATCGTCACGTGCAGCGTCCGCTCAATCTTTTTCAGATACGCGTCAAACTGTCCGCATACATTCCGCTCATGTTCCATCGGAATATCAATCATTGTCTCTATTATGCTCATTCCTTTGCTGTTCTCCTTGTGTCACAACTTGAATCGGCTCCTCCGTCTGAAGCCGTACCTCAAAATGGCAGACTCCGCCATTTATTAGTATTCTACCATCACTTGCCATAATATGTACACCTTTTTCGATCAATTTTTCTTCCGTCTCCTTTTGAAATGCCGCTGACAGCGCCGCAAGCTCTGGTTCTGTATACCTTTTTTCGCAGACAGACGTCTCCCGGTACTCACTCCACCCGACAGAAAGCGGCAGATAAAAATCAAGCGGGAGCCGCAATTTCCGGTACTCCGTCCGGATCATCCAGGCAGGTTTCATCCGCCTGCTTCGTCTGAAAAAGCCCCACTGCTCCGCCATATCGAATGTATGTTCTATCATATCATAAAATTCTGGAATTTTCCAGTAAAATGTGTGTGTTCCTGCTTCCAAAGCAATTCCGTATCGTTTCTTTCCCGTTTCCGTCCGCATTTCCCTCCAGAGCGGAAGCTCCTTTCTCCCGACCCGCTCCCGGATCCCATATATATCCGCATCCGCCCGCACCCGGTAAGAGGAAATTTCTTCGCCTCCATCATCTGTGATCGGTACCGTTCCCGACACCAGAAGCTGCCCCTTTTCCACCGTATCTCCCGCCTGCACAAGTGGGATTCCGCTCCGGACGACTACCGACGTGATCCGCGCGTCTGATACCGCCGCCAGATCGCACGTCTCGCCGGACTCCACTTCCTGACGGACCGGAACCTCGCTCTCCCGCAGGCGGATGAAAAGGCGCGTCCCATGCAGGCGCACCGACACCCAGGTGATATCTTCAAATGACTCCCGCAGTTCTTCCTCCAGCCTCGCACAGGAAATCCGCTTCTTGGGAATTCCCTCTTCAATCTGCAGCGTCTGGAGGTAATGATTCAGCTCACTTTCGGTATAACGCCGGTTTCCGCTCCAGTCGATCTCCCAGACAAATTGTGCCAGAAACAATAATAACAGAAAAAAAAGGACGAAGCTGACCGCCCACCCTTTCCGTTTCCGGTTCCGCCAGAGAAACACCGGCAGCCCACTCTTTTCAACGATATGCAGACGGACTCCCGCTTTTCTTGCCAGTGGCGCACACCGCTTAAAATCGCGGATTTCCATATAAAACAGCAGATTTTCCTGCTCTTTTTTTACCTGCCAGACATTTAAACCTGCCAGTGTACAGAGATTCAGGAATCTCTCCGGGGAGGTGCCGCGCATGTTAAGCCGCACTATCCCATGTAGAAGGTGTCTTACCTTCGCCATACTCATTCCTCACAGCACCCCAAATTCGACAGACACAATCTGCCCCGTGACCCGCAGATTATCGCGGTCATAATACTCAATCGAAAGCCCCTTCCCCTTGATAGTAAGCCGGGTGTTCTTTCCCGTCAGCCGCAGCATTTCGTCGGAAAAAAAGAGAATGCTCCTGTAATTTTCCACCACAGCCGCCCGACTGCCGGTAAAATACAGAAGCATCTCTCCGAGAACGACGTCCTCCGGCAGATGGAGCGCCGAAACGATCGCTTTTTTCTGTCTGCCAAACAAGCGCCTACCGCCTATTTCATTGTTATTATCTAATATATGTAGGAAAGCAGAAACTATGCCGTTTACCGTTTTCCCGTCAAACCCACTATCATTTCCAGCAGCCGCGGCACACAGTAAATCAACGGCAATGCATACCGCAGGGAAACCACCGGTCCCAGCAGAAGCGTTCCCCAGCAGCCGAGCAGAAGCATCATCGGAAGGATCTCATACGCCCGGCGCTTCCAGACTGCAAATCCTGCCGCAAACAGCATCAGCCAGAACGGAAATGCCTGGTTTAGAAGCACCGATAGCATCGGAACCGACTGGAATGCCGGTGTCAGCGTTGCCTCCCTCAGCCAGTCCGAAAGCGCCTGAAAATGGCTGTTCCGCGTGATATGCAGGATATTTAAATCGTCTTCCAGGTACGCCCCATCGTATAAAATATAGCTGATCCAGTACTGATTGTCTCCTATATACCAGTACCCCCAGTTTCCCATCAGAAATGAATCCAGATAGATATCCGGATGGCGCTTCCCGATTTCCGCCCAGGTCCGCACGAAACGTCCCATATCTGCCTGCATCACTTCCGTATGGAACCCACTTTTCACCGGATCCGCATTGACACGAACATACTCACTGAGCGCCTGCGGATCAATCAGCGTCTCGATATATTTCTTTTCCTCCGGTGCCAATTCCTCCGGGACTTCATGATATATGCGCGCCAGCTGCTGCATTGGCACGCACAGCATCTCCCTCGCATCGCCCTTTCCCACGCCGAACGCCGTTGGAATCGGACCGGATAAAACATACCATAAAGCTGCCACCAGCAGAGATGCCCCGATAAACCAGTTTATGCGATACACTTTTTTTCGTAAAAACAGGCAGACTGCCAAGACAAAAAACAGGAACACATAGATTCCCTGATTCCGGAACAGGCACATGAAAAACACACTCACAAAAAAGAGCAGCCAATCACCCGTCTTTCCCACTTCTTTCCGAGAACCTGTTCCGTTCGGATTTTTCTCTTTATCCAGCTCTCTTTCTTTATCCAAATCCTCTTTCTTCTGGCACATCCCCCACCAAAAATGCTCCGGATCCTCCGCCAGACAACATGCCGTATCAAATGCCAGCAGGAAAAATGCACCAAAGAGCACATCCTTCGTCGTGACAAAAGAAAAGACCGTCAGATACGGATTCAGGATCCAGAACGCCCACGAAGCAACGCAGAGCCATCGCGGTGCCCGCCGCGCTTTCATCCGGCACAGACACAGAGAAAATACCGCACTCATAAAAAACGACTGCGACAGCGCATACAGCGCCATCCCTGCCTGATAGGTATGGAACAGACGCCCCGCAATCTTCATGCAGAGTCCCAGATATAGCGTGTGAATTAATGGATGGTGGGTTGTCAGCGGCAGTTTTCCATAAAACTGAAGGAGCTGCGCGGACGCATCGTAAGAATAAATGCCCGGATAAACCGCCAGAAAAACCGGAAGATAGACGCACCAGGAGAGAAACATCCATTTCAGCCATGTCCCCAAATCCAAATTTTTCGCTGCGCGCTGTTTCGATTCCCGTCCCTGGCTTTCCACATCGCGGCTGCTTCCCTGGTCTTCGCAGTCTTTCTCCCTCCGTGCTTGCGTCCGTTTCTGGTAACTGTTCACAGGCAGGAATTCTCTGAACTGAAAATCCCGTATCTCAGACCAGCCACGCCCCAAAGCATCCAGTCCCACACAAATCGCCCAGACCATCACCGTCATACACACCACCCAGCCCGCCAACTGTCCCAAAAACTGACCCGCCGTCCGGTAAATCAGCTCATTGCGGCTGTAACGGATTCCCAGAAGAATCATCAGCCCCATCAAAACACCCAGCACAAGGCTGACTGCTGCCAGGCGCCGATCCGCAATATATTGTTTCAATCCCTTTCCCCGTCTCTCATTTTCCTGCTTCTCTCTCATGCCCCTCACTCCATCATCCGCCACATCGCATTTCTTCTTTTTCTCCTATTGCACAAAAAAGTCCTGGTTCATATGAAAACCAGGACTTTTGCGTTACTTAATTGTATTTGCGTTTTCTAGCAGCTTCGGATTTCTTTTTACGACGAACGCTCGGTTTCTCGTAATGCTCTCTTTTCCGAATCTCCTGCTGGATACCAGCCTTAGCACAGTTTCTTTTGAATCTGCGTAAAGCGCTGTCCAGACTCTCGTTATCTTTAACGATTACATTTGACATAGCTCACACCTAACCTCCCTCCAGTTGTGTAATAAGTGCATATTAATACAACTGTATGGGTATTTTTTTAGCACTAAAAAGATTATATCATAAAAAAATGATACGTCAACAACATTTTACATTTTTTTATGATTTTTTTATTTTACTTGCTCTGCTACTACTTCTGCCGCTTTTTCAAGGGCTGCTGCAATACCAGACGGATTCTTTCCGCCAGCCTGTGCCATGTTCGGACGGCCACCGCCGCCGCCGCCGACAAGACCTGCGATTGCTTTGATTAAGTTTCCAGCATGTGCACCCTTCTTCATCGCACCGTCAGTTACAGAAGCCATCAGGCTTACCTTGCCATCCAGAGTAGATGCAATCAGGACAACGCCATCGCCCAGCTTCTCTTTCAGCTGATCGCCCAGATTACGCAGACCGTTCATGTCTACATCCTTAACCTCAACTGCCAGCAGCTTCACGCCGTTTACATCCTGTACCTGGTTCATAACATCGCCCAGAGAGTCGTTCGCCAGCTTACTTTTTAACTTCTCATTCTCTGCGTGCAGAGTCTTGATCTCTTCTAACATGGACTCAATCTTGCTGCTCAGTGCCGCCGGAGTGGTCTTTGCCAGTTTCGCCGCCTCATGCAGCTCATTCTCTACCTCTTTGTAGTGGTTCATCAAACCGGTGGAGGTCAGCGCCTCGATACGGCGGACGCCTGCTGCAATACCAGCCTCAGAGAGAATCTTGAAGGATGCAATTGTGCCTGTGTTGGATACGTGCGTACCGCCGCAAAGCTCGGTGGAGAAATCCCCCATCTTGACAACACGGACTTTCTCGCCGTACTTCTCGCCAAACAGTGCCATCGCGCCCGTCTTCTTTGCCTCATCCAAGGACATAACATCGGTTACAACCGGCAGGGATGCTGCAATCTCATCATTTACAATCTTTTCAACCTTCTCTATCTCCTCTGGAGTCATCGCAGAGAAATGAGTAAAGTCGAAACGCAGACGGTCACGGGTTACCAGGGAACCAGCCTGCTCTACATGGCTACCAAGTACGGTACGCAGCGCTTTATGAAGCAGATGGGTTGCGGAATGGTTGCGGGAAGTCAGTTCACGGTTTTCCTTGTCAACCGACATGGTTACTTTTTCTCCCACCTCGAACATACCCTTTACTACAACACCGACATGACCGATCTTGCCACCCTGTAAATGAATGGTGTCTTTTACTTCAAACACAGAGCCGTCCGGAGCGGTAATCTGACCGAAGTCACCCTCCTGACCACCCATGGTTCCGTAGAACGGGGTTTCCTTGGTGATAATTGTACCAGTCTGACCGTCAGTCAGTGCCTCTACAATCTCATCCTCGGTCGTCAGAACGGAAATCTCGGATTCCGCTGTCAGACGATCATAGCCGATAAACTCAGTTGTAATAGCCGGATCGATGGACTGGTATACCGTAACATCCGCGCCCATATAGTTAGTCGTCTTTCTCGCCGCTCTCGCCTGTTCTTTCTGGCGTTTCATCGCTGCGTTGAAGCCGTCCTCATCGATACCGAGGCTCTTCTCTTCGAGAATCTCACGGGTTAAGTCGATCGGGAATCCATAGGTATCGTAGAGCTTGAATGCGTTGTCGCCGGACAGCACTTTCTCGCCCTTCTTGTTCATATCTTCTTCCATATCAGCAAGGATCGCAAGACCCTGATCAATGGTCCTGTTGAACTTATCCTCTTCCTCAGAAAGAACCTTGAAAATCATCGCGCTCTTCTCTTCCAGTTCCGGATAACCATCCTTGGAAAGGTCGATAACGGTGCGGGACAGAGCTGCTAAGAACTCACCCTCGATGCCAAGTTTTTTGCCATGGCGTGCTGCACGGCGCAGAAGGCGGCGCAGAACATATCCGCGTCCCTCGTTGGATGGCATAATGCCATCGGAAATCATGAAGGTGCAGGACTTGATATGATCCGCTACAATACGCAGAGAAATATCGGTCTCATGATCTTTCTGATATTCGGTATGTGCCAGCTCGCAGACACGGTCTAACAGAGCTTTGTTGGTATCAACCGTAAACAGGGAATCTACATCCTGTACGATCACTGCCAGACGCTCCAGACCCATTCCGGTATCAATGTTCTTGTGCTCCAGCTCGGTGTAGTTGCCGTGACCGTCGTTGTTAAACTGGGAGAATACATTGTTCCATACCTCCATGTAACGGTCACACTCGCAGCCTACCGTACATCCCGGTTTGCCGCAGCCGTATTTCTCACCGCGGTCATAGTAGATCTCAGAACACGGACCGCACGGACCAGCGCCATGCTCCCAGAAGTTATCCTCTCTGCCAAAGCGGAAAATACGCTCTGCCGGAATACCCATCTCTTTGTTCCAGATATCAAATGCCTCGTCATCGCTCTCGAACACAGACGGATAGAGGCGATCTGGATCAAGTCCGACAACCTCGGTTAAAAATTCCCAGGACCAGTGAATCGCTTCCTCTTTGAAATAATCACCGAAGGAGAAGTTGCCAAGCATCTCAAAAAAGGTACCATGACGGGCAGTCTTACCGATATTCTCGATATCGCCGGTACGAATACATTTCTGACAGGTACATACTCTTGTTCTCGGCGGAATCTCCTGACCCGTAAAATATGGCTTTAACGGAGCCATACCAGAGTTGATAAGCAGAAGGCTGTTATCATTATGCGGAACCAGAGAGAAACTCTTCATTGCCAGATGTCCCTTGCTCTCAAAAAAGTCTAAGAACATCTTTCTAAGTTCGTTCACACCGTATTTTTTCACGTTGCTTCCTCCTATAGTTACTTCTATTTAAGTAAAATTTTCCTCATTCTTTATATCCTATCATAGGAATTTACATTTCGCAAGAGGTTTATCGGTACAAAAAGTGTGTAAAAATGGGACCCTTACCGCAATTCTATATGCCGCAAAAGTCCCATTTTCTAATTTTATTCACTACTCTGCCGGAAGATACGATTCATACAAATCCAAAAGCTCATACGCCCGATCCCGCGTCGAATTTGCCAGCGACGCCGTGTACTCGACATTTTCCATCGTGCCGCCCTTGTAGCGTTCCGCCGCCTGTTTCGCCGCCGTATCACGTTCCCGGATCCATCTGCGTTCCAGACCACGCAGCGTGTCTGTCTCCTCGGCTGGAAGCACCGCCATGATTGCCTGATAAATCTGATTTAATTCGGCATCCCAGAGCCGGTACTCATACGCGACCGCCTCCCGCATCGCGTCGGTCGTATTCGCACTTCCTGAATTTTCCAGGTTTTGAATCGTATTCTCGATCTCGCCCAGCCGGTTCCGGTAATCTTCCGCTGTCCGGTCCGAGCCTGCACCTGTCCCGGAGGACGCGCCTCGCGCAGGAGATACAATTCCATTTTCAACCGGGGACACAACCGCCCCTGTATTCACAGAATGATCCGACTCATCGCCCGCGCTCTGCTTCTCTGCCGCCTTAGCAGCCGCCCGATTATCTGCACGTTTTTCCTTTTGTTCACCTAAAGACTGGACAGAAACATCTCCTTCCGCCTGCATACAGGCTCTATCTTCTGTCCCCACACTTTCCGCATGCGCCATTTTTTTAGAAGATGGCTCCGGCGCATCCTCCGCCAGACCATTTTCCACTGCTTCCGCCGCAAATGGTTCCGCCTCATACATCGCCTCCGGTCCGACCGTCAGGCTTCTCTCACTTCCCGCCTGCTCCCGGATATAACGCCGCGTTGCCGCCGTCGTCACAATCCCCAGCACCAGAATCAGACCGAGGGCAGCGATCATTCCTTTATTTTTCAAATTACTCTCAACCGCCTTTGCTATTCCTGTTCACTTGATAATTTTAAAATAGCACATTTAAGACGGTTTGAAAATAGATGATCGAAAGATGTAAACATATCGTAAGGGTTGTTATAGTAACTGCTCACAGGTAGGAATTTTCTGAACTGAAAATTCCGTACAATACAGTTCCGGATGCAGATTTTGCCGATTTGGAATGCGAAGCATCGGCAAAATCCTGTTACTGGGCACACATGTGTGAGCAGTAACGAGCTATACCCCCGGATCCACCATCAGCTCGTCCCCATCCGCCGCCGAAGTAGCCAAAAAGTCACATCTCTCATTCTCCGGATGCCCATTATGCCCCTTCACCCAGAAAAACGAAATCTGATGGGGTTCCTTGGCAGCGAGCAGGCGCTTCCATAGATCTACATTCTTAACCTCCTCATTTTTGCCGCGTTTCCAGCCCTTTTTGATCCAACCCTCGATCCAGTGCTGGTTAAAAGCGTTGACGAGATACTGGGAATCTGAATAGAGTTCGATCTCGCAGGGACGGTTGAGCGCCTCGAGACCGGCGATGGCTGCCATCAGCTCCATACGGTTGTTCGTAGTTCGTTTGTAGCCGCCGGAAATCTCTTTCGTGTGCAGTTTTCCTGCCGGATCTACATAGTGAATGACGGTTCCAAATCCGCCCGGACCATCTGGATTGCCGCGGGCGGCGCCGTCTGTGTATATAGTTACTTTCAAGTCAGAAATCTCCTTTATGTCTATTATTGAAGCTTAGCGGTCCCACTTATCGCAGAGCGAGTTGATCTGGTCGGCAAAACGTGCTAAATCTTTGTTCGCCCCGCCCTCGTTATGCATAACAACACGGCGCAGGCGGTCGCAGGCTGCCAGCAGGCGGGCAAATACACCAGCCGCTTTCTTCGTTGCTTCGTTCACTGCCGGTTTCTGAATCGGAATACCCTTCGTAACAGTCACGAAGCATCCCTCTTTCAGGTCGTAGGAACTGCCGGAGAACGGAGCCATCGCATTGATGCCGTAAGTCTCCTTGACCGTCTCTGCAAATGCATCACACACTGTGTCATCGCCGTGTACCACGAAGACCTGGGACGGTTTTTCCATAAAACTGCCAACCCACTCCAAAAGCCCGGTCTCGTCCGCATGGCCGCTGATGCCCTCGATCTTCTCGATCCGTGCTTTGACCTCGATCGACTCACCGAACAGCTTCACTTCCTCGCGTCCCTCAGTAATGCTGCGTCCCAGTGTGCCGACTGCCTGATAGCCAGCAAACAAAATCGTACACTCCGGTCTCCAGAGGTTGTGTTTCAGATGATGGCGGATACGGCCCGCATCACACATGCCGGCTGCCGAGATGATAACCTTCGGTTCCTCGTTGAAGTTGATTGCAACGGAATCGCTGCTGGTGATCGAGAGATGCAGACCCGGGAAAGAAATCGGATTGATGCCCTTTTTTACCAGCTCCTTCGTCTCCTCATTGTAGCAATCCATCATATTGTCCTTGAACACGCCGGTCGCTTCCACCGCCATCGGGCTGTCTAAGTAAACCGGAAATACGCCGTGCCCGGTTACAAGGTTCTTCTCCTTGATAATACGGATGTAATTCAACACTTCCTGTGTTCTGCCGACCGCAAATGCCGGGATCACGACATTGCCGCCCTTATCCAGCGTCTCCTGAATCACGCGGGCAAATTCTTCCACGTGATCGCCTGTATTCTTGTGGAACCGACCGCCGTAAGTGCTCTCCATGACAACATAATCCGCCTGACGGATGTACTGCGGGCTGCGGATGAGCGGCTTGTTTTTGTTACCGATATCACCTGAAAATACAATCTTCTTGGAACAATCGTCTTCCTTCATCCAGATCTCGATCGAAGCCGAACCAAGCAGATGTCCCACATCGACAAACCGAATCTCCAGATTGTCATTCAGACGGATAATCTCATTGTAATTGCAGGGGACAAAGTGATGCAGTACCCCTTCTGCATCGTTCATCGTGTAAATCGGTGTCACCTCCGGTTTTCCGGCACGCATGGCTTTCCGGTTTTTCCACTCCGCTTCTGACTCCTGGATATGGGCGCAATCTTTCAGCATGATATCACACAGATCGCAGGTCGCGCGCGTCGCCATAATCTGTCCGCGGAATCCCCTCGCATAGATAAGCGGAAGCAATCCCACATGATCGATATGGGCGTGCGTCACCAACACATAGTCCACATCCGAATACGGAATCGGAAGTTCTGCATTTTCATACTTGTTGATCCCCTGTTCCATACCGCAGTCAATCAGAATATTCAGCCCGCATGCCTCCAGAAAATGACAGCTGCCTGTAACCTCATGATCCGCACCGATAAATGTAAGCCTCATAAAATCAGCCCCCTGTTCTGTCGTTTGTGTTTCCGCATACCCCTTGCGGAAAGTGTTTTTGCTATTAGCTTCATTATAACTGATTTCTGACAATTTTGCAATTTCCCCGATAAAGTTTCGATAAAATTTTCATAAAATCACCTTATCTGTCCCACATTCCCATTCCAGACAACGCACCATTTTCCCAACAAGAGCCAGACCTATTCTATTATATAATAATACAGATCATCCCCCCATTGCTGTCATTGATGATTTTCTGCAGCGTATCCTGCAGCTTCACCTGGCAGTCCTCAGTGAGCTGGGAGATCTTCGCCTGAATCCCGTCATCGACGATCTGGGCGATTGATTTTCCAAAAATATTGGTTTCCCAGATGCCTTCCTCACCTTTTCCAGCATTCTCCCGGATGTATCGGATCAAATCCTCTGCCTGCTGTTCATTTCCCACAATGGGCGCGATCTCAGTCTCAATCTGCGCCTTGATGAGATTGATGGACGGCGCCTGCGCTTTCATTTTGACTCCATATTTATTGCCGTGGCGCACCACCTGCGGCTCATCGAGGACGATCTCCCCGCGTTCCGGCGTGACAACCCCATAGCCCTTCTTGCGCGCCTGCGTGAGCGCCACGGATGCCTTTTCATACTCGCTCTGCATCGACGCCAACCGCTTCAAGGTCTGCATCAGCTGGTACTCGCCCTCGATCGGCATTCCCACATACTCGCTGAGGATCTGATAATAATGCCCGTCGTCCAGCTCGACCACCGCCTGAACGCTGCCATCATCCATTTTCATTGATACAATCCGGATCCGGCGGATCGCTTCCCCGGTTTCCTCCGGCAGCGCCAACGCCACATCGCGCATATGTACCGTCCGATCCATCATCCCCCGGACTGCCTGTATGACCTCCGATTTAAGCCAATGGCTGTTTGGCAGAATCTCCAGCCATTTCGGAATCGAAAAATCGATCTCCGTGACCGGAAATTCCAGAAGCACCTGCCCCAGAATCTCCCGGATATCCTCGGCGCGCAGCTGCTCACAGTTGACTGGGAGCACCTGCACCTCATATTTTTCGGTCATCCGGGCTGCCAGCGCCCGCGTCTCCTCCGAATACGGTTTCTGCGAGTTTAAAAGCACCAGAAACGGCTTTCCCAGTTTTTTCAGTTCCTGCACGGTCTTCTCTTCCGCCGGAACATAATTCTCCCGTTTCAACTCCCCGAAACTGCCGTCCGCCGTAACCACAAGCCCGATCGTCGAATGATCCGTGATGACCTTGCGCGTTCCCAGCTCGGCTGCCGCTGTAAATGGGATCTCCTCCTCATACCACGGCGTCCGCACCATGCGTTCTTTCTCATTTTCAATATGACCGGCAGCGCCCTCCACCATGAAACCGACGCAGTCGATCAGGCGGACCGGCACCTCCACACCGTCCCCAAGCGAGAGCTTTGCCGCCTCTTTAGGGATAAATTTCGGTTCCGTTGTCATGATCGTTTTCCCCGCCGAAGACTGGGGAAGTTCATCCCGGGCGCGCTCGCGGGCATGGACATCTTCCAGCCCCGGAAGGACGAGAAGTTCCATAAAGCGCTTAATAAAGGTCGATTTCCCTGTCCGAACCGGACCAACCACCCCAATATAGATCTCGCCGCCGGTTCGCGCCTGGATATCGCTGTATACATTAAAATGATCCATAAAAATACCCCCTTGGTCTGCTGATACAATGTATTCAGACCATAAGGGGGTTATGAATATTCCCATTTGGAAAGCTCCGGCTCACAGAACATTTTTATTCGCTCAGATAGGCCTTCTTCACTCTCTCATTATTCATCAGTTCTTTCGCATCACCGCTCAGAACGATATTGCCCGTCTCAAGCACATATGCTTTATTGGAAATGGAGAGCGCTTTTTTCGCATTCTGCTCGACCAGAAGAACGGTCACTCCGTCCTTGTTGATTTCCTGGATAATATCGAAAATCTCATTAACATAGAGTGGGGACAGACCCATCGACGGCTCGTCGAGAACGATCAGGCGCGGGTGGCTCATGAGGGCGCGTCCCATCGCAAGCATCTGCTGCTCGCCGCCGGACAAGGTTCCGGCAAGCTGGTTCTTGCGCTCTTTCAGACGCGGGAAACGCTTGTAAATCATTTCGATCGTATCTTCAATTTCCTTCTTGTCATTTCTCGTATACGCACCCATTTTCAGGTTCTGGAGAACCGTCAGGGAAGCGAACACACGGCGCCCCTCCGGCACGTGGGCGATTCCCATTGATACCAGCTTATAGCCCGGTACATGGGTAATATCCGTTCCTTCAAATGTGATATTGCCTGCCTTGGACGGCAGCAGCCCCGTGATCGTGTGAAGCGTCGTCGTCTTTCCGGCTCCGTTGGCACCGATCAGCGCTACCACATCGCCCTGTTCTACCTCAAAGGAAATTCCCTTGAGTGCCTGTATCACACCATAATATACCTGTAAATCTTTTACTTCCAGCATTGACATACGAAACTTCCCCCTATTCTCCCAGATATGCTTTGATAACTTCTGGATTGCTGAGCACTTCGCTGGTCGGTCCCTCTGCCAGCATATGACCGAAGTTTAAGACCGTCAGGCGCTCACAGATACCGGAGACCAGCTTCATATCATGCTCAATGAGAAGTACGGTCATATCAAAATGATCGCGCACGAAACGGATCGTCTTCATCAGCTCTGCCGTCTCATTCGGGTTCATGCCGGCTGCTGGCTCATCAAGAAGCAGAAGCTTCGGCTCGGTCGCCAGCGCTCTGGCGATCTCCAGCTTTCTCTGCTTGCCGTATGGGAGGTTCGATGCCTTATAATCAAACTCTTTGTCGAGGTCAAATACCTTCAAGAGCTCCATCGCGCGCTCATCCATCTCTTTCTCAACCTTGTAATAGGACGGAAGACGCAGAATGCCGCTCAGCGTAGAATATTCATGATGGTTGTGAAGACCAACCTTTACATTGTCAAGCACGCTCAGCTCCTTGAACAGACGGATATTCTGGAAGGTTCTCGCGATGCCTGCCTGATTGATCTGGATTGCCTTGTGACCGGTAATGTCCTTTCCATCCAGCAGAATCCGTCCGCCATCCGGCTTGTACACGCCCGTCAAAAGGTTGAAAATAGTCGTTTTACCAGCGCCGTTCGGTCCGATCAGGCCGTAGAGCTGTCCTTTTTCTATCGTGATGCTGAAATCATCGACCGCTTTCAGACCGCCAAAAGAAATACTTAAATTTTTTACATCCAGCATTGCCATGATTTACGCCTCCCCTTCTGTCTTCTTTTTCCGGAATGATGAAAAGATGCGCCCGCGGACCTCGATCGCCTTCGGACTGGAGGTCAAAAGCATCATTACAATCAGGACGACCGCGTAAATCAGCATACGGTAATTATTGAGGCTTCGAAGCATCTCCGGAAGCAGGGTTAAGATAACCGCCGCGATCATGGAACCACGGATATTTCCGATGCCGCCCAGGACCACAAATACAAGGATCATAATGGACATATTATAACCGAAGCTTTTCGGGGTCGCTGCCAGCGTCGCCAGGTTGTGTGCGTACAGAACGCCTGCCACACCGGCTAAGGAAGCAGAGATGGTAAATGCCATCAGTTTGTATTTCGTGATATTGATACCCACAGACTCTGCCGCAATACGGTTATCGCGGATCGCCATGATCGCACGGCCTGTCCGGGAATTGATGATATTCAATACAATAAACAGTGTCAGAAGTACCAGGATAATGCCGATCGTAAAGGTCGCCGTCTTCGGTGTACCTGTGATACCCTGCGCACCCTTGATGATCACCTGACCGTCCGCTGCCAGCTTTAAAGAAGCTACGTCTTTCATGGAAACGTGGATGCCGTTTCCGTCGATGCCGACGTACAGAACATTGATAATATTTTTAACGATCTCACCGAATGCCAGCGTTACAATCGCCAGATAGTCTCCTTTCAGACGCAGAACCGGAATACCGATGAGGATACCAAATACCGCCGCTACCGCCGCACCGACAAAGAGCGCCAGAATGAAGCGTACCTGGTTGCTTGCGATCACATTTTTCATGGCATGATTAAAAAATGCACCTGAAAACGCACCCGCACACATGAATCCGGCATGACCCAGACTCAGCTCGCCGAGGATACCAACCGTGAGGTTTAAGGAAACCGCCAAAATCGTATAGGTACAAAGTGGAACCAGAATACCCTTTAAAAGACTGTTTACATGGCCGCCTGCCATCATAATCTGAATCAGAATGTAACAGCCGATTACAATCGCATATGTGATCGCATTCTGAATCCGAATTTTATTTTTATATGCGTTCATTTTAAACACCTGCACTTTCTCTTGCTTATTGCAGTTCATGCACCATCTTGTTTTCACACGGCACTTTCCGTTTCAAAAGTCCCCGGCATGAACCATCGTATAATTTTCTCTATTATACTTTCTCCGTCATCTTCTTGCCGAGAATACCGGTCGGGCGGACCAGAAGCACGATAATCAAGACAGAGAATACGATCGCGTCAGAAAGCTGGGAGGAAATATACGCCTTGGCAAGGTTTTCAATGATACCAAGCAGGATACCGCCGATAAATGCGCCCGGGATCGAACCGATACCGCCAAATACCGCTGCCACGAATGCCTTGATACCCGGCATGGAACCGGTGTACGGAGACAGGGACGGGTACGCCGAGCAGAGCAGCACGCCTGCTACTGCCGCCAGGGCGGAACCAATCGCAAAGGTTACGGAGATCGTGCGGTTTACATTGATACCCATCAAGGTTGCCGCACCACGATCCTCAGAAACCGCCAGCATCGCCTGCCCCATTTTCGTCTTGTTGATAAATGTCATCAGGGCAGCCATAATCACGATACAGCTTAAAATCGTCACGATCGTGACACTGGAGATCGAAAGCTTGCCGCCAGCCAGCTTTAATGCCGGTACAGTAATAACTGATGTAAACTGTCTCGCATTGGAACCAAAAATCAGAAGCGCCACGTTCTGGAGCAGATAACTGACACCGATCGCGGTGATCAGAACTGCCAGCGGGGACGCGTCACGCAACGGTCTGTATGCAACTCGCTCGATCGTAACGCCCAGCACTGTACACACAACCACCGAAGCCAGAATACCCACAACCGGAGAACCGCCCATCGTTGTGACAATCGTAAACACTGTGAAACCGCCTACCATGATGATATCGCCGTGTGCGAAGTTCAGCATACGCGCGATGCCATAAACCATGGTGTAGCCCAGTGCAATGATCGCATAGACACTTCCCAGACTGATGCCATTGATTAAATAAGAAAGAAAACTCATATGTATACACCTACCTCTTTGTTTCTACGTTTTCGCATTTCCCTGTACACGCATTTCGCTGCACATGTTTACCTGTGACCGAATTTAGCAGAACAAACATGACCGTCTCGCAGTCCGCAGAAAGCAAACACCCGGTCGTCGTCGCAGGCAAGCATGTGCAGTGAACCGTTTTAAAAAGAAAGCTGTTACTAAATGCCCGGCAGCCATCTGTGCCGCCGGACATCCAGTAACAGTCCCATCAGAGCTACATACATATAGCCGCAACGGTTCTGCAGTTTTTAAATTTTTAATTACTGCATCATCTCATATTTGCCGTCTTTGATCTCTACAGCTTTCGGCGCTTTCTGCGGCTCGCCTTCTGCCGTCCAGTGCATCTCTGTACCGGTCAGACCATCGATCTGGATCTCAGTCATAGATGTTTTCAGTGCATCGCAGATATCGGAAGTGCTCATATCCGGTGTGATCTCTGCCTTCTCTGCAGCTGCCTTAATTGCATATACGCCGTCGTAAGCATCTGCTGCGAACTGAAGCGGGTCGATGCCGTAAGCATCACGGTAAGCAGTTACGAAGTCCTGGCTGGACTCCTCGTCTACGGAGAACGGAGTCAGAAGCATCAGACCTTCTGCTAAGGACTTATCAAAGCCATCAACGCTCAGGATACCGTCCATACCATCACAGCCGAAGAACTGCGGATGGAAATCTTTATCGTTTGCCTGTTTCAGGATAACAGATGCCTCCTGATAGTAGATCGGCAGGAATACCAGATCAGCGCCGGACTCTTTTGCTTTATCAAGCTGTACGGAGAAATCGGTATTGTTATCAGATGTAAATGCCTCGCTGGCTACTACCTCCAGACCCTGATTCGGGGCCTCTGCTACGAAGGACTCGCGGATACCATCGGAGTACTCGCTGGAGCTGTCATAGATGATAGCGATCTTGGTTGCCAGTTTGTGCTCGCCGATGTACTGAGCGGATGCACGTCCCTGATCCGGATCCGAATAGCATACGCGGAATGCGTTGTCGCCGGAAATACTCTCAACAGCAGATCCGGACGGAGTCAGCTGGAACAGGTTATCTGCTGCTGTCTCTGCTACAACTGCGATACACGGCTTGGAAGTAACGGTACCAAGAAGCATCTGCATGTTCCAGTCTTTTAAGGTATTGTATGCGTTGATCGCCTTCTCCGGATCATTCTCATCATCCTGGAAGTTGAACGCTACCTGGTAACCATTGATACCGCCAGCCTCGTTGATCTCATTGATTGCCAGCTCAGTACCATTCTTTACAGCCGCGCCGTAAGCGCCAGCCGCACCGGTGATCGGTCCGATACCGCCAATTTTAAATACTTCGCCGTCAGCTCCCTCTGCGCCCTGTGCGTCTTCTGCTGCTGATTCAGAAGTGCTCGCATTTCCAGAGCCACCGCAAGCGGTCATAGACATCGCCATCATGGCCGCAAGTCCAAGACTAACTACTCTTTTTTTCATAATATTCTCCTCCAATTCTATGCTGCAATGGAATACAGCAACTATTTGAATGAGGCAATTATAAATTTTACCCCTCTAATTGTCAATACAAAAACCACCTAAAAAAGAGGGAATTTAGCAGATTTTCAACTTTTTGCGCTAAATTCTCTCTTTTCCAGATCTTGTAGTTATATTAGATATTCTTTCGGGTTATAGTAAACACTTTTTATAAGTTTTGTCCGTCTGACACAGACACCTGCATTTTTCAGAAAAACATAGTAGATCTCATTGCTATTTTTCCGAATTTAATCACTCAAATTCAGAAAAACGATTGCCGCCTGAATTATCCTTCCCACGGAAGATCGCTCGATTCGATCCGCGGATCGCGCATCATCAGATCCGCCAGCGCCTCTTTCGGAGATTTTCCGTCAAACAGCACCTGGTTGACCTGGGAAACGATCGGCATATCGCAGCCGTATTTCTGTGCCAGCAGAAGACCGGCTTTCGCAGAATAAACGCCCTCGACAACCATCTGCACTTCCTTCATCGCCTCATCCATCGTGTATCCCTTTCCAATCAGGATCCCCGCCCGGCGGTTGCGGCTGTGCATGCTCGCACAGGTTACGATCAAATCACCGATGCCGGATAATCCGTAGAAGGTCTGCTGTTTTCCGCCCATTGCAATACCCAGACGGGCAATCTCCGCAATTCCGCGGGTGATCAGCGCCGCCTTCGTGTTATCGCCGCATCCCAGCCCATCCGCTGTACCGGCTGCCAGCGCAATGACATTTTTAAGAGCCGCACCAATCTCGACGCCCAGCATGTCCGGGCTGGTGTAAATGCGGAACACCGGACTCATGAACACACTCTGCATGAACTCGGCAGTCTTTTTGCGGTGCGCCGCTGCCACACAGGTAGTCGGAAGTCCCCGGCTCACCTCCTCGGCATGGCTCGGTCCGGAAAGGACGGCTACCTCCGCCAGCGGAAGTTCCTCCTCGATGACCTGTGACATCGTCATAAGACTCTGCTCCTCGATTCCCTTCGCCACATCCACGACAATCTGACCGTAACGCAGGTATTCCTTCATCTTCGCCGCCGTACTGCGGACATAGACGGACGGAACCGCCATAATCAGCATATCCTTCTCCGCCATCGCGGTGCGCAGATCAGCTGTCATCTGAATCTGATCCGGAAGTACAACCTCCGGCAGATTTTTGTGCCGTCTGGTGCGGCTCATTTCCTGGATCTCTGTATCAAATGCGGACCAGATTGTCACATCCTGCCCATTATTGTTCAGAAGCACCGCCAGGGCTGTGCCCCAGGTTCCGGCTCCGATAATTCCTACTGCTGCCATCCTGATACCTCCCGACCTGCTTTTCTCTCTTCTTCTCTCTACAGGTCAATGTTATTTGGAAATTTTTATACATTCCCATTACTTATGACGTTACGGTTCACGCATACGTGCCCAGTAACGGAATTTGCCGTGGCTTCACATTTAAATACGGCAAATTCCTGCTGCCACCACGTTTTCTTACGGCACTTTCGCTTCCAAAAGTGCCTACCTGTGAACAATTACCTTATGGCAACTATGTAAAGTGTTGTTAAACTTCTTTCATGATTTCTTCGCGCCCAGTTTGTTTTCTGTGCCGGACAACAGACGCCCAATATTGCTCCGATGGCGCCAGATCGCCATGCACATCAGAATCGCGCCCAGTGCATAGAACTGGATGCGGTTTGGCGTGCTTACCCGGTAGGAACCCATGCTCTCAAAGATCACAAGCTCTGCAAAAAAGGTGATCGACACAAGAATCGAACCAAGCGATACATAGCGGGTCAGGAACACCGTCACGGAGAAAATCACGAAACAGGTCAGCGTAATCCGCAGATCCATCGCTGTCATGATGCCCGCCATGCAGGCAATTCCCTTGCCGCCCTTGAATTTCAGGTAAAACGGGAAATTGTGACCGAGTGTGACTCCCAGACCCGCATACAATGCAAGAAGATCCACGTCCGCATTTCCCTTAAACAGCAGACGGCAGACTGCCATTGCAAACACCGCCTTGAAAAAGTCCCCTAAAAATACGATCGCGCCCGCTTTCTTTCCCATCACACGCAGGACGTTCGTAGAACCGGCATTTCCGCTGCCGTACTGGCGGATATCCATATGATTCGCCTTTCCATACAGATAACCGGACTGGATCAGACCAAAGATATAGCCAATCACAATACAGATGAGACGTTCCATTATTGATCCTTCCCCTTTCTCTCGCGGATCAGGAATTTTAAGGAAGTTCCCTTGAATCCGAATGCGTCACGGATCTTGTTCTCGAGATACCGTGTATATGAGAAATGCATCAGTTCCTTATCATTGACAAACACAACGAATGTCGGCGGTTTGACCGCTACCTGTGTCATATAGTAGAGCTTTAAACGCTTGCCCTTGTCAGACGGCGGCTGCTGCAGTGCCACCGCCTCTGCCAGGATCTCATTGAGAACGCCGGTTGCAATACGCAGTGTCTGATTTTCGCGCACCATGTCGATCATCTCAAACAGCTTATTCATACGCTGTCCGGTCAGTGCGGATACGAACACGAACTCCGCATACGGAATAAAGGACAGAACGGTCTTAATCTTATTGGTGTACTCATAAATAGTCTTATCGGTCTTATCGATCGCATCCCATTTATTTACCACGATGATAATACCTTTTCCACGCTCATGTGCGATACCGGCAATCTTTGCATCCTGCTCGGTTACTCCCTCTTTCGCGTCGATGACCATCAGAACCACATCAGCTCTCTCAACCGCCGTTACGGTACGGATGATGCTGTAGCGCTCCAGCTCCTCCTTGATCTTGCTCTTGCGGCGCAGACCTGCCGTATCGATAAAGACATACTCGGTACCGTTGTGGACGATCTCTGTATCGACCGCATCGCGGGTCGTACCGGCGATATCCGATACGATGACGCGGTTCTCGCCCAGAAGCTTATTTATAATAGAAGATTTACCTACGTTTGGTTTTCCGACAATCGCCACTCTCGGACGGTCATCCTCTTCCTCGTCACCGCTTCCCTCCGGGAAATGTGCCACGACTTCATCCAGCAGATCGCCCAGTCCCAGACGGGAGGCTGCCGAGATCGCTACCGGATCACCGATACCGAGGTTGTAGAACTCATAGACGTCATTGCCAAATTTCGCCGGATTGTCTACTTTATTGACCGCCAGAACAACCGGTTTTCTCGATTTACGCAGCATATCCGCCACCTTGGAATCCGAATCGGTCATGCCCTGACGCACATCTACGATAAACAGGATCACATCCGCCGTCGCGATCGCGATCTCCGCCTGCTCACGCATCTGGGACAGGATAATATCCTTCGTATCCGGCTCGATACCGCCAGTATCGATCAGGGTAAAAGCATGGTCTAACCAGGTACAGTCCGCGTAAATACGGTCACGCGTTACACCTGGAGTATCTTTTACAATCGAAATCATATCGCCCGCAAGGACGTTGAAAAGGGTGGATTTTCCCACGTTTGGACGTCCAACGACCGCCACCACCGGTTTCTTTTTCATATTTATGCCTCCATTTATTTTCATGCTCCGCAGCTGGTTTGTAAATCCACAGCTGCTATTTTTATTGTCCAGTTACTTGTTTCATTCATTGTGATGCATTTCACATCCAGACGCTTTCTTTCTGTGTGTCCGAAAGCACGTTTTCCTCTGTATTTCCAGCCATCACGTTTCTTTCTCATCCTCCAGATCTGAGTCTTCCTCTTCAAAACAAACGACTTCGTCCGGGGCATCCTAATCCAGGTCTTCCGGCTCATATGCGTACACCTGTACGCCATCCAGATCTTCTTCCTGCCAGTTATCATCCATCTGAGCGGCAAATTCCTCCGGATCCGGCTCATACTCGCCATGCCTGGAGCTTTCCTCCTTCACAGGAGCCAGAATTGCTTCCACAAAATCACGTCCGCTTGATTTTACAATATCCACCGGAACTTGTAAAGCATTTTGTACATCCGTGCGGGTCAGATCATCCAGAAATGTCTCCTCGCCGCTTCGGAACATGGCGCTTGGAAGCAGCAGGCGGCTGCCAAGCGGCTGTTCCTTTAACTGTGCAATCAGATCCTTTGCCGTGATCAGCCCCGCCACCGTGATCCGCTCACCAAAGAAGTCATTGCGGATCGCATATACATGTACCTTTTTCCCCGGGAACTGGCGGCACACGCGCTCTACATACTCCTTAATATACGGGGCAGCCAGCCGTCCCGTTGCAATCGAAATCTCCTCCGGGCACACCTCGCCAGCCTCTCCCGGATGCAGCTGCTCCAGCGCCTCGGCTATCTCCTCTTCCATCAGGCGAATCATGCCGACCCCATTTTCCAGCTGGATATAGCCATCATAGCGATCCGCTTCCGGAAGTGGGCGCCCGGCGCCCATGTAAAACTCATCGCTGGCGTGAATGAAGTGAATACCGTGTTCCGCATAGATCTTCTTCTGCCATTTCTCTATCAAATCAATGGTATCGCCCAACTGCTCCGGTGTAAACGGCTCAAGCGGATACAGACCATCGCGGTACTTCGAGAGACCGACCGGCACGACCGAAACACTCTGCATCGCCGGAATGTATTTCGTCAGATCACGGATCGAACGGTCTAACTCCGCCCCGTCATTGACGCCCCGGCATAAAACGATCTGACCATTCATCGGGATATCCGCCTCATACAGGCGGTCGATTTTCTGGAGTGCCTCACCGGCAAAGCGGTTATGAAGCATCTTGCAGCGCAGCTCCGGATTTGTCGTCTGCACTGAAATATTGATCGGCGCCAGCTTAAACCGGATAATCCGCTCAATATCCTTATCCTTCATATTCGTCAGCGTGATATAGTTGCCCTGCAGGAACGAAAGTCTGGAATCATCATCCTTAAAATACAGTGTCTCACGCATGCCCGGCGGCATCTGGTCGATGAAACAGAAGATGCACTTATTCCTGCAGGAACGATAATCGCTCATCAGACCATTTTCAAAGGTAATCCCCAGATCCTGATACTCATTTACGATATCCAGTTCCCACTCCTCGCCGTTCTTCTTGCGGACCAGCAGCGTAATCTCCTCACTGTTTATCTTATATTCATAATCAAAAATATCCTCTATCTCATCTCCATCGATCGTCAGAAGGACGTCCCCCGGCTCCAGCTCCATTTCCTCCGCAATCGAGCCCGGATCGACCGATTTTATCAGATGACCTTTTTTCATTTATAAAATCCTCATTTCAAATATTTTTAAACCCTAAGAATCCAGTATTATATTAACAGTAATCAGCTTTTTTGTAAAGTTGTGCTTCTGATTCGCAGATGTGGATTTTTTTGAAAGCAAGCCAAATATTTGATTTTTTTTGTAATTTTCTCATTTGCTATTGACGTTTCTTATCGTAAAATGGTATAAAATAGTTGTATTATGTCCTGCAAATGGCAGACAAACTTGTACGCTCTGCCCGCATGCATCGAAGGACCTACACTGTTTGGAGGTATAATCATGTCGAATGACTACGTGTTTAATGACACGCTTCCGGTTGCGCCGCTTAAAATTGCCGCACTGGAGAGCTGCCGGGATCTGGCTGAGAAAGTCAACTCCCACATTATCAATTTCCGCCGCAACGATATTGAAGTCCTGAAAAAGCGTCAGGAAAATTTACAGTACCGCGGCTATGATGCTGATTCCTACATGCTTGACTGCGCGTGCCCGCGTTTCGGAAGCGGTGAAGCAAAAGGCATCGTCAATGAATCTGTCCGTGGTACCGATATTTACGCCATGGTCGATGTAACCAACTACAGCCTGACCTACAAAATGAGCGGATTTACCAATCATATGTCCCCGGACGACCATTATCAGGATTTAAAACGTATCATCGGCGCATCCATTGCTACCGCACATCGTGTCAATGTTATCATGCCGTTCTTATATGAGGGACGCCAGCACAAGCGCAGCGGTCGTGAATCCCTTGACTGCGCAATGATGCTCGAAGAACTGATTCAGATGGGCGTAAGCAACATCATTACCTTCGATGCACATGACCCGCGTGTACAGAACTCCATTCCGTTAAGCGGTTTTGATAATTTCATGCCGACCTACCAGTTTATCAAGGCATTACTGAACCATGACAAAACCTTAAAGATCGACAAGGACAACCTGATGGTTATCAGCCCGGACGAGGGCGCTATGTCCCGCGCCGTATATCTGGCAAACAACCTGGGTGTTGACATGGGTATGTTCTACAAACGCCGCGATTACTCCCGTGTTGTCAATGGACGTAACCCGATCGTTGCCCATGAGTTCTTAGGTTCTTCCGTTGAAGGAAAGACCGTTCTCATCATCGATGACATGATCTCCTCCGGCGAGAGCATGCTGGACACCTGCCGCGCCCTCAAAGAGCGCAAGGCAAAACGCGTCGTTGTATGCGCTACCTTCGGTCTGTTCACCAACGGACTTGAGAAATTCGACGAATTTTTCGCAAAAGGTTACCTCGACTGCGTCGTAACCACCAACTTAAACTACCACACGCCGGAACTTCTTAAACGTGACTGGTATGTAGAAGCTGATATGAGCAAGTTTATCGCTGCAATCATCAACTCCCTGAACCATAACGTATCTCTGGAGAACGCACTGACACCGACTGCGAAGATCCAGAAGCTGATTAAGCGGTATAACGAGGGACAGATGTAATGAGAATTGACGGCTGATAAACGGCTGTAAATTTCAAAAAACTCCTGCATAAACAGATAAATCTTCATTCTGTGTATGCAGGAGTTTTTCTGATTTCATAGGAAATTGTGTCCTATGAAACAAAAAAGTATTATTAATCTACTCAAACCGCGATTTGCAATTCAATCCATACCCGATCATTCCGCCAATCATTCCCCCTATAATATGAGTCATATGGGAAATATTGTCCCGAATCGTAATACCATCCCAGACCTGCTGCCCTATAAACAGAACCGCCACCAGAATGAACGTAACCGGTATTTCACCCTCGCGAAAATTTGTAAACGAAGATAAGAGTATAAAGGCAAACACAACTCCACTGGCACCGCACAATGCAGTCGCCGGAAAAAGGATATAATTTGCCAGTCCCGTCACAAACGCTGTCACAAGGACAACCTCTAAAAGAACCCTTGATGAATATTTTTCTTCCAGCATCGGTCCAAGTAATAGCAGATAACTCATATTACCGATTAAATACGACCAGTCCGCATGTCCAAATATATGTGTAAACATCCGGATCCACGTCATCGGTAACAGGAGGGAAGAATGGTATGTCATAAATAGAAGCATCCCGCTTCTTCCACCCGTGAGGTAGTTTAATAACGTGGCAGCAAAACTCACAGCCACTATACTCAGCACAACCGGAGCATTCCATGTAATTCGTAAATGTTTCTTCATAAGCTTCCTACCTGGAACCCGCTTTTAATAACGCGTCCTTTAATTCTGTTTCAATCTTGGCAAGTTCTTCCTGCGCCTCTATGCGTTTCTGGGAACCCTCTTCATGAATTTTTACAACTTCATTGATCGATGTAATAATGTCCGCATTGATCTTTTTCAGCGTCTCCACATCTACAATGCTGCGCTCAGACGCCAATGCCGCATCGATCGCCCCTTGTTTCAGCGTCTCCGCATTTTTTCTAAACAATCCATTTGTCATTTCATCCAATGCATTCTGCGCATTTAATGCCCTGGTCGTATGCTCAATTCCCAGCGCCAGAACCATCTGGTTTCTCCATGCCGGAATTGTATTCAGGATATCGGAGCGGAGCTTATCCACCACTTCCTGATCCGCATTCTGCAGCAGACGGATCTGTGGAGCCATCTGAATCGAAAGAAGCCTCGTCATTTCCAGATCCGCAAGTCTTTTCTCAAACCGGGCGCAGGTATCTGCATAATCTCTATAAATTTGCACATCCAGCTGATCCTTCGTTGTGTCTGCCTTATTCTGCAATTCCACCAGCTTTGTAGACTTTGCCTGTCCAAGTGCCTTCTTGCCTGCGATAATATACATAGTCAATTCCTTGTAAAAATCAAGGTTCATGTCATACATTTGATCAAATACAAAAACATCTTTCGTCAATGCCATCTGATGCTTCTGCAGATCTTTTTCTATTTTTTTGATATTGGTTTCTGCGCTTTCATAATTAGCAATCAAGGATGCTACTTTCTGTTTCCCTTTTTTGAACAGACCCAATAACCCCTTTTTCTCCGGAGTCGTGGTGCTCTTGATGGCCGTCTCGAGTTCCCGCAAGCTGTCTCCAATGTCGCCAAAATCTTTCGTTTTTACGTTCTTGGTAATGGAAACTGAAAAACCAGAAATTCCCTTCTGTGCACTGGCACCATACGAATTGACCAGTTTTACATTTGAGATATCAATCTGCTTTACAAACGCCTCCACCTGCTTCTTCTCATCCTCAGAAAGCATCGACTCATCGACCGCCCCCGCCGCGGCTGTTTTTTCTTCCTCGGGAAGCGGCTTGTCCGCTAAAGAAGGCTCCATAAATGACATATCATACTTTACCTCATCTGGATTCAAGGTGAGCGTCGGCGCTTTTCCCTCTCCTGTTTTTGTCATCCTATTTGTTGTATCATTTGCCTCACTCATTCAATCGTCCTCCCCGTCACCTGATTTTAAAATCCGGATCTACATATCCATCCTGGTTCATCATGCTCTCTAAGGCTCTCGCCTGTGCATGAATCTCAATCTTTGCATACCGATAGATTTCTTCTATTTCCTCGTTCACAGCCCCTATCAATCGTCCCATCGCAGCTGCAGCTTCTTTCTGTGTTTCTTTTATTATAGCCTCATCAATTTCAGCGTCAACGTATTCCAAGTATGAAGCTGCCATCTGCAGTGCATCCGGAATATAGCAGTCATAAAATTGGGACATATCCGGCTGATACACTTTTTCAAATTGCCTGATATTCGTCTGCAATACAGACATTCGCTCTACCAATTCTTGTCCCAATTTTTCCATCTTTTCAGGTAATTCACATTTTAAAAGCAATTTTCCTGCTTCGATATAATCTGTGAGTGTCCGGTGCTCCATCCGTTCTTCAAACTCTATACTGTCAAGCTTAGGCTTTTTTCGTTTTTCCGGCGGCTTACCTGCCCGGGCTGACGGCTGTGATGCCGATTGCGGTACCGGATGAAATCCCTTTCCGGATGCTGCTTTAGGCATATATCCCCGCCCTTTTGGCGCCTGATAATCTTCCCCTGCCAGGGCTGCCTCCATTGCGTCATCATAATCAACCATATCAAAGGGAATTCCTTCCTGCCCCCACGGATCCTCGAGAAGACTCGGATCAATCTCACCACCTGAAGATGTCTTTAGGTCCGAAATCTGTGGCGGTATTTCCAAAATCCAATGGCTTCGAACCTCTTCCCAAAACGTTCTCTCTATCATTCACTATCACCCTTATAGTCAATTCCAAACATTGCATCCGGACAATACCTGACATGCGGACAAAATTCGCAGTTTTTGGAATCTCCCCCACCTGTTCTGTCCGGATAAATCCCTGTTCCTCCCGACTGGCTCATAAGCATGGATGCCATTTTTTCTGCATAAGCACGGTTTTTATTATCCAAAAATACAAGCTTCAGACGTTCATCTGTATATTGATAACTGCCAGCCTCCGTAAAGCTTTCTTTCCCCTCCGGCCAATTCCAGCATATCGCATCATCCAGCATCTGCCGTTTTTCTGCTTTCCGGATATAAGGAAACAATTCGAACACCTGCTCTGCTATCTGCTCCATCGAATATCTGCCTTTCAGCAATATATTTAATACCTGAATCAGCCGGACAATTGCCCTATTTTGCTGATATTCATTCATATATGCAAAATTTTCTCCCAACACACAACTGTATACATAGCGCATAGGACATAAGGCATATTCTAATTCATCCTCATACAAATGCCAGTTTTTATTTTCCTTGATCGAATACGTCTTATCCAGGCGTTTATGAACCATCACTCTGTTCACATACTGCAAATCCAGATTTCTGAGCGTTGAATCTTGAATTTTAGCATCCGACAATTGATTCAAAAGTGTAATATAAGGCGACGGGGAAAAGCGTTTCTCTCCCTGCTGGTAAATCCATGAAATTTCCACTTTTCTATTTTTCAAGGCATTATAGACATAATAACGATTCGCCAGCGCTGTCAGCCGGTTATTTTCCAGCCAGTCCGAAACGCAAGTTCCTGCTGTTTTTGCAGCTATTTTCTGTAAAATAGTTTCATCCAGCGGCCAGTTATAGCGCCCGGCTGCTCCTGGCAGTTTTGTAATGTCTGCCAGGCAGATATGTACTTTTTCCTTCGCCAAAACAGAGGCCGATTCAATCTGGAAAATATTAAAAACCAATGTTTTAAGTCCATGATGGCCTTCTGTTTCATCTTCCATATTTCCACTCATAAAAGAAAGAAGCGCAGCTGCCAGATCACCCGGATAACACAAAAAATCTTTTACTTGTTCGTTTTCAAGCGCTTTGAAGATTTGCTCTATTTTTTCTTTCTCCTCACGGTACAGCTCCTGCGGCATTCCATCCCGGAAATACAGCATTGCATCCAGCTTACTCATATGCTGCTGAATCGAAACAGGTTCATTCGAAGCAAATAATTTCTTTGCCATGCGGATCAACTGACCGATAAGATCAATCACTTCGCTAATCCGCTCCTCTCCAATTGAAAATGGTCCAAAATGAGATAACGGGTTCGCCAGTGCCCTTTGTTTTCTCTTTTCAAATCCCGTCTCTTCTTCTGTCTGCGAAAAAACATCATATGCATTATCATAGACGTCAGAAAAACAATTCAGCCGTTCATTCCATTCTTCCAGTGTATAACAATGTTCAAAATACGGCAATATACGTTCTAAATCATCCGTATATTTTATACTGCTTTTTCCATGCACCGAAAGCCAGCCGGATGCGAAGCATTTTCTTAAGCCATCCGCAGTGAGTGTGATACATTGCAGATTTTCATCCCACATTTTATGCAGCATATATACAAACTGTCCTATCGGATATGACAATAAATTTCTGACCTCATAGCGTTCCGGAAAATAATCCCTTAGCATATAATTGGCTGTATAATCATCCGCACTATATAAGCGGAATCCCTCTTCCTGAATCCTGGAGATGTCCTCCACAAATTCGATCGGATTGCTATATTTGATTATTTTCACATTCGGCGCACTTGTCTTTTCCCCAGTTTCAAATATTTCTCCCAGCGGGTTTTTAGAATGTAGATCTTCAAAACGGATCCAGTTTTCACAGGACGGAAAACCGTTGTTTTCGCTATAAAGGTGTCTCCAGATTTCATTCGCATACGGATATTTTTCCTCATCCTGTATCAAGGCATAAATACTGTATCCAGATCTCACAAAGCAATTATATATAAACTTCTGTATCGGTGTCAGAAACTGGAATCCATTCCATACAATCACTTTATTTCCATGAAAGCGGAATACGTGGTTTACCTCCCGCTCAAAATTATCCGTCTGTTCCAGTTCATGCAGTCGTTTCCGGAAATCAACGATACTGCCATCCAGCTGTTCCAGATATTTCCACATTGCTAAAAACAAGGAAAGATCCCGATCAGAAGCCTCCATATTCTCAGGACGGACGCGTGCTTCCTCGAGACGGATGATATTTTGAATCGCTGCATACAGATTTTTTTTACATCCGAACAGCCAGTCTCTTTCCGCCCTGTCATGTGTTGCCGCTATCTTATCCCGCAAGAAACGATTTAAAGCCGTCACATATACAAACCTTTGCCCGCTCGTATTCCATCCAGGAAAAAGCCTCTGGGAAAAATTTAAAAAGCCCATGATATTGCCCTTGAATATCTTCATATCATAAGCCATATTAACCGCCATCTCCCTGGACAGAGTCAGCTGCGGCAATGGTGCAATTTCTTTAAAATACGGGGCATTTTTTAATTCTGAAACCTTCGTATACGTATATACCCGATTACTCATTGATCAGCCCCACCTTTCCAATCAAAGACGACCAGCTTTCATAGGTCTGTCTATCATTTACCAGCAAAATCAACCGGTTTACTGCCCGCGTCATGGCAACATATAGCATCCGGGTTTCCTCTGCCAAGCCTCTTCGTACCATCTCTTTTTGCAGCTCTTCATACCAGCGGCTTTTCATCTGATTACTTTTCCCCGGTTCAAATGCCCAGGCCACTTTATCTTTCCCTAAAAGAATTGATGTTCTTTCCCTGGAAGCCAGCGGATGACTCATTGCCGGCAGAATTACCGTGTCATATTCAAGGCCTTTTGATTTATGAACCGTCATAATATATACACTGGTGTAATCATCTTCCATCTCTATGTCCGGCTCCATTTCATCCCGGTTCGTAGCGATCATCAGCGTCAGGTAAATATATAGATCATACAGCGTTGCAAACTCTCCATCCATTCTCTGCTGGATCATTTCCAGCAGTTTATCCAGGTTCTTTTGGTACATTTTAGCATCAATCAGCGCCTGCCTGTTTTTCTTCGCTTCACTCCATTCATTTCCATATAATTTCACCTTGTCCATACCAATAAAATTTTCTATCACATCGCTGTTTTCCACGATATCCTTAATAACCGCTACTACCGGTTTAAGCCGGAATTTCCTCTGATATTCATGCCATTTTGTCTGGGAAAGAAATCCAGATAAATACTCTGTCAATTCCGCACCATTCATTTTAATCCGTTCCATCTCAGATACAGAAATCACTCCGTCATAAGCTGCATATGGTGTCATCAGATAATTATATGTATAAATAGGTCGTTCTGCAAAAATATAAGAACTGATCAGTGCATAAAAATCTCTCACTGCCTGTGAAAGAAAAAAGGGACGATCCGAATTCAAAACAACGGTTTTTCCATTCTTCCGGCATAAAGCTGCAATTTCCGCCGCCTTCTGATTTCCCCGGACCAGCACAGCTACCTTCGTTTTATCAGTCACTTTTTTCTTACCGGAACGGATATCCGTCTCCAAATCATCCAATGCCTCATTGATATGGCGCATCGTCTGGGCAGGCCAGGAACTTCTATTTTCCACATATTCCATTTCTACTGTACCTGTCCGGGTGTTGAACGGTCTTACCGACTCCTCATACTGCAGAAGTCCCTGCTTCGACCAGGCAAAAAAATACTGTTCCATTACTTTCATGATATTGGCACAAGTACGATAATTATTCCGAAGACTGTAGGAATGCAGGCTGCCATGCATTTCTTCCTCCAAAATTTCAAATGCCTCATCCGTCGCACCTTTAAATGAATAAATACTCTGCTTTACATCTCCTACAACAAATAGATTTGCATGAATCGTCCGCACCAGGCGTGCAAATGTCCGGATCTGCGTAGCATCCGTATCCTGAAATTCATCCACAAACAGATATTTCATTGTAAGACCTTTACAGTTCATTTTCCCATTCAGCAGATAGTGACCAAAATCAAAGAACAAATCATTGATTGAAATTGCATTTTCATCCAGTTTGAGTCTCGCATATTTTCCCTCAAATTCTTTTAGTACCGCCTTAATAACGTGCTGAAAATTCGAAAGCAGCGGTTCGCTCTCTACATCTCCCCAGTCTTTTTCTAAAACCTCTGAAATCGTATACCCTTTTCTGGTTAATTCCTTCCAATAAGCATCTATCACCTTGCTGGCGCTTGAATAATTCATTCCTATCTGAGACGTGATTGAATTTCTATCATCTAATTTTTCTGACAGAATATCTTTCATCAGATCTTTTCGCTCTCTTTCCAGCGGTTGAATTCCCAAATCCCGTCCAAAACCCACACTAATTCCAAAGCGTTTGAATAAATCATATGCCAGACTGTCAATCGTCGAAATGTGCATCTGAGACTGCTGTTCCAGCCAAGTTAAATATCTTTGATTCTTCGTCAAAGCATACTTTTTCAGAAGTATCTCCTGAAGACGGTCATTCATCTGATTCGTTGCCTCATTGGTAAACGTGATCATGAAAATTTCCGACATATCCAGATCCGGAACCATATGCATCAAATATAGAATCCGGTCAATCATCACCGTGGTTTTACCAGTTCCGGCAGATGCTTTTACCACAATATCGTCAGCAATTCCTGCATGTTCTACCCGGTACTGGGCGGTGTTAAAAGAAGGGATCGCTTCCTCCAGCCAGTCAAATAGCTGGGCGTATTCCTGATTTAAGCCTTCGCCGTCTATTACGGTGAACGGTGTAAATGACTCTGCCTCATCTGTCTCCGGAATGGTGAAAGTTTGTAGGAAGAAGGCATCAGAAAAAGGCTGGTAGGTATTCTTCAAGTATGTAACATCTGATTCCGTTCCGAACCAGAATACTTTTATTCCTTCTTTTAGGAACTGAGCCAGCTCTTTCTGGTGCTGTGTTAGGGGATGGTTAAAATATAGGATTGAATACTTAGGAAATTTCATGTGTATTCCTTTCTTTGAGTGGTTTTAGATTTTATATATCGCCCATCTCTGCGTAGTAGTTTTTTAATCGTCCTGCATCTGGGTTTTCACTTTCTCCCAGTCGGCATCCTCCATTTGACTGAATAAAGGGAATCATTCTGTTTCCATTCAAAAACTCCATCAAATTAATCTTTTATGATATCGATATTTTCTTATTCATTATACAATATTTTTGCATAAATAGCAAATTGTTCTGAAAATTTTGAAACAATTTCGCGCAAATATAACATCAATTTAGGTTTGTAATATATAATATCAATTTATATACCGCCCACCTCTGCGTAATAGTTCTTTAAATCGTCCCGCATCTAGGTTTTCACTTTCTCCCTATCTTCATTCTTCATCTGGCTAAGCAATACATGTTCTACTGCTTTTTCCTTACCGCTTTCATCGGTATATCGGTAAAATTGTAATGGCAGACTTACCACCGCCTCTGACCAGATCCTCACGCAACAATAAACCGCTGTCACCTGCATCACAGATCTTTCCGTCACGTACTTGCCGCTTGCAGTTCCGCCAAGAAAAAGCTTTAGCTACTTCCTGCCGTCCTGTCCGTGGACTTATCCCTGCTCCGAACTAAACTGCTCAGTATTCCCATCTCATCACGCTTCTTTTTTTCGCATAATAAAAGCACCTGCCATGTTGACAGATGCCTTTAACCAAATCATTATCAATACTATGCCCACTCGTATCTTGGTCGAGCCTTCCAAGGAATAATTTTTTCCTTCATAAGCCTACCCTGGACAATATAATCTTTTACATTCTGTGTACTTGCAAATCGTTCAATCTCACTTGACCGTTTATAGCCCTCTGCAGCTACAAACCTCTTGTATTCCTTTGAATCAATCAGGAACTCGCCTGCCATACTATCAGCCTTTGATTCAACTTCTCCTGATACTGAATCAAAATCAATGAATTCATGTTTTGTGTCGCCATTTAAAACGTGGGCAATTTCATGAAACAGCGTAAACCAGAAGATGTCAGCAAACTTTTGTCTCAATGTCATGCAGAGAATTAATGCCCCATCTTCAGTTTTCTTAATAAATCCCTGCACCGGCGCACCAGTAAAGTTGGGAACAATTCTAAAAGCAATTCCACATTCAGAAAAAATAGCAGTCAACTTCTTCTGAATTTGATTCGTCCTCATGAACATCACCTGTTTAATATCAGGTATCATCTCTCTAAGCTTTTCCGTGTCTACTTCATCAGCTATTTCGATGTTCTTTGTAAGAAGCTCACACATTCTTTGCCATGCAAATAGTACATACGGATCTACATTTTTATTCTGCGCACGGTAAGCGGCTGCATATGAAATTTTTGGAGTATCAAGCAGATTACTAATACCAAAAATCATCCGAAAATCCAGCACCATTGCGGCAGGGTTCGTTTCTTCATCAAGCCATCCAAAAGACGTCCAGACTTCTATAACTTCCTTAAGATTCTTCAGAACGCTTAATTCGGCTTCAGTGATATTATTCACTTCCTCAAACTCAAGTAATTCACGGTCGTAGTTTGCTTGAAGATTCATCCAGAAAGATGTCTCAATTCCCAAAGCATACTCTAGCTTTCTTGCAAAAGCAGCTGATATGCCTTTCTGTCCATGAATAACTGTGCTGATATGCTTTTCTGTCATTCCAGTTCTAACAGCAAGTTCCCTTTGCGACATCTCCCTGTCTTCAAGTACTTCCGCCAATGTCTCTCCCGGATGAATAATATAATCACGGGATAATCCAACTGAATTTTTTTCCTTTACCATGATAATCAATCACCCCTTCGATAGTTAATGTATCGCAATTCTTAAGGCTTTCTACACTTAAATCTTTTGTTTTTGGTTTAACAATCAAACGATAGTTTGCGGAAACCCTTAATGAATATGCTCCCTTTCGGTCTCCCTCCAAGGATTCCATTTTTCCTATTCCAGATTGTTGAAGTGCTGAAAACGAGGTAAACGCAACGATTTGATTATATCGTTTCTTAACTGCCTTCGTTAATTCTGCACCGATTTCTTTTTTCATTAAGTTTTTAGAATTACGAACATCATTCAAATCGTCAAATAGTTCTTTGACCTCAATATCCTCATACTCAACGTTCAGAACAGGATCACCTCCCTGTCAAAAGCTTACCTTTTAGGTAAGTCTATTATAGCAGTTTTGAATGAAATGTCAACGTTTTTTGAAGATAATACACCAGCAGTCTACAGCATCAATAATTCTCGTTTCTCATAAACACTTTCTTACGGTTCCGTCTGATTGCAGATACACCGATCAAGCGCCATGATTGCAGCCACAATACCGTCGATCTTCTCTTTCGATTTTGCCTTCGTCACTTTAATGTTTCCGGCAGGATCCGTATCAACTTCCACGTTGCCGGTCATCCACCTGAGAACTGGATGTGCTCCGTGAATGATCTGTCTTTCCATGAGCAAGCGATAAAAATTCTTCGTCGGTCCGGACATTGAAGCAAAGCTCTGACCGAACGGAACCATTGTGAAGCCGTCACCTTCCAGGTTCTGGATCATCTGTATGGCGTTCCATCTGTCCACTGAGTTCTCGACGATATGACATTTTTCCGCCAGATCGTTGATGAACTTCTCAATGAAGTCATAGTAGATCACGCTGCCCTCGGTCGATAACAGGTATCACTGTCTCTCCCAGATGTCATACGGAACAGATGCCGCCTTTACTCTCTGTGGTGTTGTCTCTTCCGGCACCCAGAAGAACAGAAGCAGAATATACTTCTCATCTTCAGCCCTCGGAGGAAACATCAGAACCAGAGCCGTGATATCCCCAGTACTGGATAAATCCAGGCCGGCAGAAGAGTCCCTGCCTTCCAGCGAAGCCAGATCAATCTCTTCGTTACCCTTCATGAATATCGCATCTAGTACAGCGAATAATAAATAATTGCTATATTAAACCGATGCCGCTTCCTCTTCACTGATTTCATCCATTTTATACTTCCAGTGATAAACTACAGGCTCACGGTTTATTTCGTCAAAATACTTGTAAATTCGTTCTTCCAATTCCTGTTTGCTATTAACACGAATTCCATGAAGCATCTGTCTGGTCATCTTACTGAAGAAGCTTTCAATCATATTTAACCATGAGCCATGTTTTGGTGTAAATACAAATTTAAAACGTCCCTTTGGCATAGTATCCAGAAAGCACCGTGTTTCTTTAGAAGTATGTGCTGAATGATTATCCAGAATAATCCGAATGGTATCCTGTGATGGATATTTTTTATCCAGTATCTTTAAAAACTCAATAAAATCAGAACTCTTATGGGTTTCACTTACTAACGGGATGGCTTCTCCTGTAAGCAGATCAATGCCTGCCAGCAAAG